>Ga0182024_10025911_pt1 | contig 10321 bp, 8 predicted proteins | sample P32metaG_FD_120480 | JGI IMG/M metagenome (GOLD analysis project Ga0182024, IMG submission 120480) | Permafrost microbial communities from Stordalen Mire, Sweden - P3-2 metaG (Illumina Assembly) | ecosystem: Environmental > Terrestrial > Soil > Wetlands > Permafrost | place: Sweden: Stordalen...
ACGGCGCCACTTGAACACCTGGTTTGCGTTCACGCCGTGTGCCCGAGCCACCAGCGCCACGCTCGCACCAGGCTCGAAGGTCAGCTCCGCTATCCGCCGCTTCTCAGACACTGTTCGAAACCTGCGAGTGCGGCGCCCGGTTCCTGCTTCCTGCTCATCAACCATGACGACATCGTCGTCCTCAAACCAGAAGTCATGCCAGAGGGGAACTCAGGACGCTTACCACACAACTCTATGTTCTGTACGACTTCTGCGTATTTAGGCGTTTCCCGCAGAGCTGTAAGTTGTTGAAAAGCTTAGAAGCGGGAGATTGACACTATCGCGATCGACATTCTGAGTGATTGTAAGTCATTATTAATGTATAGGATACGGCTAAGCTCTTCGAGCCAACCCACAATTCTACCCACACAAAATATGTGGCTAGACGACTCTGTGAGGCTACTGCGGCCTGTACGACCCATCAAGGCTACCCATCGCGGGTAGCGCTGGTTTCTTGCCCACCTCGGGCATTGTCACCCAGTGGCGCTAGGTTCAACGGCCACATGACAACAGTTCCACAAATAGCACTCACAATTGTCAGGCAGATTGGCCACCTATAGTCGTGGGTGTGATCTAACAACAACCCAGCCATCGGCGGCCCTACTAGCGATGCAAAACCAAAGCTGGTAAAGAGAAATCCGAACAATTCCCCAAGCCTTTCTACGCCGAAGATCGCTGCAATAGCCGCCGGTGCCATCGCAGCAATACCCCCTTGTGCCATTCCCAAGAGTAGGCCAAACATCACCAACATGGGATACGAAGTGGCGAACATCCACAGCACGCACGCAAAAAATAGGAGCACGAACGCGCTTTTGAACACTTTACGCAATCCCACTTTAGTAGCCACCGCGCTTAGGCCTAACCTTCCGACAACTCCGGCGGCGCCAACGTATCCTATAATTGCTCCTGCCCCGACCCGATCCACACCAACGTGAGACGCAAATGCAGGAAGGAATACAATCGCGACGTAAACAGCGACACCCATGAAGAATAACCCTGCGTAGACAGATACAAACTGCCTCGTGCATACCTCATGCAACACGCTTTCACTCTTGCTTCTCCTAGCAAAGGGGGGCTGTAGCAATAAGGTCGCCGAAATAAGCAACAGTAGCAAGCTCGCCCAACCGAAATATTCAAACGTAATTCGCCATCCCTGACTATCAATTAGCTTACTAGCGAGCGGACCAGCAGTTAAAGTTCCACATCCAATACCGCTGATCGAGATACCTAGGGCTAGTTCGCGGCGAGAACCGAACCATGATCCAACCGCGGCTATCGAGGGAACATAAATGCACGATGCGGCAACCCCTATCAGAACTCCGTATGTCCAGAATACGCTCGCAAAATTAACTGCACGTGCAGTGCCAATAAGTCCAACAAACAGGAGGCATGCACCCATAGTTACCACAAACCGTGCGCCAAGTCTGTCAGCGGCGCGTCCAGTGAGCGGAGCTAAGAAAAAGGAGAGTATTGTACTTGTGGCAAACACCGTTGATACTGACGCGTTGCTCGCTTTCACGCTCTCAGAGATCGGCTTCAGAAATATGCCAAAACTATATGTCACACCAAAGATAACGAAAGCCGCAATGAAAGCAGCAAGTACGACGAACCATCCTCGCTTCGAGTCGGTATCTGGATGAAACCTTTCCATTAGACTCAACGCTCCCCAGTACGCAAACAACGAGATAGATAGCGATCAAATTGAAAAGGAATACCAGCTAGAGAACTTTGCAAATCAACCACCGCATCCAGCAAACTGGAACATTCTCCAGGTCACCTGAGGTCCAACTCGGCGCGATGTTGTCAATGCTCCCTACAGACTAATTTGTTCTCCTCAAGCGGACTTTCGCGATTTTACATCAGATGCGCCGAACGAATCACTCGCAAGTTTAATCACTGGCAATGCCGCTCCACCGACAGTGACAATGCGAAGCAACGTGTTTCCCCACCAGTCAGCGAGACTAACGAGCCCAAGGAAGATGCCCAATACGAACAAATAGATGAGTGTACGGCTAAGTCCTCGCCACGCGTTGTCATAGTTTGGCGGAAAGACCATATTGATCTCTTGCCGCACAAGCGGGCCTTTGAGAAATCCAGCGAAGTGGGCATTTGATATTTCGAATCGGGCATCGGAAAAGAGCACTATCCCTCTCTCAACCAAACGATTTAAAGACTCGTTGTTTTTTGGATTGGACAATCCCTGTGCAGAAACCTGCCATAGCACAAGTTTTTCAGCGCAACTCATTGAGGTCCATACTTGATGACACTGATGATCTGTAAGCGGACGTGCGCTCACAAAATCGTCAGACTCACGCCCGAACGCACTCAAAATATTAACCCATCTCAATACCGTGCTGTTGGGCTCGAATTGTTTCGCCTCCAGGCCAGGATGTCCCCCATGTTGTCGCACCCACTCGATTGGATCCGACGACGAGAGTATAACTAAAGTAATAGATGGAATTGCAAGTATGTACTCCAATAGCTCTGCTGATTTCTCGAAGTTCACTTCGTTATATAGGACATCTTCTAGCTGTAGCAAAACGACGTCAGTTCCAGGCAAGACAGACTCATGAAATGCGTCCACGCATCTCATGAGTTCCGCGCAATTGAGGGCCGTAATGTTGCCGCGTTTCGCATTTGGAATGAGGCCTAGATCTCCTGACCTCCAGCGGGCAGTCAAGACAATCTTATGATGACCCTCCTCGATTGGAGAGGGCAAGGGAAGTCGTACGGGCGGATTGTATCCCCACTGGAGTCTATAAAACAATGCCCAGGCAATCATTGCGCAAATAAGAAAGCCAACGACGGCGAGCGTCAAGATTGTAGGCGTTTGCGGAACAGAATACTGCGGTAGAACTCTTATTATCGGGACCCCGGGCACCTTGTCGAGGTCATTGCTAGAGGATCGCATAATGAGAGCTAGGCAACTTTCGTCCGCCTCTCCATCAGTTTCACTACGGATCGCAGCATCAATGTGCAGGCTATGGCACGGTGTCCGATACAAATCCCAATCCCATCCGACTTCTTCGACCTTACCCGCTGACGGAATGCGTGCCCCGAATAGATCGGCGAGTCGCACCAACGTACAGACGACGATTTCCTCTCCGGGCCGACACATAGGATGCTCATCCCGCTGCCACTCTATCCGTGCTTGAGTCGACGCCGGGCCAGATTCTAGTCTCCATCCGTCCACCCTTTCGGAAGGATTCGGTCGGATATCGGAACGATTGAATAGCATAGAATCATAGCGATCCCAATCCTCGCGCTCACCTCGGAGGACGAGATCGTCGATATGTCCATTCAACGCGATCTTCTCTGCACGGTCCCGAATAATGTGGTCGCGATTCCGAAGAGCGTCGACGAGCTCTATCGCGTCGAGTTGGCTATAGCTCACGCGTAAATAATCCCAGGATAACTTCGTGAAGGCAATTGTTGAGACGCAGCCTAGCAGCACGGTCGCGATCGAGACCGCAAGCAGGCACAGGTGCGGCGCAAATCGGCGCCATCTGTCAAGGAGCCGAGTGAGTTGGGTAACTCTGAGTCGCAATGCGACGATAATTGTCGTCGTAATAACAAGTGGATTTAGAGCTATGCCTATCCAGATTCCCAAAGTTGCTTCCCGCCGCTCAATAAGGAAGACATCTATCGCGAAAAGTCCACATAGCACAAGGATAAGCAGTAAAACGTTTGGAATGGTCTCTGGGGATGGGAGATACCATAAGTTCCTCATCTGTTGCAATGGAACAAGGGTTCGGCCGCGCCTTGCGAGAAGACGGATTATTCCCGCGAGCAAGCAAAGATATAGAAAATATACTGTTAGGCATAGCATTGTACAGGTCAACATATCAACTACAAATCGGTCATGAGACCCAAGTCGATACCACGTCACGAGGATCCAGTTGGAACCCTTGATCCCCACAAGTGGCCGCGCGAGTACACGTACGTCTGAGCCTGCATAAGAAGCGGTGAATCTCTGCTCGCCGCGCTCTGAGAGTGCCCTCTCAATTGCGTCTGATGGGTTGAGCGAATGGAGCATGTTTTCGCGTCCACTTCGGGCAGCGTCTGAATGGAATTGAACCGTCCCAGTTTCGTCAATCAAAGCGAATCCACAGTGCGGGGGTAGAATAGGCGAGTAAATAGACAGGAGAGGAGAGTTAACAGCGACGGCAGCAATTCTGTTCCCATGTGGTCGCGCTGCTTGATTGAATTCGGTTACAACCAACGGAATATATTCTCCTGTATTAGGAGAGAATATGGGTGCAAGTAGGAAGCCAGTCGGTGTGGCGCCCAGCCCTGGCGACAGTCTCTTCGCTGGTTCTGTCAATTGTTCCAGAGTCCACATTTCTCGTGTCTGGAGTTGGCCGAAGAATGGATACCGAGCTATGGACGACTGCTGTGTTGTCTTTTCTCTCACGCTCCATTTCACAAGTTGTAGTCCCTTGGAATTCGTCCAGAAAATCTGGTCGATCCAAGGGTATTTGTCAAAGAGACCCCTACCGACTCCTGTTTGTTGATCGAGGATCCCAGCCTCAGGAACTAGCTCCGGTTCGTCTTTGCCATTCGGCGAAGCATGTTGATCGAGGATCTTCAGGTCTCGGGCAAGAATGGAGCTGTGCGAAGCGGCATCGATCGTACTCAGAATTACCGAAAGTTCCCTAGATAGATGTTGATCAATCTCAATCTGCAATCCGTCGAGAGTCAGGTCAATGTCCTTATCGTCACTTTTTGCGATGAGGTTTATCGTCAAAACCGTCACTAAGGCCATGGATGCAAGGAGTGAAAAAAATAGCCAGGCAAGTTCGGTGCTCTTGAACCCATCGGTCGGGCCCATTTTCCAGATTTTCAGTACTGGCCAAAGGATCAAGAGCGTCAAGAGGAGGGTAACTACAAGTGAAGATACCGCTGGTAGCGAAGGTCGCCGAGCAGCAGCTGCCATGTGCTCAGAGGAAACAATTCCGATTAGCACAAGATTGAGCCGTTGATCCGTACGCGTCTCGTCTGAGTAAACAGGAAGAGGCAATGGGACTGGCTGTACTAGAAGTTTGTATGGCTCTCCTTCTAACTCTGCGTCGAGAATGGTGCTGTAACTTATTTCTCTCCAATGGGCGGCTTCGGAGTACAGTCGATTCAAGTTTGATATTGAGTCGGGCGGGGAAGGTGTCGATCCTTCAGACGAGGAGGTTCTAGTAGTTACGGCGGACGACGCGTCATTGCTTCTCGGTTCGAATGCTGACTGTAGGAGATTTCCAATGTTGCTCAACCTAAAGCCGTTGTGCGACTGCTGATAAACTACCTGTCCGTCACTCAATGCCAAAGCGATGCTGTCGAACTGTTTTGTATTCGAGCCAAAGACTTTATCGATGATGTCGCCGAAGTTGATGTCGAGACATAAATCTCGTGGGTCCACTGTGAGATCAGCGACGTGATCCATGCGCAGGGTCTGTTCAGGAGTCAAATAGAGTAGTGTCTGTCCTTTCTTTTTTGAGTTGCTGGACTGACATTGAATCCAAAGCGCGCTTTCGTCATAATTCAAATGCTCAATTGTTGGCAAGATGTGTTTGTCGGTCTTCTTAGTCTTCTCACCTTCTTCAAGCTTGACCTCCTTGCTGAGTACATTTAAGAAGTTAGTCGAGGCTCGGCTCAACTCGTCGCTGCCGAAGGCCAGGGCTCGGAACCTCTCCTCAAGGTAGGAAGCCTTCGAAGCAGGAACAATCCTGAGAAAATATACGAGAAGTAGAACCGCAACGAGCAAGAACAAGTAGAGGGGGTACCGACGTGAAGGAGTGGACAGAAAGCCAGATCGGACCGCACGGACCTTGTTAAGCCAGCTTTTCACTGTTGGGGATCCTTTGCGCGGATCAGTTGCGGTATTGTACCCCGTTTTGACCATTAATGACAGGGTTCTAGCCGGTGCATGTTTGCGAACTGAGAAGCGTCCTTGTGCGGAATTACTCAGGAGGGCTCTAAACCGGGAGCGTCCAGCTGCGGAGTAACCGAATTGGGCGTGCCAAAGCCTAGGATAGGCTCATGATCGAGGATCTTGGAGAAGTTGTAAGATGGATGCACCGTTTGCAAGCAGAGGATTTGGTATACTCGTCCCGGTGTTGGGATTCCATGGCGATATAAGCAAAAGTGTACCCCGCGAGAAGCGGTATAGGGCAAGTGGGTCGGGTATGAACAGTTGTGTATTCTGTAGGGGGAGAGCAGTGCGAGTGAGACCATTGCAGTCAGACACTTTCGCAGCAAGGATGAAAGGGAAATGACCGAAGAGACCTCCTTTAACCAGCGAATTGTTCGCTACGAAGAGATCCATAGCATCGCGCAAAACGACTTTGATGCGCTAATTAACGCTGCTTCGCCGAATACTGCAGATCGCATATTAGACTGTGGGTCCGGGTATGGTGCGGTCACGAGAGAACTACTGAGCAAAGTTTCTTCTAGTCAGTTGCCGAAGGCTTCACCATTGCGGATTGATCTCATCGATGAAAGCACGGTGCAATTAGAAAGAGCAAAGCAGGAACTTAAGCCGTGGTTGAATAATCCGGCTTTCATACTTACGTTGATACCCGGAACTTTTCCAGATGATCTCCCCACGAAGTCAATGGAATATGACGTAGTTTTCTCTAAAATGGTCTTGCATGAGATTCCCTCTTTCACACAACCGGAATTCGTCAGAAGGGTCTATGAATGTTTAAAGAAAAATGGCCGATTTGTGTTTTGGGACGTGTGCCTGTCTCCCAATACTGCGGAATTCTATCGAAATGTAGTCCGAATGAAAGACCATTTAGCGGGCTACGAAACGATGGTGGAAAGAAGGAACTTTTTGACAGAGCACGAGATTCGAAATCTATTTGATCTCTCTCCTTTTGCGCACTTCGAATTGGTCAAGAACATTACATATCAGTTTGATACTGTCAAGAGACTTGAGCCGGAATTTAGAGGCGATAGGGTTCGATTTGAAGAATGGCAGACCTTTATTCGGGCATCCGCTGCGTCGATCGGCGCTTCTGTCCTTGAGGAGATTCACTATCAAGATGACGGTTATCGTATACGGTTCAATGTTCGCAAAGTCATCGCGAGGGCGATTCGAGAGTGATCGTCTGTCTACAGGCGGCCGGGGCACTTAAATTTCCTAGAGCTCGCCAACGTCACCAAATGAGAGAACCAAGCACTTATTGGAGATCCGCGTTTCGGAACTGATTGCGTTTCACCGGTCTGAAAGGCTGCGGTGTCAGAATGCCGCACTTCCTGCTGCAGGTGGAGGGCGCAAATTCGTAAGCGTTTGGTCTGAACCGTGTTGACAGTCGGGCTTTTGACTATTGTGTCCACAGGTTGCGACTTGTGGACACAACTAGGCAGAAGCAGTGTGAGATTGGATGTTCCAATCGTGCCTCTTCTTCAAGAGCCTCTGCTGCACGCCTAGCGGAGTGCCGTTGCTTCGCCGGTCTCTGCTTGTCCTCTTCCAGAATAACGTCAATGACACCAGCCACGGCCCCAGCATGGGCTTCCTGACCGGCTGCTGACGCTGGCCTGGAGGCACCGCGTAGTGCAGCATCTTCCGCACCGTCTCTCGCGAGAGCCCAAAACTCCCTGGCTACCGCTCGCTGACTCCGCCCCTCGACACGAACCGCACGCCGCACACGCCCGTATGTCTCCACCTGGAACATCCATCCGGTGTTCCATGAACCACGTTGGACACGCAACCACGCTCACGAAAACAAGATCCGGCGGTGGCAAACTTTTACTCCGCCGCAGTGCGCGCGAGAGCGGTGCTGGTTAGCGACAATTGAAGTTCCTGGCTGGCGACAATTATTTCTCCCTATTTGGTAGTGAGTTGAGACGATGCGTGGAGCGCTAGGAGAGCGCTTGCCGCATGGTGACAGACCAGCAGATAAGGAGGCTGTACAAATTGTCGAAGTCTGAGGAGAGTCAAGAGGTGGCGGCGTCAAAAGCGGGCATGGACGTGAAGACGGCGCGGAAGTATCTTCGAACTCGGCGTTTGCCGAGTGAGATGCGGACGGAGCGACACTGGCGCACGCGAGAGGACGGTTTCGCCGAGGTATGGCCGGAGATCCGGGAGCAAATACGAACGAATCCTGGCCTGGAAGCCAAGACGATTTTTGCTGCGTTGCAACGGCGCTACCCTGAGCGATTCGCCGACGGGCAGTTACGCACATTGCAGCGTCGGATCAAGCAGTGGCGGGCAAGTGAGGGCCCTCCGCAGGAGGTGTATTTCGTACAGGAGCATCGAGCTGGGGAGTTATGCGAGTCCGATTTTACCCATCTGACCGGGGTGGGATTACGATTGCTGGCCAGCCGTTCGCCCATATGTTGTATCACTTCGTGCTTACGTACTCGAACTGGGAGACGGGAACGATCTGTCATTCGGAGAGCTTCGCGAGTCTGAGAGAGGGGCTGCAGGACGCGCTGTGGGAGCTTGGCGGCGTACCGCTTTTGCATCGGACAGACCGGATGACAGCGGCGGTCAACAACCTAACCGAGCAGGCGGATTTTCAGAAGAGCTATGAGTCTCTGCTTCGGCATTATGGGCTTGAGGGACGCAAGATCCAGACCGGCCAACCGAACGAGAACGGCGATGTGGAGCAGCGGCACTACCGCTTCCAACGTGCGCTGAATCAGACTCTGTTGTTGCGTGGGAGTCGTGACTTCGATTCGAAGGACGAGTACCGGGCGTTTCTGAACAATCTCTTCGAGCAACTCAACAGCGGTCGCATGCAAAAGCTTCATGAAGAGCTGGACCAACTTCGCCCCTTGCCAGATAGGCGCATGGAAAGCGCCAAGCGTGTGCGGGCGCGGGTGAACTCGGGCAGCCTGGTTGTGGTGGAACGGAACAGCTACTCGGTGAACAGTCGTTTGATCGGAGAGGTCGTCGAAGCTCGTGTGTTCCCGGATCGCTTGGATGTCTGGTATGGCGGGCAGAAGGTGGAACAGTTGCCGCGACTGCGTGGTCGCGCCAACTATCGAATCGATTATCGCCATATCATCGACTGGCTGGTTCGCAAGCCAGGCGCCTTTGCCAGCTATCGCTATCGCGAGCATCTGTTCCCAAGCAGTCGGTTCCGAATGGCCTATGGCCTGTTGCAGGAGGTCATGCCGCGCCACTGTGACCGTCGCTATCTGCAGATCCTGGAAGTCGCAGCGAAGCAGGGAGAGGCTCAAGTTGATGACGCGCTGCGACTGTTGCTGAGAACTGAGCGCGGCAAAGAGACCATCGCTGATCAGGATCTGTTCGCGCAGTTCCTGAGGCGCTGTGAACTTGCGCCGGAGATCACCGATGTCTCGATTCCGGATGTAGCACTGGCCAGCTTCGATCAGCTCCTCAGCCTATCGGGCGGTGTGCAATGAACCGCGCTGTGGATGTGAAGGCGGAACTGACCCAGAGTCTGAAGTACCTGCATCTGCCCACGGTCCGGCAATGCTACGAAGAGGTGGCACGACAAGCAGAGCGTGAGTCGCTCAGCTACGAAAGATATCTCCACGAGCTCGTGCAGAGGGAGTGCGAGGAGCGGCAAGAGAATCGCATCACCAAAATGCTGCGCGAGTCGCAGTTGCCGCTGGATAAATCCCTGGAAGCGTTCGACAGCAAACGGCTACCGTCAAAGGCGGTGCGGCAAATGCGCTCGTTACTCGACGGCGGCTTCCTGGAAAGAACTGAAACGTCCTCGTGTTCGGAAATCCGGGCAGCGGCAAGACGCATATGCTGCAGGCAGTCAGCCAGGAGCCGGTTAGAAGAGGGCACCGCATGCTCTTCATCACTTGCGAAATGCTTGTACAGGAACTGTTGATCGCCAAGCGCGATCTGAAATTAAGCCGACTCATAAAGCGCTACTCGCGCTATGAAGGAATGATCATCGATGACCTGGACTATATCCGGCAGACCAGGGAGGAAATGGAGGTGGTCTTCACCCTGCTAGCCGAACGCTACGAGCGCGGCAGCGTGCTCCTGACCAGCAATCTTCCGTTCTCCAAATGGGAAGGTATCTTCAAAGACCCGATGACAACAGCGGCGGCTATCGATCGGCTGGTTCACCATAGCGTCATCGTGGAACTCAATGTACCAAGTTATCGGCTGGAACAGGCACGCAACAATGTGCAAGCTCTGGGCCAGGACCCCACCACTGTGCAGGGCTCCGGTGAACCGGCCTCCGGCTCACCGAAAGCGCAGATAGATGTCGCCAGCAACTGATGGAGGTAAATGTCGTCGGTAGGGAAATATAGTTGTCGTCCAATGGAAAGAATAGTTGACGCCGATCACGGTGCT
>Ga0182024_10025912_pt1 | contig 10321 bp, 10 predicted proteins | sample P32metaG_FD_120480 | JGI IMG/M metagenome (GOLD analysis project Ga0182024, IMG submission 120480) | Permafrost microbial communities from Stordalen Mire, Sweden - P3-2 metaG (Illumina Assembly) | ecosystem: Environmental > Terrestrial > Soil > Wetlands > Permafrost | place: Sweden: Stordalen...
CGCCGGCGCTCCATCGCATTCCCGAGGATTACATGATCGCGCTGGCGCTCAAGACGGGTTTCCGCGTGGCCGGCGTCTCCGAGATCAACGCCAATCCCGAGGACCCCGAAGACATCAACGTGCATCGCCTGCCACCGGATCTGTCCGGTCCCGCAGCCGAGCACGCGAAGATGCAGGCCATCGGCGAATCCGATCGCATGACGCTCAGGTTTGCGAAGCCTTGATCGTCGCACATCGTCGAAAGGGTTAGCCAGATCCATTGGCGCTGACGAACACAAATCGGTCAAAGAAGTCAGGTCAGCGCCTCGTCTTCGCGCTTCGATGGATTCTTCGTCGAGGGTCCTCGCCTGCCTGTGGAAGCATCGTTTGGACACGGGCACGATACAAGAGCTTATGTGGCATTCTCCGACGAACCGCGGGCGTTTGCCTTCGAGAAATATCTTAAGTCCGCATCGGGCGGACCCTTCGCCAAAAAGCGGCTCTGGCGACGTGGTGGTTCGGCTTGCCAGTGTGGTGTTGCCACCAACGTCTATCGAAACGACCGCACGGTCGATTTTTGACGGCTTTCGAACGAGCTCCGTAAATCGCTCGCTTCTGCCCAGCAATGCGAAAGCCTTTCTAACACCGGCAGTTCTCCCCGATCAGAAAGCGGGTCTTGCGCCGCTGGGACCCATACGCGAGTTCTTGCTGCAAAACGAAACCGGGCGCGGTGGAATGCATGAGCAAGACTGGAAGATCGTGACCAGCATGGTAACGCTCAATGCCATCGAACGGGTCTGGCCCGACGGCAAGGTCGAGCAGTTCGTCGTTACGAAAGCGGAGTGAGAGCCCTAACGCCGCCGTTCGTTTCGCTAGGGCCGCGCAAACAGTCTTACTCTTTGATCCTGAAGACGGTGCCGCAACCGCCTTCACACCTTCTGCTGCCGCCAGCAGATGTCGTGCCATAGAGGTTGCCTGCCTTGTCTTCGATCAGGTTGGCATAGGGGTAAGCGCCGTCACTTCCGCCCGAGAAGGCATGAAGAGTCTTTTCCTTACCGTGGGGAGTGAGTTTGAAAACGGTTCCGGATCCATAGGTGCCGCCCCGGGCGGTCGTGCCGAACAAGTTGCCCGCTTCGTCCTGGATCAGGCCAGCCTCGGGCCTGGCGCCGTCGTCGTGCTTGTGTCCGCGGAAGGCATAAAGGATCAATTCGGTCCCGTCGGGAACGAGTTTGAACACGGTTCCGCAACCGTAACCGTCGTGGCAGCCAATGCCGCTGCCTCCGGCCGTCGTGCTATAGAGGTTGCCCGCCTTGTCATGGATCAGACCGCCATAGGGCCTGCCACCGTCGCCGTGCTTGCCCCCGCGGAAGGCATGAAGGATCGTTTCGGTTCCGTTGGGCGCAATCTTGAACAAAATTCCATTTCCATCGGTGCCGCCGCGCAGCGTCGTGCCATATAAATTGCCTGCCTTATCCTGGATCAGGCCGGCCACGGGGTAAGCGCCGTCTTTTGCAGCGAAACCGCAAAGCACCGTTTCGGCGCCGTCGGGCGCGAGCTTGAAAGCGGTTCCAAATCCACGAGGGCCGCCATTGGCGGTCGTGCCATAGAGGTTTCCCGCTTTATCTCGGATCAGGGCATCGAAGGGGGTAAAGCCGTCGTTCCCGCCCCCGGTGAAAATGTGCAGCACCGTTTCGGTGCCGTCGGACGCGAGCTTGAAAACGGTTCCGTCGTCATCGGTGCCGCCGTTAACCGTCGTGCCATAGAAATTGCCTGTCTTGTCCTCGACCAAGCCGGCTCCTGGTTCGGCGCCATCGTTTCCGCCGGCGAAAGCATACAGCACCGTTTCGGTGCCGTCAGGTGCGAGCTTGAACACGGTGCCGAGGCGATGCGCGCCGCCACCCCATGTCGTGCCGTAGAAGCTACCCGCGGAGTCCTCGGTCAGGCGGGCCTCGGGATAGGCACCGTCGTTTTTTGCGCCGGTGAAGGCGTGAAGGACAGTGAAGCCGGCATGAGCCGTCCCGAGTGAGGCAAGCGCGGCAAGAGCGCCAGCACCGGCCAAAACGTATTTGCCGCAAGCACTAAGCGAGTGCATTTCAACCCCATGGTGCAGTCTCAGGTTCCAGAGCCAGAGAACTCCGCAACCTGACCGTAACGCAAATCGACGTGTCCGGTGGAACGATCAACATTGCAGACACTGGAGTCCAGAATCACAAAACCATCACACACAATAGCACTCCAGAGGCATATCAACGGACACGACCGGAGAATACGGTGACAGAGGCAGCGTTTTTCTTGCCGCGGCAGCCTCGGTTCTACTGAGCTGGCCGAACCGCCAGTGCGCCGGTTCCCGCGCGAACCCGGTGGCGCGGACGATCATGGCAGGAGCAGGTCTCTGGTGAGCTTCCGGTTCTGACTACGGCAACAGGTGTTGAGTCTCCTGTCCCCGGATCGGGGTGACAGCTGCGCGAGCGCGAGCTCTCCCTGTGCACTTCGGTTCAGTCGGGTCGAGAACCGATCGTTTCAATCAAACTCTGAACATGCGCCACGAAATGGCCGGCCTCGGCAACGGCAGCTGCCGCGCGTTCCGAATTGACCGGCGAAGCAGGTCCCGCCTCGTAATCGGCGATCGACTTCAGGTTATATGCGGTGGACAGAAAGCTTCGCAGTTCGGCATTGAAGCGAGCGTCACCCTGGGTGAGCCGCTGAAATTCGGCTTGCACACCCTTGTGGGTCCTGGCGGATCTGCCAGTCCGTTCGAAAATAAGCGCTTGCGCAGCGTGAAACCCTGCAAGATAGGCTTCGCGGCCGGCATCCTCGGCAAGGCCGACCTCCAGCATCTTTTGTGCGCGCGCATGTAAATCGGCCGCCTTGGCCAGGAAGAGCGTTGCTTCCGGCGTCACAGTTCGACGCCGTCTTCGCGAACTTCATGCATCAGCGGCGAGCGCTCGCTGTAAGCCGCGGAGAGATAGGGCTTTGCATCGAGAAATGCGCCGGTCTCATCCAGCAAGCTGACGCGCAATCGTGCCAGCCTGTCCAGTTCGGCCCATCGGTCGTCCATTGTGTTCAGGAACACTGCCACGTCGTAGTCGGAATCGGCCGCGGCGTCACCACGCGCACGCGATCCAAAAAGGACAACGCGCCTCAGTCGCTCTCCATAAAGCTCTTCCAGAGAGCGGCGCATCCGCATCAGCACCGGATCTGAATGGCGACGTGAATCCATGGCTGGACGCTAGCACACCCGTGAGGTGATGTCAGTGGGATGGGGGTCGACAGCCGGTGGGCTCGTGGGATAGGCGCAATTTGGCTCCATCACCGGATCCTTTGCGACCGGCGCTGTAACCGGCCATTCCACCGCTTTCGGGGGCCTTGTCGGGACTAACAGCGATCCAATTTTGGAATCGTATGCCGCAGGCGGCCAACCCGGCCGTGTTCGGGCACATCGGGGCGATCATCCCGTTCGACCCGCCGAAGCAGGTGCAACTTGGCGCCGAGAATTCCGCCGACATGGTGCTCACCTTCCGCAACACGCATGACTGGCTCATCGACAGCCCGGACACTCTTGCTGCCGTCTTCAAGGCCGTGTTCGACGTGTTGAAGCCCGGCGGCGTGTTCGGTTTGGAAGAGCACCGCGCCAAGCCGTTCGCCACAGCGACGGAAAGTGCGCCGGCGCTCCACCGCATTCCCGAGGATTACATGATCGCGGTGGCGCTCAAGACGGGTTTCCGGCTGGCCGGCGTCTCCGAGATCAACGCCAATCCCGAGGACCCCGAAGACATCAACGTGCATCGCCTGCCACCGGATCTGTCCGGTCCCGCAGCCGAGCACGCGAAGATGCGGGCCATCGGCGAATCCGATCGCATGACGCTCAGGTTTGTGAAGCCTTGATGCTCGCAGACACCGTCGAAAGCCTTACTGTCTGATGGGGACTTACCGCTGCCCGCCTCTGGAAGATTGGTGATAGGGTTGAGCGAATGTCTGCACAGCGACCTTACCGTGAATTCAGCCGCCCAAAGCTGCACCACGCACGTCTTCCATGAGACTCAACCATGAATAAAATCTTCGCCATCCTTATCTGCGGGTTCCCCGTTTTCTTTTTGTCGCTCGGGGCCGCGCAATCGGATGATCTTTCGCGCAAGGTCAATCTCCCTACCAGCAAGACCATCACGCTTCCCGTCCCGGGTTTCGTCGATCGCACCAACAGCTACCCCGCGGCCATCGCCATCGCTCCCGACGGGCGCTACGCCGCGCTCCTGAACCAGGGATATGGCACGCAGCAGAGCGGACTGGCGCAGTCGATCGGCGTGCTCGATCTCGGCAGCAATCGGCTGAAGGATTTTCCCGACGCGCGTCTGCCCGCCGACGAAAAATCGACGCTGCAAAGCTACTTTGTCGGGCTCGCCTTTTCGGGCGACGGCGCACATCTCTATGCGTCGCTATCGTCGACCTCCCAAAACGGCATTGCCGTTTACAGGTTTGCACAGGGGCAAGTCACACCCGAGCGCGTCATCGAAATCGCCGCGCAGCAATTGGCGCCGTCCAAGGAACTCACCTACAAGGCCGATATGGTTGCCGCCGGAACTGCGTCCGCATATCCGGCCGGGTTCGCCGTCATCGCAACGCGAGAAGGCGATCGGCTGCTTGTGGCGAACAATCTCTCCGACAATGCAGTCCTGCTCGATGTTGCCTCGGGGCGGATATTGAAGTCGTTCGATCTGAGTACCCAGAGCAAATATGTTCCTGCCGCCTATCCATACTCGGCGGTCGCCGACAAATCCGGGACCAAAGCGTGGATCAGCCTGTGGAATGATTCGGCGGTGATCGAACTGGATCTGGCGGCGGGCAAGGTTGCACGTCGAATCGTGCTGGGGCACGCGCCGCATCCGGATGCGCCAGGGGTTCATCCCACGAGCATGGTTCTCGGTCCGAAGGAGGATATTCTCTACGTGGCTTTGTCGAATGCGGCGGCCGCCGAATCCGATGGCGTTGCGGCCGTGAACCTTCACACGGGTCTGCTCGCGCGAACCTATGTCGTGGCCTTGAACAAGACCGATGCGGCGGGCGCAGTTCCCATCGCAATCGCCCTCTCCGACGATGGAACGCGTCTCTACGCCACGAGCGCGTCGCTGAATGCCGTTGCGGTGTTCGATGTCGCGCACGAAAAAAGATCAGGTGCCGTGTGGCCGATCGGCTTCATCCCTACGGAGTGGTACCCGAGCGCCCTTGCCGTAACCGGCGGCGATCTGCTCATCGCCACCGCCAAAGGCGAAGGCGCCGGGCCCAACAATATGAAAGCGGTGATGCAATCCGGGCTGCATCCGGCTCCGCACCCCTATATCCCCACATTGATCGGCGGTTCGCTTCAGCGCCTGAGCCTGCGCGGCATCGAAACGAATCTTCGCGGCTTCACACGGCGGGTCGAAGAGGACAACCTCCTGCGGGCCGACCCCGGCAAAATCGTGTTTGCGGCCGGCGCGAATCCGATTCGCCATGTGATTTACATTCTCAGGGAAAATCGCACTTACGACCAGATTCTCGGCGATCTGCCCGTCGGCAACAGCGATCCGTCGCTCACCATGTATGGCACCGCGATTACGCCCAACGCGCACAAGCTCGCGTTGCAGTTCGGCATTCTCGACAATTTCTATGACAGCGGAGAAGTGTCCGCCAACGGCCATCTGTGGTCCGACGGCTCCGCCAGCTCGGATTATGTCGAGAAGATCTGGCCCATCATCTATCGGGGCAGCAAACGTCCGGAGGATTTTGGCAACGCGCTCGAGCAGGGCCTTCCCGCGATGGACGATCCGGGCACCGGATTTCTCTGGGACAATCTCGCCAGGCACGGCTTCAGCTATCGCCTGTATGGAGAGATGACCGACACCATTTGGTGCAAGAACGAAAAAGTCGCTTCGCCCAGGGAAGGCACGCCGTCGCAGGCGGCAGATACCTGTCCGGCCGCGGAGATCGCGCAAGGTGGGATGCTGCCGTCCGGCATCGGCAATCCTCCCGGTGGACCCAGCCCCTGGCCGTGGGCGGTGCCGCTTTTCAGGACCGTTCGCCCGACGAAATCCGCGCAGCGCGATCATCTCGATCCGGCATATCCGGATTTCGAAGTGGACTATCCCGACCAGCTTCGCGCGGACGAATTTCTGCATGCGTTCGACGGATTCGTGTCCGCGCGCGGCACGGCGCAGGAATTGCCGCAATTCGTCCTTCTCTATCTGCCCGACGATCACACGGGGGGAACGCGCGTCGGCAAGCCCACGCCGCGCGCGTCGGTCGCCGACAACGATCTCGCGCTCGGGCGCGTCGTCGATGCGGTATCGCACAGCCCTTACTGGGACGATACTGCGATATTCGTCGTGGAAGACGATGCGCAGAACGGCGCCGACCATGTCGACGCGCATCGCTCCATCGCGCTGGTGATCAGCAAATATTCGCCGCGGCAGCAGCAGCCTTTCGTCGACCATCATTTCTACACGACGGTCGGCATGGTTCACACGATGGAGGATCTGATCGGGCTTCCTCCGATCGATCTGTTCGACACGCACGCGCCGCTGATTGCGCCGCTGTTTGGCGGCCCGGGAACGCAGCTGCCCTATCGCGCCGACGACACAAATCTGCGGAACAGTCTTCTTTATGAGACGAATGCCGCAAAGGCGCCCGGCGCAAAAAAATCGGCGATGCTGGATTTCTCCCGCCCCGATGCCGCCGATGCCACGACACTGAACACAATCCTCTGGGAAGACGCGAGAGCTGCGGCGGCGAGGCCGACCGGGCGAATGGGGGCGCTACAGTAGAAAATTTGGGCCGGAAAAGATCACGCGGCGCAGGTGCAAGCTGACCCAAGACCAACATAAACCCTGAAAACAAACGTAGTTTGGCGAACATTGGCGGACTTGCGCGAACTGCCAAGTGGTGCCCAGAAGAGGACTCGAACCTCCACGCCTTGCGGCGCTAGTACCTGAAACTAGTGCGTCTACCAATTCCGCCATCTGGGCGAGGCGCGTGCCCCGGCAAAGGGGCCGGGATGTGTAGGAGCGTGCTGGGGACCTGTCAACGCGCGGGCTTTCCTCGCGGAATCGCGCCATAATGGATGCCGACTCGGGGGCATAAGGGAGGCGGATCATGCTGGTGACAACAACCGAACACGTGGCGGGTTATCGGACGAAGCAGACGCTCGGCCAGTGCTTCGGCGTGGTGGTGCGTTCGCGCGGGATCGGCGGCAACATCATGGCGGGTCTGCGCTCGATCGTGGGCGGGGAGATTCACGAATACACCCAGCTGCTTGAGGAAGCCCGCCGCCATGCCGTCGACCGCTTGGTGACGAACGCAACCGTGATGGGTGCCAACGCCGTGGTGATGATGCGGTTCGATTCCGCGGAGATCGGCCAGACCATGAGCGAAATCGTGGCCTATGGCACGGCGGTGATCCTCCAGCCCGAGGATGCGCGGACCAATGCTGCGTAAGGTTCTCGTGGGGCTGAGCCTGGCGGCGCTGGCGCTCGGCATCGTGTGCCTCCTGTTCGGCGCCGATCCGCCGGCCTTCACCCTCATCATCTGGGGCGCCATTCTGCTGGCGGCGGTCATCTACGAACGCTTCCGCTACAAGCCGCTCGAAAAGATCGAGCCGGGCCAGGGCTGGGAGCGCACGAGCGAGCGTTTCGTGGACGCGGAATCGGGCAAGACCGTCACCGTCTATGTCGAGCCCAAGAGCGGCGAAAGGCAGTATGTCGAAGAGTAGCGCCGGCGGGACTTTCGCGCGGCTCCGCGCGGCGGTAAGGACTGTGCGGCAAAATCAGCTTCGCCCTATCTACGCCAAGGCCAGCGTGAGCGCACATCTTCCCTGTTCCAGAATCGATTGCCGATCACCCGATTCTTGCGAGGGTGGATTGCTGTCATGACCGGTTTTGTTGCGGTGTTCGGGGGATCGGGTTTTGTCGGACGCTATGCGGTGCGGGCGCTGGCGCGCACGGGGCATCGCATCCGCGTCGGTGTGCGCAGGCCCGCACGCGCCAATTTCCTCCTGCCGATGGGCCATGTCGGACAAATCCAGATCGTGAAAACCGACGTTGCGGATGCGGACTCCGTCGCGCGCGCGATGAAGGGTGCCGAGGCCACGGTCAATCTCGTCGGTATTCTTTACGAGTCGGGCGGCCGCCGCTTCCAGAGCCTGCACGCCGAGGCCGCCGGTACCATCGCTGCCGCGGCAAAGCACGAGGGCGTCCGTGCGCTCGTCCATGTCTCGGCGCTCGGCGCGGACGCGCAATCCTCTTCCAGCTACGCGCGGACGAAGGCCGAGGGCGAAGCCCGCCTGCGCGAAGCGTGGCCCGCCGCTGCGATCCTGCGCCCGTCGATCGTCTTCGGGCCGGAGGACGATTTCTTCAACCGCTTCGCGGCACTTGCGCGCCTGTTGCCCGCTCTGCCGCTGATCGGCGGCGGCCGCACGCGCTTCCAGCCTGTCTATGTGGGCGACGTGGCGGAGGCGATCGCGATCTGCGTCCGCGACCCCGCCACGCAAGCACAGACCTACGAACTGGGCGGCCCGCGCATCTACACGTTCCGGGAGCTGATGGAGCTGGTCCTTGCCGAGACCAACCGCCGGCGCCTCCTGGTTCCCGTGCCGTTTCCACTTGCCATGCTGAAGGCGAGCGTGCTCGGGCTTCTGCCCAGGCCGATGCTCACGCGCGATCAGGTGCGCCTGCTCCGGCAGGACAATGTGGTTTCGCCCGGCGCGCGCGCATTATCGGATCTCGGCATCGAGGCGGAGTCGGTGGAAGCGATCCTTCCCGCCTACCTCTGGCGCTTCCGCCGCGAGGGACAGTTCGAGCCGCCTCCCGGAGTGCCCGTCAGCGCGTCGCAATAAAGGCGAACAGCGCGAGCCCCGTCAGGATCCGGTACCATCCGAACGGCGCGAGACCATAGCGGCCGATGAAGGCGATGAACGCCTTCACGACGCCGAAGGCCACCACGAACGCCACCAGGAAACCAATGGCGATGAGCATGTCGTCGTGTCGCGAGAGCCCGCCGCCTTCCTTGTAAAGCTCGAACACCGAGGCGCCGAGCATGGTCGGCACGGCGAGATAGAAGGTGAACTCCGCTGCCGCCTTGCGCTCCACGCGCAGAAGCTCGGCGCCCAGAATCGTGGCGCCCGAGCGCGACACGCCGGGCAGGAGTGCCAGGCACTGGCAGAGACCGATCTGCAGGCATTTCCACAGCGGAAGATTGTCGCTCTGCATATAGCGGGGCTTCGGCGCGAGACGTTCGAGAACGAGAATGAGAATGCCGCCCAGGATCCAGGCCGTGGCGATGACGGGCAGCGCGCGCGAGGGATTGAGGAGCACCGTGTTGATGGTCTTGATCAGCGTCGCGCCCAGGATCGCGGCGGGAATGAAGGCGATCACGATCATCGCCGCGAAACGGCGGGCGGCGGGATCGCCCGGCAGCCCCAGCAGCACCTGCCAGAATTTGCGCCAATAGACCGCGACCACGGAGAGAATCGCGCCAAGCTGGATCACGATGGTGAAGGCGTGCCAGCGATTGTCGTCGAGCCCGAGCAGCTTCTCCGACACCAGGAGATGTCCCGTCGAGGAGACCGGCAGGAATTCGGTCAGGCCCTCGACGATGCCGAGAATGATTGCCGTTACGGTGTCGTGCATGATTGCGCCCAGCGAGTTTCGCGCCCCGGGGGACGCCTAGCACGCGCGGCGATGGCGGCCTACCAAATTCCCGCGGGACTTCTGGCAGATTGCGCCGTCACTCTCGCGGGCGCGGCGATTGGATTCCGGCAGTGGAACAGACTTCGCGACGAACGGGCAAAAAAGGGCCGCTGCGCTGGGCGAAACGCGGTGCGGCCATTCTCGTCTTTCTTCTCGTGCCATTGCCCATTCTTCTGCTCTTGTTGTTCCGCTTCGTGCCGGTGCCCGGAACGCCGCAGATGCTTTTCGCTTTGATCGCGGGGAAAGGCGCGCATTATCAGTGGACCGATAACGGCCGTCTCTCGCCCTACCTGTCCCGCGCCGCGATCGCTTCGGAAGATCAGAAGTTCTGCGTCCATCACGGCTTCGACTGGAGCTCGATCGACAAGGCCGTGCGCGCGCACGAACGGGGCGCCCGGCTGCGCGGCGCCAGTACGATCAGCCAGCAAACGGCGCGCAGCCTGTTTCTTCTTCCCGTTCGCAGCTGGCTGCGCAAGGGCGCGGAGGCGTGGCTGACGGTGCTGATGGAAGCGCTGTGGCCGAAGCGGCGCATCCTCACGGTCTATTTGAATCTCGTCGATTGGGGTCACGGCAATTTCGGCGCCGAGGCCGCCGCGCGATCCTATTTCCATCGCCCGGCCGCCGAG
>Ga0182024_10025913_pt1 | contig 10321 bp, 5 predicted proteins | sample P32metaG_FD_120480 | JGI IMG/M metagenome (GOLD analysis project Ga0182024, IMG submission 120480) | Permafrost microbial communities from Stordalen Mire, Sweden - P3-2 metaG (Illumina Assembly) | ecosystem: Environmental > Terrestrial > Soil > Wetlands > Permafrost | place: Sweden: Stordalen...
CTCGTGAGGACGATTCGCGCTGTCTTTGCCGGCGAGACCTGCCTGCCGGCTACCCTGGTCAACTCGGAACTGCCGCCTCCCTGCCTGAGCGCAAGGGAGATTCAGGTGCTGTACCTGATCGTCTCCGGTTTCCCAAACAAGCAGATCGCATACGAGTTGAATATCGCGGACGCCACCGTGAAGAACCACGTGAAGCACATTCTTGCCAAGTTGCGAGTGCAGGATCGGACGCAAGCCGCCACGGCCGCGATTCAGCGGGGCATCATTACGCTGTGAAATGGGCACCCCAACGTCACCCGGCGTCCCGACGATAGCAGCCGAAGTCTCGCTGGATCAGAAATAGAACTTGCCCGCCAGCTGAATGATACGGGGCGGGTTGGTACCAGTGCTCGTGATCTGGCCGAAGTTACCGCTTGTGAGGGTCGCTACTGGGGTACTGAAATTGGCTTTGTTCGGAAGATTGAAGGCTTCCGCTCGTATCTGCAGCGACATTTTCTCCCGAATCTTGAAATTCCGGACAAAGCTCACGTCGAGAGTGAAATACCCAGGGCCCTTGAAGTTGTTGAGGCCGAGGTTCCCGTAGCTGCCTGTGGCGGGCGTAGAAAAGGCTCCCGAAACTGAATTGGGGGCCAACCACGCAACGCAGGGTGGACTCTGGCATGCGTTGCGATCGCTCGTATAGGCATTGGCGCCATTGTAATTCGGCGTCTGGCCCGACTGACCGCTGACGGCAGAATCGACATTCGAGGTCACTGAAAACTCCTGTGCCGATGTGATCCGTACGATCGGCGAAACCTGCCAGCCGCCAGCGATCAGCCGAAGCGTCCGATTCGAGAATGCCGGGGTCATCGCGACCATCGAAAGGTTGAACAGTTGTCGCGTATCCGACGTTCCGCAGTTGCTCCGGTAATACTCCCGATCGCCGGGTACGTCGGTAACGGAAGCGCCGGCTGCACCCGTCTGGGTGTCGAATATATCGCCGATGCAGTGCGACCAGGTGTAATTCCCGAGTACGCTCACACCATTATTCAGTCTCTTCGTAGCCGAGAGGTACAAGGCGTTATAGGACGCCGTTCCGCCGTCGTCCACGGCCGCGATACCGTGATAATACTGTCCCTGGAGCGGATTTTGCAGGTACGTGACACGTCTGAAGGTTTCATTCGCGAGAGTGCTGCACGATGCTTGCGGGACCGACACGACTTTACCCCCCTGGACCTCGTTTAAACTACAGGGACCTGTACCCAGGAACACTGCGTAGTTGTCCTGAGTCGAGGTGAGCAGGTGAGTAGTATGGTTGCCGACGTAGTTGGCCGTGACGAGCCAAGTGCTCCCAAGCTGTCTCTGGATACTCAAATTCCATTGTTGAAGATAGGTTGGTTCAAGATTCAGAGGATGAGTAACCACGTTGGCGTTGGTCTGGAACGGCAGATTCTGGTTGATTGTGATCGGGAATGGATTGCCTCCCGGCTGATTGATCCAGGGGTTGGCCAATGTGGGGTTGGTTGCGGTGATCGCATTCCCGAAGGGCTGATCCTGCCCGATGAAGTTCAAGCTGAAGACGCTCTCCCGATCGTTAAACATACCGTAAGAGCCGCGGACAGTCATCTTACCGTCGCCTCGGGGATCCCAAACCAATCCGGCACGCGGGGCGAACTTCCCCCACCTGTCGCATTCCACGCTTCTTCCGCACGTATATTGGGAATCGCCGGGATAGCTCATACCCGCCGGAGCATTGGCAAAAACCGTGCTCTTAGTGCCTGCGAGGAACTGCGAATCATCAAAGTGCATGAACTGGCCGAATTTGCTGTAGACCGCCAGGTAGGGCTCATACCGTACGCCATAACTCAGCGTAAGATTCTTCATGATTTTCCAGGAGTCCTGCGCATACAAGCCAAAATAATTCTGCCGATTCGTGAACCCATAGGGGCTTCCCTGAGTCCAGGTGTACGCACCCCCTCCAATTCCAGTCAGGAAATCGGACATAGCAAGACCTGTTCCGCCCACACCGGGATAGGCGCCTATGCCCGTCGAATTCAAGCCGGACCAATAGTTCATGAGTTGAAAAATGTATTGGCCGCCGATTCCGATCTGATGGTTTCCTTTGATGATACTGACGTCTTCGGCAAACTGAGGATTCGGCCCTGTCGCCGTGTTGCCGGGATTGCCGTTAACACTGCCGACTGTAAAACCACTGCCCAGAGCCCCCACCGTAAGGTTAATCGTCTTACCGCTGCCTACATCCGTAAAGTTGACGCCCAGACCAGCCCAGTCGTAGAAGCTGTCGGCGGTTCTGGCAATCCCGGTCCGGCTGACCTCCGTGCGAAAGGAGCTGATAATATTCGGCGCGATCACGTAAGTGTGCCCCACGGCGAGCGTGTAGACCCTGTCGGATGTAGCGTTCGTGTTCAGCGTCAGCGGGTTCGTCCCATTGTAGGTAGTCGGCGTAAGTAGTGCGTTGGTTGTGGCCCGTACGAACAGGGACTGCTTGGTGTTGATCTGATAATCGACTCTCGATACGGTGTCATACTGATTCGAATCGGAGAGCAGTCCGTAGGTGATCTTGCCACACGATTGATCCGGTGGCGTCGGCAGTAAACCGGCGAGCTTCAGCGAAATCGGGCTCAACTGAGAGACCGGGATCTGATCACCGGCGTAAGGTGTGCCGCCTGGCCCACTTGTGAGCTGGATTGTGCGGCCATTGTTGCAGGCAGGCCCGGCTGCGACGCTGAAGTTGCCCGCGAGTTCCGCAGCCGTCGGAATAAACGCAATACTGGCCGGAGGATCGGAACGCGTCTCTCTTCCCTGAAAGCCCGCAAAGAAAAACAGCTTGTTTTTGAGAACCGGCCCGCCTATTGTTCCTCCCCACTGGTTTTGCTTTAAAGTATCGCGAGAGGTGGCGAAAAAGCTTCGGGCGTTGAAGTCCCCATTTCGAATGAAATCGAACAGATCGCCATGAAAGCCGTTTGTGCCGGATTTGGTAACGGCATTTACCGCTCCAGCCGAATGAAATCCATACTGGGGAGGCAGCGCGCTGGTTTCGACCTTGAATTCCTGCAGCGCATCGGGGAACGGCAGCGGGAGATTCAGACTGCTGGCTACATCGTTCTGCTGGGCTCCATCCAGCAGATAACTAACTCCGTTGCCTTGGCCGCCGGCTATCGAAACGCTGGCTGCCGGGAAGTTCCGCAGTTGCGGGACGGTACCGGGAGTTGCCAGGCCGGAGAGAAAGATAAGCTGAGTCGGGTCGCGGCCGTTCAGCGGCAGTTCCACAACCCGCTGGTTATCGATCACATTTCCGATACCTGTTGAATGCGTTTCCACCATGGCCGCGTCGGCTTCAACGGTCACTTGTTCGCTAACCGATCCAACCTTGAGGCTTGCGTCGATTGTCGGATTGCTGTCAACTTGGAGGACGATTCCATTCTGAACGTACTTTGCGAAGCCGGGCTTGCTGATGTCGAGCGTGTAGGGCCCAATCGGGAGGTCGGGCAGAATGAAGGAGCCATCCGCGCTGCTGGTCGCGGTTCGCGTTGCTCCCGTCGATGTTTGCGTGGCAACAACTGTTGCGTCTGAAACGGCCAATCCACTGGCGTCCCGCACATTGCCATTAATCTGGGCGGTATTTGCCTGCGCCCAAGCTACTGCGCATACGATAAGAAAGAAAACAAGAACCTTTGTTGACGTACTCATGCGCTTTCCCCCTCCTAGCCTTCTAACCTCAAAAACGACGGTCCTTCAGCCAGTTACGTCAGGGAAGGTTATCAACACACCTAAAGGCCGTCAATGATCCTTTCGGACCATTCCCCCTGCACATCAAAATGAATCTTGCGAATGGCGGAGGGCGGGATCGTTTATACCGCGCGGGACCTTAATCACGGAGATAGCGGCCACCCATCTACTCCTCGTGGTTTTCGCGGCAGGCAAAAGGCGCTGCGTATACTGGCTTCCTTCGAGGCGCCAAAATGGTAAATTGCGGCTTGGACGACGAAGGGAAGGCGACGATGGATCGTGACCAATCCGTGCTGACAAACCGAAGCCGCGCCGTGATGACCAGAACTGATCGAGCCGCAATCGGCGTCCTTCTGCTGCTCACCGGCCTTCCGGCGCTCGCTCAGGTCGACTTTACCGGCGAATGGGCCCCGCGCTATCACGAAGATGAGCCCGAGCGCATACCCGGCCCCGAACTCGGCGACTATCTCGGCCTTCCCCTCAACGACGCCGCCCGCCTGCGGGCAGATAGCTGGGACGCGTCGATTCAAACTGTGCCTGAGCACCAGTGCATCCCGCATCCTTCCACCTATTCTTTCCGCGGGCCCTCCAATCTGCGCGTGTCGCGCGAGTTCGATCCGGTCACGCAGGACATCGTCGCCTACACGATCTACGGAACCTTCGGCCGCGCCACCCGAACGATCTGGATGGACGGGCGTCCCCATCCCTCCGCGAACGCCGCCCATACCTGGGCCGGCTTCTCTACTGGAAAGTGGGAAGGCCGCATGCTGACCGTCGAAACGACCCATATCAAAGCTGGTTATATTCGCCGCAATGGCGTGGTTCACAGCGACCTTGCCACCATGCGCGAGCACTTCATCCGCGAAGGCGACTATCTGACGATCGTCACCATCGTGCAGGATCCCGTCTACCTGACAGAGCCTTTCATTCGAACCACGGATTTCGTTCTCGATCCCACCCAGAGCGAAGGCGCGACCCCCTGCGATGTCACCGTTGAAGTGGTCCGGCCGAAAGGAGCCGTGCCCCACCATTTGCCGGGCACGAACACGTTCGTGAATGAGTTTCCGCAAACCTACCATCTTCCGCCCGTGGCAGCCAGAGGGGGCACGGAAACCATGTATCCCGAGTACCGGCTGAAACTCGGGAACCCTTCCTTACTTTCTTCCACACCCCCTGCGACGCCTTATTTCGCCTTCGAGAGTCCTGGCTCCTCAATAGACACGGGGATCGAAGTCCTGCCCGTGCGAGGCAACGTCTATATGCTCGCGGCAGCGGGCCGGAATATCGCGCTCTCGGTGGGCCCGGACGGCGTGCTCCTCGTGGATACCGCGATCGCCGATCAGGCTGACGCGGTCGCTGCCGCAATCCGGAAGCTGTCGGGCAAGCCGATCCGCTACATCATAAATACCAGCGCGGATACCGACCACACAGGCGGCAACACCGCCCTTGCCGCCACGGGAAAACGGATCGGCGGCGCCGGGGCTGGGGCGTTCGGCTTCGCCGATGTCCTGCGAGAGGACCAGCGCCCTGAAATCTTCGCGCATGTAAACGTCTTAAACCGCATGAGCGCGCCGACGGGCCAGACGGCGCCGACTCCCTCGACGGCCTGGCCCACGACTACTTTCATAACCGAAACCAAGGAACTCTTCTTCAACGATGAGGCAGTGGAGATCCTTCATCAGCCGGCGGCGCACACCGACGGCGACAGCATTGCGTTCTTTCGACGCTCCGACGTTGTTGCCACCGGGGATCTATTCACCACCACCAGCTACCCCGTGATCGACCTGCAGCGCGGCGGAAGCATTCAGGGGGTCATTGACGGCTTGAACCGGATTCTCGACATCACCATTCCCGCCCAGCAGCAGGAAGGAGGCACCATGGTCATCCCCGGTCACGGAAGGCTCTGCGACGAAGCCGATGTTGTCGAGTATCGGGACATGTTAACGATCATCCGCGACCGCGTCCGTGACCAGATCGACCATGGACAGACCATCGAGCGGGTGAAGGCGTCGAGGCCCACGCGCGATTATGACGGCCGCTATGGTGCGACGACAGGCGCGTGGACCACGGAAATGTTCGTCGAAGCGGTATATAGAAGCCTCACCGTGAAAAACCAGGCCAGGTGACTGGCGCGGTTCGGTTCATTGGGATGTCTATGCAGGTACCGGTGACATCGAATTCCAGCCGGATCGAGGCCTTACTTGCCCACCAGGTGCGATAAGCTCCGGTTGTTTTCCTGGCACACAAACTCGATCAGCTCGCTATCGGGAATGAGGCGCTGCCTGAGCTTGACGGTCCATGGTTTCGTGAAGGCTTTTGCGTCGTCGACCGTGATCTCGATTTCCAGCGTCCCGTAGTTCACGCGCCGGAAACGTTCCGTAATCCTGCCGGACGCGGTGAGGACGCTGCCTTCCTCATCGATCCACATCATGTCCCGGAATCCGATTGTTTCGACCACCAGCGTGTCGCCATCCCATTTGCCGGTTGAGTAGCCAAACCACCAGGGTTGCGGATCGATGGGCAGCGGACGACCGTCGGTGAAGATCTGCCGCAACCCGTCGTTGGCCTCATAGATGATCAGCACCTCTTGCGGAGTCTGAATGATCTTGCGCGGCTGTGGATGGCTATGGAGCTGCACGGGATGGAGCGGAAGACAGTGGGCGTCCGGATGATCCTTACTGTTTTCCGCAAAGCGCTGTTTGCGAAGTTCCGCGGCCCAGGGCTGGAACGGCAAACCACCGGGCAGTAAAGAAGGGAGGTTCTGAAACGGGCGCGGTCCGGGAGGCGTTGGGCCGAATCCGCTGACCGGCGCGGGTGGCGCTGTCGGAAGCGGAGACGCGGGTGCGGGTGCCGCCATGGGCGCTCCGGCAGCAACTCCCCGGTCCCAAACTCCTGACAAATCGGGATGGCCGTCGGGCGCCTTCGGGGCAGGCGCGGTCAGATCGACCTTCCCATCCGCCGTGCGCGGGGCTCCGCCCGTGGCGTGAGAAGGCCATTGCGCAAAGAGCACCGGGGAAAGAATCGCGATCCCAATTAACCGTATCCCCAGTGTCATCCGCAACAGCGTATCAGACTGGAAGCTTTTGAATGAGGTCACGGCTTCGATCATGCCCTTAATCGACTACCCTCGGCTACGTGGGACTTGCCCTCGACATCCACCCAATCAATCGGGCAGTTTGTACGCCAGCAACTCAGCCGGGAATCCGGCGCCGCCGACCGCAACCACAATGTACTGCTTGCCATTTACCATGTAGGTCATCGGGGCGCCGGTCTGTCCAGCGGGCATGAACACTGCGCCGGCATCTTTGCCTGTGGCTTTATCGTACGCGCGCAGGTATGCGCCGCGCTGGCCTTGGGGATTCGTGACGAAGCCGGCCTCACCGGCAATGACCAGCGTCGATGTCGTTATCATTCCGATGTTTCCAGCGCGTCCGGTGCGCGGGATACTGACACCCTTGAGAGCCGGATTGTTGCGAACGTTATCGGGAGTCTCGCCGTGTGCAATCTGCCAGACAATCTCACCTTTATCCAGATCGATCGCGGTTATCGCTCCGTACGGCGGCTTGAACAGGGGCAGACCCTGCACAGTCAGCGCACTGTTGGCGGCGGCCGCTCCGTCAGCGGCAGGCGGCGGGGCGACATCGAAAGCGGCCACTCCCCGGATGAAATTCATATCCGACCGGCCCCCTGTGGGCGGCACCAGACCGAGGCTGGTCACCTCCGACTTGCCGTACACGTATAAGAGATGCGTCTGCGGATCGTATGACCCGCCCGGCCAGTTAGTGCCTCCCTGGCAGCAACCTATATCCAAGGTGCCCAGCGGTCCCCCTACCTTGCTTACCGTTGGAGGCGTAAAAAGCGGTCCGATCTTGTATTTTGAAATCAGCTGCAGCGCCTGAGCCTTCAGCTCGGGCGTGAAATCGATCACGTCATCCACGGAAAACCCGTTGCGTCCATAAGGCGGGGGTTTGGTCGGAATCGGCTGCGTGGGGGAATACCATTCGCCTGGCACGTCGCCCTGCGGCACAGGTTTCTCCTCGATCGGCCAGATTGGCTGTCCCGTCACGCGGTTGAATACATAGAGGATCGACTGCTTGGTCGGCTGCGCCAGCGCCTTCACGGGCTGGCCGTTCACCGTGATATCCACTAACATCGGCGCGCACGGGATGTCCATATCCCAAAGTCCGTGATGCACCAGTTGATAGTGCCACTTGCGCTGGCCGGTTTTCAGATCCACCGCTACGATACTTTCGCCGAACAAGCCGTTGCCGGGGCGATGGCCGCCGTAGTAGTCGCCTGTCGGAAGCTCCACCGGCAGGTAGGCCATGCCCAGTTCTTCATCCACGCTGATTTGCGCCCAAACGCCGGTGTTGCCGGTGTACTCGGCGGAATCCTTTTCCCAGGTGTTGTAACCGAACTCGCCAGGTTTCGGGATGGTGTGGAAGATCCAAAGACGCTTGCCCGTCTTCACATCAAAGCCGCGCACGTAGCCTTTGACGTTGGTCTTGCTCTTCGGCTCGCCGCCCGCGAGATGCGCGGCGCCCACTATCACCGTGTTGCCCGCGACCAGCGGCGCGGCGTGCAGCCCTACTTCCCCCGTGACGAGGTCGATTGGCTGATCGTCATCGAGCTTCAGATCGATTATTCCAGCCTTACCGAAGGTGGGGACAGGCACGCCGGTCTTTGCATCCAGCGCGATCAAGCGGTAGCCGGGCGTTACGTAAAGTATCCGTTCATCGCCCCCATCCTTCCACCAGGCGACGCCGCGACCCGAGAGCTGGCGAGGGGAGGCCGCGCCGCGTGGTCCTTCCTTCTCGCTGTGCACCCAAAGCAATTCGCCGGTGGCGGCATCAAGCGCCACGACGTCGCGCCGTGCCCCGGCAGTTGTGTAAACAACGCCGCCGACCATCAGCGGCGTATCCTCCATGTTGTGTTCGGGCTTCGGTCCCAGATTCTCGGTATGGAAGCGCCACGCAAGTTTCAGCGTATTGAAATTTGACGCGTTGATCTGATCCAGCGGCGAGTATTTCGTATTTCCAAGGTCCCCTCCGTAGGTACGCCACTCGCCATTCTTCGCTCCGGTCTGCGCAGGCAAAGGTGAAATCGCCGACAAGAGCAGAGTCGCGACAATCGTCCCCGAAAATCTGAATCCTCTTTGAATCATATGTTCCCTCTACATGGAAGCCGGCTACGGATCGGCAAACGAAACGTTTGCGGGCCGCTAAGAATTGTATACGAAACATGTTTATGATGATGGCTATGCGCCATTACGTACAAATCGCGACTCTCCTTGCCAGCGCCACATTGTGTGCTCAGGCTCAATGGCTCAATAATCCCGACCCCAAAGCACCACGTACGGCCGATGGCAAGGTGAACATGGCCGGTCCTGTGCCCCGCGTTGGCGGCAAGCCGGACCTTTCCGGCGTCTGGCAAATCGAGGGAGGAGCTCGCGGACCGGGCCTTTACGGACTCGGCGAATCGACGAACTCGCCGTTTTTCGGAAGTATTCTCGCTGGCTTCAAACCCGACGAGGTGGCGCTGACTCCCGAGGGCGCCGAAAGATTCAGGAAGAACCGGGAGGGAACCGGAACGAAGAATCCGCAGTCATATTGTCTGCCGGACGGCGTGCCGCACGGCATCCTGCTGCCGGAACCTTTCAAGATCATCCAGATGCCCGGCGAAACCCTCTTCCTCTATGAGGTGGAAACCATCTTCCGGCAGATATACACTGACGGCCGTAAGCTGCCGAATCCGGACGATGTGCGGCCCACGTGGTACGGCTACTCGGTAGGCAACTGGGACGGCGACACCTTCGTGGTCAACACGCTGGGCTTTAACGACCTCGGCTGGCTCGACGCCGGAGGCCACGGCCACAGCGAGGACCTGCGGGTCCAGGAGCGCTTCACCCGTCGCGATTTCGGCCACATCGACGTGGCGGTGACGATCAACGACCCGAAGACGTTCACCAAACCCTTCACTATCACTTTCGTGGAAAGGCTGCTGCCTGACACCGACGTGTTCGAGCACATCTGCCTCGAAGACGAAAAGGACGTGGCGCACACGCCGAAATAACACACGAGCCTTTGACGATTGTCCCTGCGTTCGTCAGCATCGGGAAACGACTCCGAGCGTCAGTCAGAAACCGCTTCCGAATTGGTACTCAACACCGCAGGCTGAACAGGGCCCCTCTAAACTGATTCCACACCAACACCCCCGTCGGCAATCTCTTCAGCGCGGCGCAGTTCGCACCTCTTCCTCCTCTTCTCAATACGTGGTGAGTGCGCGGGAGGGAACCAACGATTAGTTGTGTGCCGGTTGTGCGCCACGCTCCTCTTGCAAGAGAAGCCCGCTTCCAACTTTCCGGGGTGGATGCGTGAACCGATGCTCAGCCTTCGATGTCATCCGCTCCAATCGCACGATGCTGAAGCTATTCCCGCCGGGCGGGATGCGTCGGGACACCGGCGAATCTTTGGAATGCAATCCGTCATAATGTAGTCAGGTTCTATCGCATGATCTGCAATGCCAAAGATCTCTCTCCCGACCAGAAGGCCGCCATCGAAACGCTTCTGGGACGCCGTATTCAGGAAGACGA
>Ga0182024_10025914_pt1 | contig 10321 bp, 7 predicted proteins | sample P32metaG_FD_120480 | JGI IMG/M metagenome (GOLD analysis project Ga0182024, IMG submission 120480) | Permafrost microbial communities from Stordalen Mire, Sweden - P3-2 metaG (Illumina Assembly) | ecosystem: Environmental > Terrestrial > Soil > Wetlands > Permafrost | place: Sweden: Stordalen...
GAGGATTTTGACGTTGCGCAAGTCGGCGAATTTGCGGGTGATGAAATCCTGCAGGCGGCCAGGAGTGGCGATTACAAATTCGCATCCGGAACGTAGGCTATGGATCTGGGATTTTTCGGCGACGCCGCCGATTACGAGCGCTGCCTTCGGCATGCTCTTCTCACGCAGTTGTTCGTACTGCTGATGGACCTGCATGGCCAACTCGCGGGTGGGCAAAAGCACCAGGGCACGAACGCCCTTGGCGGCTTCTTTCCTGGACGATTCGGCGCGCAGCATCTCGATGATTGGAATCAGGAACGCGAGAGTCTTGCCGGTGCCGGTCTGGGCCGTGCCGATGACGTCCTTGCCTTCAAGGGCAGGAGCGATACCGCGGGCCTGGATGGGTGTAAGGGTAATAAATTGAGCTGCCGCCAGCCTCTGCTGCAAAGCAGCAGATAGGGGCAGTTCTGTAAATGTGGTCATTCGATTGTGTTCTTTCTGGAGGGGCCTAATGTCAGTATCTCGGACTTGCAGGAAGTTCTCAGTTCCCGGTTCTCAGTTGTCAGAGGGACGACCCCGGAAATAAGCAGGAATCGGCTGAATACTGAAAATTAAGAACTGGCAACTGAGAACTTAAACAGTTATCGAGAGTTCGCACTGCCGCTCGCAATTAAATTGGCGCTGGAACCGAACGGCGGGCAGGAGAGGCGGAGGTGATGCGGATCCAACAGGATCCCCGCTTAACGAGCTTACCGTAGCAAAAGCGTTAATAGCAGTATAGCAGATAGCTGGGACGGGCGGCGTTACGTTAGGTCACGGTAAGCACCTCGGGACTCAAATCCACCCTCTACCGGTGTCAAGTCTTCCATCTTCGTGGAGCGAGCCGTATGGCCGTTCACTTGGCATTTGGCCCACTTAGGGTGGGAATAAATCTCCAATCCTTTAAGCACTTCAGAATCAGCGTGTGAGAGAACTCGATGAATCGAATAGTCAACTGTTTTGTGCTTCCGATCACCGCGGCAAGATGCTCGTAAAAGTCTTCGTCGGAACCAGCCCTACCCATCAGCAATTCCGTGGCAATTTCATCTGCTAACGGAAAATAGCTTTCACGACCTGAGGCTCCTCGTCCGACCATGAACGCGCATTCATGCACACCTGCGCTTCTCACAATTTTGCCGAACTCCTCTGAGTCGTAGTGGAATACCGCAAAATTGCGAACCGGACCCATGTGAGACTTGCGCAAGGCTCGCGCGGCTGGGTCCTTGAGGAGTGTATACAAGCCTTTCCTGAATATTTCATTGTCACCGAACTGCTGGTTCATCTTCTCGACGAGCAACAGACCCTCGTAAAGAATTGCAGAGCCGAACAAGAAAGAGTTGATCCGCCCGCGCCACGCTTTAGAGGAGACCTCCTGAGCGTCTGGGACAAAAGCGTCAATCACGAATTGCAGACTGTTCACTGCACGGCTGAGAGCAAGAATTTGCTGAAAGTTCGGTTCGCCCTTGATCCGTTCAAAAACCGCTGCATCGCACTGGATATGCCAGTCCGGGCCATTCATAGCTGATGCACTCCATCATGTTGAAAGTTTACGTTTCGGTGGGCGACGGTCGATCCGGTAGGGATTGTAAGTAGTCGTTCAACTTCTTAATGGTCGTTTCATTGTTCTCCAAGACCCAAGTACCGTCTGAAAAAAGGGTTATTAGAGTGGAATCGCAACCGTAGTAATACCAGCCACAAGGCGCAAGATCAAACCCTTTTTGTTTTAGAAGGTTTACAGTTTACCCGTCCCCTTGAACCGCACCCGGCTTATGCCAATGCTTGTCCCCGCACTTGCAGCGAATAACACCGTCAGGCTGTTGCTTAGGCAACACGTGCCGCAGATGGTTGGCTCCGGGCTGATGTGCTCCATCATAGTGAAAGTTTATCACCATGGCTGGCGCACACTGAATCGACTGCAAGCTTCGGAGATCCAACAACCTACGGCCTACGGCGTAGCGATTTGTCCTCGGATGACCACCACCGAAGCCGCTGGCAGCTCATAAGCGGTATCCTTTCCTCCGTTCTCCTTCGACCGCACAATCGGTCCATCCGGATCAGCTTTGCCATTCATATAAGCCACAATCGTCCGCCCTCCCGCCTGTTCTGCGTGCGCCATAGATCGAGTTCGCGGAGGGTTCCACTTGTACTGAGCGCTGCCAAATGTAGCAACCTCGACTGGACCGGCGAAGCTGGCGACCGAATCGACAGCGCTCCGAAACGCAACGCGAACCCGGTGCCCATTCTCCTGGTCGCGGTTCACTATCATCAACGACCACTCCCCATCCGGACGCTTCACAGCATACGCAGTTACCATTTCGCGGCCAGCGCCATCCTCGATATCGGCCTTAGCCGAATAGACCTGATGCTCTCCGCCGCCCGCCTGCGCCCACTCCAGGTTAATAAGTTGCGCCACGAAGAACTGCGCCAGCGGTTGCTGTATTTTGTATTCGGCGTCCACCGTGAACATACCGAACGTTCCGGGAGAACTGTTGCAACCCGGCTCCATCTGCAACGGCAAATAATGGAAGAAATAAACGCCCTTCGCGCCTGCATCCAGCAACGACCCGACGTAATCGGCCAGCCAGAGGCCAGAAAAAATATCCTGATACGTTTCGCTCGCCGCGGAAGAGAGATTTCCCTCGGTGATAAGCATGGGTATGTCGGCCGGAACTCCATCCTCTCGCCATGTCTGAATGATGTGGCGCATCAACTCAGGCTCGTCGTACAGAGAGCTCCACGGAATTCTGCATGGATCATAGGGGTAGTGCTCGAACGAGAAGAAAGCTAAATCTTTCAGGCGTCCGTGCTGCTTTAGGTAGTCGATGAAGCGCGCGGTCCAGGAGACGCGGCCGCTGGCGTCGGGCCAGACTTCGATGTCTTTGTTTACTCCTTGAAAAGATGGGCCGCCGAGTTTAAGCGAGGGATCGAGGCGATGGAGCGCGGTCGCCCACTGTACGTAAAGCGCGGCATAATCTTCGGGCAACATGTACTGGCCGTCAGCCTCCTCGCCCATTTCGACGTAGGAGATGGGATAGTGGCGATGCTCGATGTACGCGATCTCAGCTACGGCGTTGTCGGGAGTGTCGTAGAGGAGCGCCACCGGAATCATGGCGGGCAATCCGCGGGTGACGCCGCTGGTATAGAAAAGGTCGAATCCGACTTGGGCCTGGCGCGTCGACTCCAGATTCGAGGAGGTATGCCATGGATCGACGGATGAGCAATACGTTGTTGTCTGCTCCTGATCGGCGGTGTGGCGGATGGAGTCGTGGAACTCGGCGCCGCCGCTACTTCTTTCAGTAGTGGTTCCCAGGTAGAGTTCGCGGATCGCGTAGCCGACGCAGTTGCGCGGATCGCCGGGCCCATCGGCGTCGCAGGTGTTGGAAGACTCGGTCATCCAAATACGAATGAAGCGCACGATAACTGGAGCGTTGACCAGGCGCAGAGTTTCGGTGCGGCCCTTGCCAGCAATAACAGCGCCCTGCTGAAAAGTTTGCCAGACGCCGCGAGTGGGCAATTTGATGGGATCGTCGCCGTTCCAATATTGGACAACATAGTGCGTCGCATAAGGCTCGGCCCACGCGATGCGAATGCTGTCGACGGGCTGAGGCTGTGCCAGATCGAGTACGATCCACTGGGGATGAAGTGCGTCACTTTCGCCCGTGAAATGCTGGGTGAGATACGGATTGCTCTTCCAGAAGGTGTTCACATCGCCGTCGGTAAGGCGCGAGAAGCCGCTGTTGTCGGTGCCGTCGTTGCGAGTGAATCCGCGACGGGGCAGCGCGTAGCCGTAGGAGTAGCGAAGGTTCTCGGTGGGAACGGCGGAGCCGATGAAATAGCCCTTGCCGGCCGGAGCGCCTTTAATGTCGCTGCCGCGACTATTTCCATCGCGGCCATCGCTCCACTTTCCTTGCGGATTCCAGTGCCAGGCCTCGACGGCCAACTCGGTATTCTGGCGATACGACACCGTCTGCCATCCTGAGGAGAGCGTTTGCTGCAACGAGGGCGGAAGCAAGTCTTTGTCAATGGCCTCGGCGGCGATGCGGTCGACACCGGCGCCCAAAGTCTCGCTCGGGACGAAGTGGTTGGTGGCATGGGAGGCGTCAACCGTAATGGTTTGGGCGGCGGCGAAGAACGGGGAAATCGCAACCAATACAAGAGCGGCGCCGAGTCTCTTCACGCGAATGCCTCCGGACAATGGTGAGTATTAAAACGATTGAATTATACGAATCAAGAGTGCTCGCAACCAGCGTTTTCGAAGATTCACGATCGCACGTTCCAGTTCATTGGACGTTGCACGTCTCGACACAAGTCCGGGCGCCGGGCGCTCCAATGCCAACTTCGAGTTCCCCTCATCGCGCAAAAAAAACAGGCCGGACAAATTGTCCGGCCCGCTTAGTTTTGTTTTAGTTATTGCGCGGCAGCTACAACGGCATTTACAAAAGCACCTCCGTTTGGTGTGCCAACGCCGGTAACGTTGTCCCATCCTGGAGTAACAACGAGCGACGAATCGGTCCCAAAAGTAAGGTCGTACCACCGGGTTGAGCTACCGTGGTACAGCGCACTTAAAAACTTGGTAGTGTTCTCAAGGGGCTGGGCCAAAGTAGATGCACTTTCGACCGTCGTAGACGTCGGGGAATTATAAATCGTTCCATGAACGTCGTAACTGCTGGTAACCGGCTTAACGTCGGTTATAGAGCCGGCAGGCAACGAATAGACCAGCGCTGCCGCCTGTCCGAGGGGAGCAGCGCTACCCGCTGCTTGATTTGCAATCGCCCAAAGACCGGAGAACGCCGGCGTCGCCAAACTCGTCCCGCCAATTACCTCGAGGTAGGTCGTGCCGCTGATGGTCTCGATCACATTCACACCGGTATAAGGATCCGCGATATAAGAAAGATCCGGAACCTGACGGTACGAACTCCCCAAGCTGCTTTGGAAAGCCGGCGCAGGCCAAATCGCGCTGGTTCCTCCACCTGCTCCATAGATAAACCCTAAATGGAGTGGCGGATCGTAGGGTGGGTTGGGATCCGGATAAGTGAGGCGGGTTTCATTGTTTCCCCAGCCCGTCTGGAACTGGATGTGGTTCGTGCTATTGAGGAACAGGCTCGTGCCTCCCACACCTGTTGCCCATGGGGACGAGGCGGGCATAACGACGCTGGGAGGAACGTTGATCCCATAGTCGTTCAAAATAGTTTGCACGTTATCTCCCCAATCGCCAGACGCGAAATTGGCGGAAATGCCTAATGATGCAGCCAATTCGGTCATTGCGTATTCAGTATTAAGCACCGATTGACCTCCATAGAGCACGTCCAGGATCTCGAATCCAGCCCAGCTATTCGAAATCGTGTACCCTAAGTCGCCGTTCGCATAGGACGTAATGACCTCGGGATTCTCAATCGCCCAGAATTCCGCGATGTCCAGCGAGTTCGCGTCGGGAGCCACTACCAGCGCGATGTTTGCGCCGGGAGCCATGGCGTGAGCCCATTCGACATCGAGCGTGGTTTCAGTTGGCCAACTGCCACAAGCAGCACCGCATACGGCTGGGCCTCCCGGATGGTAGATCTTGAAGTTCGTTGAGTTGAGATGGGGTAAGCCATAGGCAGACGAAAATGTATTCACGTCTTCGCGGATGGATGATGAACCATAGGCGTCGACGATGATTATCGTTTGACCGGCTCCATTTAAACCCTTGCTGTATAGAGGATTCAATCCGTAAGCCGTCTGCAATTGCGCGGGGATGTACCCGGGACAAGTGTTGGTCGCATCGGTTGCATATCGATAGCCGGTGTAGGTGGCTTTTGGATAGCCGCCGTTGGTCGTGAAATTTTCGGTTTGAACGCCGTTCAGACAAATATTTGAGGCGACAGCGCCACTAAGATCAGAGGAGGAAATCGGCTTTGCCGCGACCTGCTGTCCGGTCGCCGGATCGATCGCGCGCGTCAGCGTATTTCTAGGAGTAAAGTCACTCAAACCCTGGACCGTGTTAACCAACTGACCAATCGCGCCGGGAATAGATGCAGCACCGCTGCTGACGCGATGCGTCGCACCGTTCAGACTGACGAGATTCAACTGGACGTTAAACGCGCTCTGTGCGTTTCCGACGCTCCCTCGGGCGACCACGTAGTGGTTATCCTTGTCGACCGAAGTAACCGTGAAATTATGCGCCTGGAGATAAGCGCTAACTTGTGCAGCCTCGGCTGCGGTCGGCGCGAACTGCGAATGATATTGCTCACGCGTCAGAAAGTGATGATAGGTCGCGGAGCCCGGCTGGTACATTTCTCGGACTAATTTATCGAACGCGGCTTGATTATGCGTTTTCAGCCACACAGTAACGGTGATTTGCTTGGAAGCATCTTCCGGACCAAGCGTCTGAGTATTGGGCACGGTGCGGCTGCTGGCTGACTGCGCAAACGCCGGAACGGCGAGCAGCAGAGCAACAAAGCTGGCGAGCACCACAGCGGGAGAGATCCTGCGAGGATTCAGTGACATTGATTGACACCTCCTGGAAGAACAACAATCAGTTTTACCCGCTTGCCGCGGGTTTTATTTGTCGGTGTAGGCCGGCTGGAACAAAGGAGGAGAATGGTGTTCTCTTGGCACAGATCGCCTGGATCCCCGAACGGCTAAATTGAAAGGGAGCAGACTTAGTAACAAACAGAGCACCACCGGTGCACACAGATTAAAACATATGTACGCCGCTTAAGAACAAGTGTCAACTCCTCGGCAGATAAAAACGGAGGCAAAGGCAAATGATTTGCAACAAAGAGGCACAAAAGTGTCATGTGGCGAGAAGACCTGCCCAGAGCGGAAATCGAGTTAGTCGAGGCTGGAATCCTGCTCGGTTGCGAGGAATAAGTTCCCGAGGTCCGAGGCGAATCGGCTGAAAGCTCTTTGCCAGGATCGGACAATCGGGCCGGCTAACTGTCAGCCTGATGAGATTGGACTTGCGTCTAAGGTCTTCGCCTCTGCAATATTCATTGCATTAGTTGTAGTGAGACGCAGTTACTTCTAATCTTGCAATCCGCATTCCTTCATTTGCTCAATCCTTAATAATCATTCCATTAATGTCGTCGTGGCCGTAGCGCGATGAAGTGTCTCGCCGAAGCAATCGATGTGGGTTGGTCCGCAGTTGGAAGCAGTGATCTCCTTAAAATATCGAATTTATTAGGTTTGTACGCGAAGTTGGAGACGGCAACCTCCCCACCTCGGCTGCATCGAACCTAATGAGTGTGGTGGAATTCTGCCAGAGGTTGGGAGAGTTTCCGTCCGCCTGGAACGTGGCAAATTTCAGGACATCGGTGGTCTAATGTAAATGTGCATCTCAGACAGGTAGTTTTCGAGCGCCTGAAACAGTTTTCGGGAGAGGATTTGCCGTGATCTGTCCTAAATGCGGTGAAAGCAATTCAGACCAGTATCGCTTTTGCGGGATGTGCGGCACCTTGCTGCAAGCTACACGTCAGAGCGCGCCGCTAGGCCGGCCTTCCGCATCCCCGTTCCCAGCCGCACCGGCGGCGGCGATTCCCCGATCGACGCCGGTTCCGAAGGCAGAGCCGGCACAGCGGGATTGGCCAGCGGAGCGAAACTCAGGTTTGAATCGAAGTCGAGATTCGAATCCTAATTTAGATCTTAATTTAGATCGGAAGATCGATCGTGAAGCGGAATCGCGGCGACCGCTAATCGAAAAAAATGCAGTTAGGCCAGCGGCAGATGTGGTGTTAAAGCCGGCAGAAAGATATGTGCCTCCGATCAGCGGACCGTCGATGCTGGGGTTAAATCAGCCGCTCACCGCGCAACCGGAAGAATTTGCCCCTCCCCAACCTCGTGACCGGGCGACTTTTGCCGAACGGTCTGGTGGCCGGCCGAGTCTTGATGACCGAGTTCACGAATCGCCGAGTCCTGGGCGGAGTGACTTCAATTCGAGAGAGTTCGATTCAGGCGAGTTCGATGACGTCAGCGGCGACTCTGTTCGCGAGCAGTCTTTCTCAGGCTTGGATTCTTATATTGAAGCCGAACAGAATAAAAGCGGGGCCGGCCGCGTGCTGCTGCTGGTAGTGCTGCTCGCGGCCTTGGGAGTAGCGGGGTGGTGGGCCTATAACAATTATGTTGGTCTCACGCAAAAGCGAAAAGCGGCATCGGATACGGCAGGAGTAATTGAAAGTCCATCCGAATCAGCATCGAGCAAAGCGGCCACGCCGGATGCGACACTGCCGCCCGCTTCGAGTGCGCCGAAACCGGCGACTCCCCCATCGTCGGACATAGCGGAAGGACCGTCGGAGAATGCGGGGTCCACGGCTGAGGCGACACCTCCTCCGGCGAATGCCGATGCTACACCGCCAAAAAATGTGGCGCCGCCGAAAGCTGCTGCGGCGCCGAAACCCGCGGCCGTAGCAAAAGCTCCAGCAGCAAGAAAAGTCACGCCGAAACGAGAGCCCGCGACCGCGGCAGCAAAGTCGTCACGAATGCCTGCGGCTGAGCCGGCCGATACCGGGGATGCGTCGTTCCGAAAGGCGGAAGCGTATCTTTACGGGCGGGGCGCGGCGCAAAACTGTGACGAGGCGATCAAGAATTTGAAAGAAGCGTCCGCGAAGTCAAACGCCAAAGCGCGAAGCACATTCGGAACGCTCTATGCCACCGGACACTGCGTGCCGCGCGATCTTCCAACATCGTATCTGTGGTTTGCAATGGCGCTGCGCGTGGACCCGAACAATCAGATTCTGGAGAAAGATTTGACCGCAGTCTGGAATCAGATGACGCCACCGGAGCGGCAAATGGCTGCACGGATGAAGCAGTAAGAAAGATTGAAATGGAGAGCCGGGAGTCCCCGCCCGGCGGACGGGCGAGACGCCCGTCGCTCCACTATTCGTCGAGTGGTGCCAGGTTCAGCGCCTTCCGCACCGTCCCGCGTTCCGTCATAATCTTCTGCTGCAACAGCGTGATCGCATAAATCAGCTGCTCCGGACGCGGCGGACATCCGGGCACGTAAATATCCACCGGGATAACCTGGTTCACGCTCTGCACCAACGCGTAATTATTGAACACGCCTCCCGAAGTAGCACACGCTCCCATCGAGATGACCCACTTCGGCTCCGGCATCTGCTCCCACAACTGCCGAATCACGGGAGCCATCTTATTAGACACGCGTCCCGCAATAATCATCAAGTCCGATTGCCGCGGCGAAGGCCGGAATACTTCGGCGCCAAAGCGCGCAATATCAAAGCGCGACGCGCCCATCGACATCATTTCAATCGCGCAGCAAGCCAAGCCGAAGGTCATGGGCCAGATGGAATTTTTGCGCATCCAGTTGACGGTCGAGTCGAGGGTGGTCATGACGATGCCTTCGGGCACACCGTCTCCGTAGATGAGTTCCTTGACTACCCGCTTGCCTTTTTCGATGTCGACGTAGGGGCCAAAACTGAGTTCAGGAGCCATGGGTATATTTTAACCGCAGAGGGGGAGGAGTGGAAAACGTGTTCGCGTCTGAATCAGGATTCGCCCGTTGCACTCTTAGGCCTGCCAGGATAGGGCTGCCAAGGCTGAGCAGATCCTCTAATTTTTAATTTTGTAAATCGCGTACCACGTACCCGCCATCAGGGCGCCGGAAAACAAGCGCATAAATGTATGCATGGAGGCGAAGTAGCCAGCATAGCCGGCGACGCCGACAATCTGAAAAAGCAATTGCCCAGCGGAGCAAGCGCGACAAAAATTAGGTGACAGCCCTTCGCGCCAACTGCGCCCGCTCTTAAACTGCTGCGTAATCGAGGACGCCTGTTCGAGACTCTCCTCAAGGCTCAGTTCACCACGTTCCGCCGGGATTGCCGGAAAAGGGCGCAAGCCCTCCAAGAATCTGGCCTCCGACATAGGGATCATAGGCACACCTAGGAAAGAACTGAACAACATGCTTAACCCAACTGCGTTGGAAAAGTTGTGGGCCCGCGATCTTGAGTCCCATTTGCTACCGAGCCGTGCAAAAGACGGCGCGATAAGTCCGCGCCTTGGAAATCGTTACAGCCGATTTCCACTTTCGCACCGCTCATGCTACGACGGGTTTTGTGGGGCCGCAGCGTTAGCAGACAACATTCAGAGCGAGAACAGCGAGACGAAGACGAAGACCGGTCAGTACGAGGGCTGAATAGGTCAGCTGTGATCTTTCAGGACGTTGTTCCCTTTGCAGCTGCGCGCGAACATGTGATCTATTCGTTTTCCTTGGGGCTGAATTAGGAATTTTCAGGCGGGCCTCCGCGCCGTCGCCTGAGTCCAAAGCAGCGGTCATGCATCTACGTGGGTATGGCAAACTTGACGGAATTCA
>Ga0182024_10025915_pt1 | contig 10320 bp, 11 predicted proteins | sample P32metaG_FD_120480 | JGI IMG/M metagenome (GOLD analysis project Ga0182024, IMG submission 120480) | Permafrost microbial communities from Stordalen Mire, Sweden - P3-2 metaG (Illumina Assembly) | ecosystem: Environmental > Terrestrial > Soil > Wetlands > Permafrost | place: Sweden: Stordalen...
CAGACTCTTCAGCCTGTCTAGTTTTGATTGTCGCGCGAATAAAAAGCAGACAGGCCGAAGCCTGTCCTACGAATGGCGGCGCCAGAGCCAGTAGGCGAGGCCGCAGACGAGCAGGATGGGCAGGGAACTCATAACTACGGTCATGCCGAAGTAGGTGCCAGCGGTTTTGGGGTCGCCTATCATGCAGCCGGGACAGGCCCAGGCTGCGGAAGGGATCAGCGTTGCGCTTGTCGCTGCCATGAGGAATCGCGCCGCGATATTTAAACTCCGCTGCATAGGCTCCTCACAAATATACACGCAAATAGATTACCGGCCAAAGTAGGACCACGAAATACCAGAAAATTTGCGTAGCTGTGAATGTGGAGGGCGCGAGCGTTCCACGGCGCATGGGGAAATAAATTGCGGTGAGCACCGCGATGGCGACGACCGCATGCAGAGCGTGCGCGCCGACGATCAAGTAGAAAAACGCGCCGTGGGCGCCTGACGTCATTGTGAGGCCTTCGCGGAGCAGAGCGACCCATTCCACTCCTTGCAGCAGCACAAAGGCAATTCCCGTGAAGATGACTCCGGCGAGAAAGGCGTGCGCTTTTTCGTAGCCGTCTCGCGCGCGGCGGCTGGCCACGAATAGCAGAGCGCCGCTGAGCAGCAAGATAGCGGTGTTGAACGCGGTGCGCTCGACCGGCAGGCGCGGCTGCCCTGCGGGAGGCCACACGCCACCCATGGCCGTGGCGCGCGCAATGGTGTGCGCGCTCATCAGGCCGGCGAAAAACATGATTTCGGCGATGACAAAAATCAGCATGGCCAGGACGGAATTGGGCAGGCGCTTTCCAGCCTCCGGCGCGGAGGCGACGACGCGAGACTCCAGGGTTGTAGTCGGGCTGCTCATTTTGGTCCCGCATCCGCAGCCGAGGCCGAGGGCTGACTTACTGAAGGGTTAATCCAGTGAAGGCCGCTATGCCTCATCACGTCGGGAGAGACCCCTGCAAATAAGATCACAATGAAGAGCAGGCACACAATCAAGAGATAGGGCACCCAGCGTTTCTCGACGTTGATGTGCATGAAATTTTTGGCCACGAGGTACGCCTTGACCAGAGCAACTCCGAAGGCGGCGATCAAAACCACTTCGCGTACGTGGGACATGGAACCCAGCACGCTGACGATCAGCAGCGCCACGAGGATGGCCCAGATCTTGACGTAGTTGGGATGATGAATGTGAGCTTCCGCTTCAGTGGTCATGATTCCTCATCATTATTGTTCAACCGCATTCCTCACTTGGCGATGTATAGCAGCGGGAACAGGAAAATCCAAACGATGTCGACAAAGTGCCAGTACAGCCCGATACACTCCACGCGCTGCAATTCCTGATTTTTTGCGGCGTCCGAGGCAACTACCAGCATGATGATCATTCCCGCCAGCACGTGCAGGCCGTGCAGCCCAGCCAGCACGTAATAGAAAGACCAAAAACCGCCCGAGGAAAGTACGAACCCTTCGTGAATGTCTTTTGTCCATTCAAAACCCTTGATGGTGAGGAAGAGCAAACCGCCAAGGGCCGTCAGGCGGAGCAACTTCGCGGCTTTGGGGCCGTCGTGAGCATCTGCCGCTTTGTGGGCCATGACGGCGCACAGGCTGGATGTGAGCAGCACGAGCGTATTGAACGCGCCGGCCCAGGTGTTGGTGTGTGACGCGGCATCGGCCCATTCCGGGTGTCCCAGCCGATGCATGATGTAGGTGGCCAGGAGTCCGCCGAAAATTACGATTTCCGAGGCGATCACCCACCAGGTAATCAGCCGCGCGGTGGGGATCCCCGTGGCGCTTCGAGTGTTGGCAATTGGTTTTACAGCGGCACTCATGCCTTCATCCCTTCTGCCAATGCGGAGTCGGGAAGGTTTTGCGGAGCGAAGTCCTGCGCGGCGCCCGGCAAGCCGTATTCATAGGGGCCGCGGTACACGGTCGGCAGCTCGGCAAAATTCCCATGTGGCGGCGGCGATGGAACTGTCCACTCCAGCGTGCTGGACCTCCACGGATTGGGGCCGGCGGTTTTGCCGTTGCGCAGGCTCCAGAAAAAATTAAACAGGAAAACCAATTGGAAAGAGAGCATGAATAGAAGCGCGATGGTCGATGTGGTACGCAAATGCTGCAGCGCGGGCCGCGATTGTTCCGCGAATTGAGCGTAACTGTACACGCGGCGTTGATCTCCGGCGGTGCCCGTAATGAAGAGGGGAATGAAAATCACGTTGAAAGGAATTACTGTGCCCCAGAAGTGAATTTTCCCCAGCGTTTCGTTGAGCATGCGGCCGAACATTTTCGGATACCAGAACGTGATTCCGGCAAACACGGAAATAATTGCAATCGGCACGAAGGTATAATGGAAGTGCGCGATGACGAAATAGGTATCGTGCAAATAAATGTCCGTGCCGGAAGAACCCAGGAAGATTCCGGTCACGCCGCCAATCAGGAATTCGGCTATGAAACCCAGGGCCCAGAGCATGGGCGTATCCAGAGTGATCGATCCGCCGTAGAGCGTGGCGATGTAAAGGAAGACCATTTCCGTGATGGGAACGGAAATCATCAGCGTGGTGATGGAAAAAATATTGGCCATGCGCGGGTCGATGCCCGCCACGAATTGGTGGTGCGCCCACACCACAAAGCTCAAGAAGCCCACGGCCCACGTGGTGTACAGAACGGTCTTGTAGCCGAACACCTTCTTACGGGCGAACACCGCCACGACTTCCGCCACGATTCCCATGGCTGGAAGCAATACCACGTACACTTCGGGATGGCCGAAAAACCAGAAAAGATGCTGCCACAAAAGCGGATCGCCGCCGCGCGTGGGATCGTAAAAGCCGGTAGACATGGTCTGATCGAACAAAAGCATGACCGCACCGGCGATCAAGGGGCCGGCCGAGCACATGAAAATGATGCTGGCCAGTACAATCATCCAGACAACCAGCGGGATGTCGTACATTTTCATGCCCGGCGCGCGACTGTTCATGGTTGTGACCGTGAAGTTGATTCCACCCATCAGAAAAGCAACAAATTCGAGGGCTACGGCAATCAGCCACAACACCGCCCCGGCAGGCGTAAGGTTGTAAGCGCCGCTGGCGGAAAGCGGCGGATACGCCGTCCAGGCGCCGCCAAAAGGGCCGCCCTTTACCAGGAATGAAGAGAGAAGAACGAGCGCGCTCAAAAGAAATATCTGATAAGAAAGCCGATTGATGCGCGGAAAGGCCATGTCATCGCAGCCAATCATCAGAGGAATCAGGAAATTTCCGAAGGCGGCGATAAGGATCGGCATGGCCACCCAAAAAATCATAATGCTGCCATGCATGGTGACAACGGCGTTATACTTTCCGGGCGTAACCAATCCGAAGCCCGGAACATTTTGATTCGGGAAGCCCTGTTGCATGCGAAATACGTAGGCGAAAAATCCGCCGATCAGGGCCATGGCCATGCCCGTAAACATATACTGCATGGCAATCATCTTGTGGTCCGTGGACCACAGGTACTTGTGAAAGAATCCCGGCTCCGCGTGTTGAACTTGCGTGCTCATCGCCGCGCCTCAGCCATCGTAATGGTTCCCTCTGGCGCGGATGCAGGCAAATCCTTTTGCCCGGACTGTGCGGGACTGGCATTGCGCAACAACCAAGCCGCATGATCCTTCGGCGTCTCCACAATAATGCGCCCGGCCATCAACCCGTGGCCCAGGCCACACATTTGCGTGCACTGAATGTCGTAGGTCCCCAGGCGATTGGGGCGAAACCATCCGGTGATGGTGCGGCCGGGCAGGGCGTCCTGCTTGAGGCGAAACGCTGGGATGGCAAAACTGTGCACCACATCGCGAGACATCAGCTCAAAGTGATAGGTGGTATTTATTTTGACGTGCAACTCGCCCACGGCGCGAATGTCGTCGGCCGTGTCCATCACGCCGTCGGGACCAGCCTGCTGAAAGCTCCAGGCCCATTGCTGGGCGATCACGCGCACGGTCTCATCGGCCGCAGGCATATCCTGCTTGATGTTGTACCAAACCGTGATGGCGCCAACGATAATAACAACATCGCAAACGAGGACCAATGCGTGCGGAATGGTGATCCAGCGCTTGAGGTGTTTTTCTTCGCCGGTAATGTACTGCGTGGGGCGTCCGTCCTTGGCGCGAAACTTGAAGATCAGCGTGAACATCATGGTCTCGGCCGCAACCAGCCAGAAACCCACCAGCGCTCCGATCAGGATAAAAAGGTGATCGATACTATGCGCGTAAGTCGATGCAGCCGTTAGATACCGCTCCAGCATGAACGCTCCAGCTATCGGATTAGAAGGATTACTCCTGCAACAAATAATAACGATCCCACCACAATGATCCAAAAAACGCCCTTGGCGATTTGTTCCGGCGATGTCTCGGCATGATTCATGATCTTACCCTCTCCCCGATCCGCGAAAAAAGTGCCCTACCCTTTTGTCATTCCGAGCGAAGCGAGGAATCTCTCTTTCTTTTCTTGGGCTCACACCGAAGAGAGATTCCTCGCTTCGCTCGGAATGACAAAAAAGGATTTCATTTCCGGCAACCTGGGCGTCATTTCCGCCTAGGGTTTCAGCGTGCCGACGTAGGCCACGACGTTTCGGATGGCATCTTCATTCGCAAGGCTGCGCGCCATGGGGCGCATCAGGCGGCCCTCGGCGTCCTTGGGATTCGTGCCACGTACGCCGCTTCTGAATTTTCTCAACTCCGTGGCCAGGTACCAGTCGTCGACGCCGGCAATCCGCGGCGCTTTCAAATCCGGATTTCCCGCCCCGTTGTCGCCATGGCATGCCGCACAAGTTGCGAACAGCGCTTCGCCCGCTTTGGCATCGCCGGGGAGCGAAGCGGGGTGCTGCACCGGAGGCATCGATTCTACATAGCGCGCCACGGCCTTCACGTCCTCTTCGGAGTTCAGGCTGAGCGCCATGGGACGCATTCTCATGCCTTCCATGTCGTTGAAATGCATGCCGCGAATTCCGGCGCGGAATTTATCGATTTCTTCCTCGACGTACCATTCTTTCATTCCGGCAATGTTGGGCGCGCCGACGGCAGGATTTCCGGATCCGTCCGAGTTGTGACAGGGCACGCAGGTTTCAAAAACTTCTTTGCCGCGCGAGGCAGCGTCGGTTTGGCCAAAACCGCACCCAGAAAAATTTAATGCGGTAAACAGCAAGAGGAGTAATGCGCAAACGGCCACTCGACTGGACCCAAATGTTTGGAAATCGCTCATAGAAAACCGCAAAGGTTTCCTCAAGGCGCGGATACTAGCAGCACGGAAAATTGAATTCAAGCGGAAGTTACAATAATTGCGGATTTATTCGGACACATGCATTTACCGAAGAAAAAACCAATGAAAATTGCATTTTTAGATGCGATTAGCAGTGACATGCGTCACAAAATGCCAATTCGGGAAAATTATTTTGGGGCCAGGGTCATTCGCTGCAAACGCTGGCCCAGGCGATCGTGTTCCTCTTTAATTCCCGCGGGCAGGCGATTGCCAAACAACTCGAAAAATTTTCCGACTTCGGCATGTTCCTTGGTCCAATCGGCGGGATCGACGCGCAGCAATTCGTTCATCGTTTCGCGAGAAACATTGATGCCATCGAGCGTGATTGCATTCTCGGCAGGCACGGCTCCAATGGGAGTTTCCGTGGCCGCGCCTTTTCCTTCGATCCTCTCAAACATCCACTTGAGCACGCGAGCATTTTCGCCGTAGCCGGGCCACAGGAATTTTCCGTCGGCGCCCTTGCGGAACCAGTTCACATGGAAAATTTTTGGCGGATGAGGAATCTTCTTGCCCATCTCCAGCCAGTGCCCAAAATAATCGGCCATGTTGTAGCCGCAGAAGGGAAGCATGGCCATGGGATCGCGCCGGGGAATGCCCACGGCTCCGGTGATGGCCGCGGTGGTTTCCGACGCCATGGTCGCGGCCACGTATACGCCGTGCTGCCAGCTCATCGCTTCGTAGACCAGCGGAGCAAGGCGCGCGCGGCGGCCGCCAAAAATAAACGCGGAAATGGGCACCCCGCCTGGATCTTCCCAGCGCGGAGAAATGGAAGGCGCCTGAGCGGCCGGAACCGTATAACGCGAATTGGCCTGCGCCGCGGGGCCATTGGTGTTCGACCACGGGCGGCCTTGCCAATCCTGCATGTTGGAAGGAATATTGTCGCTCATCCCTTCCCACCAGGGCTCGTGCTGCGGAGTCATGGCCACATTCGTGAAAATGGTATTCTTGCGCAGCGCCGACATCACGTTGGGATTTGTTTTTTCGTTTGTGCCCGGAGCCACGCCGAAGAAACCCGCTTCCGGATTGATGGCATGAAGGTAGCCATCCGCGCCGATTTGCATCCAGGAGATGTCGTCGCCCACGGTCCACACGCGGTAGCCTTCATTTTCGAGCGCGGAAACCATCATGCACAGATTGGTCTTGCCGCAGGCGCTTGGAAATGCCGCCGCCATGTAGGTCACTTTTCCGCCGGGCGATTCCAGGCCCAGGATGAGCATATGTTCGGCCATCCAGCCCTGTTCGCGCGCCATGGAACTGGCGATGCGCAGCGCGAAACACTTTTTCCCCAGAAGCGCGTTGCCGCCGTACCCGGAACCGATGCTCCAGATCAATTTTTCCTCGGGAAAATGTGCAATAAGCCGGCGGTCAGGACTGAGATCGCCCAGGGAATGCAGTCCGGGCACGAAATCGGAGGAATTGCCAAGGCGGTCCAGCGCAACTTTTCCCATGCGGGACATGATGCGCATGCTAGCGACTACATAGGCGCTGTCCGTGATCTCCACACCGACGCGGCTCTGCGGCGATGCCACGGGACCAAGGATGTAGGGCACAACATACATAGTGCGGCCCTTCATGGAGCCGTCGAATAACGCGCCCATGGTCTTCTTGGCTTGGTCAGGCGCCATCCAGTTATTGGTTGGTCCGGCATCTTCGCGGTCGCGCGAGCAGATATAGGTTACTTTTTCCGTGCGCGCCACGTCGCTGGGATCGCTGCGATGCAGGAAACTGCCCGGGTAGGTCTTTTCGCTCAGAGGAAACGTGCGGCCCTCGCGCACCAATTGCTCCTTGATGCGGACGTCTTCTTCCGCCGACCCATCGCACCACTGAATTTGCGCCGGGCGGGTCAGGCGCGCAGCCGATTCCACCCATTGTTCAAGGGGCGTAGACACGAATCCTCCTCCAAAGTTTTTTCGGCACGGCGGCGGAATATTTCAGTGCGGAGATAAGACCGCGCAGCAATTCACGTCACGAAGCAAGCACACGCCGACCTAAAAAGTCTAAGGCACCAACGAATCAAACGCAAGCGACCGGCAGGATTTGTTGTGCCGTGAATACAACATTTCGAACCCGCGAGGCACGGAATCCGCGGCCGAAAAAGTACGAACGATTTCGGCCGTTGCAAAGGGAAAGCATGCCGAGCCTCTTCGCGGGCTAACCCTTGCAAGAGCCAGAATCTGTGCAAAAGAGCACAGATTCTGGCTTGGCTAGGTACTAGCATGACCCTGCGGATGGTGCGAATATAAGGACGATAAAAGCCATGTCTCAAGGTCCGGATCAACTAGCAGCGAGCCCTGGGACGGGTGACACAGTACATGCGTGCATTCAAATGACGATGTGATCCACGTCACAAACTTGTGTGCGGCTGGTCACAGATAGAATCCACGTGCCTGTGGCAAATATTTACCCGTACGCTCTTTAGTTTTGCAACTAATATTACTCTGTGAGGGATAAATGTTCGAAGGAATCGCAAGAAAACTCAGAGTTAGCGCCATCGCACTGGTCCCGTTGCTTCTGTTGGCACTCCCACATGCTGCGTCAGCGCAGTCGGACGGCCAGAAATTATTCGATACCAACTGCGCCAAATGCCACGGTCCCGACGGAACTGGAAATACCGTCGTCGGAAAGGCGGTCGGTGCGAAGGATTTAGGCTCCGCCGAAGCCAAGAAACTTACCGACGCCGATGTCCGCATGCAAATCGATCAGGGTAAGGGCAATATGCCTCCTTTCGGAGGAACTCTGAACAAGGCGCAGATCGACAGCCTGATTCCCATTGTCCGCGCGTTTGGCAAGAAAGCCGCCGGCGCTAAAAAACCGACAAGCTGATTTCCCTTTACCGGTGGCTTCTCGAGCAGCCACCCTCACCCCTTCATGGAAGGACGAATGCAAGCGGAATGGCTGGGCAACCGCAGCGTCCGCTTGAGCAGCGTCTTAGTCGCAATGCTAGTCGTGTGCAAATTTCCCAAACTGGTTCGAAAGAAAGGAAGGGAGATTTCGGTATGACCGATCACAAAGAACATTTATATCGAACTGGAATTATGGGTGCGGTATGTGCGCTATTTATTTCTCTATTCGTTCAAGTGCCTGCGGCTTCCGCCATCCCCAGCTATGCCCGGCAGACTGGGTTTCCTTGCAAATCCTGCCACTATATGCCGCCGGAATTGACGCCCCTGGGTCGGGCGTTCAAGCTGAATGGCTACACGATGTCGGGGAAACCAACGGTGACTTCACCGGGCAAGGGAAATACCAGCCCGCTGAACATTTTGGAGTCCTTCCCGCTTTCAGTCTTATTCGATACCTCATTTACCAATTTGAAATCGCCGCAACCGGGCTCGCAAAACGGAAGTTTTGAATTTCCCCAGCAGGCTTCACTCTTTTTGGCGGGTGCCTGGTCCACACATGTTGGCAGCTTCGTGCAGGTGACTTACAATAGCCAGAACGACCACTTTTCCTGGGACAATTCGGACATCCGCTATGCCAATTCCACTCACCTCTTCAAGAAGGATCTCGCATTTGGGATCACCCTGAACAACAATCCCACCGTCGAGGATCTCTGGAATAGCACGCCGGCATGGGGTTTCCCGTGGGTGGGCAGCGATTGGGCGCCCGGGCCGAATGCCGGTGCCATCATCAACGGAGGGTTGGCACAAGACGTTGCGGGGGCGGGCATGTACGCCATGTGGGACAACCACCTGTACATTGCCGGAACGGTGTATCGCTCGGCTCACCTCGGCGTTGCTCAGCCAAATACGGGCGTGGACGGCAGCGGAAATCCGCTGAGCATTAACATCCGAGGGGTTGCTCCTTACTGGCGTGTGGCTTGGCAACAGAACTCAAAGAATAACAACCTAATGGTCGGCACATATGGAATGCATATGAAGTCCACGCCCGGAGCCATCACTGGCTTGGAGGACAGCTATACCGACTGGGCCGTTGATTTTCAGGATGACCTAACGATTCCCCAGTTCAGGGGCGACGTGCTTTCCTTCCGCGGTTCGTACATTCGCGAAAATTCAGCGCTCGTCGCCACAGCCGCCAGTTTCACACCACCGGACCCGCTGATCCTGCATCACCTCAACACCGTCCAGGCGAACGCGGAGTATCATCTCGGCGACAAGTACTCCGGAACAATCGGATATTTCGACATTACCGGAACGCCCGATTTTTCGCTCTATTCGGCCGCGACTACAACTGGTGGAGTAACCACGGTGCCTCCAGTAAGCGGGAGTGCGAACGGCGACCCGCGAACCAGCGGATACATCGCCAATATCTCATGGTGGCCCGTCCAGAACATTGGGCTCAGCTTTCAATATACCGGTTATACGCGGTTCAACGGAGCAGCCACAAACTACGATGGGGCAGGCAGGAATGCCTCTTCCAACAATACACTTTACTTAGTCGCACGATTCGTTTTCTAGAAATTTCTCGAAACATCCAGTGGCGCGGGCTTCAGCCTGCGGGGTTTGGTCCTTGCAAGGACTAAACCCGCAGGCTGAACAGGCTGCGGGAAAATTCCCGCCATGTCATTCCGAAGGGCGGGGTCTGCCCGAGGAATCTGCTTTTTCTTGGCAGTGGAGAAGAAAAGCAGATCCCTCGCTTCGCTCGGGATGACAAAAAGTACTTTTTCCGCAGCCTGTGAAGCCCGCGCTACCACTGAATCAAACCCCTCCCGAATTTATCTTGGGTTTTGCCGGCCTGGTTTTGGCGGCGATCACCTCGCGAATTTTCGGCAACGCCGCGCGCGCGGCCGTTTCGCCCGCGGCAATCAGTTCGTCGGTCCTGTCGAAATCGTCCCAAAGATAATCTTTTACGTTTGGCTCAATAATGGCGTCGGCCGCGCGCCTCCACTCCAGATCTGCATGGCGTTGCAAAATGGCAAAGGAAAGGCCGATCACATCGACGATGCTGGAAGGTCTTCTGTTATTGGCCGCTTCCAGAAACACGGCGATGACAATGTCCGCGCCGATACTGCGCGCGGCATCCACCGGCACGGCCGCGGCCAGGAAGCCATCTACCAGCATGC
>Ga0182024_10025916_pt1 | contig 10320 bp, 8 predicted proteins | sample P32metaG_FD_120480 | JGI IMG/M metagenome (GOLD analysis project Ga0182024, IMG submission 120480) | Permafrost microbial communities from Stordalen Mire, Sweden - P3-2 metaG (Illumina Assembly) | ecosystem: Environmental > Terrestrial > Soil > Wetlands > Permafrost | place: Sweden: Stordalen...
CGTCTATGGAAAAACTGCGAACGAAAACTGAATACGAGCTTGCAAATGATCCACTTGGCCTTTCTCCGACTGCTGCTGAGAAGATCGTAAACAGGCTCTTAGACTGGGCTCAATGAGACTTGCAGCGATCCGAGGTTTCAAAGTTGAGGGCTGGGCCAGCTTTTGCTAAAAGAGCATGGGGTTTTGTGAAAATCCATTAAAGCGAAAAGTGCCGGCCTTTAGGTACTCTTCGACGGACTCTCCTGCAATCCAACGACGATCTAGTTGTTCCGCGACAGCGGCCGCCGTGAGTGAGCCCGCGAACGGATCGAGAACTAAATCGTTTGGACTGGTCAGGAGCTTGATGAAGAACTTTGGCAAGAGCGCCGGGAAGCGGGCAGGGTGAATTTTAATCCCTTCTTCCTTGCATCGCTTTGTGTAAAAATCGTTGGCAGCATTATTGCCCATTTTCATCATGCTTTCCGGGAAGTCAAAATCGGCCTCTGTCACGTTTGGCGGGATAGAGCCACCGGCGGCGATCTTGTCGAATGAATCCCGGATAACATGCCCTGACGGCCTTGTTGTGCCACGAACTCCGTTCCTGTTCAAACGAATCATATCCTCGCTGTACTCTTTGAGTACATTCAGATTGGACGCCTTCGGATAGGGGGTTTTTGAAAGCCACCATACATATTCAACAGAATCACGGACCCTAATCCGACGCACAGTTACCCATTCAGCCGGAACCGGCATTTTCGCGGGGTTATACCAGAAACATTCCTGCGCAAGATTAAAACCAATTTCCTCGACCAAAGCGATGAGCAGCTTAAAGTGATAAACAGACCGGGTAGGCATCCCTTTGTTGTAGCTACCGCCTATATTCAAGACGAAGCTTCCATCGTCTCTCAGAACGCGAAGAATCTCCTTTGCAAACGGCAGAAACCAGTTCACGTATCTGTCCTTGTGTTCGTTGCCGTATGCTTTCTTAAAATGTAGTGCGTACGGTGGCGAGGTCACAACGAGGTTGACGCTCGCAGATGGGAGTGCCTTGAGCATCTCCAACGAATCGCCACAATATGCAACCCCGAGCCGTGAGGTAAAGAAAGCGGCGGCGGGGATCAACCGAGCTGGGTGATCCAATGGAAGCTCATTTGGAGAAAGCCCCGGTGCCACCAGAAGCGGAGCCCTTCCTTCGTCAAATGCGGTCTGCGGTTTGGTCGACACGGTTGTTGCCATAATACGAGGTTGCTACCAAGAAAGGTAGCAGAAATAGGTTTACATTGTCAACCGATTTTCAAAACGGGAATGATTGGGTTTCACAAGCGGACGCAGCACGCATCCGTGGCGTTTCCCGGCAGGCGATTTCTCGACTCATCAAGAAAGGAAGGCTGCAGGTACTTAAGATCGCCGGCAAGGTTCTTTTGAACCGCGCTGAAATCGAAGCCTTTGTGCCCGAGCAGCCAGGACGACCAGCCAATGAGCGAATCTCTCGCAGCAATTAGGAAACTCATTGACGAATGCTCCGAAGAGGACCGCAGGGCCCTAAAGCTATATCTTCGGAGGCTTATACCGCACCCTCTCGAACACGAATGGGGTATTGACGCAGACACGATCCTGAGCGCAATCAGCAGATCTTCCGAGCTGACAAAGCGAGGAGTCCGCGGCATTCTAGCTGAGGCCGTTTTCGTGAACGAGGTTACACCGACCGTCGCGAGCTCTGGGTGGCGAGCTATCGACTTCAGTGGAGATCACCCTTACGACGCGCTACTCAAAAAGGGTGACCTCGCTGCTCGCATTCAGGTAAAACTTCAACGCCTTGAGGAAGGTGTACCTAAGCTCTATTACCCGAAACACTATGAGAGAGGATCACTTTTTGTCGTCGAGGTTCAGAAGACAAGGACGGGAGAAAAAACTGCCAGGAAGACGACGCCGGGGACAGAAGCAACGATAACAACGACTGAATCAGTCACCGTGAGTACCAGGCCGTATGGTTTCGGCGACTTCGACATTCTCGCCGTAAACATGCATCCATCCTCCGGGAACTGGAGGAATTTTCGATATACAGTAGCGTCATGGCTCCTTCCACGCGCTGCGAATACAAGCCTGATCGAAATCTTTCAGCCAGTCGCAGCAACGCCTAATGATGTATGGACTGACGACCTCGGTACCTGCCTCATCTGGTTCGAAGAGGCGAAGCGGTTTCGCGTTCTTACCGAGGTGCTTCACACCAGGAAAAAACAGGCGCGGGACTAACCCCAAAAGCGAGAGCCACCCATTTTTAGTGGCTAATCAGGCCCAGGTCGCCCGCCGAGGTGTCAACTACGGGACGCCAATTACCGGAGAGTGGTGGGAAGCTGGAAGTCGACTCCGGCGGATTGATTTATTTTGGCTGTGGCAACGAGGTCTAGCTGGTCGGTGGGGATGTCGCGGGGGTGCTGGTCGCGGACGAAAAGCGTGGTCTGGGTCAGAATGTAGTTATGAATCTGCTCAGGGGGACGGCCATCTTTGAAGACGAGCGTGACCGCTTCAGAGCTTGGCGGGGCTGGGACGGGTTGCGTCTGATCGGGAGCGGGCGGGTAAGGCGGCAGCTCCTGCGGAGCGGATTCCGCGTCGTAACCATACGCTCCATCGGGTCCGGCGGGAGCGGGATTCGATGAGGCCCCAGAATTGTCATAGCCGGAATCGTCGTAGCCCATGTCGTATGGGTAGGCCAGGGGATAAGAGTTGATCAGGCCGGGATACCCGTAGCCCGCAACACCGTAGCGCACTCTTGGTCCGTAAGGTGGCCGGTAGTGATTTCCGGTGCGCTGCGATCCGCTATAGGGTTGGCGCGGCCTGTAGCTGCCAGTGGCCCCTCTTTGCAAGCCGCGAGCCGCGATATATGACCTGCCGCTGAAACCGGGAGAGGCTGTGAATCGACTGGGAGCGGAGCGGCTAAAGCCTCCGCGAAATGCCGTTGCGGAGTGGCCCGAGAAGCCGCCGCGCGATGCCCCGCGCTGGGCGAAGACCGGGAGCGCAAACCCGATGACAAGCAGCGCAACCGCGGCGAGACGCGTCATGGATACATAGTACGCCGTTTTTTCGTTGAGGGTGGGTGGGGCGCTTTTGGTAGTGGTCAATTTGATGGGTCGGTCCCTCAGGGCTGAAGACCACATTGATTTTGCTGGGCTTATGTACGGGCTGAAGCCTGTACCCTTCACCCTGATCCATTACCCCACCCTTCGTTCTCTAAGCCGAAGGCCGCTGATCTCGAACCTCTACATCCTAATCCCATGTCCCAAAAGCGGGACATGGGGCACCCATTTTTTCGGGGGTTTGGCAGGCCTTGGATTTCGCCGCGACCTTTCTCTACTCGCGCACACTGATGCCCAGGGCCTTCATCTTGCGGTAGAGGTGGCTGCGCTCAAGGCCTAGCAGCTCGGCGGCGTGGCTGATGTTGTTGCGGGCTTCTTCGATCTTCTTGAGAATGTATTCGCGCTCGTAGGCGTCGCGGGCCTGTTGGAGGGTGGAGAACTCCTCGGTGGAGCGGGTGCCGGCTTTATGGGTGAGCGGCGGCAGGTGCTTGCGCTCGATGCGCAGCGCGCGGGGATTGAGGATAAGAACGCGCTCGACCACGTTCTTGAGCTCGCGCACGTTGCCCGGCCAGTGGTATTGGGACAGCGTTTCAAGGGCCTCGTCGCCGATCTCCATGCGCGGGCGACCGTATTGACGGCCGAACTCGCCGAGGAACTCGCGGGTCAGGAGGGGAATGTCCTGCTTCCGCTCGCGGAGTGGCGGCACAAAGAACGGGACTACATTGAGCCGGTAGAAGAGGTCTTCGCGGAAGTTGCCCTTGGCGATCTCTTCTTCGAGGTCCTTGTTGGTGGAGGCGATGAGGCGGACGTCGACGCGCAGGGGCTGCGTGCCGCCGACGGGCGTAAAAAGCTGGTCGTCCAGAGCGCTGAGCACCTTGGCTTGCGTCTTGAGGCTCATGTCACCCACTTCGTCGAGGAAGAGCGTGCCGCCGTCGGCGCGCTCGAGGGTGCCGCGCTGCTCGGTAGGACCACCCGGTTGGGCGCTGAACCGATAGCCGAAAAGCTCGGCCTCGATGAAGGCTTCGGGGATTGCGGCGCAGTTCAGCTCGACGAAGACACGGTCGCGCCGCAGGCTTTCGGCGTGGATGGCGCGCGCGATGAGCTCCTTGCCGGTGCCCGACTCGCCATAGATGAGGACGCGGCCGTTGGTGGGCGCCATGAGCTTGATTTGCTGGCGAAGCGCCTTGACCGGGACGCTTGCGCCGGTGAGCACGGAGCCGACGCTGAACTGGCGCTTGAACTCGATGTTTTCGGTGCGCAGGCGGCGCGCTTCTACCGCGTTTTTGAGGACGATGAGGGTGCGATCGAGCGAGAGGGGCTTTTCAAGAAAGTCGTATGCGCCCAGCTTGGTGGCCTTGACCGCGGCCTCAATGGTGCCGTGGCCGCTGATGATGACCACCTCAGGCCGCGTGTCCACGGCTAACTGGTGGATGTCGGAGAGCACATCGAGGCCGTCGCGGTCGGGGAGCCAGATGTCGAGCAGCACCACGTCATAGGGGGCGTCCTGAATCAGCACCATGGCTTCAGCACCGGTGGCGGCGCTGGCCACGGCGTAGCCCTCTTCGCGCAAAATTTCTTCGAGCGAGGTGCGAATCTCCGCCTCGTCGTCCACCACCAGAATGTGATTCATGCGTGCAATCCCTTCATGGGAGCCGCGGGGTTGCCTTCAAGAGCGGGCTGGGCCGCCTGTGCGCCCGGCTCGAGCAGGGACTCAATCTGCGGTTCGAGCAGAGGCAGGCGCAGCAGAAAGCGCGCGCCCTTGGGACTGTTGGACTCAGCACGCAGGCTGCCACCATGCTCCTGCACGATCTTGGCCGCGATCGACAGACCGAGCCCGGTGCCGCGATGCTTGGTGGAGTAGAAGGGCAGAAACAGCCGCTCGCGAATCTCATCCGTGAGGCCGTGGCCGGTGTCGGAGACGGCAATCTCGACGGCCCCGCCATCTTCGCTGAGAGCGCTGTGGATGCCGAGTACGCGCAGCAGGCTGCCCTGCATAGCTTCGGCAGCATTGTCGATGAGGTTGGCCAGCGCGCGGCGAATCGCTTCCGGGTCGGCCAGCACTGTGGGCAAGTCAGGCTCCAGATCCCACTGCACGGTGATGCCGTTGAGCCGGTCGGCAAACAAGGCCAGCGCCTCCTCCGCCACACGGTTCAGGTCGCAAGCTTTTGGCTGCGGCGCGGGAAACTGCGCCAGCGCGGAGAACTGGTCAACCAATGTACGCAACGTGGCCACGCACCCGAGGATCACTTCACTGCACTTACGGATTACGTTCGGCGAATCTTGCTGGCCACGATCCAGATGCTTGGCGATTCGCTCGGCGGAAAGGGCAATAGGTGTGAGCGGGTTCTTGATCTCATGCGCCACCCGCTGCGCGACTTCCTTCCAAGCCAACTGCCGCTGCGCACGCAGAAGCTCGGTTGTATCCTCGACGACGAGTACGGTTCCGGCCTGGCCCCTGGCCAGCTCGAGCCGCGCGCTGGTGACGGCCAGATGAATAGTGCGGCCACGCGCGTGGAGCTCAATCTCAGTGGAGGCCGCACCCATGCGCTGCCCGCGCCTGATCACGCCTGCCAAATCCTCAGCGCAGTCGGCGGGCAGCAGCGTATCGACGCGCTCCCCGGCAAGGCTCAGGTCCTCGCGCCGGCCGATCAACGCGGCAAACGCGCGATTGGATTGCAGCACGAATCCCGCGCCGTCCAGAGTGACAACTCCGCTGGGAATGGTCTCGACGATCGTCTCCAGCTCGCGACGCCGCTCTTCGATAGCCAGGTTGGCCGCCGTCAATTGCGCCGACGAACTATCAACCAACTGCCGGCTTGCATCCAAATCCGCCGCCATGCGGTTGAAGGCGCGCACCAAGTCGCCCATCTCCCCGGTGGCGATCAGAGCCACGCGATGGTCGTACTTGCCGGCCGCGATCTCATGCATGGCGTCGGCCAGCGCCTCAACCGGCTGGGTAATCTGCTTGGATAGAAACAGGGCGAGCCACACGCTACAGAAGAACACGATCACTGTAACGATCAGTAACACGAGAAAGAAAATTGTGCGGATCTGGTTGCGCGAGCGGAATAACTTCCAATATGCGTCTGCGCCGGCGCGAATGCGCGCCGCGGTCTGGCTGAGCCCTTGGGGCATGGGCAGGGCCACGACCACAACCTTGCCGGAAGCGGTTGCGGACATGCCGAGCGCGTACTCCTGCCCGGCCACCTGGATGGCCGCTTCATCGCCGCGCTGCGCCGACACGAGGAGATCCGCCGAGAGCGGGCCGTGCAGCGAAATGGCATTGCCGGGCTCGCCTTCATCGGCTTTTGTCGGCAACCAGGGCAACAGGCTTGCCCGGCTTTGCTCCGGCGGCGCCTGGAAACTGGCCAGCACGCGCATATCCTTGCCGTAGACCTCCGCAAAGCCGCCGGCCAGCGTAATGCGGTGGGAGCCCAAAACATCCTGGAGTGCCGGCAAATCCCGGTCTGGAGCGCCGGAGGCGGCTATCGCCTCTGCCTCAACGCGCGCGTTGGCGGTGACGTATTGCGCCAGTTCCAGCACAGCGCGGGTCGAGTCCTCGCGCAACTCCCATGTGGGCTGTGAGAACCAGCGGTCGATGGCACGGTTCATCATGGTCAAGCTGAACAGAAACATGAACACCGCTGGAATCAGCGCAATCAGCGCGGCTCCCAGCATCATGCGCGTGCGCAGCCTGGAGCCCAGGGCGCTGCTGCTTTGGCTGGCATACAGCTTCAGGATGTTCCTGGCCAGCAACATCAAGGCCGCCATCAGAACCAGGAAGATCAGCACGATGACGCCCGTGAAAACCAGCGTCTCGCCGGAGGTCTCCGGATTGAGGAAGCCGATGTTCGTGGTGTTGAATGCATTCAATGCGACAAACAGAGCCATCACCAGAAAGAAACCGCCCGCAAGCAGAGCGATGGACCGGCGCCGTGGATCGGCAAGGAACGACATGCGGAGATTATAGTGCGGAGAGTGGCGGGTAGTCAGGAAACATCAGATCTGCGAACAGTCCAGGGGGCTCAGAATCAGGTTGGTTATGTTGGTGACAATCTGATCGAAACTGAAGCGCGGACTGGCGGAAAGCTTCTTCCATTCCGGGTCGGCGCGAAAGACCTCCCACTTCGCATTCAGTTCTTCCATGCCGGTAAAGCTCAGCATATAGGTCAGGCTGGGCATGCGCGAACCGATCAGGGTATCGCCGAAGAACACCGGATGAAAGCCCGCATTTTTGAAGATGTCGAACTCACCCGAGTGAAACATCTCGACCTTGCGGACGTGGTCCCCGTTGCTCGGGCTCTCATAAGTACGCAGTTGAAAGATGCGCTTGCCCTTGGACGCAGAGGATGCCGGCGGAATTAAGCGCGGCCAGCCTGCAAAGGCCGCGAGGAGAAAGCTCTCGGCTCTTAGAAACGGGGGTGCCGTTGCGGTTGCATTCCAAAACGGTTCCGCGGCTTTCATAAAGGCGGCGTCCTGCGCGAGGTGCAGATCGAGCTCTGCAAGAGCTGCAACAGAAGAACCCGGAATCAGGAGGTAATACGCCGGCGTCTCCGGTCCAATGTCTAGCCGAAATGCGCCAATCGGACCCATCCCCATGCGAGTCAGCACAGGGATGAGCGCATCGCCGAAGTAACGCTCGGTCAGATTCGTCTGCGATCCGCTTTGCAGACTATAGCGCCGTATCTGGTAGAACTCGCGCGTGCTGGCCGGTGCGGCCTGTCCCGCCACATCACCCGCAACGGCAAAAGCCGAAGTCGCTATCGACGCTGCAAGAAACTGCCGACGTTCCATGGTGCCCTCCCGCATGCAGAATCATCCCACGCCAGCGCCACCTAAGCAATGACGTCCTCTCCTTTCTTCATCTGCTATCTCCACCTAAGTCGCGCAGATGGGAGCCCAGTCTGGCAAAAGCGTGGAAAACAACAAAGCTAGTGCTTGCGTTTACAAGCCTTCCGCGTCAACTAACTGTTATCAGATGGATCATTTCCCCTGCGGCCCTTCTTACCCTGCTGGGGTATTCTTTTCAAAGAGGAATTCAACTTGTCGCACATTCGTTTGTTAGCTGGCCTGCTCGTACTCTGCATGACTGCGGGGTGCAGAGCTCAATCTGCCCCGCAAGTGACGCTTGACCCTTTGCTCAATCGCCATATCGAGGTCATGGTCCGCGCGGAGTTCAACATCCCGCAGGATTACTCCGTAGCACTTGGGATCCGCAAGCCGAGCCAGATTAACGGCTATGACACGCTGCCCGTCACGCTTACGCACGGCGCGAAGACGACCGTGGTCGACTTTCTGATCTCCACCGACGGCAAGACACTGGGCAGGCTAGAAACCTTCGACCTGGTCAAGGATCCTGTCTTCAACATCGACGTAACCGGACGCCCTATCCGCGGCAATCCGGACGCCAAGGTCACCGTCATCAACTTCGACGACCTGGAATGTCCTTACTGTGCCCGCATGCACCAGTCGCTCTTTCCCGCCACCCTGGAGCGCTACAAGGATAAGGTCCGCTTCATTTATAAGGACGACCCGCTTATCGATATCCATCCATGGGCCATGCATGCCTCGGTGGACGCTAACTGCCTGGCCGCACAAAGCGGCGAGGTGTACTGGACTTACGTCGACTACCTGCACGCCCATGGGCAGGAAGTCAGCGGCGCGGACCGCGACCCGGCAAAGAGTTTTGCCGCGCTCGATCGCATTGCCCGCCAGGAAGCCACACTGGCCAAGCTCGATTCAGGCCAACTTGCCAAGCTCGACGCCTGCCTGGCTGCACAGGACGAGTCCCAGGTGCATGCCTCGGCCCGCGAAGCAGAGTCGCTGAAGATTGAAGGAACTCCGGCGCTCTTCGTCGATGGCGAGCGTATCGACGGGGCTGTCCCCCAGGATCAGCTTTGGGTGGTGATCGACCGCGCTCTGAGCCAAGCGGGGATTGCGCCGCCCGCAGATGTCAAGCCACCTCAGCCTGCCGGAGGCGGCAAATAGGCCTTTATGCCGCTATCGCAGTACTGGCCTGTGGATTTATCCTTGAGTGCCGGGGCCTTTTCGGCTCCATAGGAGATACCAGGTTGCAAGTCGAATCGTTTTTCCTGACTCGTTCTCGTTTTGCGATCCTCATTCTTTGCGGCGGAGCCCTGTTGGGCACGGTCGCCGGCTGCCGCCGCCCTCCGGGTCCCGATGTGATGGCCACGGTGAACGGCAAGGAGATTCTGCGCTCCGATCTCGAAAAGTATTACACGGCAAGCCTTGGAGACAACCCGCAGCAGCCCTCCGCTGAGCAGGCAGAAATTGTCCGGCTCAATATCCTGAAGGAGATGATCGACGACGAAATCCTGCAACAGCGGGCGACCAAACTTAACCTTGCTGCCAGCGATGAGGACGTCAACGCCAAGTTCACGGAGATGAAGGCTCCTTATACGCAGGAGGAATTCGACAAGCTGCTGAAGCAGCGCAACCTCAGCGAAGCCGACCTCAAGCGCGATATGCGCCGGCAGTTGACCAAGACCAAGCTACTCAACAAGGAGATCGAGTCAAAGATCAACGTGACCGACGCGGAGATCGCCAACTATTACGCTGCGCACAAGGCGGAGTTCAATCTGATCGAGCCTCAATATCACCTGGCGCAGATCCTGGTCACCGGGGGGCCAGCCCAGCAGACAGGCAACCTGCAAAACAACAAAGCCTCGGGGGACGCCGACGCCAAAAAGAAGATACTGGCGCTACAGAGCAAGTTGCAAAATGGAGATGACTTCGGCGCCGTGGCCATGCAATTCTCAGAAGATGCAAACACAAACTCGAATGGCGGCGATCTGGGCTTTGTGGCGGAGTCCAATCTGCATAGTAACCCCGAAGCATACAACGCCATCAGCAAGCTCCAGCCTGGGCAGATTACCGATGTGATCCCCATTGGAGACGGGGCTGGCCCGGGACATCGGACCGTGGGTTACGCAATCTACAAGCTGATTGGGCGGGAGCCGGCGGGACAACGCGAGTTGAACGACCCGCGCGTGCAGCAGGCCATTCATCAGTTGCTGCACGAAGGCCGCGCACAACTGCTCAAGAACGCCTACTTTGAAATGCTGCACGACGAAGCTAAAGTACATAACTACCTGGCCGACCAGATTCTCAAGGAAGGCGCAAGCTAGAGCATTCTCACTATTTCTGTAGAGTGCCTAATCGAAGTCGGAACCAGGCCTGTGCGTTTTCCGGCGAGATTTGGGGCAGCAGTTCAGCGATGGCTTTGTCGAGGGCTTCTTTGGTTCGA
>Ga0182024_10025917_pt1 | contig 10320 bp, 8 predicted proteins | sample P32metaG_FD_120480 | JGI IMG/M metagenome (GOLD analysis project Ga0182024, IMG submission 120480) | Permafrost microbial communities from Stordalen Mire, Sweden - P3-2 metaG (Illumina Assembly) | ecosystem: Environmental > Terrestrial > Soil > Wetlands > Permafrost | place: Sweden: Stordalen...
AACGACTACCCAACCATCTTCCACATGGACCGCCGACAAGCCGGCATCCCGAACAAGCAGACGCGTGTCGGTGCGCGTCGTCAGGAACACGCCTTCCGCGGCCGCCCAGAGCAGGCCGCCGCCGGCGACCTCGGGGCCAGCGAAATAGCCTGGAGCCTTCACCACCGCCTCCGCCGGCTGGACAAGCCCCAAGTAGAGCACCGAGACAGCGCCAAGCGTGCAAGCGCGAACGCTCACCCTATGACCCCGCCATCTACCTCGCGCACCGTTGAGGGCGACATGGCGGTATAGGGACATGGACAGAGTGTTGCACCGCCGCGGTGGCATCCCCAAACTTCTCAACGTCGGCCCGTGCCAGCGCTCTGTCGCTTGAGAGCTGGGTCGGCTAGCGCTTTGTAGACGATCCGAGCGTCTCGGCCCATCCGGAGCCCCGTGCCTGCTTGGGACGACAGGCAGGAGCGAGTCGGCCGGGAGTTACCGGCGATCGCCGTGTCGTACACCCGCCGATCCGTCTTGTTCAACGAGGCGGCAACACGGGCGACCGTGTCGACCACGAAAACGGAATGTGCCACCCCGTGCGCTCGTCAGGCCGGTTGGAGCTTGCCTTCAGCCAGCTCCTTTAGGCCCTGGCGTACGCTCGGACTCGAGCGATCCGCCATGTCTTCCACGTAGCGAACGACGCCCTCCAGCCATTCCCGGTCCTCGCCCTTCGCGCGTACTTCGCGTACCGCGCGTCCGACCCGTCTCAGGCTCTCGTGCTCGACCAGCGCCGGCTTGGAGCCCGGCAAAGCCGCCAGCGCACCACGCCTCACCCACAGCCGGACAGTCGGCTCGGAGACACCCAGATACTTCGCCGCCTCCGCCACCGGGACTCCCCGAGCCGCATTCGGCGCATTTAGACAGACGGACTGGGCAGCGTATCCAGCGCCGCCTTCAGGTCATCGACCGACTGGTAGTCGAGCCCGAGCATGTGGTCATGGCGATGGCGGACGATCCCGTCCTCGTCAATCACGATCACCGCTCGCTTAGTCCCCATCCGCGGGGAGAAGGCGCTGTAGCTCATCGCTACCTGCCGATCAACGTCCGCGAGCAGCGGCACAGTGAGCCCGTTCTTCGCGATGAATCCCTCGTGCGAGGCAAGATCCTGCGAGGAGATGCCCACGACCGTCGCATCCAGCGCCGCGAAGTCATCGGCGCGGTCCCGGTAGGAGCAGAACTGTTTTTTACACACCATCGTGTTATCGCCGGGGTAGAACAGCAGCACTACCCGCTCGCCGCGGTGCTCGGACAGCTTGAAGGGGCCATCCGTGCCGGGCAGCTCGAAGTCGGGCGCCTGCTCGCCCAGCTGCGGGGTCTTGGCCATGTTCGCTCGCCTTTCGATCGCTTGAACGGGCCCTGCGGCTCAGCCACAGTTCAGCCACAGCCGTGGTTCAGCATAACGGCGATCAGAGGCCGTACGCGATCAGAGACCGTACGCTTCCAGCAGGTTCAGCCACAGCTCGCTGCGGGTCGGGAAGCAGGGGACGGCGTGCCAGAGGCGGTCGAGAGGGACCTCGCCGATCACCGCGATCGTGGCGGCGTGCAGCGACTCGGCCACGTCGACGCCGGTGAAGGTCGCGCCGACGATCACGCGGCGATCCTCGTCGACGACGATCCGCGCGGTCCCGGGCGCACCGCGCCCGACGAAGCTGCCGCCCGCGCTCCCCTCTGTGGGCGTCTCCACGGAACGCACGTTCAGGCCGGCGTCTTCGGCGCTCTTGAGCGTATGCCCGACGGCCGCGACCTGCGGCTCGGTGAAGATCACCCGCGGGGAAAGCCGCCCGTCGGAGCGCAGGACCAACGCCCCACCGGTCCGTCCGAGAATGTGATCGGCCGCGAGGCGAGCCTGGTACTTGCCCATGTGCGTGAGCAGCACACGGCCGTTCGCGTCGCCCACCACATACAGCCACTCGTGGCCTGGCACGCGCATCTCCTCGTCCACCTCGATCGACTGGGTGGGCGGGTCCGACTTCATCAAGCCAAGCTGCTCGAGACCGAGCTCGTCAGTGTGGGGACGGCGCCCAACCGCCACCAGCAGCTCCTCGCCGGTGAACGAGCGCCCGTCCTCCAGCTCGAGCGCGACCGGCCCCTTGCCCCCCTCGCGCCGCACCGCCGTGGCCTTCACGCCGAGCACGACCTTCACGCCCAGCGCCTCCAGCGCATCCTTGACCTGGCCGGAGGCGAACTCCTCCTCACCCGCGATCAGCCGCGGAAGCGCCTCGACGATCGTCACCTGCGCGCCGAGCGAGGCGTAGGCCGCGGCCATCTCCACGCCGACGACGCCGCCGCCCAGCACGAGCAGCGAGTCGGGGATCGCCTTGGCTGTCGTCACCTCGCGGTTGGTCCACGGCTGGGACTCGCGCAGGCCGGGGATCGGCGGAATCGCCGCGCCGCTGCCGGGGGCGAGAATCACCGCCTTGCGCGCGCGCAGCACGTCCTCGCCAACACGTATCTCGCGCTCGCCGGCGATGACGCCATGGCCACGTACGAGCTCGATCGAGCGCTTTTCGATCCACGGCAGCTGGGCATCGTCGCTCAGGTTGTGAACCACCTCGTCGCGACGACGCAGAACGGCGGCCACGTCGATCTCCCCGCCGGAGGCCTCCGCGAATCGAATCCCACCCACCCGGCGCGCCTCGGCCAGCGCCTGGGCTGGCCGCAGCAGGGCCTTGGAGGGCATGCAGGCATAGAACGAGCACTCCCCGCCGACCAGCTCGCGCTCGACCAGCGCCACGGCAAGACCGTTATCGGCCAGGCGCCCGGCGCACACCTCCCCGGCGGGACCGGCGCCGAGGACGATCACATCGAAGTCTTTAGTGCTCACGAGCAGCTCCTTGATTGGCTGAGGGACATGCGAGCGGTAGCCTGAAGTAGATCATGGAGGAATCGCTCTGCGGCCAACTCCTGCTCGCCTCACCGGCGCTGCTGGACCCCAACTTCAGGCGCGCGGTGGTGCTGATCGGCGTGCACAGCGAGGAGGGCGCGATGGGCGTCGTTTTGAACCGCCCCTCCGAGGTGACCGTCGGCGAGGCGGTCCCGCAGCTGGAGCAGACCGTGCGCGAGCGCGAGCCGGTGTACGTCGGCGGCCCCGTGCAGCCGAGCTCGATCGTGTTCCTCGCCGAGTTTCTCGACCCCACCCCGGCGGGCCTGTTGGTGCTCGGGCGGATCGGCTTTCCCGCGCCGGACGCCGGCATCGACGAGCTGACCGAGGCGACCGCGCGCAGGCGTGTGTTCGCCGGCTACGCCGGCTGGGGCGAGGGCCAGCTCGACGCCGAGCTCGACCAGGGCGACTGGATCGCCCACAGCGCCGTGCCGGACGACGTGTTCACGGAGGTGCCGGACGAGCTGTGGAGCAGTGTGCTCACGCGCAAGGGCGGCAGCTACGCCCTGATCGCCCGCATGCCCCCGGACCCGAGCGTGAATTAGAGACGGCTACTCTTTCCGCAGGGCGCTCCTCGTCCCGCGTCCCCCCTACCTCCCCGGAGCCGATCCATGCTCAAGCTCGCCCGCTGGACCACAACCCATCGTCTGTATGTCGTGATCGGCTGGATAATCTTGTTGGCCGTGATGATTGCGCTCGCCATCTCGGCGGGGACGAGCTACTCCAACAACTTCACGCTGCCCAACTCCGACGCTCAACGCGCCGCCGACCTGCTCCAGCGGAGCTTCCCCGCACAGGCGGGCGACCGCGACACGATCGTCTACAAGGTCAGCTCCGGGACGGTCCTCAACCCGGCGGTGCGCGCGCGAATGAGCGCGATGTTCGCCGAAGTCGACAAGCTGCCGCACGTCACGACGGTGATCAGTCCCTACGCTGGCGCCGCCGCGGGCAAGTCGATCTCAGCAAACGGCAAAATCGCGTTCGCCACGGTCGTGTTCAACGAAAAAGCCAACCTCCTGCCGAAGAGCGCCCCCGAACGCGTGGTCGCGGTCGCCCAGGCTGCCGCCAGGGGTGGGCGGGATCCAATTCAGGTGGCGCTCGGCGGGCAGGCGATCGAGGCGACCGAGCAGGCGGGTTTCGGCCTGTCGGCCGTGATCGGCCTGGTGGCCGCGGTCGTGGTGCTGCTGATGACGTTCGGCTCGCTGATCGCGATGGGCCTGCCGATCGTCACGGCGCTGCTCGGGCTCGGCACCGGGCTCGGCGTGATCGCGCTCGGCACGCACGTGATCGACACGCCCAACTTCTCCTCAGAGCTCGCCGCGATGATCGGGCTCGGCGTCGGGATCGACTACGCGCTGTTCATAGTCACTCGCTTCCGCGAGGCCTACGCCACCCCCGGTCCGACCTTCGGCGACGCGCGCGAGTCGGTCGTGCAGGCGATGGACACCGCCGGGCGCGCCGTCCTGTTCGCGGGCTGCACGGTGGTGATAGCGCTGCTCGGGATGATGCTGCTCGGCGTCGACTTCCTCTACGGCGTCGCGATCGCCGCGGCCGTGGGCGTGCTGCTGGTGATGCTCGGCTCGCTCACGCTGCTGCCGGCGCTGCTCACCACGTTCGGCGACCGCGTCGCGCGGCCGAGTCGGCGGGCGCGCCGTCGCGCCGCCAAGATGCAGACAGGCACAAGCGCGGGCGTGACCGGGCAGAGTGGAGGCATCGCCGCAAGCCCGGCCGGGGTGGCCATGACCCAGAGCTCCCCTGCCCCAGCCCTCCTCGGCGCCGGCGCGTGGCTGCGCTGGAGCAAGTTCGTGCAGCGCCGGCCGTGGACGATCGCGGCAGTATCGGCCCTGACGATGCTCGTGATCGCGGCGCCCGCCACGGCGCTGCGGCTCGGCTCCAGCGACGCCTCGAACGACCCCGCCGGCCAGACCACGCACAAGGCCTATGAGCTGCTGGCGAAAGGCTTCGGCGAAGGCTTCAACGGGCCACTGCTAATCGTCGCGAAGGTGCCGAATCCGAGCAAAGAAGCCGCCGAACAGGGAGTCTTCCAGCCGGCGTTCCCCCACGCCGTCACAACGCCGGTCGAAAGGCTGCGCGCAGCGATCGCCGCCACGCCTGGGGTCGTTTCGGTCGCGCCGGCGCGGCTCAACCCCGCGGGCAACGTGGCGACGATCACCGTCTATCCGCGCTCCTCCCCCCAGGCCTACGCGACCACCCAACTCGTCTCCCGGCTGCGCACGAGCGTCGTGCCGCCGATCGCCAAGCGCACGGGGATGACCGTGTACGTCGGCGGCGTAACCGCCGGCGCCGTCGACTTCGCCACCGTGCTCAGCCACAAGCTGCCGCTGTTCATCGGCGTCGTCGTGTTGCTCTCCGCTCTGCTCCTGATGATCGTGTTCCGCTCGCTCGTGATCCCGCTGCAGGCCGCCGTGATGAACCTGCTCAGCATCGGCGCCTCGCTCGGTGTGATCGTGGCCATCTTCCAGTGGGGCTGGCTGGGAAGCCTGTTCGGCGTCCGGCAGGGACCGATCGAAGCGTTCATCCCGGTGATGTTGTTCGCGATCGTGTTCGGCCTGTCGATGGACTACGAGGTCTTCCTCGTCTCGCGCATGCACGAGCGCTGGGTCAATACCGGCGACGATTCGCGCGCGGTGCAGGAGGGCCTGGCCCTGACCGGCCGCGTCGTGACCGCGGCCGCCGCGATCATGGTGTGCGTGTTCCTGTCGTTCATGCTCGGCGGAGAGCGCGTCATCAAGGAGTTCGGGCTGAGCCTCGCGAGCGCCGTGTTCCTCGACGCGCTCGTCGTCCGCTGCCTGCTGCTGCCGGCGGTGCTCGGTATCGTCGGACGGCGCACGTGGCAGCTCCCCGCTTGGCTCGACCGGGTGCTGCCGCGCTTGAACATCGAGGGCCGCGCCATCGTCGGCACGGATGAGCACAGCGAGGAGACGCCACACTCCTCACGGCGCGGACGCCGCGACGTGGCCACCGAAGGAGCGGACGGCTGAGCCGAGCTCGGCGCGGGCTGGACGCCGCGCTCATCTGTGCCGCGCTGCTTGCCGTTGCACCGACGGGCGCCGTCGCGGCGAACGGCCCCGCGAGACCGTATTCGTCCACCCCGCGCCACAGGGTCTCGCGTCTGGAGCCCGCGCGCCCCACGCTCCCCGGGGTCACGGCCTCAAACGCCGCGACCCCGCACTCTTCAACCGCGGCCCCCACGGCCCTGCTTCTCTTCCTACCCGCCGCGTCCGACGACGCGGCCGAGGCCGAGCTCGCGAGCGTGCCCTCCCTTTCGACCGCGATCCTGAGCGCCACGCAGGGCTCCTACACGACCGCCCAGCTGCTGCTCGACATCACCCAGGGCGCACGTGTCTCCTCCTCGGCGTATGACCCCTGGCGCCCGCCCGCGCTGTCGCTGAGACAACAGGGCACGAGCGCGGTTGTCGAGGAGTGGCAGGCGGTGCTCAGGCGCGCGCGCAACGCTCCGCAAATCCTCGACCCGGGGTTGCTCGCCTCGCGGATCCCGGGCGGCGCCGGCTATGCGGGCATCGCCGGGGAAAACGATGTGGACGGGGTGGCGGCCGCCGACCGCGGCGGCCTGGTGGCGGCGCTGTCGCTTGGATCGACGGCGACGCTGCCGGCGCGCATCGCCGCGCTGCGCGAACGCGAGCGGCTCGTCGTCGCGGACCTCCCGCCGAGCGCGAACGGCCTGAGCGACCTGTGGGCCCTGAGCGCCGCGCGCCCGGCGGGCGAGCTCGAGATCGTCGTGCAACGCGGGCACGAAGCGCCCGGCAACGAACTGCTGTGGATCGCCGTCGCGGGACTCGGCGGCGGGGGCACGCTCAGCTCGCAGACGACCAACGAGCGCGGGCTGATCGCCACCGTCGACCTCGCCCCGACGATCCTGCGCCACCTCGGCCTGTCCGTGCCGGACGCGATGCGCGGCAAGCCGATCGAGCGCGACGGCGCGTTCGACGGCGCCTACCTGCGCTCGCTCAAAGCCCGCCTGACGATTCTCTACGCCCGCCGGCTGGGAGCCCTGGCCTGCCTGCTCGGCGCGTGGGCGCTGCTGGCGCTCGCCGTGCGGCTGCTGCGGCGCCCTCGCCCCCGCGCTCAGGCGTGGTCCACGCGCGTCGGGGCGCTGGCGTTCCTATGGACGCCCGTGGCGGTGCTCGTCCCGGCGGCGCTCGAGCCCGGGCGCGGCGTCGAAGACGCGCTGCTCGTGCTGCTGTGCTTCGCCCTCGGCGCGCTCACCGACCGGCTGCTCGAGTGGCCGCGCGCCCCGCTCGCGCCCGCGGTCGTGGCGGTCGTGGCGCTCACCGCCGACGCGCTCGCCGGCACGCAGCTGCTGATCCGCTCGCTGCTCGGCCCCAACCCGGCGCTCGGCGTGCGCTTCTACGGCATCGGCAACGAGCTCAAGTCGAGCCTCGCCGTGCTCGTGCTCGCCGCCGTGGCCGCCGCGCTGTACCCCGCCGTGCGTTCTCGCCGGGCGGCAACGACGATCGCCCTGGCCGGGATCGTGCTCGCGGCGATCGAGGGCTCGGCGCGGATCGGCGCGGGCGTCGGCGGGGTGATCCTCGTGAGCGCCGGCACAGCCGTCGCCACCGTGATGCTGCTGGCCGATCCCGGACGATCGGCCGGCCGGCTGACCCGCCGGCGCGCGCTGATCGTGCTCGCAAGCCCCGTCGTTGGCCTGATCGCCTTGGCGGCGCTCGACCTCACGACCGCGCACGGCCTCGGCCACTACACCGGCAGCGTGCTGCACGCCCACTCGATCCGCGAACTACGCGACATCGTCGTCCGCCGCTACACCGCCGCCTACGAAGAGCTAAAGCACGGAGCGATGCCGTTCGTGACCGCGCTCGCTGTAGCGGCGTCCGTGTTCGGCGTGCGCCACCACCGGCGCCTGCTCGCGCCGGTCGCTCACGACCCAGCCTGGCTCGCCGCGCTCACCGGCGGCCTGACCGCGGGCGTGGTCGGCGCCCTCTCAGAGGACTCCGGCCCGGTGCTGCTCGTCGTCGCCGTCTTCACGCTCGGCTGCGTGCTCGCCTACCTGTGGAACCAGCCGACCGACGGCGTCACGCCGCGCAATCTGAACAGGCCCCGTGCAGCACGATCTCGTGCTCGGACACCGCCAGCGGGACGCGCTCGCTGAGCTTGTCGATCGCCCGCTCCAGACCGGCGTCGGAGAACGGCATCACCAGGCCACAGCTGTCGCACACGAGGTGGTGATGGTGCTCCTCAGTGGCGCACACGCGCTCGTAGCGGACCATCGCCTGGCCGGTCTCCACGCGCTGGACGAGGCTCAGGCGCTCCAGCTCGTCGAGGATCCGGTACACGCTCGCGCGGCTCACGCGTCGGCTCTTGCCGTGGGCGCGCAGGGCGTCCTCGATCTCGACCGCGGTCAGCGCGCAGCGCTGGTCGTCGAGCAGTTCCAGCACCGCGCGGCGCGCGCCGCCGCGCTTGTGGCCTGCGGCGGTGAGCGCCGCCTCGGCGCGATCCGTCCACTTCCCGGCGGCCGCATCGGCAGTGTGGGCGGCATGAGGGCTCATATCAAGATGGTAGAGGCGTGGTCGCAATTGCTTCCGGCGGCGTCGCTTCGCCGCGACGGGATCCTGGACCCCAGGCGGCCCATCCGCGCCCGAGCGTGTATGCAGCGGCGCTGAGCACGCCGACGAAGAAGCCGACGGGATAATTGGTTTCGTATGAGGCGGCGATCGCGATCCACACAATCAGCAACGCAAAAGCGATCGAGAGCACCATCGCCACGAGTGGGCGGTCGGTGAACGAGCGGGCTGCCGCCGGTGCGCCAATCATCAGGCTGAAGATCAAGAGCGTGCCGACGACCGGCACGGTCATGGCTGTTGCCAGTGCGAGGACCATGAGGAACAGCATCTCCATCCGGAAGCTGCTGACGCCGCGCGCCTCTCCTACCTCGGGGAGGATCGAGGAGAGCATCAACGGACGGTAGGAGACGGCGATGGCGAGGATGCAGAGGGCACCGAGGATCGCGGTCGGCACGACCTCGTTGGGGCTGATCCCGAGGACCTCGCCGAACAGCAGCGAGTAGACGGCGGGTGCGTACTCTTCGCTGAAGCTGAGGAACAGCGCGCCGAGGCCGAGCATCATCACGAGCGCGAGCGCGGTCACGACGTCGTGGCGGCCCCGGCGTCCGAGCACTCCGATCCCGAGGGCTCCGGCGAGGGAGAACACCCCGAGCCCAAGGAGCGTGCTCACCCCGATCAGGCTCGCACCGGCCGCCCCCGCGAAAGACCCGTTGGGGATCGCGTGCGCGGCGAAGGCCGAGCCCCGCAGGACGGTGAAGAAACCGACGACACCGGCGACGAGTGCGACGATGCTCGCGAGGACCCAAGCGTTGACCATGAAACCGGAAAACACGATCTATCAGCTCTCGGGGACAGCCTGCAGAGTCCGACTGGGGTGTTGAGTATCTGTCCGAAAACCCCTCTGCTCGCGTTCCAGCGGCCGCTGAGGGGAGACTTCGGGGTTTTCGGACCGTTTCTCAGGATTTTCGCCTCGGTGTCGGCGGCGTCGCTCGGGCAGCCCCGAGACGAGGTAAAGGATGAAGACGATCGTCACGACGAAGAAGCTGATCGGCCAGCCGTGCCCCGCGGGTGGCCATTCGTAGCTGTCGTAGGCGAGCACGATCCCGAGCCAGATCGCGCCGATCCCGATGCCGGCGGCGGTGAGCATCGCGATCAGCGGACGCTTGGTCAGGCGCAGCGCGCTCGCGGCCGGGCCGACGAGCAGCGCGGTACCGAGGATCGAGCCGATCGTGATGGCCGCGAGCGCCGCCGCCAGCGCCAGCGCGATCAGGTAGAGAACCCCGACGGCGCGGACGGGTATCCCGCGTGCAGCTGCCATCTCGGGGCTCACCGTGGCAAGCAGGAGTGGTCGATAGAGGGTGATCGTAATCGCGAGAGCGAGGATGCTGAGCAGAGCGATCAGTGGGAAGGTCGAGCTCGCGATCGCGAAGGCCGAGCCGAACAGGATCGTTACGGTCTCGCCGGTTGTGCTGTGGCTGGCGGTGTAGAGGTAGAGGAACAGCGCGGCGAGACCGATCGACGCGCCGAGCACGATCCCGGTGGCCAAGTCTCGTCCGCGGGTGCGCTGGATGCCGATCGTCTCCATCGCACCGGCCGCCAGGAGGTTTCCAATTACGAATCCCCACAAGGGGCCGACACCGACGAGGAACGCCCCGGAGCCGCCAGTGGTGCCGATGTCCCCGAACGCCTCACCGGCGAAGGCTTGCCCCCGCATGACCGTGAACACCCCGACCGCCCCGGTGACGATCGCGACGAGTGTCCCCACCCCGAGCGCGATGTGTACCGCTTCGCTTGCAAAGAATCCGGGGGCGAACACCGGCGTGAGGAAGTGGCTCACGA
>Ga0182024_10025918_pt1 | contig 10320 bp, 8 predicted proteins | sample P32metaG_FD_120480 | JGI IMG/M metagenome (GOLD analysis project Ga0182024, IMG submission 120480) | Permafrost microbial communities from Stordalen Mire, Sweden - P3-2 metaG (Illumina Assembly) | ecosystem: Environmental > Terrestrial > Soil > Wetlands > Permafrost | place: Sweden: Stordalen...
AAGTGTGCCCGAAAGCCAATAAATCGGCGATTCGGGCACACAAACTCCACGAAAATACCCGTAAAAAGCTCGTCAGGGAGGTTAGAAACCTTCGCCGAGTATCTTTTTCAGCATCCTGTTAGAGCGAGCATCACGTCATGAAGCCCGATTCCCCGGTGTGTTTCCGCGGATGAGCTTTTGTGTGGTTTGAGGCACTCGATAACTGCGTGGTATTCGTCAATTGCAGTAAGTCCGTCCAATGAACGTCGTAACCATCGTTGGGCGAGTCCCGATCCACTATCGAAAACGCTAATTTCCAAAATAGTGTGCAGCCTTTGGTCTTCCAAAACTGGGTGCCGAGTGAAAAATGTCTCCAGTGGACGACTTCCTCTTGAAAAAAACCTGAAGGCATCGGCTTCCTTATGGTGATGAACCTCGAATCGAAGGCCTCGAATCGAACGGGATATGGCCGTATCGTCCCAGTTTTCTCGAGCCCAGTCATCTGTGTTGCGAAATACTTCATACAGAATCAGGCCAAGGGCTGTCCTTGTTTCCTGGGGAATGGGGGTGTGCGTCAGTCGGCGGAAGCAGGTCTCTGCGAACGTGCCAAAATCTGTGGCATCCACCAGGAAAGGCCTCCTCCCTTGCAAGGAGTGGTACAGGGAAGGAGGATACAGCTCAGGACCATCAGCACACAAAAAGGACAGCGAGGGACCGAGCGCTGCAGAATGGGCGCTAGAGGGCGCGCCAAGGTCATGCAGAAATTGAGTGTGATTCGCACGAACCGCCCGCAGCGCATATCTCTCGGCTTCGTAGATCAGCTGACCCTTGACTTGGACGACTCGCGGAGCTGCCAAAAGGGCGACCGCGCCGTGGTCCGTCTCGGATAAGGCTCGAAGTTGACCCTCGGTATCAGAAGGATTCTGAACATGAGTGAATAGGCGTCCATTCGGACATTGCTTTGCCCAGGTCACCAGAAACTGAATCAGCAACGCTAGGCCGGCGAATTGCGACCTTCGCAAGGTAGTTGGGATCTGCACATCGCAGGATGAGGAGTTAACCATTTGACCCAAAAGGGTTTCAATTTGCGAAACGGTTTGTTCTCCTTCAACCTTCAAAAGGCTCATAGTCGATCAGTAAAGACTAACACAACACATATTTGGACTAATCCTTTTCAGAATTCATCCCTACTGGTTACGACCGGATTGTCATATCGCTTATGCCCGCGCAAAAATTGGGTGAATACCTCCCGAGGTGCATCAATCCGCATGGATATTAGTTGCACTTCCAAGCGCGCCTCAAGTCGAGGTAATGTGGTCGTCGCTACCGTTAATGCCCATTAAAAGGACTGAAAATGAACGACTTAGTTGTAATTGAGAAGATCGCCCAGTGGGAGAAATTGAAGATGCTCGTGCTGGACAGCGTCTCCTCCCCGATCACGAAACGCGTGTACAACATGGCGCTGAACGAATTTATGGCGTGGTTCCAACAGGCGCCGCGGCCGGGCTTCACGAAGGCCACCGTGAGCGCGTGGCGGGTATCGCTGGAAGAGCGTCGCCTCGGGTCATCCTCCATCATTATTAGAATGTCGGCGATTCGCAAGCTCGCAGCGGAGGCGGCAGACAACGGACTGCTCGCGCCGGAATTGGCCCAGGGCATCAGCCGGGTGAAGAGCGTGAAGTCGACAGGCATTCGTGTTGGCAACTGGCTTTCGCAGCGGCAAGCGCAGGCGTTGCTGAGCGCGCCCGACATCACGACCGTCAGGGGGCTGCGGGATCGGGCCATCCTCGCGGTTCTTCTCGGCTGCGGACTACGACGTTCCGAAGTGGCGGCGCTCACTTTCGCGCACGTCCAGCAACGCGACGGACGCTGGTGCATCGTTGATCTCGTGGGAAAGCATGGTCGCGTCCGCACCGCGCCGATGCCGGCGTGGGTGAAAGTGGCGAGTGACGCGTGGACCTCAACCTCTGGCGTCGCTGCAGGTCATGTTTTTCGGCAAGTGAAACGGAACGGCTGCGTCACTGGCGAACGACTCGGCGAAAAGGTCGTCTGGCAGATGCTCCGGCGCTATGCAGCCGAGGTTGGCGTCCCCGGAATCGCACCCCATGACCTTCGACGTACCTGCGCGAAGTTGTGCCGCGCGGCCGGCGGCGAACTTGAACAGATCCAGTTACTGCTTGGCCACGCTTCGGTCCAGACTACGGAACGATATCTCGGCACGAAGCAGGACCTCGTTCACGCGCCGAACGACGCGATTCGCCTGAGAGTAGCGGTCTAAGCTTGATCAAGCCCATTCATTGCACAGCAATTCCGCCTGCACCAAGACCGTTTTGGTCGCTTCTTCAGCCATGTCGGGCGGATATCCGTGTTTCCTTAGAATCCGCTTCACCAGGACTTTGATGGACGCGCGAGCGCTCTCTCGAACGGTCCAGTCGATTGTTACGCTCTTTCGAATCTGCATTGCCAACTCGATCGCAATCAGCTTTAGCCCATCCGCCCCCATCACCTTAACGGCACTATCATTCGCTGCGAGCGCATCATAGAAAGCAATCTCATCGGGACTGAGTCCGAGCGATTCGCCTCGCTTGCTTGCGGCTTCGATTCCCTTAGCGAGCTTGATCAGTTCCTCGATGACTTCCATCGTCGAAATTGCGCGATTGTGATAAGCGTTGAGGGTAGTCTTCAGCATCTCGCTAAACTGGCGGCCCTGAACGACATTGTGCGCCGACCGCGTCTTAATCTCGTCCTTCAGCAGCTTGGCAAGAAGCTCGGCGGCGACGTTCTTATGCTTCAGTCCGCGCACCTCAGCCAAGAACTGGTCGGACAGAATGCTGATGTCCGGTTTCTTTAGCCCTGCCGCGGTAAACACATCAATGATGCCTTCATCCGCCATGATCGCGGTCGAGACGAGCTGACGGACCGCCGCGTCCAACTGCTCCGGTGCCCGCTGCGTGCCGAAGTCTTCGACAGCTGCGCCTTGATGGCCTGGAAAAAGGCGATATCATCGCGAACTGCCATGGCCTCGTCGGTCGCGGCGCAGAGCGCGAACGTCCTCGACACATCGTTCACCAGTTGCACGAAGCGCTGCTTGCCGTTCTCCTGCTGAAGGATATGTTCCTGCCCTGCGGGGATCAGCCCAAGCCTCTCCGCCGCCTTCCCGGTTGCCCACTTCTCCCAAGTAAACCCATGCATCATCACGCAGAGCACCTCGTGCTTCTCCTGCATCGCCGCGGCCGCCTTAGTTGTATCGACCGTTGTGCTTCCCTTACCGCCGCTCTCCGTGTAAGTCGCCAACGCGCGCTTCAATTGATCGGCCAGACCCAGGTAGTCCACCACCAGACCACCCGGCTTGTCCCGAAATACCCGATTCACCCGCGCGATGGCCTGCATCAACCCATGGCCGCGCATCGGCTTGTCCGCATACATCGTATGAAGACATGGAGCGTCGAAACCCGTTAACCACATATCGCGCACAATCACGATTCGGAAAGGGTCTTTACTATCCTTGAAACGCGACGCCAGCCCTCGACGCGCTTTCTTATTCCGAATATGAGGCTGCCACTCCGGGCCATCCTCGGCGCTGCCCGTCATCACGATTTTCACCACGCACGCCTTTTTCTTCTCCGCATCCAACTCGTCGCCTGGCGCGCTCGCCCAGTCCGGCCGCAACTTCACGATGGCGTTGTACAGGTCCACGCAGATGCGACGACTCATGCAGACGACCATCGCCTTGCCGTCCATCGCTTCGAGACGACGCTCGTAATGCAGCACGATATCCGCGGCAATATTGGCGACCCGTTTCGGATCGCCCACCAGCGCTTCGATCGCTGCCCATTTCGTCTTCAGCTTTTCTTTGCGCTTCTCCTCTTCGCCCTCGGTGATCTCTTCGAACTCCTCGTCGATCTGCGGCAAAGCGCTCAGATTCAAAGCCAGCTTCGAAATGCGGCTCTCATAATAAATCTGCACCGTGGCGCCATCGGCCACTGCGCGTTGGATGTCATAAATGGAAATGTAGTCACCGAAAATAGCGCGAGTGTTCGCGTCGGTCTGCTCAATAGGTGTACCGGTGAACCCGATGAAAGACGCGCCAGGCAGCGCATCGCGCAGATTCCTCGCCAGCCCGTCGATCAGGTCGTACTGGCTGCGATGCGCCTCGTCGGCGATCACCACGATGTTGCGCCGTGACGACAGCTCCGGCATCCGTTCGTATTTTTCAGGCATGAACTTCTGGATCGTAGTGAATACCACGCCGCCGCTGGCCACCTGCAGCAACTTGCGCAAATGTTCGCGATCCTCCGCCTGCACCGGCATCTGCCGCAGCAGCTCGTGGCAGCGTTGGAATTGTCCGAATAACTGATCGTCCAGATCGTTGCGATCCGTCAGCACCACCAGCGTCGGATTCTTCATCGCCGGATGCCGCACCACCCGCGCCGCGTAAAACAGCATGGAAAAGCTCTTGCCGGAGCCTTGCGTGTGCCATACAACTCCCGCGCGCTTGTCTCCCGACGCAGCGCTTGCGCGCACCGTCTCATCCACCGCCTTCACCGCGTGGAACTGGTGATAGCCGGCGATGATCTTATTAAGCCGGTCGTTTTCCGTGTCTTCCTCGAAGACGATAAAGTGTTGCAGCAAGTCCAGAAGGCGCGCGGGCTCGAACACACCGCGCACCAGCACGTCCAACTCTAAAATCGTCTTCGGCGCGTCCCCTTCGCCCGTGATCGTTCTCCAAACCTTGAACCACTCCTGATCGGCCGTCAGCGAGCCGATCCGCGCGCTCATCCCATCCGACACCACCAGCACTTCGTTGTAATAAAAAAGACTGCCAATCTGTTTCTTATAGGTTTGGATCTGCTGAAATGCCGTCCAGATGGTCGCGTCTTCATCGGCGGCGTTTTTCAACTCCACGACTGCCAAGAGCAGACCGTTGACGAACACGACAATATCCGGTCTCCGCGTGTGCTGGCCTTCGATCACCGTGAATTGATTCACCGCCAGCCAGTCGTTCGCCTGCGGATCCTCGAAATCGAGCAGCTTTACGTGATCGCCTGCAATCGTTCCGTCGGCCCGCTTGTATTCGACGGGCACTCCATCGCGGAGCAGGGCATGAAAGTTCCGGTTGGTCTGGGTAAGCGACGGGGTGCCGACACGCAGCACCTTTCGCAGCGCATCCTCGCGAGCGTCTTCTGGAACATGCCGGTTCAACCGCTCGATCGCATCGCGCAACCGGCCCGCGAGCACGACATCGCCGAATGAACTTCGTTCCGCCGAAGGCTCCCCGGGCGAGAAATCGGGACCGTGGCCCATCTGATAACCAATCTCCGCAAACCAGCTCAGCGCGGCTTCTTCGACCACAAATTCGTTGAAGTCGCCAGTCACAGAACGACCTGGACTTCGTTGACTGCGTTTGCAACGCGCAATTCTCCGCTGAGGAGTTTGGGTAGAAGAGTATCGCGGAGGTCGGCGAGGGTACGGGATTGCTGGAGATTCACGCGAATCCGGTCAAAGAGAGAGCGTACCCTCCCGTCAAACGCCTTTTGAACCTCACTTGGTGGGAGCAGGACTTGGGTAGTCTCAAAGGTGCGAGTCGTAATGGTGTCAAAGACAGACCCATGCGCACCGTGGACCATTTGTCCATGAAGTGACGAGCATGACAATAGAGCGCCAACGGGGCGCAAAACCTTGAATTCAGGCCGTAACAAGTCTGGTTCATCGCCATTGACTCGGCGAACATCGTGAGGCGACCAGTAGTGGCACCTCTCGCAACAATCACAGTCGCGAACGCCGGAATCATCTTGGCAGAGCTCTCGGCGAGGCCCCTTTTCGAGATCGCTCGGTCGGTCGCAAGAAGAAAGGTATCTCCGCACTGGGAAACATCCTTGGCGCTGGCCCATGGGATTCCACCGTCCCAGTACGCGTCCTCGCTTGTCTTAGGAGTGCCGCCGCTCAAGAGATCCGCCTGCGTGAGAATCGAGCCGACGTCCCAACCGCTCGGGATTCGCCCGAGTTCCGACTCCTGAAAGCGATCGGGGAACAGAGCAGCGGCAGCGGCCTCGATGCCGGAGGCCGGCGGCCGGCGGCCGTCGAGTTTGGCTCGGACGGGGTCGAAATCCACAAACCAGCTCTGGAACAACGCCCGAGCCATCGCCTCCAGCGTAGCGTTCATCCGCCGGTTAAGCTCAACCTTGTCATCCAGCGCGCCGAGGACTTTCGCGATTGCTTTCTGCTCGACGAGGGGAGGGAGCGCGAAGGGAACCGCATTCATTATAGATGTGTTCAAGTTCGGCATCGTCACGCCAACAGCGTGTCGGGAAATCCATTCCCGAATGCTCGGATGTCCAAGAAATAGTGAAGCAAACAGCGGATCGACAATTCCGGAACCGACTCTTACCTTCAAACACCCAGTACCGCAAAGCCAGCCCTGTTCGTCTTCTCTGATCAACGCGCGTTTTTCGACATCCCCGCGACGGCTATAGATAATGTCACCAGTACGTACGCGATGCTGGACAAGGCGGCTGGCATCTTCCTCACTAACCCTGACAATGCCTTCCTCGACGATCCTGTTATCCCCTATGTTGGTCGGCATTATCGAAGGCACGCCGACGGGAACGTAGTGGGAGGCGTGGAGCTGGCTTCCGAAAGGGCCGGTCTGAATACCGCCGCCACCTCGACGGCAAACTTCCCCCAAGGTCGTGAACTCCCAGTGCGCCGGGATTTCGCCGCTCGCCGGATCAGACATGACGAAACCCGTGTAAACTCGCCCGAATCGCCTTTCCCGACTTCCGCGACTCGTCGAATTGCCCTTCCAGTTCAGCCACCAGCCGCTTCATCTTCTCCTCGAACGGCTCGCCGTCGTCCTCAACGTCTTCGGCTCCCACATCGCGTCCCGGCGTGAGGACGTGGCCGTGCGCCGCAATCTCCGCCGTGGTGGCGGATTTTGCAAAGCCAGCGACATCCTCATATTTCGCCGCCCCCTTGTCGCCACGCCAGGCGTGATAGGTCGATGCGATCTTCTCTATGTCGGCATCGGTCAGTTCGCGGTGGACCCGGTCGATCAGCGTTCCCATCTTGCGTGCGTCCAGAAACAGAGTCTGTTTGCGGCGGTCGCGGAGCTTGCCGTCATTTTCTTTTTCGAAAGGAACCATAGGCAGACGGGAATTTGCGTCGAGTAGAAAAGCTGGCCCGGCAGCGCGACCATGCAATCCACCAGATCGGCTTCGACGATCGCTTTGCGAATCTCCCCTTCGCCGGACTGGTTGGACGACATGCTGCCGTTGGCCAACACGAAGCCGGCGAAGCCATCCGCGGCCAGATGATGGATAAAGTGCTGCACCCAGGCGAAGTTGGCGTTGCCTTTGGGAGGGACTCCGTAAGCCCAGCGAACATCCTCATCGGCGCGATGCCAGTCGGAGTCATTAAAGGGAGGATTGGCGATGACGAATTGCGCCCGCAGATCCTTATGCAGATCGCGGCGGAAAGTGTCGGCCTGCTCCGGCCCGAAGTCGGCTTCGATGCCGCGAATCGCCAGATTCATAATGGCGAGGCGCCGCGTAGTGGAATTTGATTCCTGACCATAAATCGCGATGTCTCCAATACGGCCGCCGTGCTCGACGACGAACTTTTCCGACTGCACAAACATGCCTCCGGAGCCGCAGCAGGGATCGTAGATGCGTCCTTTATAAGGACTGAGCATGCCGACGATCAGGCGGACGATGCAGTTGGGCGTGTAAAACTGGCCCCCGTTCTTGCCCTCCGCGCTGGCAAATTGGGTGAGAAAGTATTCGTAGACGCGGCCAAGGATGTCCTTGGATCGATTGGCGGCGTCGCCCAAGCCGATGGTTCCGATCAGGTCAATCAGTTCGCCGAGCCGGTGCTTGTCGATGCCGGGCCGGGCGTAGTCCTTCGGCAGGACTCCTTTGAGCCGCGTGTTGTCCCGTTCGACGGCGACCATCGCGTCGTCCAAAACCTTCCCGATGGTGGGCTGCCTGGCGCTAGCCTGAAGATGGGACCATCGAGCTTCCTTGGGAACCCAGAAGACGTTCTCGGCTCGGTACTCATCAGCGTCCTCAGGGTCCGACCCTTCATAGGAGCCCTTTCCGGAAAGAAGCTTGGCACGCATTTCCTCGAATGCGTCGGATATGTATTTGAGGAAAATCAGGCCAAGGACAACGTGCTTATACTCCGCCGCGTCCATGTTATTCCGTAATTTATCGGCTGCGAGCCACAGCTTCGCCTCAAAGCCAATGACCGCGCCATTATTCTTCTTCGAGTCCTTTGTAGATGCCATGGGCTGTTCTATGATGCTATCGCGGCATGTCGGCACAATGGCAAACGTGCTGGAACGCGTTCACGGCTTAGGCGACACCCGGTTCATCCTCTCCCGATGCGCTAAGACTTCGCCCTGATAATCCGCATTATCGGCCTCGATGGACGCGCAGGTCTCTCGCGAATCAACGCATTAAATCACGTTCGTCGTAAAATGTTTGTAGCCGCCTAGCCCGGCCAGGCGACAAGCCGGATTCCCTGTCCGGTTGGCGGCAATTCACTTCAGGGAATCGCTGAGGAAGCGATGGCAGACTCAGACTTCTGGAAGGACCGTCAGGCCGAATTCGAGAAGTACGCGAAGCAATTCCCCACTCTTATTGCTGATTGGAATGCCGAATATCGAATTTGGACACTAAACATAGCAGGCCTTACGCGGGAAACTATTGGGGGCTTGATACCGGACCCCTTTAACGCTCCCAGGGAGTGCAAGGGCTTATTCGATGCGATAGCGCGAAAATGTCTTGCGGGTTGGCCCGGCCGACGCATGGCCGATGACGCGGAACCATCGCAATTGTGGCTCGACTTCATTCGGGAGCTCGGTTGGGGCTTTCTTCCCACGGGTAGTCCCTTAGCATGCACGGAGCGGGAGTGGGATGCAGGTGTGAAAGACGGGAAACCACTGGCTCAGGTCCGGCCCGAACAGGGATATACGACTGGAGATGAGTCAAGAAAAATCTACGGGCGGACCAAGAGCGGAAAACTCCGGCGACTCAGCGCAAGGGAGCTTAGAGGAAAGAGTAGCGACGACCTTCAGAAGTATGGGAGTTCAAGTCTCCCCTTCCGCACCAGAATCCCACAATTACGTCCAGCACCAGCGCCCTTTTTGCTGTTGCACGTCCGAGGCGTAATCGTTCAACGAAAACGATACGGCTAAGCAACAGCGACGGCGATCGGATCCGAGGCAATCCCGTTGGCGACGACGAACAACTGCCACGCGCCGACGGGTGCCTGCACGGCAACGTTTGTACTCACCACAGTCTGCCCGGTTGCCACTGCCATTGTGGAATGATTTGAAGTGCGCTGGTAGACCACGTTCCCAGCGGCGTTCTGGAGCCGCACGAGCGGGTAGTTCGTCGCCATCTGCGCATCGTCCCCGTAAGAACAGGCCTGCGAAAGCCCGTTGAACTGTTTTCCCGAAACCACATAACTGGCTCCCGAAACCAGGGCCGTCGGGCAAGCCGTGATGGTCGGTTTCCACGCCGCATTCGGCGCGCCACCCGGCGCGTAAATCTCCAGAATTGCCGAGTGCGTCGAAAGCAGCACCTCGCCCGTCGGCAACACGAGCAATCGCGCACTGTAGCACGGGCCTGCGCCGTTATTCGCCGGCGGCGCTATCGAGACCGTATTCGCAACCGGATCGTATTCGAAAAACGTCATCGGACCGGGGTATGTACAAGGATCCGCCGGGCTGCCCACGCACAGCACCTTCCCATTCGGCATTAGCGCCGCGGGCGCGTCCATCGGGTAACTGGTGGCGCCGGCCGCATCGGTGAGCTTCGGCCCTCGCGCCCAGGAATTCGTAACCGGCGAATACAGCCCCGTATTACCGGAGGCGCCAATCGCAAACACACGGCCGTCAGGGAGCAGGATCGCCGGGCCGATCTCCGCCACCAACCCGGCACACGGCTGCGGCAGCGGGTCCAGCGTTTGTCCAGCCGCAACCCAGGTGTTGTTCGCGGCCACGTACCGCTCCGCGCCCGGAGCATTGGAACACTGCACGCTCAGCACGGAACCGTCCGGCAAAAGCGTGAACGTCTCTTCGCTGTTCGAGTCCAGTTTGGCGCCGCCCGCGGTCCACGTGCGGCTAGCCGGATCGAAGATTGCAGTCGTGTTCCCATTGATGAAGCCCACCAGCACGCGGCCATCTGCCAGAACGCACGATGGCGCGTCTCCGATCGCATTCCACCCGGCCGGAGGCGCGATCGTCGTCCACGCGTTCCCGATCGGATCGTAGACCTGAACCGCAAGAATATCCGCGTCCGCGCTTTGAACGTTATATTCCCCACCCGCCGTGAAGAC
>Ga0182024_10025919_pt1 | contig 10320 bp, 7 predicted proteins | sample P32metaG_FD_120480 | JGI IMG/M metagenome (GOLD analysis project Ga0182024, IMG submission 120480) | Permafrost microbial communities from Stordalen Mire, Sweden - P3-2 metaG (Illumina Assembly) | ecosystem: Environmental > Terrestrial > Soil > Wetlands > Permafrost | place: Sweden: Stordalen...
CCGGGAACCATGAAACAGGAGTCCTGGCGGAACAGAATCGCGCCGTATTCGCCGCGCTTGATCACCAGGGTGTGCGGACCCATGTCGAGAATTTTCGCCGCGGCCCTGCGCAGATTCGATTCCCCGGAAAGCATGCGCGCTTCACTATCGTTGACCAGCAGAAAATCCCATTCGCGGATGGTCGCGAGCAGCTCATCGCGATAATCCTGAATCCAGAAATTCATGGTATCGCCGCCGGCGAGGCGCAGGCCGTTCATCTGCGCGCGTACGCTGCGTTGCAACGCGGGTTGAATATTTCCGAGCAGCAGATACGGCGAGGATCGATAGCTTTCGGGCAGCTTCGGATTGAAATCGGCGAACACGTTGAGGTCGGTGGTGAGCGTGGTGCGGTCGTTCATGTCGTCGCTGTATTTGCCCGCCCAAAAAAACGTCTTGCCCGGCACGCGTTCGAGACCTTCCAGATCGATTCCGCGGCTCGCCAGCAGCTCCGTATCCTCGTCCGCGAAATCCTCGCCCACGATCCCGACCAGGCGCGTCTTGGTGAAATAGCTCGCGGCCAGCGAGATATAGGTGGCCGCGCCGCCAAGCATGCGCTCGACGCGGCCGTGCGGCGTTTCCACACCGTCATAGGCGACAGATCCGACAACAACAACAGACATTTTCCGATTGTAGAGGATCGCGCGAGAGAACATCTCGCATGCATAGTGATACAAGAGAGAGATGACGCGTCTGCTTCTGACTCTTCTGACCATCTCGGTCGCGATCGCGCAGGCGCAGCCCGACCGCGGACGGATCGTGATCGAGTCGAGCGCGATCTTCGACGGCCGCGGCGCGGTGCTGAGAAACCAACGGATCGTGATCGAGGGCTCGCGAATTCTATCGATCGGCCCGGCGAACGCGCAGAATGCGCCCGCCACGGTCACCTACGATCTGCGCGGCCTCACCGTGCTGCCGGGCTTCATCGACGCGCACGTCCACATAAGCTGGCATTTCGACGCCGATCACAAACTGGCGAGCGGCCGCGAAGATCCGAAAACCTCGGCGCTCTACACGGCCGAGAACGCGTGGGTCACGCTTCAGGGCGGCTTCACCACGGTGCAGAGCGTCGGCGCGGCGATCGACGCCGACGTGCGGGACCGCATCAATTTCGGATCGCTCCCCGGGCCGCGCATTTTGACCTCGTTCCGGCAGATCACACAGAACAGCGGCAATCCGGATGCCCTGCGAGAGCTGGTGCGGCGCACCAAATCCGACGGCGCCGACGTTATCAAGCTGTTCGCGACCGCCGGCATGGGCGCGGGCGGCGCGCAGACCATGACCGACGATCAAATCCGCGCGGTGTGCGAAGAGGCGCGCTCGATCGGGCTTCGCGCGATCGTGCATGCGATTTCAAATCAGGGCGCACGCGCGTCCGTGCTCGCCGGCTGCACCGGAATCGAGCACGGCGATTTCATCGAAGACGATACGCTCAAAATGATGGCCGATCGCGGCGTGTTTTTCGACCCCAATTTTCTGGTTCTGCACAACTACATCGAAAGCAAGAGCAGCTTTCCGAATATCAACGAAGCCGGATTCAAGGCGCTTGAAGACGCGATCAGGCCGACCGGTCACGCCTTAGAGCGCGCGCGGGCGCTGAAGGTGAAGGTGGTGCTCGGCACCGACGCCGTGGCAGGCGCGCACGGCCGGAACGCCGAAGAGTTTATCTATCGCGTCCGCGAAGGGCATGACACGCCGATGGACGCGCTGATGAGCGGGACTTCCGTCGCGGCCGAGTCGCTGGGATTGAAGGACCGGATCGGCGCGATCGCGCCGGGATTCGAGGCGGATCTGGTGGCGATCGACGGAAATCCGCTCGAAGATATCACGGCCGTCCGGCGGGTGGTTTTCGTCATGAAGGGCGGCCGCGTGTATAAGAATGTACGTTAGCGTACATTTGCGTGCGATACTGAAGGTGGCCACTAATTTTCGTACCCCTTTCCAGCTTCGTCAGCCCGGCAATTCCGCCGGACAGCGCTCCTGAAAAGTCGCGACGCGACTAACCAACGAGGTGGAGTGAGTGTCTCCACGCCCATATCAGGAGCATTATGACCAGTCACGCCCAGCCAGGGGAGACGCACGACCCTAAAAAGAACAACCTTTTGGCTCGCCTCGCAAAAGCAGACTATGACGCATTGATGCTGGTGGGCAAGATCGTGGACTTGAAACTCCGCAGGCGGATGATTCACCAGGACGAGCGCGTGGATGCCGTTTACTTCCCCCTGACCTGCATGTTCTCCCTGCTGGTCACCGCCGACGACAAGCCTCAGATGGAGCTTGCCACGGTCGGGAAAGAAGGAGTGGTGGGAGCGTGGGAGGTTTCGCAAACCCAGGGAGCGATGGGGCTGAGCCTCATTCAGATACCGGGCACCGCCCTGCGGATCCCGGCCAACGCCTTCCGGGATGCGCTTGCCAAACGGCCGCCGCTACAGCACCTCATCAATCAGCACCTGTCCGCGCTGCTGAGGCAGATCCTTTACGGCGCGGGATGCAACCGGCTGCACAACATGGAACAACGGTGCGCCCGTTGGATGTTGATGACTCACGATCGCGCCGGTCAGGATACTTTTCCACTTACGCAGGAATTCCTCTCGCACATGCTCGGCGTCCGGAGAGCGACGGTTAACGTAGCGACGGGTGCGCTGAAAAAGGCGGGGTATATACGATACGTGCGGGGCAAGATCACCGTGGTCAATCGCGCCGGTTTGGAATCGGCTGCCTGCGGCTGCTATCAGGCCATCACTAAAGTGTATGCTACCCTGCTCTCCAACGGCGATAGAAATCGTATCGCCGGCCGCATCGGGTAAACTATTACTTATGGCGGTTACCAGCCCCGCGCTACGACCCGATGCGATCGATGTCTCCGCGGCGGCGAACGATCCCAGCCTCTACATCGACCGCGAGCTCAGCCTGCTCGCGTTCCAACGCCGGGTGCTCGAAGAGGCGCAGGACCCCGAAAATCCCCTGCTCGAGCGCGTGAAGTTTCTCTCCATCCTGTTTTCGAACCTGGACGAGTTCTTCATGGTCCGCGTGGCCGTCCTCAAGCAGAAGGTTCCCACCACGCTCGACGGGAGCGCGGAACAGCTCGAACGCATCCGCGCGGCCGTCAAGCAGCTCATGTCGGACGCCTATCAGACCTGGCGCGAGCTTGAGGCTGCGCTCCAGACCGCCGGAATCGAACTGCGCGACTACTCGCAACTTTCCCAACGCGAGCGCACCTCGATGGAGGCGTACTTCCGCCAAGTGGTTTATCCGGTCCTGACGCCGCTCGCCTTCGACCCGGGCCGGCCCTTTCCGCACATCTCAAATCTGAGCCTGAACCTGGCCGTGGCCGTGCGCGACAGCAAAGGTGTCGAGCGCTTCGCGCGGGTCAAGATTCCCGATACGCTGCCGCAGTTGGCGCCCGTGCCGCAGGATTCAGGCTCGCCCAGCCGTCCGGTGATGATCTGGCTCGAACAGCTCATCATCGAAAATCTCCAGGCGCTGTTTCCGGGCCTCGAGATCATCGAGGCGTACCCGTTCCGCGTGACGCGCGACGCCGAGGTCGAAATTCAGGAGCTTGAAAGCGACGATCTTCTCGAAACCATCGAGGAGGCGATCTGGCAGCGGAGATTCCGCGCCGTGGTCAGGCTGCAAGTCTCGCGCGAGATTCCCGAGCATATTCTCGAGACCCTGATCGCGAACCTGGAGCTCGATCCGCGCGACGTATATCCCGTCGATGGACCCTTGGATCTGGGCCGTCTCCGGCAGATGCTCAGCATCGAGCGGCCGGACCTGAAGGACGCGCCGTTCCTGCCCTATACGCCCGCCGAGTTGCAGCGGAAATCGGAAGAGGACATGTTCGCGGTGCTGCGCCGCGAGGACGTGCTGCTCCATCATCCCTTTGAATCCTTCCAGCCGGTGATCGAGTTTCTGAGGAAGGCCGCGGCCGATCCCGACGTGCTGGCGATCAAGATCACGCTGTATCGCGTGGGTCGCAATTCGCCGATCGTCGAGAGCCTGCTGAGCGCGATCGAGAATGGGAAACAAGTCGCCGTGCTGGTGGAGCTGAAGGCGCGCTTCGATGAGGAGTCCAATATCGAATGGGCGAGAGCGCTTGAAGCCGCGGGCGTTCACGTGGTGTACGGACTGGTCGGGTTGAAGGTGCATTCCAAAGTCGCCCTGGTGGTGCGCCGCGAAGGCGACGCGATCCGCCGCTACGTGCACCTGGGCACCGGCAACTACAATCCGATCACGGCCCGCCTCTACACCGATCTCAGCCTGTTCACGGCCGATGAGCAGATCGGCGCCGACGTCACCGACCTGTTCAATTTCCTCACCGGCTATTCGGCCAAGAACGATTTCCGCAAGCTGCTCGTCGCGCCCATCAACATGCGGCAGAGGATCGAGGAATTGATCCGGCGCGAGATCGATCACGCCGCGCACGGCAAGGACGCGGCCATGATTCTCAAGATCAACTCGCTTGAGGACGGCGAAATTATCCGGCTGCTCTACCAGGCTTCGCAATCCGGCGTGCATGTGGATCTTCTGGTCCGCGGCATCTGCTGCCTGCGGCCGGGCGTTCCGGGATTAAGCGAGAACATTCGCGTGACCAGCGTGGTCGGCCGGTTCCTCGAGCACAGCCGGATCTATTATTTTCGCAACGACGGCCGCGAAGAGGTGTTCCTCGGCAGCGCGGACATGATGGGGCGGAATCTGAATCATCGCGTGGAGCTGATTTTCCCGGTGGAAGACAAGCGTCTGCTCGCACGGGTGCGGCGCGATATTCTGGGGACCTATCTCGACGACAATCGCAACGCGCGCCGGATGCAGCCCGACGGCGGGTTTGAATGGGACAAGAGCGGCGACCCGCCGGTCGACAGCCAGGCGCATTTCCTATCGCAAAGCCGGGGATAGAGTGAGGTTGTTTGAGCGACTCGCTCACATGTTCAGCGGTCTCATCCCGCCATCGTCGCGCCCACAATCGAACCGAGAAGCTGGCGGAACGTCTTTCCTTCGTCTGTGGTTCCGTCAAGGATCTTGTCGAAGTAGAAGAAGTGAGTTGTGGAAGGCGACTTCTCTCGGGCCTTCTTTAGTGTGTTCGGGTCCGTTACGACATCGACTCTTAGAACCGTCCAGAGTTCGTTGAAGCCGGCGCGCCTCGCCGTCTGGTGACTCTTCTCGGCTTCCCCGAGTCGGTTCCAGACATTGGAAACGTCGATTCCGCCTTTGATCTCGATGGCGACAAGCTTTCGTCGTTGGCTCTTTAGCTGTTGTGTGACGCTGACATCCGGATCCGACCCACAGCGCACCTCAACGGGCAGCTTCGAGTCGTTCTTCAGCGTGATCGTTCGGCCTTTGATCGTGGGCTTATACGGCTCGAACATCACGGTTAAAAGGTTGAAGAACTGATCGACGGCCTCTTGGCCGACGCGGACGTTTCCGCTCCCTCGGAACTGGGCGCCGAGAGTCAGCATTTGAAGCTCATTGACGATACCGATGCTGATTGGGTTGATCCACTCCACGAGCATGGAGGCGCTCTTCGATAGGCTTACGCACAGAGCCAAAAGCTGTGGCTCCAGCGCTGCGTTTGCCTTGCCTTGATCTTCGAGCTTATCAAAGCGTTTGAACGGGCCTTGCTCGTAGAAGGCCTTCCGCGAGAACCCAAGCAACAAGCGGTAGTAGCCGAGCAGGAATGGGTTCCGAGCCAACACGTACGGGATTGGAAAGAAAACCTCGCCTCGAAAGCCAAAGGAGGCGATGCGCTTCAAGCTCTTGGCGTCCGCATATTCTGCCAACTCCGCGTCAACGGCCTTGAGGTCGAAGTCCTCAGCCTCCACCGTCTTCTTCAGAGACTCGATAAGGTAACGATCCCTCAGCGCCTGCAGGCGGGAATAGAGCGATATTTGAAGATCCGGTTTAAGGACAGGGAACAAGGACATTGCTGTGACGCTACCACCCGAGGCGTCTCACAGCAAGTTCGGCGTACTCAGGCTTAATCTCGATGCCGACGAAGCGGCGGTCCTCTTCGAGCGCCACCTGGCCGACTGTTCCAGACCCCAGAAAGGGATCGAGAACAAAGTCGGTGGCTTCTGTTCCGGCCAGGATCGCTGGACGGACCAAGCTGGGCGGGAATGTTGCGAAATGCGCTTCAGAGAAAGCCTCCGTGTTGACGCTCCACACGGAACGGCGGTTTCGGAGGCCACCGTTCCCGTTGGGCGACGTAGCCGGTTCCTTGATTGCGTCGGCCTGATAGAAGTAGTGCTCCGATTTCGAGAAGAGGAACACATACTCATGGGCCCGCGTAGGGCGATCCTTCACGGATTCCGGTTGGCAATTCGGCTTGTTCCAGATGATATCGGACCGAAGGTACCATCCGTCCGCCTGAAGAGCGAATGCGATCTTCCACGGGATACCGATTAGGTCTTTCGGTTTGAGGCCAGGCGGTGTCGGCGCTCGATAGTCCATCCCGCGCGCCGGGTTCTTCTTGTCGCTTTGGCGCCAGGTACGTCCGCCGCTCGTGTACGAGTCGCCAATATTCAGCCAGAGCGTTCCATCGTCTCGAAGGACGCGGCGCACCTCGCGGAAAATCTCGGTGAGGTTGTCGAGGTACAGACTCAACTCCATTTCCGCGCCGATTTGGCCAACGATTCCGTAATCCCGAAGCCCCCAATACGGCGGACTCGTTACGCAGCAGCGGAATGTCCCGGTCTCGAAAAGCGAGAGCGTGTGGTAGGCGTCGCCGATAATGACGCCGGAATCACCGCGTCGGTGGTTGAAATGAATCGCGGGAAAGGCTCGGAAAGGGGCGTGGTGCGCGTTCGCGCTCCGAAAGTCGAGCTTGAGATTGCTTGGCTTAGCTCTAACAGGCATGTTGTTGCCGGAAATCAATTTTACATCGACCCGCCTCGCGTCGTCGCGCGTGCGGCTCACCCCCGCGACGGCTGATGCGTCACCACGAGCACCGGCGCGTCGATTTCGTGCCGCACCGCATTAATCGTGTTCCCGAAAATCAAATCCTTCAACCCGCGATGGCCATGCGCGCCCATCACCACCAGATCGGGATGAATCTCGCGAGCCAGCCTCACGATCGCATCCTTCGGGCTCCGGCCGTGCGCGATGGTCAGCTCGGCTTGAATACCATCCGCGATCAGCGCCTGAAGAATTCCGTCGAAATATTCTTCTCCGGCTTTGATCTCCGCGGTCGACGATAACGCGCCGAATAGCTGGCTCGTCACGCCTTCTTCGACGTGCAGCAGATGCAGCGTCGCGCCATGCAGACGCGCCATGGCGGCGGCGTGCGCGATAGCCGCGCGATCGCGCACCGAATGATCCAGCGGAACTAAGATGCGTCGATAAACCGGCTCGGGAAGATCTGCCGCCACGATCGCACCCTTCGGCGCAATCCCGATCGGCAGCGCGCGGCCCCCGAAAAACGTGATCCAGCCGAGCAGCCCGATCAGCGCGGCGATCATCGGCGTGATCAGCGCAATCCGCCACGGCGATGCCACGATCCACGCGCCGGCGACATCGTAGACCAGCCAGAAATTCAATACGAGAATCAGCGCCGCCGTCGCCCACGCGAGCATCTTCACCCAGGCGCGATTGGCAAACTCGCCCATGCGCTTCGGGTCGCTCGTGAAACGGATCAGCGGAATCACCGCGAAGGGAAGCTGCATGCTCAGGATCACCTGGCTAAGAATGATGAGGCTGTACGTGCCGTGCTCGCCCGCGATGAGGATCGTGAACACCGCCGGGATGATCGCAAGCGTGCGCGTGATCAACCGCCGCAGCCACGGAACCATGCGCAGGTTCAAAAAACCTTCCATGACGATCTGGCCGGCGTAGGTTCCGGTCAGCGTCGAAGACTGGCCGCTTGCGAGCAGCGCGACCGCGAACAGAACGCTCGCCGCGGTGGTGCCGAGCAGAGGCGAGAGCAGTTGGTGCGCCTGCTCGATTTCGGTAACCAGGATGTGCTGTTTGAAGAAGACCGCGGCGGCCAGCACCAGGATCGCGGCATTGACGATGAGCGCACCATTGAGCGCCACGCAGGAGTCGATCAGGTTGAAGCGGCAGGCTTCCCGGCGGTCCGCAGTCGTGCGCCCGATGCGTCGCGTCTGCACCAGCGCGGAGTGCAGATAGAAGTTGTGCGGCATCACCGTCGCGCCGATAATGCTGACGGCGATGTACAGGCTCGCGCCGTCGAGGCGTGGGACGATCCCGGAAAAAATTTCGTGGATCGAAGGCTTGGCCCAGACGAGTTCGATCAGGAAACACGCCGTCATCATCGCAATCAAACTCAGGATAAAAGCCTCGATGCTGCGAATGCCGTAACGCGAGAGCCACAGCACCAACAGCGTATCGAGCGCGGTGAGGCATACTCCGGCAAGCAGAGGAATTCCGAACAGGAGCCGCAGCGCGATGGCCGCGCCCAGCACTTCGGCGAGGTCGCAGGCGGCGATCGCGATTTCGCACAAGACCCACAATGCATTGCAGACCGCTGGAGGATAGGCGTCGCGGCAGGCCTGCGCAAGATCGCGGCCGGCCACGATTCCCAGGCGCGCGGCCAGCGTCTGGAGCAGGATCGCCATCGCGTTCGACAGCACCAGCACCCACATGAGCCGGTAGCCGAACTGCGATCCGCCGGCGAGATCCGTGGCCCAGTTGCCCGGGTCCATGTAGCCGACGCTGACCAGATAGGCGGGACCGGCGAAGGCCAGCATCCGGCGCAACAGCGTGGAGCGGGAGGTGACCACGCTCGAGTGAAGCTCGGGAAGCGACGCCGCGGCTGTCTGGGGATCGGACTGCAAATCTTACTATATCGATTCCCGAAATCGCCGACAGTCGAGCGCCAACAGCTTACTTCGGACTATCGAGCCCTTGGGCCATCCGCTCCGCCATCTCGATCTGATCGACGGTTCCCCGTACTGCGATCGCGCGGGGCGCGCTATATGCGAACGTGCGCCGCATATTCGTGGTGCTCCGGATCCGCGCCGCAAACGCTTGAAAATCCTGAACGGTCGCGATCTGCGGGAGATATAGGACCTTGACCGTAGTATCGGCATCGAAAGTCGTGGTGTATCCGTACGCGTCCGAACTTTGGACCGCGGGCGCGCCTGGCTTCCCTATCGCAGGCTTGTCCACCTGCTGGATCAGCCAGTCGGCCAGATCGAGCGCTTCGGGCGTCGAGCGCGCGAAAATCACCCGGTACGCGTTAACCGTAAAGGTGCGTCGAATCTCGGCCATCGCCCGCACTGAGCCCGCGATTTCCTGAAAATCCTGAATCGTCGTGGCGTTCGAGACGTAAAAAGCCCGCGTTACGACTTCGCCATGTGGATCGCTGCTCTCGGGCATTCGGTGCTCGCGCGACGCTGCTTTCTCGCCGGCCGCCCGATCGAGAACATCCACCATCCAGGCCGCCAGCGCGATCTGATCGGGCGTTCCGCGCGCCGCAATGGCTCTCGAAGCGTAAGAAGCGAACTCCCGCCGTATCTCAGTGATGGCTCTGATCGCCGCGGCAGCTTCTTGAAAATCCTGGACGGTCGCGGTGTTGGCAAGAAAGAAGACTCGCACCGTGTTCTCGCCCGCGCCCTTCAGCAGATATTCGCGTACCGTCGAATTTGGCTGGTTGGAAGCCGGCGCCGGCGGTGTATCCAACTGCACGAACAGCCACTCGGCCAGCGCGATTTGCTCCGGCGTCCCTTGCAGCGTAAGCGTCTTTTCGGCGTCGCTCAGCGCCGCCGGTATCTCCGATATCGTCCGGATCATCCCGGAGATTCCGGACATATTCTGATGCCCCTCGGTGTGCGCGAAATGCAGCACCCGCTCGGTTTGTCCCCACGCCCGGCCGGCGATGAGCGTAATCATGAGAAGACCGATCATCGGCAAATGCCATGTTTTTAGTGTCATAGCACCTCCCCCCGCAAATCCTGACGACAGCCAATCGCCGGGCGTGCAATTCGAGCGGTGTAATAATCGCGTTCCACGCCCGTCTCTCATGCGTAACATATTCCATGCCTAGAATGAATTTGAGGACTGAATCATGAAACTGCGATTTTCCGGTGTTTTGATGCTTGTGGCAGCCGCGACGGCCATGGCTGCGGTAGATCCCGTCCTTTTGAGCCTGGCGATGCCGGACTCGACGATTCTCACCGGTATTCAGGTGGACGCGAGCCTCGCGTCGCCGTTCGGCCAGTACGTGCTCTCGCAGATGCAGCCAGGCGACCCGGGCTTCCAGAAATTTATCCTGTCGACGGGCTTCGATCCGACGCGCGATCTGCAACAGGTCCTCGGCGCCACCAACGG
>Ga0182024_10025920_pt1 | contig 10320 bp, 6 predicted proteins | sample P32metaG_FD_120480 | JGI IMG/M metagenome (GOLD analysis project Ga0182024, IMG submission 120480) | Permafrost microbial communities from Stordalen Mire, Sweden - P3-2 metaG (Illumina Assembly) | ecosystem: Environmental > Terrestrial > Soil > Wetlands > Permafrost | place: Sweden: Stordalen...
TGGAGCGGATTCGCGATTACACTGCGCGGCTGGCTCGTGCGCTGAATGTAGTCGGGCTGATGAACGTGCAATATGCAATTCAACGCGACAAAGTGTACGTGCTGGAAGTGAACCCGCGCGCGTCGCGAACAGTGCCGTACGTGAGCAAGGCGACTGGGGTGCCGCTGGCAAAAGTGGCTGCGCGGCTGATGACTGGGCGCAAGCTGCGCGAGCTAAATCTGCCGTGCATCGAGACCAAGGGCGTGAAAGAGCTTGTGGCGGGAAATTTCTACGCGGTGAAATCGCCGGTGTTTCCGTTCAACAAATTCCGCGGAGTGGACACGATTTTGGGGCCGGAAATGCGGTCGACGGGTGAAGTAATGGGAATTGCGTCCACATTTGGCCTGGCTTTTGCGAAGGCGCAGCTTGCGGCGGGACAGCGTTTGCCGTTAACAGGCACCGTATTTTTAAGCGTGAACGATCACGATAAACGTTACTTGGCATTTGTGGTGCAGGATCTTTTGGCTGCGGGGCTCAAGGTTGTGGCTACACGCGGTACGGCTGCGGCGCTAGCGAGTGCGGGCATCGAAGTGGAGACTGTTTTCAAAGTGAATGAAGGGCGGCCGAATATTGTGGATTTGATCAAAACGGGGAAAGTGGATTTGGTGATCAATACTCCGTTGGGGCGCGAATCTTTTTGGGATGAGAAATCTATTCGGCGCGCGGCGATACGTTACAACATTGCTTGCATCACCACACTTTCGGCCGCTAGCGCGGCTGCGCGAGGAATCCGAGCTATGGCCGGGCATGCAGTGGAGGTGGGAGCGTTGCAAGATTTGCATCGTCACAAGAGCGCGGCGGCAGCGGAGCATTCCTAAGGTCAGCAGCCCGGATTATCTTCGGAAGCCTAAACGGCAAAAGCTACTCGTTGACGCAACTTAGCTGGAGCGGTCGTGACGGCGGAAAAAAAGGCGACGGCGTTTGGCTGGCGCGTTTACGGCTTGGGCGTGATGGCAATCGGTACGGCGTGCCTGGTATTTGGGGAGTTCGACCCGGGGCAGCCGATGCCTGAACACTTTCCCGGTCGCACCGCTTTAACGTATGCGGCCGGCGCATTCATGGTCGTCGCGGCCGCAGCGATAGAGTGGCGACGAACGGCGGCCTGGGGTGCTGCTGCTCTTACTGTTTACTACACGTTCTTTGTCATCATCCTGATGAATGGCCGCGTGTGGCTCACGGATTACGCGATATACGTGATCTACGAAGACATCGCCATGCAGCTATCAATCGCCGCGGGCGGGCTGATCATCTACGGCACAACCGCCAGGATCGATGCGGCACTGGCGGGGCGGCTTACGCGCGTGGGCCAACTGACGTTTGGAGTTTGCGCGCTGATATTCGGCGGAGCGCATTTTGTCTATATGCAGAACACCGCATCGATGGTGCCCAAATGGTTGCCGCCTACGCAAGAGTACTGGGGTTATGCGACCGGGGTTGGCTTTGTCGCGGCGGGTATTGCGATCCTGACCGGCGTACAGGCGCGCCTCGCCGCGATCCTGATGACTGCGATGCTCGTATGCTTCGGCGTGCTGGCAAACGGGCGCATACTCCTGGCCGATCACAAGAGCCACTGGAACTGGACTGAAAGCGCCGTGAATCTTGCGGTGGTTGGCGCGGCCTGGGTGCTGGCGGATTCTCTGGCGCGGCTGACGCGCGAGAGCATTAGTTCGTCATAACAACGGCTCGGTCACCGAGGGTTAGTTGCGATAAAATACCTGCTATGAAACTACACGGAATATTTCCGCCTCTTACGACCCCATTTGCTAACGGCGGCACAGTCTCCGTGGAGAAGTTGCGCGAGAACATCGGTCGTTATAACAAGACACGGCTTGCTGGATACGCGATCAACGGGTCCACGAGCGAGTCGGTGCTGCTGACTTGGGGCGAGGTTTACGGGATATGGGAAACTGCGCGCGATGCTGCTGCCCCGGACAAAATTTTAATTGCGGGGACGGGCGCTGAGTCGACGATGGAAACGATCGAGCACACGAATCGCGCTGCGTCACTCGGGTACACAGTAGTGTTGGTGCGAACGCCGAGTTTTTATAAACCCGCCATGTCGGAAAGCGCTCTGGCTGAGCATTATTTGCGAGTGGCGGACGCTGCGCGGATTCCGATTCTGGTGTACTCCGTGCCGGTCTTCACGCACGTGACGGTGGAGGCGCCGTTGGTTGCGCGGGTTTCGAAACATCCGAACATTATTGGAATTAAGGATAGCTCCGGGAGCGTGGAGGGCGTGGCGAGCATTATCGCCGCAGCGCCGAAAGAGTTTCAGACGTTGGTAGGCTCGGCATCCACGGTGTACGAATCTCTGGAAAAGGGCGCGGTAGGAGCGATACTTGCGGTGGCGTGCGCTTTTCCGGAATTGTGTGTTGCGATATACGAAGCGTCGCGAGCGGGCGACAAGGCCAAGGCGAACTCACTTGCGCAAAAGCTTGTTGCACCCGCCAAGATGTTTGGTCCGCAGTACGGCATCGCCGGCCTGAAATATGCGCTCGATCGGCTGGGCTATTTCGGCGGCTCGCCGCGTGGGCCGCTCCTTCCTGTAGAAGCCTCGGGGCGAGCCGAAATAGATGCTATGCTCTCGAATCTTACCGCTCAAACCGCGCATCAGTTGTAGTGGACCTCTGTTCAGGCTATGAAAATAGTGCGTAGGTTTCTGCGTTGGTGTGCTGAGACGACTGGCGTTACGGGTATGTCCAACGCTTCTCGGTTTGTTGCTAACTTTACGAGTTGGCGAGCGTCCCACTTGCATTGCTGCGCCCATTGCGCGCGTGTATCATGAATCCCTCGATGGAGTGCCACTGTCTTCCGTTTAGCAAAATTCCGCATACGACCAAGCTATTTTCCACGTTCGCAGAGAATTTTGAGGAAGTAGCCGCCTACTACGGACAGCCGCCGACCGTGGCGGGAGTGGTGGCGGCGGCCCGCAAGATCAAACTGGATGAAAAGGTCCGGCAAGGCGTGGTGGAGGTCTTGCGCGAGCAGAACAAAGCGTTCGGAGCGGGTCCCGACACGATACGAAACCTTGAGCGGCTCGCGAGCGGAGCGGCAGCCATCGTTACCGGGCAGCAAGTGGGACTGTTCGGTGGACCGGCGTATAGCCTTTACAAGGCCATCAGCGCGGTTCGGTATGCGGAGGAAATAACCAAAGCAGGCGTGGATAGCGTGCCGATTTTTTGGCTTGCGACGGAAGACCATGACTTCGCCGAAATTAATCACGTTGCATGGAATACAAAACAGGGCGTTGCCGAATTTGAATTGGCTGCACGCGAATCGGACGCGGGTCGTCGGGTGGGCGAGATCAAGCTTGGGGCGCCCGTCACTGCGTTAGTGGCGAAGGCGGTTGGAAGTCTGGAAGAACCGTTCGGGAAAGAGATTGCGCAGGCCCTTCGCGAGTCCTATACGCGTGAAGAAACTTACGGGACTGCGTTCGGAAAATTGATGGCGCGGCTTTTCGCGGGGCGGGGCATTATTTTTCTGGATCCGCTTGATCCGTGCTTCCACAGACTAGCCGCGAGCGTTTACCGTCGCGCGCTGGATGAAGCTGAAGTATTGCGCACTTCGCTTATTGCGCGGTCGAAAGAGCTGGATAAGGCTGGATATCACGCGCAAGTGAAGGTTACCGGCGAGTCCACTCTGCTTTTTTACAATGTGGACGGACGCCGGCAGCCGCTGCGTATGCGCAATGGCAAATTTACGGCAGGCCGCTCTTCGTTTACGTTGGCAGAATTGCAGGCGGCAATCGAGAAAACTCCCGAGCTTTTCACGCCAAACGTGCTGTTGCGGCCGATCGTCCAAGATACGCTTCTGCCTACCGCCGCATATATTGGAGGCGCAGCCGAAATTGCCTACATGGCGCAGGCTCAGGTGGTTTACGACAAGGTTCTTGGGCGGATGCCTGCAATTTTGCCGCGGGCGAGTTTTACGATCGTTGACTCGCTGGTGGCGCGATTGCTTACAAAATTTGGGCTCGAGATTAACGACGTTTTCCGGGGGCATCAGCATTTGCGAGGGCTCATGGAGCAAAAAGGCCTGCCGCGCGGTCTGGCAAGCCGTTTCGATGTCGGCGAAAAGACGTTACGGAAGCTATTGAAGAGCTATCAAGCTCCGCTTATGAAGCTCGATCGCACGCTCGTCGGCGCGCTGGACTCAGCGGAACGCAAAATGCTGCATCAGTTTGCGAAGTTGAGAGGGAAGGCGGGACGGGCCGAGAATTTGCGGATAGGTGTTCTGGATCGATACGAGCGGATATTGCTCGATTCGCTGTATCCTCATCGCGGTTTGCAGGAGCGCACTCTTTCGCCATTATCGTGGCTTGCGGAATACGGGCCCAGTTTCGTGGATAATCTTTCGCGGCAAGCCAGCATAGAGTCGGCTCAACATCATATTGTCTACTTGTAACGCCGCGGCGCAAGAGTTGTTCAAAAGCATGAGACAGGTGCAGTCTCTCCCAAACGCCCTAAATCCCGTGTTAAAATGCGCAGTCATTCATTCACACGGAATATTCTGGAGGCTAACTCGATGAAGATTACGCCGGGAAAACAGAAAGGCATGAAGGCTGTTTCGGACGCTCGCGGCGTAATCGCGGCGGCGGCGATGGACCAGCGCGGTTCGCTGAAAAGCGCGATTGCCAAAGAGAAGGGAATCGACAAAAAAGATGTGAGTGCGCAGATGATGGAAGAATTCAAGACTACCGTCGTGCGGGTGCTCACGCCGCATGCCAGCGCGATTTTGCTCGATCCGGAATACGGGCTGCCCGCCGCGAAAGTGCGCGCGCCGAACGCCGGTTTGCTGCTGGCGTATGAAAATAGCGGGTACGACAACACGCGTCCCGGGCGGCTTCCTGACCTGCTCGACATTTGGTCGGTGCGGCGCCTGGTGGCTGCGGGGGCCGACTGCATCAAAATTCTGCTCTATTACACACCGTTCGATTCATTTGAGATAAACGACATTAAGCACGCGTGGGTTGAGCGCATTGGCGGCGAATGCACAGCGGCCGATGTTCCGTTCTTCCTCGAGTTCGTCGGATACGAAGAGAATGGCGACGAGAAAGGCGCTGCCTTCGCGCGCAAGAAGCCGGAAATCGTGACACGGAGCATGGAAGAATTTTCCAAGCCGCAATATGGCGTGGACGTGCTGAAGGTAGAAGTTCCGGTAAACATGGCTTTTGTGACTGGATCGAAAGCTTGCAAAGGCGAATCGGTTTACACGCGCGACCAGGCCAAAGATCATTTTCGTAAGGCTGCGGCGGCAGCGAAGAAACCGTTCATTTATCTTTCGGCGGGCGTGAATAACGACGTTTTCGCCGAAACGCTTGAGCTTGCCGCGGAATCCGGCGTGAATTTTTCGGGAGTGCTCTGTGGCCGCGCCACTTGGAAGGAAGGTATTCCGGTTTACGCGAAACAAGGCGCGAAAGCGTTGGAAGACTGGCTGCGGAATGAGGGCGTCAAGAATATTAACAACGTGAACTCGAAACTTGTAGCGGCGAAGCCGTGGTTTAGCTTTTATGGCGCTAGTTCGGCGGCTGCTTTGTCGTAGTCGGGCCTGCTACAGAATCCTAAACGCGAACCATTTTGGAAGTTCTGGCAGTATTTTCGATTTTCGGCGTCCAATGAGAGCGTTTGCGGAATGCGCGGGTTTCCGTTAGAATTGTTGTTTAAGCAGATGCATCTGATGCGGCTGTGTCTGTTGCACGCGAATCTGCGGCCTCCCTGGCTCCCGGACACTCAGAGGTAATGACGGAAGAAAATCACGGTATCAATCTAACTTTCGACGAAGCTGACGAATATCGCCCCGAAGCACCGCCACCACCAGAAATCCCTGCTTGGAAAAACGGCAGCACACGGATTGGAATCCACACTTCGATTGCCGGAGATATTTCCGGAGCACTGGAATTAGCTCACGGCTTGGGCGCTAATGCCCTTCAGATATTTTCGTCCAGTCCGCGGATGTGGGTGCGTGGCCCATCGCGGATTTCAGAAGCGGACGCGACGCGATTTCGCGATCGGCGCAAAGAGCTGGGGCTTGGTCCGCTCGTGATTCACGACAACTATTTGATCAATCTGGCGTCGCCGAATCCGGTGCTGCGCACGCGTTCGGTGCAAGCATTTCATCAGGAAATTGTGCGCGCGCTTGCGCTGGGAGCGGATTTTCTGGTGGCGCACCCGGGCTGCTGCATGGAAAGCGGAGCGGATGCCGCGGTTGCGTCGATTGCATATGGGTTGAAGCAGGCTACGCGCGGACTGAAACTCGATAATCTGCAAATCTTGCTTGAAAATACTGCGGGGCAGGGAACCTCGATGGGCTCGCGATTTGAAGAATTGCGAACGGTTCTGGATGCGTCTCCGGGCTTGCCGCTGGGCGTTTGCATCGACACGGCGCACACTTTCGCGGCTGGATGGGATATACGTACGGTCGAAGGTCTAGAGAAGACTTTGCAGGAGATCGACCGCACGATCGGTCTGGAGCGCGTCCGTGTGATTCACATGAACGATTCGAAAACGCATCTTGGGTCGCGTGTGGATCGTCACGAACACATCGGCAAAGGGAAAATTGGCTTGGAGTCATTCGGCAGGATTGTGAATCATCCGCAGTTGGCCGGGCGTGCGTTTATTCTCGAGACGCCAATTGACAAGCCGGGCGATGACCGCAGAAACGTCGCAGCGTTGTGGAAACTGACGGGCGTGATTATCCCGGTGAATAGTGGACGCGACGGGATGAAGCCGCGACGGAAGAAGATAACCAAAGCAAGTGCTCGCAGAAATGCAAGCCGGCGGAAAAGAGCGCCGAAATCGCGCCCGCGCAAGGCAGCGCGAAAAGTTTCCCGGGGGAAGTGAACTTGTTCGAATACGATCCGCTGCAGGTGGAAACGAAGTGGCAAAAAGTGTGGGCGGAGAAGAACGCATTCCACGCGGTAGAAGATCCTGCGCGCCCGAAATATTACCTGCTTGAAATGTGGCCTTATCCCTCCGGCACTTTGCACATGGGCCATATGCGCAACTATACGATTGGCGACGCCGTTGCGCGATACAAACGCATGTGCGGATTCAACGTACTGCATCCCATGGGATGGGATTCGTTCGGATTGCCCGCGGAAAACGCCGCCATTAAAAGTGGGATTCCGCCGCGCGAGTGGACGAACTCGAACATCGCGCAGATGAAGGCGGTGTGCGAAAGATTTGGATTTGGTTACGACTGGCAGCGCGAAATTTCGTCTTGCGAGCCGGAATATTATCGCTGGAACCAGTGGTTTTTCCTGCGAATGCTGGAGAAAGGGCTGGCTTACCGTAAACGAAGTCGCGTGAATTGGTGCCCGCAGTGTGGAACGGTTTTGGCAAACGAGCAGGTGGTGAACGGGTGCTGCTGGCGTCATGAAACCACGATCGTTGAACCTAAAGAAGTGGAGCAATGGTTTCTGCGCATTACGCACTATTCGGATTCGCTTCTGGATGGAACGGTGGCGTTAGCGGGCGGCTGGCCGGAACGCGTGCTGGTGCAGCAGCGCAACTGGATAGGAAAATCTCACGGAACGCGCGTGAAATTCGACGTGGCGCAGATGCCGGGCAAATCGCTCGAAGTTTTCACCACGCGAGTTGATACGATTTTCGGCGCAACCGCGATTGTGCTCTCGGCGAACCACCCTCTTCTAGATAGTTTGCTGGAAGGAGTGCCCGGACGCTCGGCTATTGAGTCGCAGCTGAAAGCCATGCGGCAAAAGAGTATGCGCGCTGCCGACATTGCCACGGCGGAGAAAGAAGGGTTCTTCACTGGACGCTTCGCGGTGAACCCGTTTTCGAACGGCAACATTCCGATCTGGGTGGCAAACTTTGTGCTGGCCGATTACGGCACGGGCGCAGTGATGTGCGTGCCGGCGCACGACCAACGCGACTACGAGTTTGCGGAAAAATATCATTTGCCGGTGAAAATCGTGGTGCAGCCCGTCAATGGCGCTCCGCTGCGTCTGGATCGAATGAGCGAGGCGTTCACGGAGTACGGCAAGCTGGTGGATTCGGGCGCCTACACCGGTCTTACTTCCGATGAAGCTCTCAAGAAGATGTCTGGGGACGCGAAAGCGAAAGGCTTTGGAGATTTGGAAACGACCTATCGGCTGAAAGATTGGGGCATTTCTCGGCAGCGTTATTGGGGCACGCCGATCCCGGTGGTTTATTGCGAGAACGACGGCATTGTTGCGGTGCCGGATGATCAGCTGCCTGTGCGATTGCCGGAGAATGTGAAGTTATCGGGAGAGGGGCAGTCGCCGCTGGCGGGAGTTCCGGAATTTGTGAACACCACGTGTCCGAAATGCGGCGCCTCTGCGCGGCGGGAAACGGACACGATGGATACGTTTGTTGATTCTTCCTGGTATTTTTACCGCTTCACGGACCCGCACGACAATCGCGCTCCGTTTGAAAAAAACAAAGCGGAATACTGGTTTCAGATCGATCAGTATATCGGCGGCATCGAACACGCGATATTGCACCTGATCTATTCGCGTTTTTTCTGCAAAGTGATGCACGACTTGGGAATGGTGAAAGAGACTGAGCCGGTAAAGCGGCTGTTTTCGCAAGGTATGGTGCATAAAGACGGCGCAGTAATGTCGAAATCGAAAGGAAATGTTGTCGGTGCGCTCGACATGGCCAACAAATATGGCTGCGATACAGCGCGAATGTACACGCTATTTGCCGCGCCGCCCGAACGCGATTTGGAGTGGAGCGAGCAGGGAATCGAAGGCTGCTCGCGATTTCTGAACAAGGTTTATCGGCTGGTGGCCAAGCACGCCGATCGAGTGCGGGATATTCGAACCGATCAGGCCGCGCAAACGGATTTTGCGACGGCTACGGCGAAGGAGAAGTTGCTCGTCCGAAAGGCGCATAAGACGCTGAAGCGGGTTACGAATGATTTTGAGGTTCGCTGGCATTTCAATTCCTCAGTCGCGCTGATTATGGAACTGCTCAACGAGCTGCAGGGGCGGGAACCGCTCGATGCGGAAGTGTCGCCCGTTATTCTGAAAAGCGTGCTGGAGATTCTGGTGTTGATGCTTTCTCCGATTGCACCGCACATTGCGGAAGAGCTGTGGGAAAAGCTGGGCCATCCGACCGGACTTCTCGATGTGAAATGGCAGGCGTACCGCGAAGACCTGACGCACGAAGAGCAGGTCGAGGTGATCATTCAAATCAATGGGCGTCTGCGCGGGAAAATCCTGGTGGACGATGGTTTCGGCGGGAACGAGACGATCGCTCACGCGCTTAAGGATCCGCGGATTTCAGTCTTGATCGAGGGGAAAGAAATCCTGAAAACGGTGGTTGTGCCGAAAAAACTAGTGAATATCGTTTTGAGGTAAGTGGAGAATGCGATGACGCCCAATAGCCGCGCGGTGCCAGCTAAACTAGGGGACGACGGGAAAGAAGCGGGAGGCACGGTGAGTACGCGAAACGGAATCGTAGTCCTCGATTTCGGCGGGCAATACACGCAGCTGATCGCGCGCCGCATCCGCGAGCAGCAAGTATTTTCGGCCATCCTGCCGTGCACCGCTTCCGTTGAAGAAATTCGCGCGCTCGAACCTGCCGGCATCGTTTTATCAGGGGGCCCCAGTTCTGTTTACGATGCGACCGCCCCGGTTTGTGACCCTAAAGTCTTGCAATTAGATATTCCAGTGCTGGGAATTTGCTACGGCATGCATTGGCTGACACATACGCTCGGGGGAAAAGTGGAACGGGCCGAGCGTCGCGAATACGGGCCGGCGCAGCTTGATATTGAGAGTGACTCGAAACTTTTTTCGAACTGTCCCGGCCAACTCAAAATCTGGAACAGCCACGGCGATCATGTGGTTGGGTTGCCGGAAGGTTTTACTGTGACCGGGCGAACTGACAATGCTATCGGCGCCGTGGAAAACACGTCGAAGAGGATTTACGGCCTCGAATTTCATCCGGAAGTGAATCATACCGAACGCGGCACGGAGATTCTGAGCAGTTTCGTTTTCCAAGTGTGCGGCGCAAAGCAGAACTGGGATCGCGCTGGGTTTATCGCTTCCATGGTCGATACGATTCGCAAACAGGCGGAGGGTGCCCGCGCGATTTGCGCCTTGAGCGGAGGGGTGGATTCGGCGGTGGCTGCCGCGCTGGTCCATCGAGCCATCGGCGACCGGCTGACGAACGTTTTCGTGGATACGGGCCTTCTGCGGCGTGATGAATTTCGCGACACGCTCGAACTGCTACGCGCGCGCCTGGGATTGAACGTAATCGGCGTGGATGCTTCCGATCGTTTTCTGGGGCGTCTGAA
>Ga0182024_10025921_pt1 | contig 10319 bp, 5 predicted proteins | sample P32metaG_FD_120480 | JGI IMG/M metagenome (GOLD analysis project Ga0182024, IMG submission 120480) | Permafrost microbial communities from Stordalen Mire, Sweden - P3-2 metaG (Illumina Assembly) | ecosystem: Environmental > Terrestrial > Soil > Wetlands > Permafrost | place: Sweden: Stordalen...
ACCTGGTGCTGGAAGAGGCTCAAAGCCTGGGCAACCGCGTCAGCCATGCCGACCGCCGTAAACTGGACGAATATCTGTCGAGCGTGCGGGAAGTTGAAAAGCGAATTGCCCAGTCGGGCAAGGAGGGCCGGTTGGAAGGTTGGCGGCCGACGCTCGACAAACCCAATATGGCCCGGCCGGCCGACGGCGTTCCGCAGGACATCGCAGAACACATGCGGCTGATGTGCGACCTGTTGGTGCTGGCTTTCCAGACCGACACCACGCGGATCGGCACGTTGAAATTGAACAACGATCATTCGGCGATGCGGTTCCCCAACCTTGGCGTCGACTACATGATCCATCACCTGCTGTCGCATACCGATGGCGCCGACTGGCTGAAGGTGAACCGGTTCTTTACCCAACAGGTGGCCTACATCGCCGGCAAGCTCGACCAGATCCAGGAAGGCGAACGGACGGCGCTCGACAACAGTATGCTCGTCTTTATGTCGAGTATGTTGCACGGCAACCACGACTGCAATCAGTTGCCGGTGGTCGTGGTGGGCAAGGGGGGTGGTCAGCTCCGGACCGGGCGCATGCTCGATTACCTCGACAAGCCGAACCGCAAGATGTGCAGCTTGTATCTCTCGCTGATGGAAAAAATGGGCGTCAAACTCGACACCTTCGGCGATTCGACCGAGAAGCTGAGCGAGATTTAAGTCGGCAGCTTCCGATCGTCATCGAGGATCGGCGGAAATCGACGTCTCAGGCGATTTCGCCGTACGTGGCAAACTCCTTGCGCCAGGACGCGGGCGTTTCGCGCCCTCGTTCGGATAGATTTCGGCAAAACGCATGAGCTTGGCGTCACGTTTGGCCGCCAGTGGTGCTACGCGACGTCATTCTGTCACCGAAAGATGGGGGATCGCCTCGGACGTCAACTCGTAGATATGACGCCTCCCGGTGGCGGCCTCGATAAGGGTCAGTGGACCGCGATACTCTGCCGTCGGCAACCAGAGCCTGACGCAAAAGGCTGGCTCTTCGGGTGAGTCCAATACCAGCGTCCCCTCGGCGTTTACGTAGTATGCGCCGGCAGTCGACAAGAATTCATCTCCGCTGCCTGCGGGCCCTTCCATAGCCACAGCGCTGCGAGCCGCGCCCCGCATCAGCAGGCAGATCGTCGTAAGCGTTTCAGCAACGACACCCTGTTCGCCGCTCTGCGCCGTCCGTCGAAACAAGGGTGGTCAGCCTCATCCGTTGTCCGCCACCACTAAAGCCGCAGGGGCCGCCACTTCAAAAAGCGGTCGTTTTCTCGGAGTTCTTGAAAACGAATACGTTGATGGGACGATTGAATGGCGGCTAGAAAGAGGGACGCTCCTCTTGCGTCTGGCGGTCGAAGGGGACGATAATTACGGCTGTCGTCGGAAGGCTAAATGAAAGGCAGCCCGGCCGTGCCGGGAGGCTCGTTACGAAGTAAGCCGACGTGGTCGAATGCTTTAGGGTGTTCGACCACGTCGGCTTTTTTGTTGAGGCGGCAATCGCCGGGAATCAAATTCCGACCAAGCTGAGTCCCCAACCAATGGGGAATGATGCCATGAAACGCGAAATCCAGGTATCCGAGATGAACGAGGCGCCGCGCACGCGCAGTCCTTGGTTCAACTTCGGGCGGAGGATGAGCGTCGCACGCTGCCTCGTCGTCCTGGTGGGAATTCTGCTCCCCTATGCCATCCGCATTCTGGGAATGCCCGCTCACGGAGCAAGCTGGTTTACGTCGTACCTGGGTGACGGAATCGACGCGCTTTTATTCTTCGGCGCGTTCAATGCCATTTGTTGGGGCAGCATCCTGCTAGCGACTCTGACATATCGTCATGTGCGCAGTGTGTGGTTTCCCGCGTTGCTCGGGTTTGCCGTTCCCGCGTACTACCATGCTACGCTCGACCTAGCTTCGAGTTCCACGGCCGCGATCGGACTGATTTTCATTCCGATCTATTCCTTGCCCTGTGTGTTCGCGGGCTGGCTGATCGGGTTGCTGTTCGACCGGCTGGTGTTCGCAGACACGGCGGCGGAGTCCGCAGCCGAAACCGGCCAGTTGAGATTGCGGAGCCTGCTTATCGTCTCCATCGTTGTGGGCATGGTGTTTGGTCTGTTTGCGTACGAAAAGCGGCGCATGGACTCCAACCTGCGAGAGGGGGTGCGCCAGGCAATCCTCAACGGCGAAAAAATAGACCCGGAAGTGGCACGCAGCGTCCTCGGCAGCGAGGCCGACACACTTAAAGCATCGCTGTTGACAGAGGGCGAGATTCGGGCGTTGGCCCTTGCCGAAGTGGCCAGGAGGACGTCGCTTCCTTCAGATCAGTTCACCGAGGAAACAGTCCAGTTTATTGGCGGCCGATGGCGCATTGTGGTGTGGCGACTTCCGAAGACTACCAAGGACTACTACGTCGTGAACTTGTCGAAATCTGGGAAAGTCGATGAATTCATTCAGGCCAGGCTACCATAACGCGTTCCGTGGCCAGAGGCGAAAAGGAGAGGCGAAACGGGGACATCACTGTCCCTTTCGATCCACTTTCGATCCCTGATGTCCCCCTTCGATCCCGCGGGAGCGTTGCACGGGCGCTGCAATTTTGGCGGCCCGGAACTCCTTTATGCCGCGGAAGCAATGCAGAGTCGATTCTCGCAGGTCGTCTAAGCCGGAATCCGCAAAGGACTTCGACGACGCCTACGAGTCGCTGGGAGATGCGAGTCGGTCGCGAGGTGATGGGAATTGAATCCGCGCACCGGCGCTTGCGGCGAATCGGTCGTTCCGCCAACGGATCTATTCGGCCAGTCGGGCGGCCGCTTCCGAAGGCATCGCCTTGCGGAAGACGACGTACAGGACCGGCGTCAAATAGCGGGTCAAGAATAACGTCGTGACCATGCTACCGACCACGACGATGGCTAGCGGCCGCTGAGTTTGGGCGCCAATTCGCGTCGACAACGCCGCCGGCAAGAGCCCGAAGATGGCCGTGAGCGCTGTCATCATAACCGGTCGAATCCGCTGCTCCGCACCTTTGAGGATCGCTTCCTGCAGCGGCAGTCCATGCAAGCGCAACTGGTGGAACGAGGAGACCAAAAGCAGTCCGTCCATGATGGCCACGCCAAAAATCGAGATGAACCCGACGGCCGCGGAAACGCTGAAGTTCGTATTCGTCAGCAGCAGTGCCCAGAATCCTCCCAAGGAGAGATCGAGCACGTTCGACAGCACGATCAGCACGTCGGCAAACGAACGGAAGTTGATGTAGAGTAGAACGACGATCAAGACGAGCGCCACGGGAATGACAAACATCAGCCGCGCTTCGGCGTCCTGCATTTCCTCGAATTCGCCGCTCCAGTCGACGTGATACGGTGGTTTGACGATCGAGGCGGTAAGCCCCTGGGCCTCGTCCACGGCGCTGGCCAGATCGCGGCCGCGCACGTCGAACTTCACCGCGATCATGCGCTGACCCTGCTCGCGATAAATCGTCGAAGCGCCCGGTTGCACGAACGAACCATTGGGGTCTGGGGTGTGGTTTGGCCCCAGCGGAGTGACCAGATCGCCCAGCCGCCGGCGGGGCGAATTGCTGAGGTTGTTCATCGAGCCGGCGCTCCGGCTGCCGGTCGCCGAGGGGCCCTCCAGGCTGGTGCCGGTCGACGAGGGGCCATTCGCGCCGCCGCTGACGGTTTCGACGATGTTGGCGCCGACGTCGACCGGAATGTCGAGGATGGCGGCCGTGTTGTCGCGCAGCTTTTCAGGCCACCGCAACGTTACGTCGAAATTCTTTTCCCCTTCGATCATTTGCGTGCATGCCAGTCCGCCGACGGCCGTTTGGATCACGTTCTGGACGCCTTGAGCCGTGACGTTCCAGTGGGCGCACTTGTCGCGGTCGATCGGCAGGGTGAGATTCGACTGTCCCATGATGTGGAACACGCCGACGTTTTTGATGCCGCGCACCCGTTCCAGGGCGCTGGCCACCTGCTCGGCCATGCCTTCGAGCGCATTGAGGTCGGGTCCGATGATTTTGACCGAGTTTTCGCCCTTCACGCCGGAGAGAGACTCGAGGACGTTGTCGCGGATGTTTTGCGAAAAATTCCAGTCGACGCCGATCAGCTTATGGGCCAGATCGCTATTCATCGCCTCGACCAGTTCCTCCTTGGTGCGGGAACGACTGGCTCCCTCGGGAATGGGCCACTGCGACTGCGGGTTGAGCGGCACGAAGAATTCGGCGTTGTAGAAGCCAGTTGGATCGGTGCCGTCGTCGGGCCGGCCGATTTGGGCCACCACGACTTTGGCTTCGGGAAAGCTCTTCATGACGTCGCGAGCGATCCGGACCCGGCTGGTGACTTCGTCGAGCGAGGCATTCAGCGGGAACGTTCCGCGTACGTAGACATTGCCTTCTTCGAGCTGGGGCATGAATTCGCGGCCGATCCAAGGGAGCATGCTGAACGTCACGATGGTCAGCGCGGCAAACCCGAGCAGCGTGACTTTTGCGTGGCGCAGATAGACCTCTAATTGGCGCAGATAACTGTGTTTCAACCAGCGGACCAGGGCATTGTCCTGGGCGGGCCTGACGTTTTTGAGTAGTAGCACGCACAAGACTGGCGACAGGGTCACGGCCAAGATGAGCGCCCCGCCCAGGGCGAAGGCATACGTTTCGGCCATCGGCCCGAAAATCTGCCCTTCCGGGCCTTTCATCGTGAACAGCGGAATGAACGCACAAATCATGATTGCCGTGGAAAACAGCAGACTCCGTTGCACTTCGTGCGAAGCGGCCAAGACCCGCTTGGTCAGCGGTAGTTCGGCATTCTTGCCCGCGCTGAGATGCCGGTAGATGTTCTCGACAATGATCACGGAACTGTCGACGATGATTCCAAAGTCGACCGCTCCGATCGACAGCAGGTTCGCCGACCTGCCGCGCACGTACAAGACTCCGAATGCAAACAGCACCGCCAGCGGGACGTTCAGCGCCACGATCAGGGCCGAACGCACGTTGGACAAGAACATCAGCAGAATCATCGAGACCAGGGCCATCCCGACCAGCAGATTCTCCTGGACCGTGTCGGTCGTGGTGTGGATCAACTCGGTCCGGTCGTAATACGAATCAATCTTGACTTTGGGCAGCATCTGGCTCGATGTGCCGTCGTTCAGCTTTTTGATCAGCGCGTCGACGTCCTTGAGCGCGGGCAACGAATCCTCGCCCTTGCGTAACAGGACGATCCCCTGCACCACGTCGTCGTCGTCTTCCCAGCGGCGATTGCCCTTCTCGTCGAGAGTTTCCTCGCCGGCCTTGTCGAGGACCGGGCGGCTGATCATGACGCGGCCCATGCGCGGTTGATGCCCGACGACGACCCCGTCTTCGACCGGCATCGATTGCGGCCGGAGCGGTCCTCCCTCGACGATATCGCCGATACGGACCGGAACGTTGTTGGTCGACGAAAGGACGACCTGCCGCAGTTCGTGGTCGCGGCGTGCCTCTTGTGCCCGCAGATAGCCGGCAGCCAACTTGGCATCGGGCATGGCGCGGGCGCGGTCCATCGGGTCTTCGCCAAAGCCGATCAGGCCCAGGCTGCGCACCGCCTCGATCGACTCGCCCTGCACGAGATAATCGCCTCCGACATTGGAATTGCTGGCGCGGATGGCATCTTGCAATTGATCGAGCGTAATGCCGTATTGCCGCAGTCGGGCGGGATCGGGCATCACCTCGTAGCGTTTGGTGGTGCCGCCATAACTGCCGATGTCGGCGATTCGCGGCACGCGGCGAAAGGCGCGGCGCAGGTTCCAGTCTTGCTGCGATTTCAAATCGTTGAGCGTGTAGATGCCGTTGCCGTTCTCGTCCTTGGGATTGCGCAGCGTGTAGCGGATGATTTCGCCGGTGGGCGAAGTCGGAGAGATTTCCGGCTGCACGTTGTTGGGCAGATTGATCGAACTGAGCCGGTTGAGCACCTCCTGCCGGGCAGTGATGAGCGGCACTCCGTAGTGGAACTGGTTGCGCAAGTGCGACAGCCCGAACAACGACTTGCTGCGGGTCGAGTCGAGACCCGGCATGCCGGCCAGCGCCACTTCCAACGGAATCGTGATCTGGCGTTCAACTTCCTCGGCCGAAGCACCCGGCACCTGGGCGATCACTTCGACGATGGCCGGAGCCGGGTCGGGATACGCCTCGACGTTGACGTTGAGGAACGCGTACAGGCCGAATCCAGCCAGGGCGACCGCCAGAATAATGACGACCAGCTGGTTATGAACGGCCCAGTCAATCAGTTTTTCAACCATGGGGGCATCACACTAGCCATGAGAGTATTCGTTGCGCGGAACTGCTTTGGGGCTTCTATTTCGGCGTCGGGGCCGCCGAGGTCTGGGCCGCGGCGGTTTCGGCCGCGGAGTTGATGACCAGGTTTTCCAGCGCGCTGGCCAACTCGACCGTTCCGGAACTGACGACCCATTCGCCCGGCTTCAGCGGTTCACAGCCAAGCGACACTTCGTGCGGCGTCGGTTGACAGCGGACGTATATCACGTCGTGACTCGGCCGGGCAACCGCCACCTGCCGCTGGGAAACGGTCGTGCCGGACTCATCTTTGGCCACGAAGACCATGCTGCGCGTTCCCGCGTCGATCAGGGCCGTTCGCGGAATCGCCACCTCGGCGTCCGACGACGGCAGCTCGACGGTAGCGGTAATGAACTGACCGGCGCGCAACGAGTTTTTCGGATTGCTGACCCAACCGATGATCGGCGCCGTGTGTTCGTTGGGGTTGATGATTTGGCCGATCGTATCGAACGTGCCTGGCAGGGGAGGGCGTGAATCGGCCTTAACTTGAATCTTCCACCGCCGCTCGTCGGGCGGAATCGCCTCGAGAGCCGGCAAGTCCTCCTCGTAGGCATTGGCCGAGACACCGAGGGTCGTCAAATCGGCGACGATGAACAGGTCGAGATCGGAGTCGACGATGTCGCCGGTCGTGGCGTTTCGTTCCAGGATAATGGAATCGAAGGGGGCTTTGACGTCGACTTCGGCCCAGGTCTTGTCGACGGCGGCGGCGTGATTGGTCTGATCGCGGTGCGCTTTTTCGGCTTCGCTATGAATTTTTTCGGCTTCATCGCGCACTTCGGCGATCTCGCTTTCGGTCAGGCGCCACGACCTGAGCGTTCGCTCGATCCGATCGACGGTAATCTGATCGGTTTCGAACTTGTGCTCCGCTTCGTAGATTTTCTTCATCTCCACGATGCCTTTTTCGAGCCCCTTCAGCCGGTTCAATTGGTCGCGGTCGAGATACATCTGCGACAGCGCGTCGACCAGATCGCTCTTCTTCTCACCGACGTCCTTGCACCAAATGATCGCCAGCAAATCTCCCTTATGTACGAAGTCGCCCACCCTGAGCGGACGGGGCTCAACCGTTGCGCGGTCCGATCCGTCGGCCGAAGATTCGTCCGGCGTGGGCGTGACTTTGCCGATCGAGATGACCTCGCCCGGAAAGCGGGCGTGTGCCCGCATCATGCGCGCCGGATCGATAAATAACGATCCGAACAGGACCAATTCCGCCTTTGAGTCGGACGCGCGCGCCAGGGTGGTGCGTAGCCCGAACGAACGCACCATTTCCGAAGTGAGGGTCATGCTGTCGTCCCCACCCTTTACCAGACGCACGGCTACCTCACCGGTATTGCTGGTATCGGCCTGGCGTTTGCGAACGGCATTGACTCCCATCCAAATCAAACCGACCGCCACTGCGACCGTGAGGACGGTGGAAATCAACGAGCCGATGTCTCGTCGAGCAGCCGGAGTTTGTTTGATTTTGGTCGCCATCCGCATTGCTCCGCCGCTCGTACCGACATGGTCTCATTCCAGGGCCCATGGTGGGCCGGTCGCCAAAAGCACGCCCGACGGATCAGACTTTCGCGCCGCGCGCCCAACCCGTGCAGATTGCGATGGGCAGCTCGCTCGGGTGGATCCCCTGGGCTGCCGCCACCCTGGGGTTACAGACCGCCTGCATCTAATATCCACTTCTACGCCCGAGAGCTGAATCCAGATCGGCAATTCTTTCCGATTTGTAATCGCCTTCCTGGCAGATTGCAGCAGTCCTAACCAACGTGCTCAGACCAAGATATCGTTTCCGACCCAAGCTCGCCAATGCCAACTCTCGCAGGGTGGGGTCAGAAACCCCTGGGGCACGGGCAAATTCTCCCGCGAGCAACGCCACGCCGATTCGGCCCGTGGGCAGCCGCTAGCGCGGACAAGCCGGCGGTGGCGATTGGGTTATCCAGAAAGGATGGCGGCGGTTGGGATTTCGATCGCCACGTCCGGGCGGCGGGCGATCAAGCGATCCGAGAGCCCGACAGCAGAGGCTGGCCCCGGCCGCCTAACAGGCATGTTGAAGAATTGGGACAGGCACCAGCACGACGACCGTTTTTCTTGGGGTTTGCTCGATGCGGCTCGGAGGCGAGTCCCATTTCTCCGGCGGCCTGCTAAGCCCACAGTTCAACCAGATCGAAAGCCACCACTGCCTGGTCGGTCGCCAGGTTCTGGGTCGTTTGCGCAGCAACTGCGGCGCTCGATGCCAGCTGTGCCGACGATCCCGTGCTTCCCGATCCCGTGCTCGACGGACTGTTCGTGCTGGTCGCAGTGGTGGGGGCCGGCGTCGTGGCGGCCGAGACGACGTTACTGACGGTGGCCGCGGTGCTCGACTGCGTACTGCCCGTCTCTTGCACGGCGAGCGCCAGAGCGGTGAAGCCCGAGCTGCCGCTGCTTCCTGGATCCTGCGAAGCAGAAGGCGTGGCCGGACTGGTGATACCCGATTGCTTGAAGTTCGCGTACTGGCCGTCCAGTGCCGAATCGATGCTATTGATCAGTCCGGCACCGTTGTAGTCGAAGTACGGGTTGTAAGCGGCGGCGTTCTCATGGACGTTGGCCAAGAATTTCGCTTCCGCGGTGTCGCTGGAGTTATCCAATCCATTTTGATTGCCATCACCAGGCAGAACATTGAAGAAGAAGTCGAACGTCGAATTGGCCAGACCGTTTCCATCGGTGGAGAACGTGCTGCTGCTGGTCGTGAACGTGCCGCTGATGCCGGCGCCATTGGAGTCGGTGACCTGAGTGCTGCCAGGGGTGCCGAACGAGCTGTTCGTCGTGGCGATGGCAAAGACGTACTTATTGTTGGTCAGATCGCCCGACAGGGTCCACGAATAGGTGTTGCTGCCGTCGCTGGTGAAGCCCGTGACCGAAGGAGCCGCGGTGGCCGCCCCGGTCGAACCACCGCCCGTGCCACCCACCAACTCCAGCGAACCAAGGCCGATGTTGCTGACCGCTCCGCTGAATTGGACCGAGATCGTATTGATATTGTTGAAGGGAAGCGTCGTGAGCTGGTTGGCGCCGGTCTGCAAGGCATAGCCCAGCGTGGCGCTGCCGAGGCTGTGGCTGGCCAGATATCCGAAGAAGTTCGTCGTTCCGCTCGATCCCCAGGCGGGATTCTCGACCCAAGCGCCGGTGACGGTGATCGGCGCGGAAACGGCAATCGTCTTGGTTGCGGCTACGCTCAGCGATGTGCCGTCGCTCACGATAAAGGAGATCGTGCGCTGGGCCGTGCTGGTGTTGGTGCTGGAGAAAGTGACCGACTGCAAGGCGGTCTGGTATTGGGCCAACGTCGCATTGCCGCTCAAAGTCAGTGTGCCACTGGCGTAGCTGCCGCTGATGCCGTTCTGAGTGGTGTAATGGAGCGTGTCGCCCGACTGCAGCGTGGCGGCCGAGATCGTCACCGTGGCGCTCAGAGCCGGGAGCGGGTCGACGTCGGTCACCGTCAGCCCCGTGTCGACCGCGACCGCCGCCGCGCCGGCCGTATAACCGGTCGTGCCGCCACTGGCGGTGACAATGGGGGCCGTGTGAATCATGGCCAGTCCGCTCGGCGTGCCGATGCCGGAGACGACGGTGCTGAGGTAGGCACCGGAATTGATGTCGTACTTTTGGACCGCGCCGTTGTCGTTGTGGTCGGGCGAAACGCCGACCAGCAAATTGCCGTCCTGATCCAACAACAGCGATTCGGGCTGCGCATAGTTTCCGGCGGCCATGTCGGTGGGACTGTTGGTACCCAGCGGCGTGGTGAAATTGATGAACTGGCTCGTGGTTTGGGAGGCGGCGTTGTACTCGACGACCTGATGGTGATCGTTCGAGCCGTCGAAGTCGATGTCGGCGATCAGCAGGTTGCCATTGCTTTCGGCGAGGATCGCAGCCGGATTGAGGAAAGGATCGTTCGTGTCATCCGAGTCGTTGGTGCCGACCGTCGTGTAGGGATCGACGTAGTAACCGGTCTTGACGCCATCGTGATAATTGGCCACCGACCCGTCGCTCAGA
>Ga0182024_10025922_pt1 | contig 10319 bp, 7 predicted proteins | sample P32metaG_FD_120480 | JGI IMG/M metagenome (GOLD analysis project Ga0182024, IMG submission 120480) | Permafrost microbial communities from Stordalen Mire, Sweden - P3-2 metaG (Illumina Assembly) | ecosystem: Environmental > Terrestrial > Soil > Wetlands > Permafrost | place: Sweden: Stordalen...
ACATCGCCCATCAGATCGGAGATTTTGCCCCGGCCGCCGAAAAGCAGTAGCGCAACGATGGCCAGAATGAGTATGTGCCAGATGCTCAGCGCACCCATGAAACTCTCCTTCAGCTCCTCCCCGAGAGGGGGGCTTTTTCGCATTGCCCGGCAACGACGCGCGCCGGAGTGTTTAAGCTCTCTTGATCGCGGCGAAGCAAGTCAGCCCACCAGGATTTCGCCCTTTCGGCCAAGGAGGGAAGCCAGGGCCGCCAACCTCTTCTGCGCAGGTTCGCCCGCAATCATTGCGCGGCGGCCGGGCACATCGAGCAGAACGCGGGCCGGTGTCAGTCTCAACCCGTAATGGGGAAGCTGGCCTGCAGCCGAAGCGGAAAGCGAAAAGGCGAGCCGCATCGCCAGCCCGATACGGACCGCAAGTGCGCTGTCTTCCGCGCTGAGCAAATCACCGAAGCCGATATCGCCGGGAAAATCCTCGTCACCGGAGTAGCGGTGGAAAATGGCCGTGGCGATGACCGCGCGAGCCCGGTGATCGGCGCCGGCGAAAGGCGCTGTCAGCACATGGCTGAAAGTGCCGAGCGCGCGGTCGTCGGGATGGCGCCGCCACCCCGTGTCGGAAAACAGGCAAACGGCCATGCGAACGCGCTTGGCCTCTTCCGATTCATCGGGAAAAAGCGGCGCAAGCCAATCGAACATTTCCTGCGCATGGCTGGGGGTGCGGCTGATACGGGCATTGGCGGCTGCCGCAAACGCGATAAGAGGGTCCTTTGCGCGCTCCTCCGCCGACAATTGCTCGTAAAGAAGTCCCTCGCGCAATCCATAGGCGGAGATCACAACGGCCTCGAGCCCGGTGACGCGAAGAAGCTCCTCGAGCACGATGGCGCCGAAGGGCAGCGCTTCCGCGCGCCGACGCGAGACGATGCGCATCTTGTCGAAGGATTTGCGCGACAGACGCGACATCACCCGGCACAGCTTGTTCGCGCGCGAGCTGGGGATGGCGTAATTGTGCAGCACGCGGAGCCGGTAGTTCTGCTCCTCCATGTCCACCCGCGCGAAACTTCGCCACACACCGCCCACAGCATAAAGCGAACGTCCCTTGAGCGGACCCAGCTGCTTCAGTCCCTCAAGGCCCGCCTCGACGATCTCCCGCGCAAGCTCGGGTTCGCCTCTTGCGACGTCGATGAGGCGCAGCGGCCCGAAAGGCAAAGTCAACGCCTCGCCGGTCTCTCCGCCTTTCACCGTCACCATATCCAGGCTGCCGCCTCCAAGATCGGCCACGAGCCCGTCGGCAGAAGGAATGCCGGCCAGCACGCCCTGAGCCGCAAGCCTTGCCTCCTCCTCTCCAGACAGGATCCGAATAGGACTGCCCCAGGCGGCCTCGGCGCGACGGACGAATTCCTGCCCGTTGGTCGCATCGCGCGCGGCCGCGGTTGCCACGGCATCGCGCAACTCGACATGATGTGCGTCCGCGAGAATGCGAAAACGCGAAAGGGATTCGAGCGCGAGCCGCATACCCTCGTCGTGCAGCTTTCGCCGCGTGACCATGTCTCGCCCGATCGCGCAGATCGCCTTTTCGTTGTGCACCACCGCAGGTGTGCGCGAGAACGATTCATAGATGACGAGGCGGACCGAGTTCGAACCGATATCCACGACGGCAAATGGAGTTCCGCGGGTACGGCTCATGCGCGCTGGAGAGGGCACGCGTACATCGACCGGTGCCGCGGAATCGCTGCGCATCCGCGTTCAATCCGCCCGCGCCGCAATCGCCGCGACCGTCCGCTGCGGGGCCATCTTGAGCGCGCGGCCACGCCCGGAGAGAGACGGATTGGTCATGAAATAATTGTGAGCCGAGAAAGCATCCTCGCGGTCGGCGTGAGGATCGCGCGAATAGCTGCCGTCCGGCGCCATATGCCAGCTCTGCGCCTGATCCTTGAGCAAGGCCACCATGATCTGGTTCAGGACCTGCTCGTGCACGGTGGGGTTTTCGACTGGGACCAGCGCTTCGACACGCCGGTCCAGGTTGCGCGGCATCCAGTCCGCGGAGGAAATGAACACCTTGGCTTTGGGCGACGGCAGCCCATAACCGCCGCCGAAGCAGACAATGCGGCCGTGTTCGAGAAAGCGGCCGATAATGCTCTTTACGCGAATATTCTCGGAAAGTCCGGGCAGGCCCGGACGCAGGCAACAAATGCCGCGGATCACGAGATCGATGCGGACGCCGGCCTGGCTGGCGCGATAGAGACCGTCGATAAGCGGAGCGTCGACCAGGGAGTTGAGTTTGAGCCAGATCGCGGCGGGGCGGCCCGCGCGCGCGTGGCCGATCTCTTCCTGGATCGCGTCGGCGAGTTTGCCCCGAAGCGACAGCGGCGAGACGGCAATCCTTTCGAGCGCCACGGGCTCGGCATATCCGGTCACATAATTGAAGAGTTGGCCGGCGTCGCGGCCGAGCGCAGGATCTGCCGAAAACAGCGAGAGATCGGTGTAAACCTTTGCGGTCACCGGGTGATAGTTGCCGGTGCCGTAATGAACATAGGTCCTGAGCTGGCCGCCTTCGCGGCGAACGACGAGGCTTACCTTGGCGTGCGTCTTCAGTTCGATGAAGCCATACACCACCTGCACTCCGGCGCGTTCCAGATCGCGGGCCCAGCGGATGTTTGCTTCCTCGTCGAAGCGCGCCTTGAGCTCGACGAGGGCCGTCACCGATTTGCCGGCTTCCGCCGCTTCGACCAGCGCCTTGACCACCGGAGAGTCCTGGGAGGTGCGGTACAGAGTCTGCTTGATCGCGACGACGCCCGGATCGGCGGCGGCCTGGCGCAGGAACTGCACCACCACATCGAAACTTTCGAAGGGATGATGCACGAGAATATCCTTGGCGCGTATGGCGGCGAAGCAGTCGCCGCCATGATCGCGGATGCGCTCGGGAAAACGGGCGATGAAGGGCGTGAATTGAAGGTCCGGACGCTCTTTCAGGATAAGCCTGCTGGTATCTGAAAGACCCAGCATGTGATCCACGATGACAAGTTCGGAACTGTCGAGATCGAGCTTGTCGGCGATGTAGCCCCTGAGATCGGCGGGCATCGATGCGCTGCACACCATGTTGATCACCGAGCCGCGGCGCCTGCGCTTGAGCAGCATTTCGAACAGCCTGGTCAGGTCTTCGGCTTCCTCCTCGATTTCCACCTCGCTGTCGCGAACGATCCGGAAGAGGCCCGAACCCAGAACGGTGTAACCCGGGAAAAGCCGGTGCAGATGCAGCCCGATTACGTTTTCGAGTGACAGAAAACGTGCGTGGCTCCCCGGCAGGCGAATAAAACGGCGCAGCTGCGACGGTATCGGCACGAGCGCCGTCACCGCCTTGGTGTCGCGCTTCCGCGTAAGCTGAAGGGCAAGTGTAAGCCCGAGATTGGGCCGGAACGGAAAGGGATGCGCAGGGTCCAGCGCCAAGGGCGTCAGCACGGGAAAAATGGCTTCGCGAAATTCGGTGTCGAGCCAGGCGAGGTCGGCTTCGGTCAGCTCGTTGGGCTCGAGCACGGCGATTCCCGCCTCCTTGAGGTCCTTCCTGAGCTCCATCCAAACGCTCTGCTGGTCGGCAATCAGCGCCCCCGCCACTTCGTCCACGCGCGCGATTTGTTCCGCCGGCGTCAGCCCGTCGTCGCTTCTGGCATCGACTCCCGCCCCCACCATGCCTTTGAGGCCGGCGACGCGCACCATATAGAACTCGTCAAGGTTCGAGGCCGAGATCGAAAGGAACCTGAGCCTTTCAAGCGGCGGATGGCGGCGGTTGCACGCCTCTTCGAGCACGCGACGGTTGAAGGCCAGCCAGGACAACTCGCGATTTATGAACCGGCTGGGCGATTTGGGATCGATCCTCTCCCCCGGTCTGAGCACTTCGGCCGCGGAAGCGCGCCCGCCCTCCAGAGGCAGCAGGTGTTCTTCTTTCCGGGCAAGGCTTTCAGCAGTCATTTGCATGAACCAGGGGGTCCTGGGCGGGATCGGTGCGGGCCAACCTACCGGAAACGTATGAATCTGTCATGGCGGTTCCATCCCGGGAGCCGCAAGGAGCTCCCTCACCAGAGCAAGGTTGAGCGGTCGCGCCTGGGCGAGTGCCTCGGCGTCGGCAAGGGTCACAAAATCCCGAATGGCGCGGGGGGAGCGCTCGAGAGAAAGGAGCATGCGCGCGATGACGGCGTCCGGTACGGGAATCTGCCTCTCCGCGAAGAGCTTGCGCGCGAGAGCGCCAAGCAGTTCTTCATCGGGCGCCCAGACCGGGAATGACGCCAGCGCCGCGAAGCGGGAGGCGAGATCGGGCAGCGTGCAGGCCCAGGAGCTTGGCGGTTCCCGGCCGGTGAGGAGGAGCGGCACCGTTTGGGTGGCGGATTCAAGCGCTGCGAAAAGTGCCCCATCGCGGGCCGCCTTGGGAGCCTCCGAATCGACGTCTTCAATCGCGAGCGGTGTCCCCTCGCCCATCGCCTCCCTGGAAATGCGTGAAGCGGCGAGCACCCGGGCTCCGGTCATGTCCTGCCAGATCGAGACCAGATGCGATTTGCCGCAGCCGGCCGGACCATAGAGCACGACAGTCGCGACCGGCCAGTCGGGCCACGCGTCGATAAAGGCAACCGCGCTGGCGTTCGCCGGCGTTACGATAAGATCGGCACGCGAGAGGGCCGGGCGGGACGCAAGCGGCAAGGGCAGCTGCGACGGGATGCGCATTGCGGAATCGGCTGTCTTCAGGCGGGACTGCGGCGGCGCAAGAGCGCGCTCACGCCCACTCCGGCATAGGCGAGCCAGGACGCAGCGGTCAGGATGGCGGTGGCGTCCTCTGCGATCGTCTCCACCCCCGGCCAGCGCAGGCCGAGGGTAAGCAGGACAAGCGCCAGCGCGATAAAGATGATCTGCATCGCGGTGCACACCTTGCCGATGAGAAGTGGCGCGACACGCACCGGAATCTCCATTGCGCGTGCGAGCAAGATGCCGCCGATGATTGCCGCATCCCGAGCGATGACCAAAACAGCGAGCCAGACCGGCGCCAGATTTAGCACCGCAAGGGTGACGAACGCCGCGAACATCAGAACCTTGTCCGCGGCTGGATCGAGGAACCGCCCGAACCGCGTGGCGAAGCCGAAGCGCTTGGCGAGGAACCCGTCGGCCGCGTCGCTGAGGCCCGCGAATGCAAAGAGACCCAAAGCTGCGCGGTCCGCGCCACTGACGAGTAGAAAGGCCAGAGCGGGCGCGGCTGCAATCCGGAGCGCGGTGAGCAGGTTGGGGAGGTGCTTCAGCATGCTGTTCATCGGCTGGTCGGGTTGGAACTGCCTCTGGCAAGCCACCACTGCCCGTCTTCGTTGGCGAGACTGAGACCCACATGGGCAAGTTGCTCGTTCAGCTGGTCCTGCGAGCCGACATAGGAAATCGCCACGCGCGCCTCGCCGATATCCATCGCGACGACGCTCACATCGGTGATCGTGGAAATCGCGCCGAGTTTCTGAAGCGTCTGCCCCCAATCCTCGATCGAATCCGCGTGCAACGACGCGACGACTTTCGCGCGCTTGCTGAAATCGACTGCCGTCCGTGCCTTCCAGGCGTCGGCAATCGTGGTTGCCGTTGCATCGGCCACGCTCGCATAGGCCTTGTCGGTCGGCGTTTTCGGCGGAACGGGCGTTACGACATCGGGAATGGGCGGCACCGTTCCCGGACCCAGCCGCCGGATCTTGACGACAATCTGTTTGGCTGTCGGCAGCGCCAGCGCCAGATAGGCTTCCGGCGCGTGCAGGCGCGAGGCGATGGGTTCGACATCCTGCCAGCTTGCGCTGTCGAATTTGAGCGCGGCAAGCGCCGCCGCATCGATCGCGTCGGCCTGCGGCAGAATCAGCGGCACGCCTCCCTGCGCGACGTGTGGATTGCCCCAGGCATGCGTCCAGGGTGAGCGGACGTCGTAGGTGGGACCTAGCGGAATGACCAGGATGGGGCGCGCAGTCACATCCGAATAGGCGAGGTTTGCCTGCTGGAGGATGTGGCGCACTGCGCCAGGATTGAACACATACGTCATGCTGGCGACGAAGCGGGTCGTCGAACTGCGCTGGTCGCGGGCCTCGTAGGAACGGATCAGCCGCTGGAGCGTCACAGGATCAAGCGCGGGTTGCCGGGCCCAATCCTGCTGCTTGGCGAGTCGGCGATAGAGCGTTTGCCAGGCGCGATCGCGACCGCTGTTGATCGCCATGGTTTGCGCCACGACACGGGACTGCGCCGTGGCATCGACCTTGATGCCGCTCACCGTATAGGGATCGTCAGCCGCCCCCGCCTCCAGGACAGACAGGCAGATTCCGGCGACGAGAATGCAGGCAACGAGAAGACGCATCGCGAACCCTTACCGCGGCGCGACTATAGTGGCCGCCGGGGGGTTGCGAAAGCGCACCGGGATGCTTCACCAGCTTTCTCCCCGCGTGCAGGGAGGAAAGGCGTGACTGCGGGCATGGGGACCTGTAGATGCGCCTGCGCGCAGAGGTGATTTCAAATGGCCTGTTCGACGGCTGGGCCGGAACAAAATGAGTTCTGACACGCGTTCCGGCCGCAACGGCCTCACTTACCGCGACGCGGGTGTGGATATCGATGCAGCGGATTTGCTGGTCGAGCGGATCGCGCCCGCCGCAAGAGCGACCCGCCGGCCGGGCGCAGATGCCGCTCTGGGCGGCTTCGGCGGCTTGTTCGATCTGAAAGCCGCAGGTTTCAAGGATCCCATCCTGGTCGCCTCCACCGACGGCGTCGGCACGAAGCTGAGGCTCGCAATCGAGGCGCGCGATTTCTCCACGATCGGTCAGGATCTCGTGGCGATGTGCGTAAACGACATCGTGGTGCAGGGCGCCGAGCCATTGTTCTTTCTCGATTATTATGCGACGGGCAAGCTCGCGGTGGACGACGCAGCGACGGTCGTGGGGGGAATCGCGCGCGCCTGCGGCGAATGCGGCTGTGCGCTGATCGGCGGAGAGACCGCGGAGATGCCCGGCCTCTACGCGCCCGGAGATTTCGACCTGGCAGGCTTTGCGGTGGGCGCGGTAGAGCGCGACGGCATCCTGCCGAAGGCGGCCGGGATGCGCGCGGGCGACGTGCTGGTGGGCGTGGCTTCGTCCGGCCTTCATTCGAATGGATTCTCGCTGGTGCGCCGGATTTTGGCCGATGCCGCGCTGTCGCGCGACGCGCCTGCCCCTTTCGCACACCAGACGAGTCTTGGCGCGGCGCTGCTTGCCCCGACGCGACTTTATGTGAAAAGCGCGCTCGCGGCGATCAAAGCGACGAACATCAAGGGTTTCGCGCACATCACCGGCGGCGGCATAACCGAAAATCTGCCGCGCATATTGCCCAAACATCTCGACGCACTCATTCATCTTGGAGCGTGGCCGCCGGCACCGGTGTTCGGCTGGCTTGCCCGGGCGGCCGGTATTGAAGAACGGGAAATGCTGCGCACCTTCAATTGCGGAATCGGTCTGATCGCAATTGTTGCGCCCGAAAATGAGAAAGCCTGTCTCGATGCGTTCGCGGGAACGGGCGAAGTCGCCCATACTGTGGGAAGATTGGTGCCTGGCGAGAGCGAGCCGCGCGTGAAATATGACGGCGCGGACCTGTTTGGATGAGCGGACGTGTAAAGGTCGGCGTTCTGATTTCGGGGAGAGGTAGCAATCTGCAGGCTCTGATCGATGCGTGCGCCGAGCCGGATTTTCCCGCCGAGATCGCCTGCGTGATTTCGAATGTTTCCGATGTCGAAGGGCTCCGGCGCGCCGCGCGCGCAGGCATTCCCGCGCATACCGTTGCGCACGGCACGTTTGCCGGGCGCGAATCCTTCGACATGGCCATGGATACAATCCTGCGCAGGGCAAATGTTGCCATCGTCTGTCTCGCCGGATTCATGCGCGTGCTTTCCGACCGCTTCGTGGAGGACTGGCTCGGACGCCTGATCAACATCCACCCTTCGCTCTTGCCGGCCTTCAAGGGGCTCGACGTGCATCGCCGCGTTGTGGAGTCCGGCGCACGTATCTCGGGTTGCACCGTGCATTTCGTGGTGCCCGAGCTCGATTCCGGCCCCATCATCGCGCAGGCCGCGTTGCCGGTCCTGCCGGCCGATACGGAGGACGCGCTCGCCGCTCGCACACTCTTGGCCGAGCACACGCTCTATCCCTTGGCGCTGAAGCTTCTCGCCGAAAACCGCGTGCGGCTCGACAACGGCCGCGCGATGTTCGGTCAGATCGGAGACGCCAAAGGCCTGCTCTTCAATCCCCCGTTGCGATAGACTGGTTTCATGATTCCGGAAAACCGTTTCGTCGATCCGCTCGAAGCTGCTTTCGGCGAAGAAGCACAACGGCGCGTGCTTTCTTCCGAACCGTTGTATCTCGAAGGCCTCAACAAGGAACAGCGCGAAGCCGTCGTGACGCTGGACGGCGCGGTGCTGGTACTGGCCGGCGCTGGCACGGGAAAGACGCGCGTGCTGACGACGCGGCTCGCACACATTCTGGCGACGCGACGCGCGTGGCCAGGACAGATCCTCGCCGTCACCTTCACCAACAAGGCCGCGCGCGAGATGAAGCAGCGCATCGGCGCGCTGATCGGCGGCGTGGTCGAGGGCATGCAGTGGCTGGGGACTTTCCATTCGATCGGGGCCAGGATGCTGCGCCGAAACGCGGAGTTGGCGGGCCTTAAACCCAACTTCACGATTCTCGATGCGGACGACCAGCTCCGGCTGATGAAGCAGGTGGTCGACGCGGCGAACATCGACGAGAAGCGCTGGCCCGCGCGCACGCTCGCTTCCTTCATCGATGGCTGGAAAAACCGCGGTCTTTCGGCCGCCGACGTGCCCGAGGGCGAAGCTCAAGCATTTGCCTTCGGAAAGGGCCGCACGCTCTACCGTGAATATCAGGAGCGCCTGAAATCGCTCAATGCCGCGGATTTCGGCGACCTGCTGCTGGATTCCCTGAACCTTCTCAAAGCCCAGCCGCATATCCTCGAAGAATACCGCGCGCGCTTCCGCTACATGCTGGTGGACGAATATCAGGACACCAACGTCGTCCAGTATCTCTGGCTGAGGCTGCTCGCAGGCTCGGCGGGCAATCTCTGCGTAGTGGGCGACGACGACCAGTCCATCTATGGCTGGCGCGGCGCAGAGATCGAAAACATCCTGCGCTTCGAGCGCGATTTCCCGGGCGCCAAAGTGATCCGCCTCGAGCGCAACTACCGCTCGACGTCCGCCATCCTGGGCGCCGCGTCGGGCCTTATCGCCGCCAACAAGGGCCGGCTCGGCAAGATGTTGTGGACCGAGGGCGATCCGGGCGATCTCATCCGGGTGCAAGGCGTGTGGGATGCCGAGGAGGAGGCGCGCGCCGTGGCGACCGACGCCGAACAACTTCACCGGGGCGGGCATCTCTTCGCGCAGATGGCCGTGCTGGTGCGGGCAAGTTTTCAAATGCGCGAATTCGAAGACCGCTTTCTCTCGCTGGGGATTCCCTATCGCGTGATCGGCGGCCCGCGTTTCTACGAGCGTGCGGAAATTCGCGATGCCATGGCGTATCTGCGCCTGATCGCGCAAGGCGACGACGATCTGGCCTTCGAGCGCATCGTCAACCGCCCCAAACGCGGCATCGGCGAAGCGAGCGTCGCCGCGCTGCACGCCTTCGCGCGTGCGCGAACCATCCCGCTGCTTACGGCGGCGCGCGAGATCGCCGACACCGACGAGGTGCCACCCAAAGCGCGGCGCGCGCTGGCCGATCTCTCTGCGACGATCGCACGCTGGAGCGACGCCTCGCGGCACATCAGGCACGTGGAGCTGGCCGAGATCGTGCTCGAAGAATCCGGCTACACCGACATGCTCAAGAACGACAAATCCGCCGAAGCGCCCGGCCGGCTCGAGAATCTGAAAGAGTTGGTGCGCTCGATGGAACAGTTCGAATCGCTCGCCGGATTTCTCGAGCACGTCTCGCTGGTGATGGAGCTCGAGCAGAACGAGACCGAGGACCGGCTCAACCTGATGACCCTTCACGCCGCGAAAGGCCTCGAATTCGATACCGTGTTCCTGCCCGGCTGGGAGGAAGGCCTCTTTCCGTCGCAGCGTACGATGGACGAGAACGGGCTGGCCGGCCTCGAGGAGGAACGCCGGCTCGCCTATGTGGGCCTGACCCGGGCGAAGAAGCGCGCGCGTGTCAGCTTCGCCGCCAATCGGCGCGTACACGGCAACTGGCAAAGCGCACTCCCCTCACGCTTCATCACCGAACTGCCGGAGGAGCATGTCGACGCCGTGGTCGACCAGGGCTTCTACGGCGGTTATGTCGGCTTCCGCGACAATGCGGC
>Ga0182024_10025923_pt1 | contig 10319 bp, 11 predicted proteins | sample P32metaG_FD_120480 | JGI IMG/M metagenome (GOLD analysis project Ga0182024, IMG submission 120480) | Permafrost microbial communities from Stordalen Mire, Sweden - P3-2 metaG (Illumina Assembly) | ecosystem: Environmental > Terrestrial > Soil > Wetlands > Permafrost | place: Sweden: Stordalen...
CGCTGGCCGAGCACGGCAACGTGGGCACCCCCTCGATCCTGTACGTGCTCAAGGACACGATTGCACGCTGCGAGCCCCAGCCGGGCGAGTGCGGACTGATGGTGACGATCGGCCCCGGGGTGACCCTGGGGTTGATGCTGCTCGGCTGGTAAACCGGCCTCGCGCGCAGACGCTCGCTAGCCTGCGTCGAATCATGCGTACCGCCGCGATCCTGCCCGTTAAGCACTTTGCCCAAGCTAAGCAGCGCCTCGGCGCAAGCGTCGCTGATCCGCTGCGGCTGGAGCTGGCACGAGCGATGGTCGGCGATGTGCTCGCGGCGCTCAGCGAGACCGCCGCGATCGAGCTCACGATCGTCGTCACCGGCGAGCCCTCGGTGGCCGAGACGGCGCGCACGGGCGGAGCGATCGTGATCGACGACACCGCCCAGGACGGCCAGAGCGCCGCCGTGAACCTCGGCATCGAGCGGGCACTCACCGAGGGAATGGAGCGTGCACTGTGCGTCCCTGGTGACTGTCCGACGCTCGATCCCAATGAGCTTGCAGCGCTGCTGAGCTCACAAGCAAACGGCGAGCCCGAGGTCGTGATCGTTCCCGACCGGCACGGAACCGGCACCAACGGTCTGCTGCTCGCGCCCCCCGGCGCCATCCCCCCCAGCTTTGGGCTTGGCAGCTGTGAGCGCCATCGCGCACTTGCGATTGCCGCTGAGCTCCCCTGGCGCATCGAGCGGCCGGCGTCGCTGCTGTTGGACATCGACACCGGCGAGGACCTCGCCGCGCTGCGCGCGCGACTTTCCTTAGAGCGCCTCGGAGCCTCCCGCACCCGAGCGCTGCTCGATCGCACCGCGGCCGAGGAACGATCCATCATCACGACCCCCGCCTGAGACGGAGCAGATCGTGGCGAGCCTCTCCGCGCGCGCCCTCAGTGACCTCCCCGAGGTGCGCCCCGGTGACGACCTCGCGGTGCTGATCGTGAACGCACTGGATGAGGAGCGCGAGCGACCCGTGCGTCCCCTGCACGACGGGCAGATCGTGGTGATCGCGCACAAGGTCATCTCCAAGGCCGAGGGCGCGCTGGTCGACCTGGCGACAGTGACACCAGGGGAGGCCGCTCTGGAGCTGGCCGCGGAGCAGAACAAGGACCCGCGCGGGGTGCAGGTCGTGCTCGACCAGTCCGCGGAGATCCTCCGCGCCTCGGGCGGAGTGCTGATCAGCCGCACCCATCACGGCTTCGTCTGCGCCAACGCCGGCGTCGACGCCTCCAACACGAGCAGGGCGAGCGAGACCGGGGCAGGCGAGACCGAGACCCTGATCGTGCTCCCCCGTGACCCCGACGCCTCCGCCCGGGCCCTGCGCAAGCGCTTGCGCGGGCTGACCGGGGCCCACCCCGCGGTGCTGATCACCGACAGCTTCGGTCGCGCCTGGCGCCACGGGCAGTGCGACGTTGCGATCGGGTGCGCCGGGCTGGGCCCGCTGGATGATTGGCGGGGCCGCACGGACAGCTTTGGCCTGGAGCTGCGCGCCACCTGGATCGCCGTCGCCGACGCCGCAGCAGCCACCGCCGACCTCGCTCGCGCCAAGGACTCGCGAGAGCCCGTCGTGCTGATCGACGGTCTGCAGCGGTTTGTCACCGCTGAGGACGGGCCCGGCGCTGTGGCACTGCTGCGGCCCTTGGAGGAAGATCTGTTCCGCTAGACCCGGGCGGCGGATCAAACCGGCGCGGCGGCACTCAGCTGCGCACGGAGAAACGGCAGCACAGCCTGCGCGACACGCTGTGGATCGTCCTGGAACGGCCAGTGTCCGCTGTCCGGCATGATCGCCACGTCTTGCACCTCGAAGAAGTCCCGCTGACGCTCGGCGAACCCGACACCGATGAAGGGATCCTTGGCGCCCCACACCACCAGCGCCGGCTTGTGCAGCTCGGCCATCGCCGCGCCGAGCTCTGCCGCCGTGCTCCCCGGATCAGGCGTGGCTCGGTAGAGCTTCAGCACTGTGCGCCGCGTACCGCGGTCGTAGTCGTCGTACATTTTGTCGACGAACTCCGGGGGCAGCCCCTTTGGGTTGGCCTTCTCCATCGCGCGGCGCCACGCAGAGCGTGGGATCCAGGCCTGCGTCAGCTCGCCGAGCACCGGCGTGCGCCAGCGCCTGGCCATCCTGTGCCAGGTGTAGCCGGGCATGACACCGATGTTGATCAGCACGACGCTCGCCCACATGTCCGGATGCTGCAGTCCCCAGAACAAGCCGAAGGGGCCGCCGAAGTCGTGTAGGACAAGATGCACGCGCTCGATTCCGAGCTCCTTCAGCGCGCCCTGCAGGAAGTCCGCGTAAGAGGACACCTGGTAGTCGAAGTCTCGAGGCTTGTCGGCTTTGCCGAAACCCGGCATGTCCATCGCCACGGCCCGCCCCAGCTCGCCGGTCGCGTCCACAAGCGCGGTCCAGTCGGTCGAGGAACCGGGATTGCCATGCACGAACACGACCGCCTCGCGCTCGTCCTGCGGCCCCGCTTCGATGACCGGCGAGCTCAGGCCGCCGACCACGATCCTCCGTGCGCGCGGCATCTCAGGCGCTCCTCGACTCCGCCGGGCGAACCGGCTGGGAAGCACGCCGAGAGAGCGCGTAACGCGCGTTGACGAACACCGCGCGCGGCACCCCCGAGACCATCATCCGTGTCGGCCCAATGTTGCGCGACCCGAACGCTTCGAAGGTCCGCGCCATCCGCTCGTCGCGCGTGGCCGCGGAGAACAGCAGCCGCTCGCCGCGATCGAGCTTGCGAGCGCTGGAATAGCCGGTGATCATCGCGGTGTGGCCGCGCAGACGGCGGCCGTAACGGCGGCGATAACGCTCCAGACCCTGCTCCAGGGACTCGGCCCCCAGCAACGCCGGGGCGACGCTGTCGGCGAGCCATTCGGCGGACTGGAAGGCGAAGCCGCAGCCGATGCCCCACAGCGGGTCCAGCGCGCCCGCGGCGTCGCCTGCGAGCGCGAGACCGGGAGCCGTGGGGGTGTGAGTGACGGTGGTCATGTCGATCTTGCCCGTGACCTCTCCGACCAGGCGCGAGGCGAGGATCGGAGGGGCCTCCGGCACGGAGGCCACCATTGCCTTCAGCGCCGCCTCGGGGTCGGCGCGGAATTCGGGCAGGCGCTCCATGCTCGGCATCACGGCGTAGAAGGTCAGGTCGCTGTCGGTGGGGAACGCCGCGACCATGTCCGGGTCGAGCAGCCACAGCGCGGGATCGGGGTGGGTGACCGGCCTGGGACCTTCGAAGTAGCCACCATAGGCGAAGCGCCCGTGGCGCTTGGTCCTTGTGGGCACCTCCGCGAGCTTGGCCACGCGCGAGTCGCGGCCGTCGGCCCCGACGATGAGGCGCGCGCGCAGCGTCAGCGTCTCACCCTGAGGGTCGCGCGCCTGTACGCCGCACACCGAGCCTCCCTCGCGCACGAGCTCACGCACGGCATGTCCGAGAATCAGCTCTACCCCAGGGGTCTCGGTCGCCAGCTGGCGAATCAGCGGGTCCAGGCGCTCGCGGCGCAGGTTGACTCCCATCGGAACCGAGCTCCTGGCGGGCGGTTCGATCCAGCCCCAGCGGGTCCACAGGCGCGGGCGTCCGCGCAGCGCGCCCACCTGCATCATCCGCTCCAGCAGCCCGAGCCGTTCCAGCGTGGGTATGGCGGAGGACTGGATGTAGTGGGTGCAGATCCGCTTGAACGCATTGGCGTCCGGGCGCTGCTCGACCAGCGCCACGCGCGCGCCGGCCCTGGCGAGCAGGATCGCCGTGGTGCAGCCAGCGAGGCTGGCCCCGACGATCGCCGCGTCGTAGCCAGCTGCACCCGTGCCGTTCTCCACCTGCGTCGCCGAGGCACTCGCCGGATCGTGATCCGGGGCACCAGCAATGATGCCCCCCGCCTGTGCTGAATCGGCCATCTGTCTCAGCTCCTTTTGCTCGTTCTCGGTGTGGGACGGCACGCACGCTCTATACTTCGAGCCGAACTATACAGGACGAACTATGAAAAGCAAACCGATCCGACTCACCACAACCTCCTATGCCGTGATGAGCCTGCTGAAGATGCTCGGCGAGGCCACTCCATATGACCTCAAGCAGGCGCTGGAGCGCTCGATCGAAAACTTCTGGCCGGTGCCGCACACCACCTTCTACGACGAGCCGGCGCGCCTGGCGCAGGCCGGCTACCTCTCGCAACGCCAGGAGTCCGGCGGGCGCCGGCGCAAGCGCTACTCGCTGACCGACAGCGGCCGCGAGGCGTTGCGTGCCTGGGCCGAGACCCCCGGGGCGGGACCGCCGCAGTATCGCGACGAGGGCATGCTGAAGGTCTTCGCGGGCGCCGACCCGCAGGCGGTCTACGCCGGCCGCGGCGACTGGCACCGTGCCAAGCTGACCGAGCTCGAGGGATACCTTCAGAGCCTGCGCGCCGTACCCCAGAAGCTGCGCGCCGAGGAGTGGCGTGGGGCAGAAGCGACACTGGTGGCCGGAATCGACTACCAGCATCAGATGATCGACACCATCGAACGCCTGATCGAGCGTCCGTCTCCCTAATGTCGCCGCGGCGGCGCCTGACCCGGACAGGTCAGGCGGCCGCGGACACCCCGCCCACGTCCCCCAGCGGATAACGCCGCCGGACCTCGTACAGCGTGCTGCGCTCGGCCGCCGGCCTGCCGGCCTCGTGCGCGGCGGCGACAAGCTGGTCGGGGTCCAGGCGGGTACCGTGGTATGAGCCCGCCAGGCGGCTGATCGACTCCTCCATCAGCGTCCCCCCCAGGTCGTTCACGCCCCAGCGCAGGGACTCGGTCGCCGTCTCGATCCCCATCTTCACCCAGCTCGCCTGCAGGCTTCCGATCGTGCGGCCGAGGGCGAGGCGGAAGATCGCGGTGTGCTTGAGGTTCTCCTCGCGCGAGATCTCCTCCACCCCATGCGTGCGGCCGAGCAGCGTCTGGAACGGAATGAACGACAGCGGCACGAACTCGGTGATCCCACCGGTGCGTTCCTGCAACTCGCGGATCACGCGCATGTGCTCGGCCAGCTCCCAGGGCTCCTCGATGTGGCCGAACATCACCGTCGAGGTCGACCTGAGCCCAGCGTGGTGCGACGCTTCGATGATCTCCACCCAGCGTGCGACGGGGAGCTTGTTTGGGCTGATCCGCTCTCTGACGCCATCGTGCAGCACCTCCGCGGCCGTCCCCGGCGTCGAGCCGAGGCCGGCGTCGCGCAGCTGGGCGAAGACCTCTGACGGCGGTAGATCGGAGATATCGCACATGTGGGCGATCTCCATCGGGCTGTACGCGTGCAGGTGTAGGTCGGTACCCGCAGCGTGCGCCGTCTGCTTGGCGAACCTCAGCCAGCCGAGGTAATCCTCCAGCTGCCAATCCGGATGGATGCCCGACTGGATGCAGAGCTCGCTCGCGCCGTACTCGATCGCCTCGTTCACGCGCCGCGCGAACTCCTCGCGGTCGTGCTCGTAGGCGTCGGGCGAGCGCTTGCCCTGGCCGAACCCGCAGAACGCGCAGCCGACGACGCAGACGTTCGACACGTTGATGTTCCTGTTCACCACGAACGTCACCGTCTCCCCCGCCAGTTCCTCGCGCAGCTCGTCCGCCGCCTCGCGGATCTCCTCGATCGCCTCCTCCCGTGTCTCCGCGAACAGCGCCGTCAGCTCGTCGGGGCTGAGCGCGATCCCATCACGGCCCTTCGCGACCGCGCCCACCACCAGGTCGGGCCTGATCGGTGCCGGAGGGTCGGTGCGGCCGGACCCCCGCCGTGGGATGAAGCTCCAGTACTTCAGCTTGATCGTGTCCATCACGCCCTGCGCAACCCAATCCTGATCGATGTACTGCGGGTAAACACACAGCCGCTCGGTCAGCGCCACGCCGTCCGCTTGCAGCTGCTTGCGCACCTGATGCGGTGAAGGGAACGGGTGCTCGGGGGAGATGTGATCGCCGTTGGCGCTCAGGCCCCCGAGATCGGTCGCGCCGGCCCGCACGAGCTCGCCCCACCAGTCAGCCAGGTTCGGCGGGATCTGAACCCCAACGTCGGGCATCAGCCGCCTAGTCTCGGCGATCAACCGCTTCATGTCCTCGATGCTCACCGCGCAGGCCCAGTCGGGCAATGGCAGTTCTGGTCTCGCGTGGGTCGGGTGCTCGTCGACCCCGGTGCGCCAATACTCGCGCGCGGCCTGATCGGCGATCTCGGCGGGCTCTTCACCGTAGTAGCTCTGGTGGGGAACGAAATTCTGCAGGATCACCTCCTGTATGTGGCCGTGCTGGGCGTGCGCGGCCGCGAGCGCTTCGAGGGATTCGATCCGCTCCTGCTCGGTCTCGCCGATCCCGACGAGGATGCCGCTCGTGAACGGAATCCTCAGCTCGCCCGCCACTTCGATCGTCTCCAGGCGCCGCGCCGGGTGCTTCGTCGGCGAGCCGGCGTGGACAGTCTGCATCAGCCGCTCTGACACCGACTCCAACATCAGCCCCTGCGAGGCCGTGACCTCGCGCAGGCGCGCGAGGTCAGCGCGAGCGAGCACGCCGAGGTTCGTATGCGGCAACAGGCCCCGCTCGAGCGCCCGTTCGCACGTCCACACGACGTACCCCGTGAAGTCCTCGTGCCCGTGCTCGGCCAGTTTCGCGGCCACCTCGGGGTTGACCTCGGGCTTCTCGCCCGTCAGCACGAGCAACTCCTTCACCTGCCGCTTGACCGCGCCGTCGAGGATCCCCAAGACCTCCTCGGGCGCGTACAGGTGCGCCTTGTGCGTCGCGAACGCGCAGTACTTGCAGTAGCACTGGCACGTCCGCGACAACGACAGCGTCAGATTGCGTGAGAAGGTGACTCTGCGGCGCATTCTGCGCAGTGTATGACCACCGCAGGGTCCGTCCGACCCGGATCGTAAGTTGGCGACATGTCCGAAGACACCCTGCGTCGCGCGGTCGCCGAGATGATCGGCGCGTTCACGCTCACCTTCGTCGGGGCCGGTGCCGCCGCGGCCGCCGGCGTCGCCCACGACACCACCCTGATCGGCGTGGCAATCGCCAACGGGCTCGCGATCGGCGTGATGGTGTGCGCGCTCGGATATATCTCCGGCGGCCACTTCAATCCGGCGATCACGTTCGGTTTCCTCATCACCCGCCGGATCAAGCCGGCGCTCGCCGGCGTCTACTGGGTCGCGCAGTTCGGCGGCGCCGCGCTCGCCGCACTGCTCGTCAAGCAGCTGCTCCCGCGCGCCGCGACCGAAGCGGTAAGCCTGGGCGTACCCGCGCTCGGCCACGGCGTGGATGCAAGCTCCGGGTTCCTGCTCGAGGCGGTGCTCACATTCTTTCTCGTGCTCGTCGTATTCGGCGCGGCCGTCGACACACGCGGTCCATTCAATGCAGTCGCCGGGCTGGCGATCGGCCTGACGATCTCGATCGACGTGCTCTTCGGCGGACCGTTCACGGGGGCCGCGATGAACCCTTCGCGCGCCTTCGGACCGCAGCTCGTCGGCGACCATTGGACCAACGGCTGGGTCTGGTATGTGGGGCCTGTACTGGGCGCCGCGGTCGCGGCGCTGCTCTATGAGTTCCTATACCTGCGTCCATCTGCATCCGAGCCAGACGGGCCGCCCGAGACTGGTGTGCTCGAGCCCGGCGTCAGCGACACCGCGGCGAGCTGAGACACACAGCGCACGCTTGCACCGCGCACAAGCCACATCACGCACACCGGAGTGAGCGGCTGCGGACGGGACTATCCTCCGCCGTCATGAGATCCGCAACCCGTCTCTTCCTCGCCCGCCACGGCCAGACCGCCTACAACCTCGAGGGCCGTTTCCAGGGTCAGCAGCCCGTGCCGCTCGACGACACCGGCCGCGAGCAGGCCGGCGAACTTGCCGAGCGCGCCGCCGGCTACAAGTTCGCGGCGCTCTGGTGCAGCCCGCTGCTGCGCGCGCGCGAAACGGCGGAGATCGTCTCCGCGCGGATCGGGCTGGCCCCGCGCGAGGACGCGCGGCTGATGGAGACCGACGCGGGCGACTGGACCGACCGCACCTTCGCCGACGTACAGGCGGAAGCGCCCGAGCTGTTCGAGAAGTTCTTCACCGGCGATCCCTCCTTCGCGTTCCCCGGCGGGGAGTCGTTCGCCGCGCAGGAGGTGCGCGTCGAGGCTGCGCTGCGCGACGTCGAAGCAGGCGCGCTGCCGGCGCTCGCCGTCTGCCATGGGATGGTGATCCGCGCGGCGCTCTCGGCGCGTGGCGGCGAATGGCTTCCGAACGGCCAGCGCGTGCTCAACGGCGCGATCGTGCCACTCGATCCGGCCGCGGCGGAGCGGCAGCGCACCGACCTCGGGGACGAGGACGCGACGGTGGCGAGCTGATCGAGCTGTGCGCGTTCTGGGACGGGTTAGCTGACCAGGCTCGCCACTAGCGCCGCACCCTCGCGGGCCATGCGCGAGCGGGGAACCACGAGGTCGAATCCGGCCTCCTCAGCGCGCTCGCGTACCGAGACATCCACGTGCGCGTAGAAGCCGAGAGTGCGCGTCTGCGCGAGGGCGCCCTCGCCCGAGAGCGCTTCCACGAGCTCCGGGCCATCCAGAACGTCGGTCGTGAGGTCCACTACGAGGACGGCGACGGCCGGCGCGGCAGCGTTCCCGAGACGGTCCCGTACGCGGTTCTCGTCCCCGACCAGCTCGACCTCGTCCCCGGCCGCCACGAGCATGCCCAGCACCTGCGAGCCGAACAGCAAGTCCGGGACCAGCGCCACCACACGCGCCATTGAAAACGCCTACTGCGCGCGCAGGCGCCGGAAGTCTTCGCGCACCGACTGCGGGCGGCCCCACATCTGCGTGACCTCGGCCCGTCCCTCGCGCACCTCGCGCACGACCAGCTCGCCCTCGATGCCGGCGTCGTCGAGCAGTCCGAGTGTGCCGTGGACGGTGAGCGCCGAGGCGGCGTGGCCGAAGCGGTGGGCGACGAGCAGCCGCCAGTGCCAGTCGTGGTGTGAGTAGGGCTGCGCGTTGCAGGTCGTCAGGTAGACGGCGGCATCGACGTAGAGCGACTCGTCCAGGAGCCGCAGGTCGAGCTCGAGGTCAGTCCAGTCATCGGGGAGCGAGTCGACGATCGTCTGGAATGTCTCCGCGAGGCCCATCTCCGGTGAAGCCTAGCGTGGCTATCCTCGAATCAGTGGCTGCCACCGATACCGCCCGTCTCGACGCCGAGTATCTGACGCTCACCGACGGCTGCGGTCTGGTCGACCGCTCCGAGCGGGGCAAGCTCGCCCTGACCGGTCCGGGCGCGAAGGAGTTTCTCGCCGGACAGGTGACGAACGACACCGAGGCGCTCACCCCCGGGAGCGGTTGCTACGCCGCGTTTCTCACACCGAAGGGCAAGATGCTCGGCGATCTGCGCGTCCTGGACCTCGGTGAGGAACTGCTCCTCGACACCGAGCGCGTGGCGCTGCAAGCCCTGTTCGACATGATCCGCCGCTTCAAGATCGGCTACGACGTGCAATTGCACAAGCGCACCATCGAGTGCTCGCTGCTCTCGCTGATCGGGCCGACAGCCCAAGCAACTGCCGAACACACCGTCGCGGGTTCGATCGCGTCTGAGGGAGCCGGCGAGCACGATCTGGAAGCGCTCACGCTTCCGGACACCGAGCACGCGAACGTTCACGCTGAGATCGAGGGCGTGCCGGTCATTTTCGTCCGCACCGATGTCGGGATTGACGTCATCTGCGACGCCAGCGCCCAGGAGACCGTGCGCGAAGCGCTGCTGAATGCGGGGGCCGAGCCCGTGAGCGAGGCGGCCGCTGAGATCGTCCGCGTCGAGCATGGCCGGCCGCGCTACGGAGTCGACCTCGACGAGACCGTCATCCCCCAGGAGGCCGGCCTGAACGAGCGCGCGGTGAGCTTCACGAAGGGCTGCTACGTCGGCCAGGAGACCGTCGCACGCCTCTACTACAAGGGCAAGCCCAACCGTCACCTGCGCGGCCTGCGCCTGAGCGCGCCGGCCGAGCCGGGCGCGGAGCTGCGCCTGGGCGAGCGCTCCGTCGGCCGGCTCACGAGCGCAATCCACTCCCCCGCCCACGGCCCGATCGGCTTGGCGCTCGTGCGCCGTGAGGCCGAGCCGGGAGCGAGCGTCTCCGTCGGCGAGCACGGCGTCGAAGCCGAGGTCGTCGAGCTCCCGTTCGCGGCCCGGTAAGCCTCCGAAGGCCCGCCCCGGATAGGATTACCGCCGAATCCCGATCCCGACACGCGAGGTCCAAATCACCGTGGCAATCGATCTGCAACAAGTCTCCGAGGTTCTCGTCGAACCCGGTGAGCTGCCCAAGACGATGTCCGCCTGGGTGATCCGCGAG
>Ga0182024_10025924_pt1 | contig 10319 bp, 9 predicted proteins | sample P32metaG_FD_120480 | JGI IMG/M metagenome (GOLD analysis project Ga0182024, IMG submission 120480) | Permafrost microbial communities from Stordalen Mire, Sweden - P3-2 metaG (Illumina Assembly) | ecosystem: Environmental > Terrestrial > Soil > Wetlands > Permafrost | place: Sweden: Stordalen...
ACCCAGGTGGTCATCGAGATGAACCCCCGGGTTTCGCGCTCGTCGGCCCTGGCTTCGAAGGCCACCGGCTTCCCCATTGCCAAGATCGCGGCCCGGCTGGCGGTGGGGTACCGGTTGGACGAGGTCGCCAACGACATCACCGGCGCCACCCCGGCATCTTTCGAGCCGACCATCGACTACGTGGTCACCAAGATCCCACGTTGGGCATTCGAGAAGCTGCCCGGTTCGACCGACCGACTGGGGACTCGGATGCAGTCGGTGGGCGAGGTGATGGCGATCGGGCGCACCTTCCCCGAATCCCTGCAGAAGGCGATCCGCTCACTCGAACAGGGCCGGTACGGCCTGAACGCCGATCCCGCCGAGTCCGGATGGGAGTCGCTGTCCACCGAGGAGCTGATCGGCGCAGTGCAGTGGGCGACGCCCGAGCGCATCTTCCAGCTCGAGACCCTGCTGCGCCGCGGGGTCGCTGTCGACGCGCTGGCCGCGGTCACCGGAATCGACCCCTGGTTCCTGACCGAGATGGCCGAGGTGAGTGACACCCGGATGGCCCTCGATCTGCAGGTGACCCTGGGGGTGACCGTCGACGATCTCGACCGGAGGGCGTGGCGCCGGATCAAGCGGCTCGGCTTCTCCGACCAGCAACTGGCCTACCTGTTCGGCGATCCGGTCACCACCGAGGAGATCGGCGCCGCCCGCCGCGCATCGGGAGTCGAGGTCACCTTCAAGACGGTCGATACCTGCGGGGCCGAGTTCGAGGCGCACACCCCCTACCACTACTCGACCATCGAGGACGAGGACGAAGTCAGGCCATCGGACCGCCCCCGGGTCGTCATCTTGGGATCCGGGCCCAACCGGATCGGCCAGGGCATCGAATTCGACTACTGCTGTGTGCACGCGTCACTGGCGCTGCGGGCGGCCGGCTACGAGACGGTGATGGTCAACTGCAACCCGGAGACGGTCTCCACCGACTACGACACGTCGGACCGGCTCTACTTCGAGCCACTCACCGATGAGGACGTGGCCCATGTGCTCGAGGCCGAGCAGCGGGCATCGGTCGGGAACGGCCGGCTGGTCGGGGTCATCGTGAGCCTCGGTGGCCAGACGCCGCTCAAGCTGGCTGCGGGTATTCCCGAGGCACTGGTGTTGGGTACCTCTCCGGCGTCGATCGACCTGGCCGAGGACCGGGAGCGGTGGAACGACCTGTGCTCGCGGCTGGGTGTCCCCCAACCGCCGGGGGGGACCGCCACCACCGCGGCCGAGGCGGTGGCGGTGGCCGGCTCGGTGGGCTATCCGGTGCTGGTGCGGCCCTCCTACGTGCTGGGGGGACGGGCCATGGAGATCGTCTACGACGACGAGCGGCTGGTGGCGGCGGTGGAGGGGATGTCCGGGGTGAGCGGCACACTCGGTCGCGAGGGCGGGGTGACCAAGGACCGCCCGGTGCTGGTGGACCGATTCCTCGAGGACGCGGTGGAAGTCGACGTCGACGCGGTCCGCGACGCCACCGGGGAGGTGGTCATCTGCGGGGTGATGGAACACGTGGAGGAGGCCGGGGTCCATTCGGGGGACTCCGCCTGCGCCCTTCCCCCCCAGACCCTGTCCGGCTCGCTGATCGCCGAGCTCGAGCGCATGGTCCGGACCATCGCCGAGGCGCTCGAGGTCCGCGGACTGATCAACGTGCAGTTCGCGGTCAAGGACGATCAGGCCTATGTGCTGGAGGCCAATCCCCGGGCCAGCCGGACCGTGCCGTTCGTGGCCAAGGCCACCGGGGTGCCCGTCGCCATGGTGGCGGCCCGGGTGATGGTCGGTGCGACCCTGGCCGAGCTCCGCGCCGAGGGCCTTCTCACCGAGCCGGTCACCGGGCACGTGTCGGTGAAGGAAGCAGTGCTCCCTTTCAACCGGTTCCCCGGGGTCGACACCCTGCTCGGTCCGGAGATGCGATCGACCGGCGAGGTGATGGGAATCGGCGCCACCTTCGGGCTGGCCTTCGCCAAGAGCCAGATCGCCGCCGGCAGCCGATTGCCGGTGAGGGGAACGGTGTTCCTCTCCCTGGCCGATCGGGACAAGCCGGCAGGATTGGGTGTCGCCCGCCAATTCGAGGCCTTGGGATTCGAGCTGGCGGCCACATCGGGGACGGCGGCCATGCTGGAGGAAGCAGGCATGGCGGTGGCAATGGTGGTGGCCAAAGTGGGCGACGCCATCCCCGGGTTGCTGGACGCGGCCGACCTCATCGCCGAGGGGAAGGTGCAGCTGGTGGTCAACACGCCCCGGGGCCGCGGCCCGCGCGCCGATGGACTGCACATCCGGGCAACCGCTCTGGCTCATCTGGTGCCCTGTCTGACCACGGTGTCGGCGGCCCGGGCGGCAGCGGCCGGCATCGCCGACTGGGTGACCCACCCCTTGTCGGTCCGGTCCCTCCAGGAGTACCACCGCCGATGAGCAATCGGACAGCCACCGGCACCTCCGGCGCCCGACGCCATCGTGAACAGCGCGCGGTCGGCGGTGATGTCGACCTGTCGGTGTCGGTCGGATCGACCGAGCTCCCCAATCCGGTGATGACCGCGTCAGGCACCGCAGGGCACGCCGACGAGCTGGCGGCCTATGTTCCGCTCGCCGAGCTGGGCGCGGTGGTGGTGAAGTCCCTGTCGGTCGAGCCCTGGCCCGGCAATCCGGCGCCCCGGGTGCACCAGAGTGGGTCGGGGATGCTCAACAGCGTGGGGCTCCAGGGCCCGGGCCTCGAGCGGTGGATCGCCGAAGACCTCCCCCGGCTCACCGCATCGGGTGCGCGGGTGGTGGCGAGCATCTGGGGTCAACGGGTGGTCGACTTTGCCGAGGCCGGCTCGGTGCTCGCCGGTGTCCCCGGACTGGCCGCGGTGGAGGTGAACGTGAGCTGCCCCAACCTCGAGGATCGTCGACGCATGTTCGCCCATTCACCGGCGGCCACCGCCGCAGTGGTCGCCGCGGTGGCCGACTCGTGCCCGGCACTCCCTCTGTGGGTCAAGCTGAGTCCCAACGTGGCCGACGTGGCCGAGGTGGCCGGAGCGGCAATCGACGCCGGGGCCGAGGCGGTCACCTTGATCAACACCGTTCTGGCCATGGCCATCGACGTCGAACGGCGACGACCGGTCCTGGGTTCCGGCGGCCTCGGTGGGGGCCTGTCCGGACCGGTGGTCCATCCGATAGCGGTGCGCGCGGTGTTCGACGTTCACGCCGCGCATCCGCAGGCCCCGATCATCGGGGTGGGCGGGGTGGCCTGCGGCGCCGATGCGGTCGAGCTGATCATGGCCGGCGCCAGCGCGGTCCAGGTGGGGACGGCGACGTTCCGCGACCCGCGGGCGCCGCTCACCGTCCTCCGGGAGATCGAGGCGTGGTGCGAGAGACGGGGCGTCCTCCGGCTGGCCGACCTGAAAGGAGTTGCCCATGAGTGAGCGTGGACACACCGAGGGGTTCCTGTCCAGGGTGGTTGCCGCGGTGGCCGGTTCGGGACCGCTGTGTGCCGGCATCGATCCGTCCGCCGCCCTGCTCGCCCAGTGGGGCATGCCCGACTCGGCCAACGGTCTTCGCACGTTCGGGCTGCGTTGCGTCGAGGCGTTCGCCGGTGTGGTTCCGGTGGTCAAGCCTCAGGTCGCGTTCTTCGAGCGGTGCGGCGCCGCCGGTGTCGACGCCCTCCAATCGGTGATGGGCGCGGCCCGGAACGCCGGGCTCTTGGTCATCGCCGATGCCAAACGGGGGGACATCGGGTCGACCATGGAGGCATATGCCTCGGCCTGGCTCGATCCGACCAGCCCTCTGGCTGCCGACGCGGTCACCGCCCATCCCTACCTGGGGATCGGGGGGCTCCAGCCGATGATCGACCTGGCAAGCGCCACCGGACGGGGGGTCATCGTGGTGGCTCGCAGCTCGAACCCCGAGGGCCGCACCCTGCAGCGGGCACGGACCGATGACGGGAGCGGTCCCGCGGTCGAAGACATGATCCTGGCCGCCATCGCCGAGCTCAACCGTCGAGGCGGGGTTCTCCCGGGCACGGTCGGTGCGGTGATCGGCGCCACGCTGCCGCCTTCCGACTACCGGCTCGCCGACTTGGGCGGGGTCATCCTGGCGCCCGGGGTCGGCGCCCAAGGAGGCACCGCCGCTGAGGTGGGCGCGCTGTTCTCGGAGTGCGCGGCCGGATCGGTGCTGGCCAGCTCGTCTCGTTCGCTGCTCGCCGAGGGCCCCGATGTGAAGTCCCTTGCGGCGGCGGCCCGCAGAGCCCGCGACGACATGGTCGCCGCGCTCTCCTGACCTCGCGGTGGCGCAGATCGATCCCCGGCGGCTCAGCGATCAGCGCTCGGGAGGTCTTCGGCGAACTGGATGAACGGTGCCGGCGGCAGGTAGGCGGTGGGGATGTCCTCGGGTCGTTGATAGAAGTCGACGTCGAAGACATTGCCGACACCAGGGGTTTCGACGGTCCCGCACAGGCCCGCATCGGTACCGGCCAGGAACGCCTGTCGTCCGTCGATCGATCCCGACGACAGCGACAGGTAGGTGTCCTTGGCGATGCGGGCCACCAGGCTGTAGACGCAGGCGTCCGAGGTGCCGCCCACCCGACGCCCGATCATGCAATGGCGCTTGCCGTCGTCGATCACGTAGACCGCGGCGTCGCCGGTACCCAGACACACCCGGATCCGGTCGGGATGGCCGAAGACGTGGGGCCACTGCTCATGCCGGCGTTCCTTCATCGCCCACAGAGGGCTGGTCGGGATCACTCCTTCGGGCTCATCCTCCTCGAGCGGGGTGGCGTCGACGGGAGCAGTGACCGGAAAGGTCACACCCTCGGTTCCCGCGGCGAAATGGAGTTGGCCGTCGTCCCTCGGTTGGATCAGCCCTTCCTGTCCGGTCTCGGTTGTCCCGTCCCCGGGTCGGTCGCCGTCGCCCACAACGGGCTCCTCTCGTCGGAGCGGGCACCGCGGTGCCCGCTGTTCGCCTTCACTATCGCATCCATCGTGCCACGTGCGGCTGTCGGCTCAGGTGCCGGTGGCCGTCGGGAACCATCCGGTCACACTGGTGTCCAGCATGCGTTCTCGGTGGAGGCGCGCCGAATGTGCAGTCATCCGATCAACGGTGGTGAAGTGCACGGTGTCTCCGGGCCGCAGCTGGCCCACGATGTGGAGGTCGGCGGCGATCACACAGGCGATGACCGGGTAGCCGCCCACCGTGGCGTGGTCGGGCCCGAGGATGATCGGATTCCCATCGGTCGGGAGCTGGACCGCCCCGGTGACCATCCCGACCGACGGGATGTCCGCGTCATAGGGTGCGAAGGGCAGTGGTGACCGGGTGAGACGGACGCCGATCCGGTTGGACTTGTCTCCCACCGTCCACGCCGCCGCACCCAGCTGGGTGGGATTCGCAGCCGGGTGGCGATGGGGCCCGGCAATGACCCGGAGCTCGGCCGGCCGGTCGCCACCGGTGACGCCGACCGGTACGAGCACCTGCCCGTGGGGTCGGGAGGGGGTCCCGATGGCCAGCCGATCGCCGGCAGCCAGCGGACAGGGGCCAAGGCCGGTGAGCACGTCGGTCGACCGGGACCCCACCACCAGGGGAGTCTCGAAGCCGCCGGCCACCGCCACGTACGCTCGAAGCCCGGAAACGACCCGGCCGATGGTGATCACCTGTCCGTCGAGGACCGGCGACACCGCGCCGGCGGCCACCGGACGGTCGTCGATGCGGATCTCCACGCCGTCGGCGGCCGAGGCCACCACGCCGATATGGGCATCGCCGGTGAACCGGAGCCGGGGCCCGACCGCGGTGACCTCGATGGTGGCGGCCCGGTCGGGATTGCCCACCAGCCGGTTGGCCAGTCGCATCGTCTCGGAGTCGGCCGGGCCGGCCGGGGGAACCCCGATGGCGGCACACGCCGACCGACCGCCGTCCTCGACCAGGCTGAGCAACCCCGGATCGAGTAGCTCGACGAATCGATCCCCACCGGCGGTCAGCGGTCGACGCCGTCCGGAGGGGTGGGGTGGATGGGCGTCGGCCCCGACCGGCGCTTCGGTGAACCGAACGGTATCGCCGGGGGACAGGCGTGCGTACGGCGGACGTTCCGGGTCGAAGAGCGACACCGCCGTCTGTCCGAGAAGCATCCACCCACCGGGGGTGGACCGGGGGTAGATCGATGCGAACCCTCCGCCCACCGCCACCGAGCCGGCGGGCACCGCCGCCCGGGGTGATCCCCGCCGGGGGATGGATGCCAACTCGGGGGGCAGTCCCACCAGGTAGGGAAACCCGGGGGCGAATCCGATGAATGCCACCTGCAACTCGGCTCCGACCAGTGCTTCGACCACCGCGCCCGGCGGGCGGCCGACCATGGCCGCCACCTCGTCGAGGTCGGGCCCGTCGAAGGTGACCGGGATGTCGAGATGGAGCCCACCGGATGGCGCGCCGATCGCCGTCCGGTGTTCCGGCGACCCTTCCCGGTGCGGGCCGGTGTCGGCGTCGGCGGCGGCCAGCCCGGCCAACCACCGCTCGACCAGGTCGGGCCGTTCCGCTCGCGGATCGAGGTGGACCACCACGCTGTGAAATCCGACCACGGTGTCCACGATGCCACCGGGCGCCCGTACCTCCCGGCGCCGTCGGTCGACGCTCGCCGCCAAACGGTGTGCCGCGGAGACGTCGCCGACGTCGACCACCAACGCGGTGTCGCCCAACCAGGCAACCGCGCTCACCGCGGTGACCGCCGGCCGGCCGGTCCCGGGTCGCGCTCCGGGACGAAGGGAGTGAGGATGATTCCCCGGGTCTCGAGCGCGGCCCGAACTTCTCGCGCCGTCGCCGGCGCATGGGGGGAGTCGCCGTGGATGCAGAGCGTCTCCACCTCGACCGGCGTCCAGGTTCCGTCCACCGCCTCCACGCCGCCCCGATCGACCAGCGACACCGCGCGCCGGGCGACGGCGGCAGGATCATCGATCACCGCCCCGGAGTCGTGGCGTGGGGCCAGCCGACCGTCGGCCAGGTAGGCGCGGTCGGGGAACCCCTCGGGAACCAGTCGGACGTTGGCGAGCCGGGCCAGGTCGACCACCGCGGACCCGGCCTGTGCCACCAGGACCCGGCTGCGGTGGCGGGCGACCGCGTCGACCACCGCGGCAGCGGTGGAGGAGTCGGTGCCCATCAGGTTGTACAGGGCGCCGTGCGGTTTGACGAAGGCGACCATTCCGCCGACCGACGCAACCTCTTCGTCGAGTACCTCGCACTGCTCGACGATGTCATCGATCAATCGGGCCGCGGTCACCTCCATGGTCCGCCGACCGAATCCCTCCCGGTCGCGGAACGAGACATGGGCGCCGATGACCACATCGCGAGCCAGGGCGGCGGCCGCAGTGTCCCGCATGAGATCGCGATTGCCGGCGTGGAATCCACACGCCAGGCTCACACTGGTGACCGACATCAGTATGGCCACGTCGGCCGGAGAGAGTTCATTGCCCTCGGCGAGATCCGCATTGAGGTCGACCGACACCACGCTTCCAGTATTGAACACCCGGCACTCCCGTCGGCGTACCGAGAGGTGACCGGACCGCTGTCCACCGGGGGTCCGCCGTCCTCGCCCGGTGCCGCCCGGGGTCAGGATGACCAGCGCCTGCGGAGGCGCTATCGTCTCGACCATGCCGCAACCGCCCGCACTCACACCCGAACAGCGCCAGGCCGCCCTGGCCAAGGCAGCCAAGGTCCGCCGTGAGCGGGCCGAAGTGAAGGAGAAGCTCAAACTGGGTTCGATCACCCTGTCCGAACTTCTCAAGACTGCCGACTCCAACGAAACGGTCGGGAAGATGAAGGTTCTCTCGGTTCTCGAATCGCTTCCCGGGCTGGGCAAGGTCAAGGCCCGACGGTTGATGGACTCGGTGGGGATCAGCGAGAGTCGGCGGCTGCAAGGACTCGGAAGCAATCAACGCGAATCTCTTCTGCGCGAGACCGCTCGCTGAACAGGACCCCTCCGAGTAGCACCCCTGGTCGACCAACCCCTCTGATCTTCGTTCTCTTCGGTCCGGGCGGAGCGGGGAAAGGAACCATCGCCGGTCGCCTGGCCGACGAGGACCCCGGCCTCTGGCTGAGTCGATCATGGACCACGCGGGCCCGGCGCACCGGTGAGCCGGAGGACGCCTATGTCTTCGTCGATCGAGCCCGCTTCGAGGAGAACGAGAGAGCGGGCGGGTTCTTCGAGTGGGCCGAGTTCCTGGGCAACCTGTACGGAACCCCCGTCCCCGATCCGGATCCGGGGCTGGACGTCCTGTTGGAGATCGATCTCCAGGGAGCGAGGCAAGTGCGTCGCCGCCGGCCCGACGCCACGCTCATTCTGCTCCTACCCCCGTCACTCGAGGCCCAGGAGGCCCGGCTCAGGGCCCGGGGCGACGACGAGTCGGCTATCGCCCGGCGCCTCCGCACCGGGTCCGAGGAGGAGCGCCAGGGGAGGGCCATCGCCGATGCCGTCGTGGTCAATCGCGACGTGACGCAGGCTACGGCCGAGGTGGCCGGTATAGTGGAGGGTCATCGTCGCGCCGCCCTCCGGGGAGATGCGACCGTCGGAGGAACCGGCGGCGGCGCCCGAACCGGCGGTGCCGGCGAATCCTCGCACCCACACCCGTTGCCCCACCGACCCGAAGGACCGTGATGGCCCAGAATCAGATCGCACTGATGGACCCGCCGATCGAGGATCTCCTCGACAAGGTCGACTCGAAGTTCACCTTGGTGGCGTTGGCGTCGCGCCGGGCCCGTCAGGTCAACAGCTACTACAACTCGCTCGGCGAGGGCCTCGGGGTGGTCGTGCCTCCACAAGTGGCCTCCGCGTCAGGCAAGCCTCTCTCCATTGCCTTCGAAGAAGTGGCGGCGGGAAAGGCCACCTACACCCGGCCGGATCCCGAGGAGCTGGCCCTGGCCGAAGCGGCAGCTCTGGCCCTCCTCGAAAGCGAAGGCACCGAGGTCGAGTCGACCGAACCGGACGAGACCGCCGAGTAGCCGGCCGGCAACGACCGAGGGGGGTAACCAGGATGGGGGCCATCACCCGGACAGCCGCATCCGAGAGCACCGCCACCGAGGGCACCGGATGACGTCACCCAAGGGCGGTGATCGGCCCTTCGTGGTTCTGGGTGTCTCCGCCGGCATCGCCGCCTACAAAGCGGTGGAAGTGTGCCGCGGACTGGTCGATGCGGGCATCCATGTGGCACCGGTGCTGACCGAGCGGGCCACCCGGTTCGTGGGCAAGGCCACCTTCGATGCGCTCGCCTCAGAACCGGCACAGACCAGCCTGTGGGACGAGGCGTCGGTCATCCCCCACACCCGGCTGGGCCAGTCTGCCGACCTGATCGTGGTGGCACCGGCCACCGCCGACCTCCTGGCCCGGTACGCCGGTGGCTTCGCCGACGATCTGCTCACGTCGACACTGGTGGCCACGGCGGCCCCGGTGGTCGTCTGTCCCGCCATGCACACCGAAATGTGGGAACACCCGGCGGTCCAGCAGAACCTGAGCGTCCTGCGTTCGCGCGGCGTCACGGTGATACCACCCGAGGAGGGGCGCCTGGCCGGAGGGGACATCGGATCCGGGCGGCTGGCCCAACCCGCGGTGATCGTGGCCACGGTGCTCGGGCTGCTGGGTGCAGGGGGCGCCGCAGGCGCGGGGCACCGCGGCGCCGACCTCGCCGGTGTGAAGGTCCTGGTCTCAGCGGGAGGAACCCGTGAACCGATCGATCCGGTGCGATACATCACCAATCGCTCGTCGGGGAAGCAGGGCCACGCGGTGGCCAACGCCGCGGCTCGTCGGGGGGCGGAGGTGGTGCTGGTGACCACCAGCACCCAGCCGGTCACCGCCGGCGTGGTCATCGATCGGGTGGAGACGGCTGCGGAGATGGAGGCGGCGCTGATGGCCAGGGCCCCCGGTGCCGACGTGGTGATCATGGCCGCCGCCGTGGCCGACTTCCGCCCCAAGGTGGCAACCGTTTCCAAGCTTCACAAGGCCGACGGCGTCCCCGACCTGGTCCTCGAGGCGACGCCCGACATCCTCGCCGGGCTCGGCCGCAGCCGGCGGTCGGGGCAGGTCCTGGTCGGGTTCGCCGCCGAGACCGACCAGGTTGCCGAGCGGGCGAGGTCCAAATTGCACGACAAGGGCGTGGATCTGATCGTGGCCAACGACGTGTCGGCGGCCGAGGTCGGATTCGACCACGACACCAACGCGGTGACCATCTTCGGCTCCGGCGGATCGGTCTCCGAGGTTCCCTTGGGCACCAAGGTTGAGGTCGCCGACGCCATTTTGGATAGGGTGTGCGCGCTGTTGGGCCCCACGTGACCGGGACGTCTCCCCTGGC
>Ga0182024_10025925_pt1 | contig 10319 bp, 11 predicted proteins | sample P32metaG_FD_120480 | JGI IMG/M metagenome (GOLD analysis project Ga0182024, IMG submission 120480) | Permafrost microbial communities from Stordalen Mire, Sweden - P3-2 metaG (Illumina Assembly) | ecosystem: Environmental > Terrestrial > Soil > Wetlands > Permafrost | place: Sweden: Stordalen...
CCTCCAACGAGTAAACTCGCTGGCCGGCGAGGCATTACCCCCGCCTTTGGATACAGCGCCCCTCATCCGAGCGCCGGAGGGACTTTAACCCTCCTGATTCATGCGCTGCCCAGCGCACAGCATTCGAATTCCGACATGTGGGGTGCGGCAAAGTTAGATGAGACATCCAGCTGCGCTTGGTAGACAGGGCGCGAAGCCTGAACTTGCTGATCAGGCGCAACGGTCCCGATTTGAGTCATCGCATCAAATATACGGTGAAGCCGACTTCTTCAGGCTCTTATATCGAAATCTTGCCATAACGTTTGTTTCGGAAGCACAAGACGATGCAAATGGTTCGTTTGATCACAGTGAGTTTGATATCGAGCCTTTTAGGCTGTTCGCAAGCTCTCGCCGCGACGGACGATGATGCAGCTTATTCCGCGCTGCTCGACTTTGCGTCGATCTCCTCGAAAACAATCAACAGTGCTGGATGTCTCGTTACCGGTACTATCGACTTCGGCGGTATTGTCAGCAAGCTGGACGTCTTCAAAGAAGCGTGGCTGAACCGTGATTATTCGACCGATTTCTATGGTCAAAGGCGCAAGCAGGTCTTTATCTACATCATCGTGAAGCGCTACGCAGAACTCATAACCGAAGGCTTATTCCATAACGAGAAGCCGTCATCGGTTTGCTCCTTTTCCATCAACGCTAAATACGATGATAAATACGGCAAGACTCAAGACATGACGGTCGTCACATGGAAGTTCGACCAAACCACAAATGGGAAGGTCGTGTGGGAAAATTTTGATCCGCGCGATTTTGCTCGGATCGCCATAGACTACAAAATAACACCAGAAGCCATGTCGTGGCTGTCCGATGAGCCGAGCATGGCAGAAAAGAAAAGCTCAGACGATCAAAAGATCTGTCAGCCTGATATGTTGAAAGCCAATGCTGTCTTTATAAGAGCCACAACCTATTGCTCAAAGAACTATATGGACAGCCCTGCAGGTTATTACGCTCTCGCGATGTCCAGGCAATGCTCTCAATCTATGGATGAAGAAAAGTTAAAAGCAATCACGATGGATGCTATGAAACAACTTGACGGCTTAGCTAGGCAAAGAGGACGCGCGGGCGCATGCAGGTGGTTCAAGACGTCGAGAGAAACGTGCTGCGAAAGGTAGCAAACTGAAAGGTCTGATGTAAAACTCTTCATTTAAGAATTTCAGAGGTAGAGATGATAAAGATTTTCATCCCAACCGTGATTTTAATGACTTTCGTGACTAGCTCCGTCTCGGCGCGAGACCTAGACGTTAATTGCAAAGCGCTGACCTCCAGCTACGAATCATATGATGCTCTTTATGATGCGGTGAGGGAAGCTAGCACAACGAATGTCGCCCCAGCAGACTTCTACGACACGATCGCATGTGAATGTCGAATGAGACCTAATCAAACAGTCAAAGACGCTATCTCAAAAGCCTTAGCAGCGATAAATACTGGCCTTTGGGCGGCTGAGCTGATGCATCATAATTTGACGGCACAAGAGCAACGAGAAGCCGGCGCCTTCACGAGTTGGATTAAGGGACGCGGTACTCGTCCGAGGATGCACGGATCGCTCGCCTGCGACTATACGAGGGGAGCAGAATAAAAAAATTTTATCAACGACGATTGAGTTTTGATGGTCCAAGAGACTAAAAAGAGCAAATGGTGCGGCCCGCGATAACTTCAATCAGACGGAACCTCACTACTTCCCCCATTCCTTGTGTCCTTCTCCAGCTAAATCATCTTTCAAACCATCCAAAACTTCCAAAACTACGCGCGAAATCCACGTATCGGGATTCGCTGTCTGGCAAACTTTCAGCGCTTCGATGACGACATTAGTTCTGCCTTGCCCGTGAAACTTTTCTGTAACATTGGTCACGCCCGGTGTCTTGGCGTTGTAGGCTGTTATGAACCCACCAATCCAATTCAGGAGAGCTTCACGCTTGTCATCCCATGGCTTTTTTGACCTGTCGGCGTTCAATAAATCTCGGCAAGTCGAAAGTTCAGGATCGACGAAAGCGAAACCACCAGTGGCATTTGCCGCAAAGGCTTGAGCGCTCAGTGAAACTCCTAAGAGGCATGAGGCCGTGAGTATCCTTCCTGGGTTTCTCATGGTGCCGTCGCAATTTGTGTTGGAATTGATTTTGGCGCGATCTCCAGCATAGCGATGTTACCGCATCATGCGGCGAGGTCAATCGTTCGATCGGTTGGGCGCTCTGAAGTCGGCACCCCAACCTTCGTGAACGACTGCTTCGGAGAATCGGAAACTGGTCTTGGAACGACAAGGTTGGGTCGAAAGCGGTGGTTGGGCATGGCCGCTGACATAACAAAGACGCTCAGCTTGCCTTCTCGGAGGCGATTTTGGAAGCGCAAGGCGTCGGTTTCGGAAAATGGACAGGGGAAGCCGGGGAGACCTGAATGAAATCAGCTCAATACGGGGCCTTCAGGGTGCCCTTTGATACCCTTTGATACCCGCCCCGCTGGGGGAGCGTTTCGGCGGTCACTGAGACGAAGCTGCAGTCCTGCAATTGTGCCTTGCAATCAACAAGGGAAGGCGTCGGCAACGCCGGATGGCAAGCGCGAATACGCGCATGTGCAAATCGAATTATGCGACCTAACCGCTGACTGTTTCGGTTTAATGGACTTTCGAGCCCGGTAAAGCGAAGGCGTTGTGCCTTTTTGGAATTTTGAACATGAAAACTTTAATTTTGGCAGGTGTGATCGGTTTAGGCGCTCTTGTTCTGCCTCTGGCGGTCCAGTCCAACCGGTCCAGTGTTTTCTATCCGTCAACGGCAAGATCTATATCGACAAGATTTGTAATGGCGAGTTCGAGAAGGATGGTTCGTTCACGCTCGGCGTGCCGCAGACTAAAAGAGATCGTTATTTCGTTTATGTGAATAGCAACAATGACGGCACGATGGACGGAAATTGGAATGGAGTAGAGGCGGAGAGCCATGCGCATGAGCCGTTAGGCACACTCAAGCAATCGGGTGCTTGCTGGACCAATGAGCAGGCACGGGTCTGCGCCTGGAAGCTCGGCGAACGCCGGGACTAATTCCTATATCTTTCACAAGGTCTTTGGAAATGTTCATTCTCCGCTTGGTAGCTTGGGGTAACACCTGCGCCTTTGCGCGGGGTAACGGGCGACTCGCCTTTTCCAGTTTTCCCAAGCTGGTGGCGAGCACGGCGCGAAGCCTCTTCGGGGTGTGCGGCAATCGAACTTTTGGATGGAGAAAGGCTTGTACATCTGGAATTGCAGGAAAAAGGCCGCACGCCCCTTCAAACAATGCCCCCCGTGGCAAAGCAACGCGATTTGGTAAGGAGAACATGGCGAAAAACGTTTTAGCATTCTTAGCGACGCTCGTCGCCTCATCACCGGCCTTGGCGGGGACCTACACGACAAGCGGCGAACGCACGCCAGCAGAAATTCAGCGCAACGTTGGCGAGTGCTTAGACCGCCTGCAAAACGAACCTCTAGCCGGTGAGATTTGCAACGCCGAGCAAAATTTACCGGGCAATCCCACGGCCTACAAGCCGCGAGATAGAAAGACGTTCGCGGCGTGCTTGAAGGTGCTTCCTCGTGGGAAGTATGCGGCACAATCCCGGGCCATTTGCGCCGACAACGACGTGACGAATCGCGGCCACCCCGCTAGCGGAAATCTTGGGCATTTCGAAATTCGGAAATAGCCGCGCCTATGGCATCCATGTGGGGGTGATATGTTTCGGGATTTGGGAGTCGCAATCCTGATTGTCGGCTTAAACTCATCGATGGCTTTTTCGGAAGAGCTGCCGAATAAATTCTTGGGCACTTGGTTCGAGTCTAGCGCGGGTCCAACTCAGACCAAAGACCAATGCTCAGATGATGCCTATGAGATTGGAATTTCTAGAAACAAGGAAAAGATCGAAATTAGCGGCGGATCCGGTGATAACTTCTGCACGTGGACGAATGGTCGTAATCTTGATTCTGAAACCGAAGCGATTTCTGGGATCACGGCGGATATCATCGTATATGCTGTCAAATCACAGTGTGAAAAAATAGATGAAGGAAAATATCCTCCAGGAACCTCTGTAATCACTTATATTCGCAAAACTATTTCGGGGCGAACTGATGAAGAATTATATATTGGTTCAGCAGCCCAACTTTTTTCAGGATTTTATCGTCGGTGCAGAAAATGATGTTTACGTTGAGCTATGAATTATGCACTAAACCATTATCCTTATTCATTGAGCTGAATCGAAACTTTGTCTCTTGACGAATTGCATCTCGATTATCCGTTCGCGGGCAGCCGGATGCTTCAAACTTTTCTAGCCCGCGAGGGATATGATGTCGGGCGCCTCCATGTCGTCACGCTGATGAAGCGGATGGGAATTGAGGCGATCTATCGCCGGCCCAACACACCCAAACCTGCGCCGGGACACGCGATCTTCCCGTATCTCCTTGGCAAGCTGCCGGTGACGCGGCCCAATCAGGTCTGGGCGATGCATATCACGTATATCGCCATGGCGCGGGGCTTCGTCTAAGCTTGCGCTCGCTGTCGTGTGTGGCCTGTATTGGTTTGTTGCCGCTCATAATTTCATTCCGGCCGCCGAAGCGTGGGAGGTTCGCGCCGTCGCCTTTGGCTTCTTGCTCTTTGGTGCCTTGTGGTGTGCGAACGTCGTTGCGGCGCTTCTGCAATTGTTCCCGCCCGCGCCTTGGTTAGTGCATTGTGTGCAACTTCGTCGAGAACAAGCTCACGCCCGTTCCTATATTTCCCATATGACCGCCAAAGAACGCGAGATTATCGGGTACTTGCTTGCACAAAATCAGAAGGTCTTTATTGCTGCGCATGATGGCGGGTATGCAATGCCGCTGATTTCTCAGAAGATTGTCGTTGTCGCCCTTCAAGGAGGCCAGGTCTTTGATGCCGAACACACACCAATGGTTATTCCCGATCATATTTGGCGGGTCTTAATTGCACACAAAGACCAATTTCCTGAACCTAGCGAGCCAGATGACTTCGCCCCCCGTCCTTGGCGCATACCTTGGGTGGAGCGCATCTAGCTTTCGAGGTGTCCCCAATGACCGCGACTATTCGGCAATGCGAACAATGCAAGCAAATTAGGGTCACCTCACTTGTGACGTTTAAAGCGAACGTCAGTTTATTATTTCGCAGGAAAGAGACGAAATGGTCGGGGTGTTTGTGTTTTTCGTGTATGACAAAGGGGTTTTTGTCTTTTGAGTTGACCACTCTATTCGGAACATGGTGGGGCATTATCGGATGTGTCTTGGGGCCATTTTTCCTTTTACATAATTCGTCTGAATATTTTGAGGGCAGTATCGCTATTGCTCGAGCAAAACGGCGCTTCAAACTGGAAGGTCAAACGGCTCGACCAAACACACCCGAAACTCAGACGACTATAAAAACGACCTCCGATTATGCGGGAGTCGGTAAGGCGTTAGGTGCAATATTTGTGAAGCCTGACGTATGGCGCGACATCAATAGGCTTCGTGGCTACCAAGTGCCGGAGTCGGTGGCCAATTATGAAGCAGCGTTTGCTCGTGTTGCGATTATTCGCGAGACCATAAGGCAGCAAAGAACGGGTGTAATAGCTACTCAGATGTTGGGCGGAATAGATCAATATATCATTGAGACATTTAAATTGGAATGCGAACAGGAAGTGTTGGATCATTATAAAAAAGTACCGCTACATGTTGTTGCATCACGAGCGATACAGTCTTACGAATCCAGCGTTTTTCCTTTGACTGAGTTAGCTTTCATATTCGCTCGTCGGCTTTCGATTGTCAGTTTACCGGCCACCGAGATTGCAGCGCTATTCGATGAGGTAAAGGCCGAGGCGGAGGTGTTGCTACGTCTTACAACTTCCTTGCAACGCTAACGAACTTGGCGTTCCCGCGTGACTTCACGCGGGCGGGCTGTCGTGAACGGAACCGCCGAGCGTTTCCGCCATCCGGCACATCCCTAACGGGGTCATCGCGTTGATTGTCGAAATTCGTGAGTTTTGAGAAGGCGTCTGGCTTGCAAAAGGTAGAGGTTTCGCAATGAATTTTCGCCGCCGCGATCAAAGCCCCGAACCCCTTGCGGAGATTGGGCGCAGCTACAAGGTTAGCGGCTGGACAATTGCGAGGTTGACGGTGCCCCATGGATGAAATTCAGGGATTGTTGGATCAAGGATTGGCCGATTTGCCCCGCCTTTTCCTTGAGGGGCTGATTTCAAAAAAGCTCCGTGTTTTGGGTGTTAGATCAACAAAAGAGCTTTCAAGCAAGATCGTAACTCACATTTTAAGCGGTAATAGCGAGCCGTTCATATGGAATGGAACCGGACGAAGAAAGAATATAACTATCACAATGGGAGAAGAAGATTTAAACGAAATGACGCGTCAGATTGACGATTTTTGTGAGATAAAGCTCCCACAACTTATTAAGGGGCTTGCGGCCTCGACTTCGGCAGAATTACTCAAGGATTTGACGGTTAGCTGGGTCAAAGAACAGGCCTTACAAAAAGTTGAGTTCTCAGAATTTTGTGACCGAATGGAAGACAGGTGGGGTCAGCTTCTCGGCCAGTTGCGGATGCTGTTAAACATCGCCCGTGAGTGGTGCGAGAAAGCGCACACTCGCGAGTTGAGACAGAAAAAAGAGAAAAAATTGGATTCAAAGAATATATTAATTCGATTGCTCGTGAGAGCCTGCCAAGTGACATATGAAATTATCTGTTTGCTTGAAAACGGATTTGCTGATGGCGCAATGGCGCGGTGGCGAACTTTGCATGAGATAGGAGTCGTAGCTGCTATTCTCTCGCAACACGGGGAAGATATCGTAGAGCGTTATATTGCACATCAGGCGATAGAATCGAAGCGAGCAATGGATAAATATATGTCTTGCTGCGAACAGCTTGGGTACAAGCCTCTTTCAGAAAAGGCGCAGAGGAAAATAGTAAAGGCGTATGAGGCGGCCATTGCCCGGTACGGCAAAGAATTTGGGTCAGATTATGGGTGGGCTTCTGAACATTTGAAGCTAAAAAGGCCAACCTTAAAGGACCTTGAAGAAGTCGCGGGACGTGCAGACATGCGCGCACATCACCAAATGGCCAATGATAATGTTCATGCAGGCATTAAAAGCATGTTCTTTAGATTGGGGGCTTTTGAAGGCTATTCAGGCCTGCTTGCGGGGCGGAGCAACGCCGGACTAATGGAGCCGGGGCAAAATACAGCGCACACCCTTACTCAGCTTGCTATCCTTGTGTGCCTGTCAGAAAACAACGTTGATGACAATCTGATTGCGAATGTGATGCGGAAGCTCAGGGATGAAATTCCACGTTCTTTTTATCATGCAGATAAAAAACCTCGCATGGATGACAAAAAGTACAGGAAACTGCCGAAGGGTACCGATGCCGCCGACGAGGTGGTACCCGCAAACCCGACCCGTTAGGATGCGGTGAGAGCGGCGATCATGGCGTGGCTTGTGATGGGAAGCCACGTTCCATAATGCCGCTTACGCGACTTCGAGTCGTGCGCCTCGCACGATTGAGACGCGCATAAGTAGTTTTTCAAATGATCTCCTGAAAACCTTTGGGCGGCCGCGACCCCCCGCCCCCGTTTTGGGGCGAATCTCACGCATGATAACGACCTTTGCCATGCCTGACCGTGATCCACTACCCGTGACTGACCGTCCGCTTGGGAGAGCAGACATTCCTCATCTCTGCCCCTTGAAACTAGAAATGAGGCGACGTCCCCGCGCATAACCTTTAGATATTTTTGAAAAAGGCAGAAAAATAGCGGAGACGAAAACTACCATTTTACGCGCTGCGCCGGAGCTCTGTGAAATGCCATCGCAAATCGCTCGCGGCCGCAGATCGAAACCAAAGGGGTTTAGATGGCTTACTATATACGTCAGGTTACCTGTATTCCCACCCAAACATGGAAGATTGACGATGCTGTTGCCGTCCGCCTCGGAATAACTAACCCTGAACACGGGCACGGCTCGTATTTCAAGGCTAACCCTGGCGAAACTGTCTTGGATACTATGAAGCGACAGGTTCCCGCTTGGTTTGAACCCGCAGGAAGCGAGCCATTCCAAAAGATTATCCTCGCTCCCGGACAGTTTTATCCTCGGATCGCTCGGCCTATATTAGCTTTTGAACCTAGTCCTCCATGCTTACCTATTATGAGTCGCAGCGATACCATTTTCGTTGCGATATCGCGGGGTCAGCTCACAGCATTGATGCGGCAATTAGACCTCATCTGCCAGACCGTCCATCCTAGTGAAGATACATTTAACGCCTTTGGACACAGTATTAGAAACCTTCTTATCCTTGCATGCACCGAAGTCGAAACCCACTGGCGCGGTATATTAGCCGCAAATAAATTCAAGAAAGAACAATACAGCACCAATCACTATGTTCTCCTCCAAGGTGCGATGCGGCTTGGCGATTATGCCATAGAATTTCCGTCTTTCCCATGGCTCGCGCCTGTCCGTCCGTTCGAGGGCTGGGGCACGTCTGGCAAACCCTCTCAAGAACTCGGCTGGTATGCCGCATACAATGCGGTTAAGCATGACAGAGAGAACAAATTCAGTCGGGCCACCCTCCGTAATGTATTTGAAGCCGTCAGCGCCTCCGTGATTATGATGGTGGCGCAGTTTGGCTCGATAGTAGGACTTGGCCACAACACAGAATTAGAATCGTTTTTTCACCTATCATCAAGCCCTGTCTGGCCGCTGTCTCATTTCTACCTGCCATCCTTCGGCGAGACAACGGCTGAACCATTGGAAGTGAACTATTCATTTGATGCTCCGCCCCCTTGAGTTGCGCGACGCCTCTGCAGGGATGCGCCAGAATTTCTGCGCAATACGGAAGGACCGCTTAGGGTCGAACCACGCCATTCCGTGCCATTCGACCTGAACCCGGCGAAAGTCCGCTTCCACTCCCGTTCACCCGAAAGCAGCCATTCCGCTTTCGGCCAATCTCGCCCGGGGCCGCGAAAGACCGCGTTGGGTCCTAATCCCGCGTTACGGGCGATCAGCAGTCTGCGGCTGGGTCGGGTGTAAGGCAGACTGTCCCACGCAACATTACTCGTATCCACTTCACCGGGTCGGCAAATGCCTGAAAGAAACCCATAGTTCACCGACCTGGCGAAGTGCGAGAGCCAAGCGTGACCTCCTTTATCAACGTGCTGATATTAATCGTGCTGACTTGAAACCGCCGTTCAAATTCTCTGGAAGGAAGTGGGCTTGAGACGATCTGATCTCGAACGCTCAGGCGAATTTTTATGAATGGGGAAGTCAGCGAGGTCATCACACCTGGCGCTCGGGCAAAGCTCGCGGCGCCTGAAAACACTGCTCCGCCGCCGGTGACTATGCGTGAAGTGGTGAATCCATAAAACGCTGGCGTAAGTGTCACCTTTCTAGTGACACAGACGGCCGATAAGGAAGCGTCTAAAAACAAAACAAAGTCAGTTAGTTCTTCTTCAAGTGGTAGAGTGAGATAGGCTGAAGCCCCACGTGCCAACAGATCAGCAACTAATGTGCTGAAATTGTTACATGCTCCTTTAAATCGGTTAATAGATCCCTGCGGTGCAACCGACTGATCGAAGTCGATCCGGTTTCGGAACTCACCGTAAGCCCGCGTCAGGTCAGAAATTGCTACGGCAAGCGGCACGTATACATCAGCTGCGACTTTACGCGCATTTTCGAGGTAGCTGTCTCTGATCCGCTGTTCATAAGTTAGCTCCACCTCGCGGACTTTCCACCTGCCGGCCAGGTAGGCGGGCAACTGCGGCAATTGCGGCAGCGCCGACCGATGCGGCTGGGACCGCGTAAGGACTTAGGTCTGCCATAGATATCGGAAATATGTTTTGTTCATATCGCGATGGTAAAACAGAATTATTAACGTGCATAGTCAGAGTTTCTTAGGTTCACTTTCGGTTTGGAAGAAGCCGCCCACATGTCAACGAACGTCTGCTTCTGGCCGTTGTTCACCCCAAAGCGGACGAGCCGCTTTCGGCCAATCACTGCTGTTTCGCGGGCAACAGCTATACCGCGAAATCCGCGCCCGCCGCCTTGATGGGCGCCGCGTAGAGATCAGCCAGACACGGGGAGCAACTCAACTGCAACCGTGCTGAGCCGATGCCAGAACTTGAGGCAACGAGCAGATGGTGTGATCGATCGATCCAAGACGCGAGATACTCCGTGCTTTCCACTGGCCGCCAAAGGTCGCTTGGGTGTTTGGAACTCGCATCGCGGAAACCATCTTGGCCAGCGTTCATGTGCGAGCGCGAAAACACAGGCCGGACATATGGACGCAAG
>Ga0182024_10025926_pt1 | contig 10319 bp, 4 predicted proteins | sample P32metaG_FD_120480 | JGI IMG/M metagenome (GOLD analysis project Ga0182024, IMG submission 120480) | Permafrost microbial communities from Stordalen Mire, Sweden - P3-2 metaG (Illumina Assembly) | ecosystem: Environmental > Terrestrial > Soil > Wetlands > Permafrost | place: Sweden: Stordalen...
ATCTCGTATCGATTGGGAAGAATCTCGCCCTGTTCTCCAGAACTGTGAAACTTACATCAGAACATTTGTCGGAGATAAACTGTCTGAGCCTTTTTGTTCCTAATGACCGAATCAAACCAGCCGGCACGTAGAGAGCGACAATTCCATCTCTGCTAACTAGTCTGAGGGCCAATTCCACGAACAACTTGTAAAAATCGGGCTCACCCGATCCTTGAAGGCAGAAATCAGATTGCAAGCCCTTCGCATACATTTTCACGAGCTGTTGCTCTCTGTCAAAATCTTGGCGGCAAATTGCACCATAATCGGAGCCGTAATTGCGATCAACACCAGTAGCCACGAGGAACTCGTGCCTCGATAGCTTTAGCTTCTCCCACGGCGGGTTGCCCAGCACTACATCAAACCCATCCGGGGCGACGTCCTTCCACATGGCTGCACCACTCTGGAGGCTATCGCCGCATCGCAAGTGAGTTAGGAGCGATTTAATCGCCGCCCGGTCGCCAGTGAGAGAGGATAGAGCCAGCGCCGCCCCGCGGAGAGCTCTGCGCGATAAATCAGCAGCAAACAGAAAATCTCCAATCAGGCGATTCATCTTCCGACGCCGGTGCTTGCCAAGCGCTAAGGCAGCGGCTACCAAGAGAATTCCCGTCCCAGATGCAGGGTCCAGGATTAGAGGTTGCTTTCGATCGGCAACGTTCAACTGGCGCGCAAGGAAGTCTGCGAGCCGCCAATCAGTGTAGTAGGCTCCGCCGCGACGCTGTTCAGACTTCGATAAGGGAGGACTTGATAGAGAGGCCAGTGCTAGAGCGGAGTGGGTTGGAATGTGCTTGAGAACGTCGACGAGTTGCCGGCCGCAAGCTTCAACCATCGAACCGTCGATTCCAGAGTTAATCCCACGCGGTGTCAGTGTTTGGTACCACGCGAAACTGTAGCCGCCCAATTCGGCCGCAGTGCGCTCCAGGATTTGTACTCGCGCTTCATCACGCGCGTCGATATCGAGGGCGGCTACCGCAGTGGACAACAACTCGTCGGCTTTGCTGAGCATTATCGATTCGCGCGAAGAGGGTCTGCTCATCCTGCTGCCGCCAATCTATTGCGCCGCTCGATCGCCACGACGTATTCGGATACCTCATCGCCGTTTTCTCGAGCCGTTTTGTTTGGTCGATACCTGCCGATCTTTCCAATAGAATGAACCTTTACGCTTCCGAAAGACGATGCCGCCTCTTGAAGTTCCCGCAAGTCCATATGACCTTCGGAGCTATAAGAGATGAACACTCGATGCGCTGGAATCCGGTCAATCAGTCTTGTCATCGCTTTCAATGCTTCCCTTTTGTAGCAAAAGAGTGATGATTTTTCTTCCCACGGCCGCAGACCCGTAACTCCTCCAACCGTTGGGCTGTCACCAATCGTAATTGTCTCCAAAATGTGATAGTAAGCCGCGTATTGTCTCTTCGTGTATGGCGGGTCAAGGTATACCACGTCGTGTTGACTCACGTGAACCTCGAATGCGTCCCGCGTCAACACGTTAAATTTCCGCCGACAGGGCAGCAATGGACGTGGACGCAACTCAACGGGACGCCTTGACGGAGACGTCCAATTGCGGAGGAAACAACCGTAAGTTCCCGCAATGTTCGCCACCGAATTCGCTGCAAGCAGCAAGTCTGCGATCAAGAGGCGCTCCTCAGTTTCAGTGATGCGCCCCCAGACGCTCCATTGGTTTATCAGCGACCGCATCCCGTCAACGCGAGCACCGTTTTCGGTCGTAAAATAACGCCTGCTATGGCCTGTGCGGCTTTGTCCGGACGGCGCGTATTCCCTATAGATGAACCCCTTTTTTCCTCGTGCCTCATTCAGTTCCGCTAGTGCAGCGACGTATCCACCAAATGAAGTGAATGGCACATCCACGGCTGAAACTAGCTGAGCCGTTGTAATCGCGGTACTGGACAATAGATGATCACTTGCATGAACTTCCCAGCCTCGGAGTGCCGCTTCCCGACTCACAACGCCGGTACCTGCGAACAAATCCACAAACGCTCCCCGGCGCCGTGAATCCGGTGGACCGACGAGGTCAAGTATTGCAGGTGTGATTCTCGACTTTGATCCGATATATCTCAGAGTTCCCATTGCGAAAAAGTCCCTCTAGATGTGTGATCCTACCCAGGCAAAGAACTTACGGCGGAAATCGCGGTCGAGTCTAACACGGCACGAAATCGCCGACGTCAAATCCCCAATCGGATCAAGCGCCGAGAGACATCGCTTTTTGTTCGCCTATTGTAGGCTATTACCTACAGGCCAGTCAACATGCTGTTCCGACCTTCCCCCGAATCTGCACGTCCTGCGACAAGCGAGACGTTGTTGTGAACTTTTTGAGATTTACCGAGCAGCCTAACAGCGCTGCCTGCGGCGGAGTGCGCGGTCTTCTCGCTGGCGAGATCTACTGTCATCGGGATTGACTTCGAGTTGATAAAAAGGCAGCACTGGGTAGGTCGAGCGGCTTTCGCCGGACGAATGTCGTATCTCAGGGATCATCAAGGAGCAGTCGTGAATTGCTTTCGAATTGGGCTCCCGTTGATGTTTTGTCAGACGCAAAGAGGCGTAGTAACCTGCACGATGCGTAACACTCCCCAAATCCTCGCGGCATCGACAATTACCCGGCGGCCTTCCAAACTGCTTTCCGTAAGCAGTGCGTTTCTTAGTCCTGCTTTGAAGAGTAGACGCGTACGTTGCTGGAGCGCTGTCATAAAAACGTAATACCCGCGCCTTTGATGGCCGCGCATCGTCTCACAGACGCATCAGATGGCAATACTCAGCTAGGTTCACACCAAGAGTGCCATCCGCCGGGTAAAGGACATAGCTGAAATCACGTTAACCGTACGCCCGTATAATCGATTTGAGCCGGATTCCAGCGCAGCAGCTTTACGAGCGTCTCGGTATTGTGCCGGCTTGCGTAACCGATAATTTTCGCTGTCCAGATCTTCCTGAGTGCTCGCGTCAGTGCCGAGACCGCGGGGCACGATTGCATACCGGGACGTGGCCGTATATTGGTGCTGAATACGGCCAAGCGCTCATCAGACGCTATCTTGTGAGAATCCTGTTCGTCGCGATGGAACGCGGTGGCAGTTATGATCCCTCATATGAGCCGGCGTTTAAAGACACGCAGTACAACTTTCGCACCGCAGCCGAGAAGCGCACTAATCCACACATGGGCGGCGTGGCCGCGATCATGAAGCATTTGGTCGATGAGACTGAGCCCCTGCGGTATTCCCAACAGTTCGCCCTGACCAACGCCGTCAAGTGCGTTGAGTACACCGAAAGCATGAATTCCGGTTCTACTCCGGAAATGATTAGGAATTGCAAATCCCATCTCCGAGCCGAGATTGAGGCGTTAAATCCAGATCTCGTCAAAACACAGGGAACGCATCCTCGGCATACGGTGTGCCAAATCCTCGAACCGATTAAGGCGGTAGCGGACTTCGCAGACGAAGCCGGGCGGACGAGGGCGACGATTCTCGCAGCACGGTCACGGTTGATAGTGACTACTCCACATCCGGCACGACTGAAGGGCCTCGGGTGGAAATCTGCAGGCTTGCCCCCCTTTCTCAATGCGGCTATCCAAAAAGTGCGTGATGCACTCGTTAACTTTGCGACCGGGAGCCCCTAAGAAGTTGCATCATTGTTATTTTCAAAACTCCCCGAGATGTTCAAGGTGTTTCTTCTTGTTCTGCCGTGTAGCGAATCCCCCGAAGAGACGCCAGAACGCGGGGATCACCGAGCGAAGGTACAATCTTTTCAAGCAGGGGCCTATTCACTGGCACAGTTGACGTGGGCGGAGGCGCCTGGCAAACGGCAGGGTGAGTGCCCTGTGCCCGCGCACCAGCAGGCCCTGTGAGGCACAGTGTTGCGGTACAGAGGCTCGCGCCCAGGCTTTTTCGCATTCGAAAGCGCCGAGGTTCGATGGCTGACACTGTGCCTCATTTTGCGCCCGCTCTCAGTAGAAAGCCATCGCAAACGGTAGTAAAGAGGCGAGAGCGAGAATCGCCCGTACTGGCGCGCAGAATCAACGCGATAGCAAGCAAGCGCACTCAGTCGTAAAACTATGCGCCGCAACTGTTAACCGAAGGGTTGCTAGTTCGAATCTAGCCCGGGGAGCCACCCTTCTTTTTTGACCTTCTGGAAGATCAGGTCGAAGGGCTTTCCATATTTGGGATCAGTACATGCGGAGTCACTCCAGATCGCTTCTTACCGGATCGCGTTTTGTGCGATGCAACGGGCCGGCGCGATGGTATTAGTGAACGTCATGCGGATTCCGTGCTTCGGCCGCAGAATGACCATCGGACGAGCTTCGATCGTTTGGCCCGGAGCCAGTTGAAAATCGTATTTTCTGAGCAGATCGCTCAAAATCATCAGGATTTGCAGCATCGCGTAATTTCCACCGATACATCCTCGCGGCCCGCCCCCGAATGGAAGGAAGGTGAAGGGCGCGCGCAGCTTGTCGTTCGCTTTGGTGAAACGCTCCGTATCGAAATTTTCCGGATTCTGCCAGTAGCGCGGAGCATGGTGCGCACCGTACACATACACGATGACCGTTGAGCCGCGGGGTATGGCAAGGTCGCCTATGTGGTCGTCCGCGATAGCCATGCGGTCGATCATCCAAAACGGCGGGTAGAGGCGGAGCCCCTCGCAAATGACCTGAGTCGTAAATTCAAATTTGGGAACGTCGGCGTAGCTCATGGGAGCTTCGCCGAGCACGGAATCAAATTCCTGCCGTACCCTTTCGAGACAATCCGGACGCGAGCTCAAGAGATAAAAAAGCCACGATAGCGCATTGGACGATGTTTCATGGCCGGCGACCAGAAGTTGCATGCTCTCACTCAGGATGAGTGAATCGCTCATGCCCTGGCCATCGCTGTATCGCGCATCCATCAAAGTCTGCAGCAGATCGTGGCCGGGAGGCTCGTTGCGGCGCTTCTTGATGTATTCGAGCAGAACGGCGTCCGCGCGGGTTCGCATGTCTTCGTGCCGGCGCAGTTCCCCCGAGACGGCGAACCAGGGATTCAGATAGGGCTGAAGGGTTTGCCGAACAATGAATTCCTGGACGGTGCAGATGGTATGGCTGACAAGATCGATGTCTTCTTCCTTCAACCGTGCGCCAAATAGCGATCGGGCGACCATCGCGAACGTAATTTTCATCAGCTGGGGGTAGATATCGACGGGGCCGCGACGGGCCTGTGCGTCGAAATCGCGCAGCGAGTCGGCAAGGGAGTCCTGCATGATGGAGGACAGCGCATCGAGTTGCGTTCGATCGAACCCTTTCTGGATGAGACGCCGCTGTGTGCGCCAAGCCTCTCCTTCCGTCGTGAGAAGACCTTTACCCAGGAAGTGGCCCATGCGCTTTACTTGAATATGGGATTTTTGGTAGTTCTCCGAATTGGTCTTTAACACATGCTGAATGACAGCGGGATCAATCGTAACGATGGCCTCTTTGAGACCACCCAGATAAAGCTGGAATGTGTCACCGAAGGTTTCGTTATAGCTGGACAAGACCTGCACGGGATTGCGGAACATTGCGCGAGAGTCCGCAAAGCAGCGAAATCGGGAAACAACGGGGATAGGAGTGGATGAGCTCATAGCCAGCCCTCCCGGTACGTGCCGCGAACCGCAGGTGATTTCACGTCATTTGTAGGAAGCGATAGCGAGACCATAGGTAAAGATAAAATGCTCAGAATCAGTTTGCGTTCCCCAGCTGCTTCAAGAGTATCAGATGATGCCGGATCGCCTGGGTCATGGTGGGGTGCTGCCGGTAGGGGACCCCAAACTCTTCGGCGGTCTGCTTCACGATCCTGGTCAGCGGAGCATAGTGGGTATGGCAGACGAAAGGACACAGGTGGTGGACGATGTGATGGTTTAGGCCGCCCGCGAGCCAACCGACGAGCGGGTTTTCCGTCGCATAATCGGCCGTGGTCGCGAAGATGTGATACACGCCGTTGTCAAACTCACCACGGTCGGTGGGAAAGTAGGTGGTGTCAATGGTGTGCGTCGTCTGGAATACAAGCGTGACGGCTAAACCGACGAACAAATGGACCAGGAGGAACGCTCCGGCGACCAGCAGAGGTGATTTCCCCAGCACCATCACCGGCAAGACAAGCATGTAAGTGAGGTAGAAGCCCTTGCCGGCGAAGAGAATGGCGTATTCGCGCAGGGAATGGTTGGCGCGTTTCAGATAGTCGTGGGACGGGAAGAAAAAGCTCTCGAAGTCCCTGAAGAACACATAGTCGAGAGAGAACATGGCATAAAGGAACAGCGCATAGATGTGCTGGAAGCGGTGCCACGGCGCGCGGGATTCATAGGGGGTAAAGCGAAAGATGCCGCGTCCCGAAAGCGCATCATCTTCGCCGTGCAGATTGATGCAGGAATGATGGCCGCGATGATGGAGGATACGCCACATGTAGGAGCTGATTCCGCACAAATCGAAGACATAGTTCAGGGTTTTGTTGACGCGCGGCACGGACGAGATGGCGTTGTGATTGCTGTCGTGGGCGATGTTCAGCAAAAGGAACGTCTGCGCGAGGCCGCCTAAAAGGTAGAGGGCAACAAACTTCCATGAGTCGGGCCTCAGGGCGTACAGCGCGATCCAGGCGCCAACGAGGACGGCCAGACCCACAGCGATCTTGACCCACATGGTACGGTCCGCTTTGTACGTGATGTCCTGGTCGGCAAAAAACCTATCCAGGCGGCGACGTAAGACTTTCGGAAAGGAAGCTGCACCGATGGGTTCTGTAATGGCCGCCGCCGCGGATTCCGATGGCACAAGATCCGGAGTTTCCGGATCTTGAGTGATCAACACTTCGGATTCCAGCCTCACCAGCGCCTCCGCGGTCATGCTAATTGAGCCCCGACGCGTTCGGTACGCCGCATCCTGGGTCCTGACCCTCAGCGAGATTGGTGGCGCACCGCCGACAGCCTCGCAGCACGATTTTAATGCGGGCCACTAAACACAATCAAGGACATTCGGAACGTATGATGCCTAGTTGCAGCGTGTGCACAATGGGAGCGACGACGCATGGCATTGTCCATAACGCTTTGTTAATATATAACCTTCGATGAACCACAATGAACCGGGCTTCTTGCGAGAGACCATAGAAGGTCGGCGGAGCTCCGAAATTCCCGGTCGCGCCTTTGTGCGCCAAAAAGGAAAACAGCCGTTCCCGAAAGCGTCAAGCGACGCCTATGCCGGGAAGAAAATACGCGAACACTCTCACCGTTGGCATCCTTTCAGGTCTGCACTTTCCAACTCAATCGCGGATCAGCCCACTCGCTGAGGAGAGACGTTTCGTGTAGTGGCTTGTGTTCTATTCAAGATTGGAGGATCGCTGATTGATGACGGCGTCAATTTTAGGCCGCCTGGATAGGCTGGCAGATGAGCACCCGGACAAACTCCTTTATTCGTACCTGGATGTGAACGGCGACCCCATCGAAAGCTACACGTACGCGTCGTTTCTGCACCGAGTGGAGGCGATCGCCGGACATTTGTGGAAAGAGGGTCGTTTCGCGCCGGGCGACCGGCTGCTGCTTGCCTACCCGCCTGGGCTCGAAATGATCTGCGCATTCTTTGGTTGCGTGCGCGCTGGATTGATCCCCGTGCCTGTTTATCCCCCCAGTTCGCGTGGTTTCCAGAGCGCGCTGTACAAAATGGTACACATCGCAAAGGATTGCCAGGCGGCTGGGATCCTAACGAGCAGAGACTACCAGGCATCCCTGAAAACGAATCTCGCCAGGAGTGGAGTCTCGGCGTGCGGAATTGACGTGGATTACATTTCCGGTCTTCCATGGATCGCCACGGAAGATTTCCTGGACGCGATTTCGGACCGGCCAGCTGTCGATCATTCGAAAATCTTGTTTCTCCAGTACACGTCGGGCTCGACGATGGAGCCCAAGGGCGTGATCGTAACGCACGAAAACATTCTGGATACGTGTCCGCTGGTGATCGACCATCCCTCGCCGGTCGTCGTTTCCTGGCTTCCGCAGTATCACGATATGGGACTGATCGGGTGCTACCTATATCCAGCAGTGAAAGGCGGCACAACGTACGGGTTCTCGCCCACCGACTTCATTCAGCGGCCGATCTTGTGGTTCGATGCGATCACCGCCTACCACGCCACCGCGACAGCTGCGCCCAACTTCGCCTACGACTATTGCCTGCGCGCCGGGAGGCTTTCCAAGGAGAGCCTGGAGGCTTGTGATCTCAGTTCGCTGCGCGTTCTGATGTGCGCCGCGGAACCAGTAAAGCCGGATACCTACACGCGGTTTCTGGAAGCATTTCAGTCCTATGGACTCAAGTCCGAGAGTTTCTATGTCGCCTACGGGCTCGCCGAGAACACTCTGGCGGTCTCACAGGGCGGTCGCAACATCGTTTCCGTCGACAAGCGTGCCCTCGCCCTGGGGATGGCCCGCATGACTACGGAGGTCTCTGAAATCGGCGGGGCCACGCAGATTGTCAGTTGTGGAACGCCGCTGCCGGGTCTCGACGTGAAGATCGTGGATCCGGAAGGGCACTTCGCTCTGAAGCCGGAGCGTACCGGCGAAATCTGGGTCGCCGGAAGCGGTAAGTGCCGAGGTTACTGGAACAATCCGGAATTAACTCTGAAGCAGTTTCGTGCGCGGCTGGTGGACGATACCCCCTATGACGAAGGCTACCTTCGGACCGGCGACATAGGATTCTTCCACGGCGGCGAACTCTACGTCTGCGGCCGCATCAAGGACATGATTATTCTCCGTGGGCAAAACTATTACCCGCACGACATTGAGAACGTTGTGGAGAAATCATCCGGTCTGATCCGGCACAACTGCGTCGCCGCGTTCCAGATTCAGGAAGACAGCGAACCCGCGCTGGCAATCGTCGCCGAAGTGAAAAATCCCAAGGCGCTTCCCGACGCACGAAAGATTGCCGCCGCGGTGCGAAATTATCTCAACGTGGAAGTGGCGGTGATTTCCCTCATCGCGCCTCGTGCCATCCCCAGAACAAGTTCGGGGAAGATTATGCGCCACAAGGCCAAGCAGATGTGGTTGGAAGGCAAGTTCACCGTTCTTTCCAACTTTTCGCGGGAGAAGGAACCCGGGAACTCCCCGTGCGATCCCGACATGCATTCCACTTTCGCCGAATTGAAAGCCCGATACAACCTGACAGGTCGGGAATCATACAACCTCGTCGAAGCCGGCCTGGATTCCCTGGACCTTGTTGTGTTCATGCATGAGCTCAAGGAACTCCTGAAAGACAAAGGCGCCGAGATGCTGGCGCGGCAGGTAGATATTGGCGTTATTCAGCGCGTCGCCGTAGCCGAGCTGTTTGGACTAGCCGAAAAGTTGAAGCGCGCTCCCGAAGATGCGCTGGTTCATCTGCGTCATTCCCTTGCGACTTTCCGTGAAGAGCAGCGCGCTGCTGAGAAGCAGATGATGATCAACGACCGGAAGCTCATCTTCGAGCCTCCCGTGCTTGTGCCCATGCCGGAGACACCGGTGCCGAATCAGGTGCTGCTCACGGGCGGTACCGGCTTCATAGGGCCATTCCTCATGAAGAGCTTGCTGGAACAGACACGGGCGAAGATCCATGTTCTCGTCAGGTCTTCAGACGAAAAGCAAGGTAAGCAGAGATTGAGGGACGCGATGGAGTCAATCGGACCCTGCGCCGTGGGTCTGATGGAGATGTTCGAAGCTCGTGTGATACCCGTCTGCGGAGATCTAGGGCAGCCAAAGCTGGGCCTGACGCAGGACGAGTGGGAATTCCTCGCGAGTGAAATCGACACGGTGTTCCACAACGGTGCCACCGTGAACTACCTGTTTAACTACGAGCTGATGCGTGACGCGAACGTGCTGGGAACCAACGAGGTCGTAAGACTCGCATTCGAGGGAAGGCGCAAAGAATTCAATTATGTCTCGACTACCTTCGTGTTTGGCTGGGCGGTGAAATCAGTCCTGAATGAGACCGACCTGAACGAGAATATGGAGCTGCTCGATTTTGGTTACAGCCAATCGAAATGGGTAGCGGAACAGGTGGTAGTGGACGCGCGCAACCGGGGACTTTCCGCACGGATTTTCCGGCCTGCTCTGGTGAGTCCTTCCGTCACGGGCGGAGGCAACAACTTCGATATCGCCGTTCGCTTGGTTGCCTTCATGGTGAATCACGGCATCGGCGTTGACACTCTCAACCAGGTCAGCTTTGTTCCGGCGGATATTGTGGCGAACAACATCGTCGCGATTTCTACCACTCGCGGTACGGCGAATAAGACTTACCATGTCACGCGGGACGATTATTCCAACATGATGGA
>Ga0182024_10025927_pt1 | contig 10319 bp, 8 predicted proteins | sample P32metaG_FD_120480 | JGI IMG/M metagenome (GOLD analysis project Ga0182024, IMG submission 120480) | Permafrost microbial communities from Stordalen Mire, Sweden - P3-2 metaG (Illumina Assembly) | ecosystem: Environmental > Terrestrial > Soil > Wetlands > Permafrost | place: Sweden: Stordalen...
AATGATTATTGCCGTTCCTCGCGAGGCTGCGGTAAAGGAGCGTAGGGTGGCGCTCGTACCCGAAACGGTCTCGCGATTCGCTAAATCGGGTGTGGGCGTTAGCGTGCAGCGCGGAGCCGGCGACGCCGCCGCATTTCCGGACGAACTCTACGTCGCGGCCGGAGCAAGCCTGGCAGAGGATGAGCGGTCTTTGGCCGCAGCGGCGGACGTCCTGGTTACCGTCGGCCGCCCGAGCGACGACGCACTCGCAAGCCTGCGCGAAGGCAGCGTCGTTGTGGGCTTTCTCAATCCTCTCGGCGATCCGGCGTTTACGCAGCACCTCGCCGCCGCGAAACTCACAGCCGTGGCAATGGAGATGATTCCGCGCATCACGCGCGCGCAATCGATGGACGCGCTCTCCTCCCAAAGCAACATCGCCGGTTATAAGGCCGTACTGATCGCCGCCACGACGCTGCCGAAGTTCTTTCCGATGCTCACGACGGCCGCCGGAACGATTCGACCGGCAACAGTGCTGGTGCTGGGCGCCGGCGTCGCCGGACTTCAAGCAATCGCTACCGCCCGCCGTCTTGGCGCAGTCGTAAGCGGCTACGACGTGCGCGCCGTCGTCAAGGAACAAGTCATGTCGCTCGGCGCGCACTTTCTCGAGTTCGATCTCGGGGTCGACGCGCAGACCGCCGGCGGCTACGCCAAGGAGCTCTCCGCGCAAGAGCAGGAGCGCCAGCGCCAATGGATGGCCGAACAGATCGGCGCCAACGACGTCGTCATAACGACGGCGCTCGTTCCGGGCCGCAAAGCGCCGGTCCTTATCACATCGGGGGCGGTCGCCGCGATGAAACCGGGAAGCGTCATCGTCGATATCGCCGCCGAGGCCGGCGGCAACTGCGAGCTGACCGTCGCCGATCAAATCGTGACGACGCCCAACGGCGTCACGATCGTCGGCACGACGAACTTGCCGAGCACGATGCCGGCCGATGCGAGTCGGCTCTACTCGCGCAACGTCCACGCCCTCCTCTCGCCGTGGATCAAAGATGGCGTCCTGGAGATCGACATGAACGATGACGTCGCCAAAGGCGCGGTGATCGCGCGCGACGGCAGCGTCTTGCTTGGAGGAGGCCAATCCTGAACGAACTCGCAAGTCTCGTCGGCCCTCTTACCGTGCTTCTGCTCGCGGTCTTCGTGGGATTCGAAGTGATCTCAAAGGTGCCGACGACGCTGCACACGCCTTTGATGTCGGCCACCAACGCGATCCACGGAATCGTGCTCGCAGGAGCGATCGTGATCGTTGCGGCGCTGGCCGGCGTAACGCACGGCCCACTGCTCACGATGCTTTCGGTTGCAGCGGTAACGCTCGGAGCGATCAACGTCTTCGGAGGCTTCGCGGTTACCGAGCGAATGCTGCAAATGTTCCGGCGCAAGGGTGACGGCAAGTGAGCGTTGCCGTCGACTACGCCGATCTCGTTGCCATCGCGCTCTTCATCTATGGTCTGCACGAACTAAACTCACCCGCAACGGCGCGGCGCGGCAATCGGCTCGCGATGGGCGGAATGGCGATCGCGCTCGTCGGCATTATCATTCAAACCGGAGGCGCCGGCTGGCCCTCGGTAGCCGTCGGCATTGCGATCGGCGGATTGGTCGGAATTTACGCCGCGCTCAAAGTGAAGATGACCGCGATGCCGCAGATGGTCGCGCTCTACAACGGCGCGGGCGGTGGCGCCGCGGCGTTAATTTCGACGGTCAAATACTTCACCGGGGCTCCGGTTGCAAACTTGGATGCGATCGTTGCCGTGTCGCTGGTGCTCTCCGCAATCATCGGCGCGGTCAGCTTCGCCGGCTCGATTATCGCGTTTCTTAAGCTACAGGAAGTCATGACGGGCCGTCCCGTCACGTATCCAGGACAGCAAATCGTCAACGGCATCGTCCTGATCGCAATCCTCTGCCTGGGAGTCTGGTTCGTGGCGACGCTCGGAACGCTGCCCGATTGGGCCTATCCGATACTTCTGCTCGCGGCCCTGGCGCTCGGCGTGCTCTTCACCTTGCCGATCGGCGGCGCCGATATGCCGGTGGTCATTTCGCTGCTCAACTCTTTCACCGGCGTGGCCGTCGCGATCACAGGTTTCGAAATCAATTCGACGCTGCTGATCATTTGCGGCGCGCTCGTCGGCGCCAGCGGCACGATCTTGACGGTTGCGATGAGCCGCGCGATGAACCGGCCGCTGACCAACGTGCTCTTCGGCGCGTTCGGCTCGGCCGGCGGAACGGAGCCCGCCGCGGGTAGCGGCGGCCCGCAGCAGATCCGAGCGACGAGCGCCGACGACGTCGCGGTGATGCTCGCCTACGCTTCCAAGGTAATCTTCGTGCCGGGATACGGGATGGCGGTCGCACAAGCGCAGCACAGTGTCAAAGCGCTTGCCGATCAGCTCGAGAAACGCGGCGTCAAAGTCCTGTACGCCATTCATCCGGTCGCGGGGCGCATGCCCGGACATATGAACGTTCTGCTGGCCGAGGCCAACGTACCGTACAATCAGCTCCTCGATATGGAGGACGTCAACTCGGAGTTTCCAACCGCCGACGTCGCACTCGTCATCGGCGCCAATGACGTAACCAACCCCGCGGCGCGATCCGTTGCTAGCTCTCCGATCTATGGCATGCCGATTCTCGACGTCGATAAGGCCAACAACGTCGTCGTGCTCAAGCGCTCGATGCGTTCGGGTTTCGCCGGAATCGAGAATCCGCTCTACGAGCTTCCCAACACCTCTATGCTCTTCGGAGACGCCAAGGCTTCCGTCGACGCTTTGACCGCCGCCGTCAAGTCCTTATAGCTGCGGGGCGTCGCTCAGCTTCCAGCGATACGCGTTCCAGGTCGGCAGGAAGGCGTTGGGGGAAAATCCGCGCAGACGTTTGCGATACGCATACACGTAATCGGCGTTGAATAGGTAGACGATCGGAACTTGCTCGGCGACGATCGTCGCGATCTCGCGATAGAGCCGTTTGCGCCGGGAAAGAACGGTTTGCGTGAGCGCTTCGCCTTCAAGACGGTCGACTCTGGCGTCGCACCACCGCATATAGTTCGACGTCGCGCGGCAGCGCAGAACCGAAGAGTCGTCAGGATCGGCGCCCATCGTCCACGGCACGTAGGCGAGGTCGAAGTTGCCCGTTGCGAGGACGCCGGTTCGCGGCAGAAAGAGCTGGGCGTTGCTGACCGATTTCACCGCGACGTCGATGCCGCGCTCGCGCAGCGCTGCCTGAACCGCCGTCGCGACGCGGACGCCGGTCGTCGACTCGGGAAACTGCACGTAGACGAGCCGCAACGGAACTCCCTCGCGGCGTCGCACCCCATCCGAGCCGCGGCGCCAGCCGGCTTCGTCGAAGAGACGGTCGGCGCGGGCGGGATCGTAGCCCGGCTCGTGCACCGCGGGATCGAACGCCCATGAAAACCGTGGCTGGATCATGTCGGTCACCGGATAGATCCCCAGCGTTATTTTCTGCGAGATTTCGCGGCGATCGATCGACATTGCAAGCGCGCGGCGCACAACGGGATTGTCGAGCGGCACGTGCTCGGTATTCAGAGCCAGTCCGGCCACGACGGCGGTCGGCACGGTGACGAAACGCAAATGCGGATCGCCGCGCACGACGGCCAGTTGAGCCGGAGCGAGGAGATTCCAATCCAGCTCGCCCGATTGCAGCAAAAGCAGATTGGTCGAAGGGTCGGGAATCGTTCGAATCGCCAGCGTCGCGACCGCGGCCTTACCGCGCCAGTAGCGCGGATTGGCGACATAGCGCAGCCCTTCGCCGCGTCTCCACGACGCAAAGCGGTACGGACCGTCGCCGACGCTGGGTTGCGCATTGAAAGCGGCTCGCGCCAGCGGGGACTGCGCTCGCAAGACGTGCGCCGGCAGAACGAACTGCGGTGAAAGGCCGTACGAAAAGTACGTCGTTGCCGCGGGCGCCCACGGCCGCCGCAGGTGAAAGACCACGGTGCCCGGTCCCGGTGCGAGCGCGCGGTCGATGAGATCGTAGCCTTCGTGCGAACGCACGGGATTGCGCGGATCGAGGATTTCTCGCAGGGTAAAGATCACGTCGCCGGCCGTAACCGGCCACCCGTCGCTCCATTTGACACCGGCCCGCAAGCGGTATGTAACGGTTCGGCCATCGGCTGAAACCCCACCGTTGGCCCGAGTCGGAACGACCTCCAGGAGCGCCGGTACTGGCCGCCCGGCCGCATCGCGGTCGATAAACGGCTCGAACGCCAGTCGCGCCGCCTGCAGCTCTACCGATGCGGCGTCGGGGGTTAGAAAGAGCGGATTGAGGTTTTGCGGATCCGCGGACAGATCGAAGCGGACGGTACTGCGGGGGGCTTGGGACGTCCGAGCGCATCCGCCGGGGCCGGCGAGCGCCGCTACCCCCAAAGCTATGGTGACCGCGCATCTTGCGCCGAACGGATTCCTGGTGGTATGCTTAGAGCCCCGAAAATTATTCGGAATTTTGGACCTCTTACCAACTATGATTGCACACATTGAAGGACTCGACGAGCTCGACCTGCGGATTCTCGACGCGTTGCAGCGCAACGCGCGTTCGACCTTCAGTCAGCTCGGAACCCTCGTTGGCCTCAAACCGCCCGCGGTGCACGACCGGGTGAAGCGGCTGGAGCAACGCGGCTATATTCAAGGTTACGGAGCGAAGCTCGACCCCGCGCGTTTGGGAATCCATCTCACGGCCTTCATTAGCTGTTACACGTCGCCCGACTGCGCCTATGACGAGTTTACGCGCACGCTCAGCGAGATGCCGGAGGTCTGCGAAGTGCATTCCGTCGCGGGCGAGGAGAGCTTCGTGTGTAAGGTGGCGACGCGCTCGACACAGCATCTCGACGAGCTGCTCGCTCGGCTGAAAGCAACGCCCGGCATGGCCCGCACGCGGACCACGATCGTCCTCGGGATGCCCTTCGACCGCGGCGGCGTAACGGTGCAGATGCGATGAACGCTGCGTCCACGGCGCGCTCTCACCCGCTGGGGGTTCATCGCGTGCTCGAGCCGGCCGGGGCCATGCCCCAAGACGCTTGGAAGCTCGACAACACGCCGGCGGCCCACGAGAACGAAATTCTGTGCGACGTCGAGGTACTCAACATCGACTCGGCTTCGTTCAAGCAAATTGCGGAGGCATGCGACTTCGATGCGCGTCGCATCGGCGACCACGTTACCGCGAACGTCCGCGCGCGCGGCAAGCAGCATAATCCCGTCACGGGCAGCGGTGGGATGTTTGTGGGCCGCGTTTTGCAAATCGGCGAAGCCCTGCGCGGTGCCATCGATCTGCGCGCCGGTGATCGGATCGCATCGCTGGTGTCGCTGACGCTGACCCCGCTGCAGATCGACGCGGTCACCGATGTGGACGTCGCGACCGCCCGAATTTGGATCCGCGGCAAAGCAATTCTCTTTCAAAGCGGACTCTGGACGCGCTTGCCGGAGGACTTCGACGAAGAGGTCGCGCTCTGCGTGCTGGACGTCGCCGGGGCACCCGCGCAGGTCCGGCGCCTTTGCTCGAAGGGACAAACGGTGGTCGTCATCGGCGCAGACGGCAAGAGCGGTTTGCTGGCGTGCGCGCAAGCTAAGGCATGCGTCGGAGAGAACGGTCGCGTCATCGGCATCGTTCCCTGCGCGGATACCCCCGGTGCGCGGCTCCTGAAGCGTGAGGCATTCGTCGACGACCTCATCGTCACCGACGCGCGCGATGCCGTTGCGTCGAGCCAGCAGGTCGAGTCGGCCGCGCCGCAGCTTGCGGACCTCGTCATCAACTGCGTTAACGTTCCGGGAACCGAGCTGTGCTCGATTCTCTGCGCCCGCAACGGGGGAACCATCTATTTCTTTTCGATGTCGACGTCGTTCACGGCCGCCGCGCTGGGTGCCGAAGGCATCGGCCGAGACGTCACGATGATCATCGGCAACGGCTATACGAAAGATCACGCACAGATCGCCCTGCAGACGCTACGCGATCGTCCCGAACTGCACGCACATTTCAACCAGATCTACGCGAGGAAACCCTAATGACGCAAACGCTTACGGCCGCGCCGCATGTCAAACCGCCCGTGCCTCCAGTCCAGTTCGAGTACAAGCAGCTAAAGCAAGGCGAGTTTTGGCGCCACATCCCGGCCTATGCCGAAGTCGACGAAGCGACGTTCCTCGATCATTTGTGGCAACAGCGCCAATCGGTAAAGACCGCCGAAGAGCTGCTCGAGACGATTCGCGGCGTCTGCACGTCCGAGTTCTACGAAGACGCGGAAGAAGGCTTTCGCCGCGCTCCGATGGCCGTGCGCGTCTCTCCCTACGCCATCGCGCTGATCGATTGGAGCGATCCGATCGGCGACCCGATTCGGCGGCAGTTCATCCCCCTGGCCTCGGCGTTGCTGCCCGATCACCCGCGTTTGACGCTCGACTCCCTTCACGAGCAGCAAGACTCGCCGCTTCCGGGACTCGTGCACCGCTACGTCGACAAGGCGCTCTTTCTGCCGCTGGCCGTCTGCCCGGTCTATTGCCGCTTCTGCACGCGCAGCTACGCGATCGGCCCCGACACCGCAAACGTTGACAAAATCGCGCTGGCCACGACGCGCAAACAGTGGCAGGAGGCGTTTGCATACATCGCAAGCCGTCCGGAGCTCGAAGACATCGTCATCTCCGGCGGCGACGCCTACCAGCTTTCGCCGAAGAACGTCGAGCTGATCGGTAACGCCTTGCTGGACATTCCGCATCTGCGCCGTCTGCGCTTTGCAACCAAAGGCCCAGCGATCATGCCAATGAAGCTTATCACCCACACGGAGTGGCTCGACGCGCTGACCTCCATCGTGGAACGGGGGCGAAAAATCGGCAAAGAAGTCGTCCTACACACGCATTTCAACGCTCCCGAAGAGATCACGTGGATCACGCAGAAGGCGATGCACTTGCTCTTCGAGCGCGGAATATTTACCAGGAATCAGTCCGTGCTGATTCGCGGCGTCAACGACACGCGCGAGCGGATGCAGTTACTGATCAAGCGGCTCGGCCACATCAACGTGCACCCGTACTACGTCTACATGCACGACATGGTCAAAGGGGTCGAGGAGCTACGGACCACGATCGCGACCGCGGTGGACACCGAGAAGTTCGTTCGGGGAAGCACCGCCGGATTTAATACGCCAACGTTCGTCTGCGACGCGCCGGGCGGCGGCGGCAAACGCGACGTCCACTCCTACGAGTACTACGATCGCGGGAACGGTATTGCGGTCTATGCGGCGCCGAGCGTCAAGCCCGGAAAGGCCTTCCTCTACTTCGACCCGATCGACCAGCTCGACGCGCAAGCCCAAGCCCGCTGGGCAGTCCCCGGCATTGCCGACCAGATGATTCGCGAAGCGATCGGCAACGCGGGTCTCGGCAACGAGCAGCTCGTTCTAGCGTAAAGAAGCCTCTGAGCTCCCAACGGGTTCCGATGCGACTCGGGCGATCGCTCGCATCGGAACGGGACCGGCCGGACGAAGCGTGACCAGCGGAGCGGTTTCCACGCGTGCGCCCGGTTCGAGCGCAAAGCGGTAGCGGAGCAGCAGCGTTTCCAAAACGATGGTGGTTTCTCGCAGCGCAAACTCGTCGCCGATGCAGCGGCGCGCCCCGCCGCCGAACGGTATGTAAGCGAAGGGCGCCGGGTCGCCTTCGAGCCAGCGATCGGGCTCGAAGCGGTCGGGATGCGTGAAGGTTTGCGGCTTACGGTGCAGCAGCAGCGGCACCATGAAAACCGTCATTTTTGCCGGGATGTGGCTGCCGTCGCTCAACGTCACGTCGCGCAACGTCTCGCGGCCGATGATCCAGGCGGGCGGGTAAAGCCGCAGAACCTCTTTGACGACCCGCTCGAGATAATCGCGGTCGCCATCGCGCGCCGCAAGCGCGGCGCGCCGGTCGACTTCGTCGTGCTGCGCCAGGAGAAAGAGCGACCACGTCAAGGTGTTGGCGGTCGTCTCGTGCCCCGCCATGAACAGCGTCATGATCTCGTCGCGAATCTGTTCGTCCGCCGGGTGATAGTTGGTCTCCCCGTCTCCGGCTGCCAGCAGCATCGATAGTGCATCGGTGCGGTCGCGGGGATCCAAGCGGCGGCGCGCGATAAGGCCGTAGACGATCTCGTCGAGCATCGTGCGCGCGCGCCAAAAACGTCGCGTGCTAGGCAACGGCAAGCGCGTAAGCATCGCGCCGGCGGGCGTGAGCATCTTTGGAAACTCGTTCATCATCAGCCGAAGCGCCTCCGCAACCAGCTTCGCCGATTCGCTCTCGTCGCTTCCGAAAAGCGTCTCAGTGGCGATTCGCAACGTCAACTCGGTCATCGCGGCATGGGCATCGAACGTCTCGTTCGGCGTAATCCGCTCGACGAAGTCGCCTGCGTCTCGCTCCATGACGCGCGCGTACTCCGCCATGCGTTCGCGGTGAAAGGCCGGCTGCACGATGCGTCGCATCTGCCGGTGCAGCGGATCTTCGCTCGTGAGCAATCCGTCGCCGAGCAGCAGGCGGAGGACTCGAGTTCCCAGCGATTTCGAAAACGCGTGCTGCTGCGTGACGAGGATATCTTTGATGAGCGCGGGCTCGTTGACGAACACGTACGACCGCCACGGAAGCGAAAAGGCAAATACGTCCCCATAGCGCTGCGTCATCTCTGCCAAGAAATCCGGGAAGCGGCGGAATGGAACGGGCAAGAGGCGGCGCAGCGTGGTCCAGCGGCCCGGCCCGGGGATCCGAGAGTTCATTTCGCGCCGGCGGCTCGGTAGGCGGTCACGTTACCGAAACGGCAGACGGCGCGATACTCGCCTCGCGCGACTTCGGACGCGATTGCCGGGCGCATATGGAGCTGATACTCAGGGCTGGGAAAGTCGTCGGCGTAGACGAGATACTCGACGCCGCTCGTGCGGTCGATCGTCGCTCGCGGCCGCTGCGCGGCCACGGCAGAGAACCATTCGTCGTAGGTGGCCAGGGAGGCGTCTTTCGGCACGCAGTTAAGCGCTCGACGCGCGTCGGCCAGATCGTAATAATAGGGATGTAGATAATGCAGCGGATGCATCGGATCGAACGCGATCAAGAAAATGATGCAAAGCACGGCCGAAATCGTCGTCCAAACCCCGGCAAGGCGCACGCTGGTCTTGCGCGCCTTCGCGACGACTCCCATAACGGTCGCGACGAGAAGCCAAGGTATCCATAGAGCCGCGTAGTGATCGCCCATGCGCCAAACGTATCCGGAGTTCGCGAGCAACACGACTCCGGCCCCCGGTATGGCGAGCGCGGCCCACCAGGAGAGCAGCGGCAAGAATGCGAGCGGGACCAGTCCCTCCAGCACATATGTTAGACGTCCGAAGGTGAAAATCGAGCTCGCGAACTCGCGCGGATGCGTTAGCGGTGCGAGCAAGAGCGCGAGTGGGCCGCTGGCGAACGAGTACACGTAAAAGTGGCTGGGGCCCCATCCCCCAAAGCGCAACGCGAGGAGCGCATAGTAGCTGGCCAGCGCGGCCGCCGCGCCGGTAGCGAGTGCGGCTCCGGCAATAGCCGTAGCCCTCGGTTCGAGCGGACGCCGGTCGAGAAGCCCGCGACCTTGAATTGAGGGGCGTAGGCCGATCGCGACCAAGACGAGGCCGAAGATGACCAGCGTGAGCGCGGCATCTTCCCGCAAACCGACCGCGACGATCGCGCAGGCCGCAAACCAGAGCCACCGAGTGCGGTCGGCCGCGATGAAAAGACCCAAAACGAGCGGCGTAAAGAGACCGAGCTCGTGAAACTCGTCGAAGCCGAGCGCGAGCAGCGGCGGGTAGAGCAGCGCGAGGAATCCCAGGCGCTCGGCGAGTTTCGCTCCCGCATATGGGCGTGCGAGCGCGGCCGTCAACGGCGCGCACGCAACGGTCGCCGCAGCTTGCACGATCTGCAACGGCAGAGCGCTGTGGGTGAGCCCAACGAACGGCCACAGCAACGCTAGCGACGGCGAGAAATGATAGCGAAAGTGCGTGCCGTTCTCGACGCCGTTGCGCATCCCGTTGAACGCATCGGCAACGACTTGCGCAAAGGTGCCGGTATCGGAGCCGTAGGTCCAAAGCTTCGCTCGCACGCACGCGAGCGCGGCTAGGACGGCGAACTCGATGCCGGCCCAAAGCCAGAGTCTCACCGGCAGGCACGCCGCCGCGTAGTGACCAACCGCGCAGGACGGTGAAAAACATTTGCGTCTTTTGCGGATCCCGTGACGGCAACGATCCCGCCTACGCGGCCCTCGCGGCCGCAACGGCGCAGGCCATCGTGGCAGCCGGATACGGCGTGGTCTACGGCGGGGGAAGTATCGGC
>Ga0182024_10025928_pt1 | contig 10318 bp, 6 predicted proteins | sample P32metaG_FD_120480 | JGI IMG/M metagenome (GOLD analysis project Ga0182024, IMG submission 120480) | Permafrost microbial communities from Stordalen Mire, Sweden - P3-2 metaG (Illumina Assembly) | ecosystem: Environmental > Terrestrial > Soil > Wetlands > Permafrost | place: Sweden: Stordalen...
AACCGAGTAACAAATCAGGTTGCTGGAAGCTTGCCGACCGGGTTCAGCGTGGGTTCAATCCTCTGCACCGGAGAGTACATTTCCGGTTCCTTTGACGCACTGATAAACAACCTGATGCAATAGGGTGCTGAGGTTCTGTAATTCCTTTGACCGGCCATTCGCATTACCTGATTTTCCTTTACAATGCGAGCCGTAAAAAGAACCGACTGTTTTCGCCGGTCCCGTGCAAAAAGAGCGTGCCAAACACGCATACGATGATACTGAGTTGGGATTTAGGCATCAGTGGCCATCCCTGCTTCCTCCTGTCCCCGAAACTCCCGTGAAGAGATTATGGGTTGTTTGTTCTTGGGCTCTCAGGAGAGTACGCCTTCTACTTTTCTACAGAAATCGAGATGGAAACAGGGTCACAGTATCAATGAAGGGTTATGCCTCACTGCTTTTTGTGTCGCCTGATGAAGTCACCAAATTGGCAGAAACAAACTCCCACACCCTTATGTTCGATTCTGTTTCGGAGATCACGATATGCTTCTAACTCTGCTTGGAACGAACCTTGGACTGTGGGTGTATCAGGAAGCTGCCAGCTTTGAAGGTGGTCGGCGGAATGGAAACTCGGGCGCGGGTCGATGTCAAGTTCGGAAACCGTAATCACAAACTTGAAATGAAAGGTCAAGAATCGCGACCTCATCCATAACTATAGCTGCCATTGGGTTCAGTTCCTGCGGCTCTATTCCTGCGCTGAAAGCTTCGAAGAGGTCACCTGCAAGATATCGAAGATAGGCCTCGGCCATCTGGCTTCCAGAACCGTTCTCGAGATCCAAAAACAGGACTTTTGTTTTGTACATTGGGCCCTCTTCAGCGGCTTAATTATCAGCTATACGTGGCGGAATGGCTCTTCGATAGTCTCGGCGGGAGCCTTTTGGGTATCCCGCTCGAGCGATTTGGTGACCAAATCCTTAGAGCCCAGGCCAACTGCGAGCGCCAGAGCGAACACAATTCCGCCGAAAAGGATACCGAAAGCAAGCTCGACAATGCCAGGAGCAATTCTCAGGTGCTCCAGCGCCATCGCCACGGCCAGCACGACCACCAGCCACTTCACGCCTACGCTTAAGAGACGCGCATACTGCAGGTTCAAATTAACCGCGCCGATCAAAACGCTTCTCGCTAGAAAGCGAGCGATGATAGTGCCTACGAGCAAAACGAGTGCTGCGCCCAACACGTTGGGTATATAGCCAAGGACGCTTTGCGCAAACAGAGAGGTCCATTCCGCATCAAAAGCTGTTATGCCGATAAGAAATCCACCGAGGATAATCAGACCGGCTACGGCTTGCGACAGCAGGAGCGTAGGGCTCTGCATCGGGGATCCTTCTTCCAAAGTTGGGAAGCCCCACCGCGCCGCTCTCTGATCAAAATGTATTCTGCCAAGCAATCGGCGCACGATGATTGCGAGGATAGAACCCAATAGGATCGAGAATAGCAGGGTCACGATTAGCGCCGCCATTCCAGGAAGTAGGTCTGCAAATCTGGCCAGGAATCTCGCCGTCGACTGCGTCAACGCTTGCTTGATTTGATCCCACATCAATACCTCCGTATATCTCAAGAAAACTAGGGGTTGAACCGATCCGGCCAGCGCCATCGGGACACGAGATAAGGTTTGCCAGATTCGAAGGCAACTGATAAGTGTTCAAGCCTTTGCTCCAATGCTTTTGGTCCCGCAGTTTCCAAATCAAGGGCATAAGAGGCGACCCACGCCAAATAGAGCGGCGTCATGGACCGGAGGAGGTGATCGCGATTAATGGTTCGGAGATGATGCCCTAACGCAAAATCACAGACAATACGAACCCACAAGTCGTCCGGCATGCGAAATTGCCCGAGGGGTAAGCGCGACAGCCTCCTGAGTTCAACCAGCGTGGAAGGTGGGAACACCAAACCCCAGATTTCCTGGAGATCGCGGTTTCCCAGCTGGAACGACTCAATCATGCGGTTGATCTCCACAGTTCCCATATCTTGAGATACAAAAACGGGATCACCAATAGTAGGCACAGAAACTGAAGGGCGCATCCTTTGCCAGCATGCCGCGTTGCGCTCCATATCGAGGAAAATAGGACTCAAGATCTGCGCGATGACGGAACTGATATTCGTCCAATCCGTTGGCGGGTAAATGCGCGCACCGACGTACATCTCACAAACCTGCAGGTTGTCGCAGATAGCGGCAGGCGCAAGAGACGCGAGTGGATGCACCCGATTACCGGTGCCCCTGGTACCCCTCTCCATTGCAAGCATCGTCTCGAACAACCGTCGCGAAACCCCTAAATCTGGCCCCAGGGGATTGTGGATTCGTTTTCCGTAGAGACATCGCGTGAGCGGAGCGATGATGCTGCTATTCAGCAAACCCTCGAATTTGTGGCGAGCGTAGTACGGCACGACCAAATCCACGTCCTCTTCGAGCAGTAGCCGCGCCAACTGGCGAGCCCATCCCGTTTCGCTTTCAAGTCTTGAGGCGATGACGCAGCACGCCCGGGCGCCGAACGTTTCACTCGCTGCAAAGACAGATTGATATGCTGCCGATATATTGACCATTGACAAACCCGGCGTGTCGAGCCTCAATAAAGGCCAAGGAACCACATTGGGAGAAATGCTTTTTTCGGTTGTTTCTGAATTTGTTTGAGCCAAATGGAGCGCTTGATCATCTCGTAGTATGGTGATGCGCGGAGATCCGGGCAGCGTTCGAAAAGCGTCGTATATCGCGACGAGGCCGTCTTCATCGAGCTCGGCAAGTACGCCCACCACTAGATCGGCGGTCTCTACTTTTTCGATATTTTCCTGTACTTGCTGTGGGATGGATTCCGCTTCCACCGTTCAGCCCCTCTCGGTTCGATTTCTCAATCGTATTGAGGCGAGTTCCCGCTAGTCGGAGCCATTCAGCAAACATCCTCATTGCTTTCCATGATAGGCAGACTTGTCTCGTCAAACTGTCAAGCTAAGCTCTCCACCTCGGAAGGTCCTGGGACCGGAAGGATTCATAGTGTGAGAGACATGATTCCCATCAACGGGATACGCACCCATGCGGGCCGTGCGTTGAGTTCATAGGACACCTCGTAGAGTGCCTTATCCAGGAGAAACACGTCGAGCAGCTTCTGAAAATGTGAGCTTTCGACCGGCAGGAACTTCGCTCCTTCGGCGGTTTCTCGGTATGCGCGCAAGAATGCCGCGGCTGCCGACTGTTCCCAAAGGTGGGCCCAGGGTTCCAGACGAGCAACGTCCTCTGGATGGCGTGCCGCGTAGTTAATCAGGCTTGCATAAGCAGCATAACTGAAGGATCGCAACATGCCAGCCACATCCTTGAGAGCACACTGCTTGGCACGACGATACGCCAGTGATCGAGCCGGTTCGCCTTCAAAATCCAGAATCACAAAATCAGTTTTCACGCGCAGCACCTGCCCCAAATGGTAGTCTCCATGGATACGAATCCGGAGCGAATCAAAGTCATTCGATCTTAACGCCTTGAAATAATCCAGAATACGGCGGCGGCGGCTCAGCACTGCGGCCGCAGCTTCGATGACTTCGTCCGGCAAATACGAAACACGCTCTTTCAGCAGGTCCAACACACGGGAGGCATGCTGATGAAAGTCCAGACTCACAGCCTCGAAGTACTCGGCAGTCGCCGGTTCCGGCGCGAATGCCGGATCGTCCGTCGCTGAGGCCAGCGCCAGATGCAATTCAGCGGTTCGACGGCCAAGCGTGGCGGCGGCATCGATATAGATTCCGAGATTATCTTGCGCTACTTGAGAAATCGGGTGTTTCGAGAGCTCCAGTGGATTCCCAAGTTCAACGCTCGCATTTTCTGGAAACCGCAGTGGAGCACAGGTCTCGAAGTAACGGTCAAGCTCTTCAATGGTCCATTTCCAGCCATCGCCTTCGTTAGCCACCAAGCCTTGCAGCATCGCGAGGCTAGAGGGTTCGGCCCCGGCGGCCAACTCTAGTTCAATGGTGCCGGCGAAGGGAGGAATCCGATCGAAGTTGGTTTTCTCAGTGATATATTGCCCGATCTCCGCGTCAGGATTCAGCCCGGGTACAAGGCGGCGGAACAGCTTCAGGATGAAGCGGTCGCCGTACACAATGGATGTGTTGCTTTGCTCCGCCGAGCTGCGCCGCACGGCTAACGGTATCTGGGCAGATCCAAGTGTTTCCTGAAAAGCCTTTCCGCGCACACCTCGGACCCTACCGTGACGCGCAGCCAGTTCGCAGTTGTTCTCAATCAACGAGAGCAACGTGCGGCATCCGTTGTCGTCGAACGCTCCGTCGTACAACAGTCCGGGTTCCTTTGCGGCTATGACAGAGGCGACGATTGCATTGGGTGCGACGTGACGCAGTTCATCGGCTGCCTCCCGGAAAGTCATGGCTAGTGGAATAAGGTACACGTCAGGCTCTCCAGCATCGAACTGGACTTCAACCAATGCCACAGCTGCTTGCGACTCGCCTAACGAGGTCCAATTGATAATTCTCGTCGTCTTGATATGGCGCGACTTTCCTGCGAACCAACGTTGCTTCGGAAGAAATTCAGGCAGGTTGACGGTCTCCAGTCGTTGGCGCCCCATGCCCTCACAGATGCTTTCCCATCCTGCAGTGACGTTCAGCCCAGCCTGTTCAGCGAGATTCACAGCGGGTACTGCGGTTTCGGTCCTACGCTGAAGTTCTAGCCATAGAAAACTGTAGGGGGCTAAAGTAAGCCGGTAAGGCTGTCGCTCGATGGTCGGGAACTCGACGTATCCCAGCATCTCTACCGGAACCATGCCCTCCAGTTTCGATAATTCCAAATCGACAGGCTGTGCGAAACGAGAAAGATTGGCTACACAAAGGACCTGCTCGCCTCGATACGTTCTAAGATAGGCGAGCACTTTGCGGTTCGCCGGATCAAGAAACTCGATGCCGCCCCGGCCGAACACGCTAAAGAGTTTTCGCAAAGCGATCATATTTCGCATCCAATTCAAGAGCGACGACGGATCGCCCTGTTGAGCCTCCACGTTGATTGCTTCATATCCCCAGACGGCGTCCATGATCACGGGGCTATATAAGCGAGCGGGCGTGGCGGTGGAGAACCCGGCATTGCGGTCCGCGTTCCATTGCATCGGCGTGCGAACCCCGTTTCGGTCGCCAAGGTAGATGTTGTCTCCCATTCCTATTTCGTCCCCATAGTAAAGAATGGGTGTGCCGGGGAGGGAGAGCAGCAGACTGTTGAGCAGTTCGATGCGCCTGCGATTATTGTCAACCAGCGGAGCCAGGCGCCTGCGGATGCCAAGGTTGATGCGCATTCTGGGGTCTGCGCTATAGGCGATATACATATAGTCGCGTTCGTCCTTGGTGACCATCTCGAGTGTCAGTTCGTCGTGATTTCGCAGGAAAAGAGCCCACTGGCAAGTGTCCGGAATCGCGGGGGTTTGCGCGATAATGTCAGTGATCGGCAGCCGGTCTTCCTGCCGCAGGGCCATATAGATGCGCGGCATCAGTGGAAAATGAAACGCCATGTGGCACTCGTCGCCGTCGCCGAAGTAAGGACGGACGTCGGTGGGCCACTGGTTGGCTTCGGCCAAGAGCGCGCGGGCCGCATAACGGGCGTCAATCTCGCGCCGAAGGGTCTTTATCACGGCGTGAGTTTCGGGGAGATTTTCGCAGCTGGTTCCCTCTCTTTCTACCAGATAAGGAATGGCATCCACGCGCAAAGCGTCAACTCCCATATCCAGCCAGTAGCGCATCACTTTCAGAATTTCCTCGACGACTCGAGGATTGTCGAAGTTTAAATCCGGTTGGTGCGAGAAAAAACGGTGCCAGTAGTATTGCTTGGCAACCGGATCCCACGTCCAATTGGATCTCTCAGTGTCTGAGAAAATGATCCGTACGTCCTTGTATTTTTCTTCCGTGTCACTCCACACGTAAAACTCGCGTTCGGGCGAATCACGTGGCGCGTGGCGGGCGGCTTGAAACCATGGATGCTGATCAGACGTGTGATTGACAACCAACTCAATCATTACCTGAAGGCCGCGATCGTGAGCTGCGTCAAGGAAGGCTCGAAAGTCCTCGATTGTGCCGTACATTGGATGAACGTTCAGATAGTCGGAGATGTCGTAGCCGTCATCCTTGAGCGGAGAGGGAAAGAAGGGCAACAGCCAGAGACACGTGACACCGAGATCTTGAAGATAATCCATCTTCTGGATCAGACCCCCAAAGTCTCCAATTCCGTCTCCGCCGCTATCTTTGAAGGCGCGAACGTGCAGCTCGTAGATGAGAGCGTCTTTGTACCAGTGCGGGTCCGGCGAGCTGCCAGGCTGTTTAGCCACGTCGCTTTTCCTCTCGCTTCACGCGGCACCGCGAGATGCCAGCCGGAAAACGACAATTCCGGGAGGGGGATAGTGTCATGTTCAGTGAAAAAGGCTGTCCGTGGCTGGGAAGCGGAACGGTCGATAAGCCTCCGAAGTTTCCTTGGCCCGAGCCCCCGTACAAAGGAGCGTCGCTAATCAAAATTTCCTTCCAGAAGCCTTCTGAGGGAGCGCCGACACGATAGTTGTGCCGAAGGACCGGAGTAAAATTGCACACGAAAAGGAGCTGATCCTCCCTATTCCGGCTGCGGCGGAGGAAACTAATGATGCTCCTCTGAAAATCTTTGCGGTCGACCCACTCGAAACTAGCTGGATCGAAGTCCGTCTCGTAGAGCAAAGGCTCGCCGCGGTACAGAGTGTTGAGGTCACGCACCCAGCGCTTCAGTTCCTCGGTAAGCGGTTCATTCAGGAGATGCCAATCGAGGCTTAGGCAGTGATTCCACTCGTTCATTGCTCTCAGAAAATGAATTGTGTCGATGTTTTCCTTCCCACCGTATCGGTTCGCTATCCACTGGGCTTCGCGTCCGCCGTAGTCGAGATACACAATCGAGGCTACCGCATCGACGCCAAGGCCGTCGGCGTGATACTTGTCCAGCCAGAAGAGCGCGTTGCTGATCAAAAAATTGTGGACCCCATTGCGGCCGTAATTTAAGACAAAAGGGTTCCACTCAGGCTGTTGTCCTAGCTTCGGATCTGCATGCTCATACAGATAACATCCATCGAAGTAACCGAGCCCCGCTTCATCTCCCGGAAAATGCGCCGAAACCCAATCCAGGATTACACCGATTTGGTTCTGATGAAGATAATCCACCAAGTACATGAAGTCGGCGGGGGGGCCGAGCCTGCTTGTGGGAGCGAAGTATCCGGTCGTCTGGTCTCCCCACGAGCCATCAAATGGATGCTCCATAATTGGAAGAAGTTCAATATGGGTGAATCCGGCGTCACGCACGTAATCAGCCAGCAGGGGGGCCATTTCCCGATGCGTCAGCCAACGGTTCCATCCCTCCGGCACGCGCCTCCAGGAGCCAGGATGAACCTCGTAAATTGATATCGGAGATTCGAGAGAATTCCGTTTTGCGCGGCTGGCCATCCACGAACCGTCATGCCAAGAATAGGTTTCAAGACTCCACACTCGGGAGGCGGTGTGCGGCCGAATCTCAGACGCAAAACCGTAAGGATCAGCTTTGTCGACACTGTAATCGCCATAGCTTGATTCCACATGATATTTGTAAACGTCCCCTTGACCGATATCAGGTACGAAGCACTCCCAAACGTCAGCGGAACTCGGCCGCATGACAGCGGTTTCGGGATTCCAATTGTTGAAGTCCCCGATCACAGAGACAGCCTTCGCATTCGGCGCCCACACGGCAAATTGCACGCCGCGGCAGCCTGCACTCTGTGTGAGGTGAACTCCAAGCTTTTCGCAGGCGCGGTGATATGTGCCTTCCGCAATCAAGTATAGGTCAAATTCGCTCAGGGTCCGTTGCAAAGCGGTTCCTTATCCCTATTTCAGGTGCGGTTCGATGGCCGCATTTTAGTGACTGCAGATAGTAGTTGAAATCTCTTTCCGCTTTAACCCATCAGCGCACATGCAGAATATGGGCCGGCAAACTTTCTGGAGTCAGCTCTACATAGTTTCGCGAACCATGCCATAAATACTGACCTTCGCCCAACAAGTCACAGGCCTGAAAGGCATGATCGGCGTCAAGCCCCATGGAAGCCAGATCAAGAGCAACCCACCCACTTTGCGTGTGGAAGCAGTCAAGGTTAACGATTACGATGATTACTTCAGAAAGATCATCGGTTGCCTTGCTGTAGCAAATCAGGTTCGGGTTGTCCACTGCATGAAAGCGCAGGTTGCGATTGCTCCGCAGCGCCTGGCTTCCTTTGCGGATTCGGTTAACCCGCGCAAGAAAATCCTTTAAGGTTGCCGCAGAGTGCAGATCACGGCTTTTGAGTTCATATTTCTCAGAATCCAAGTACTCTTCGCTTCCGGGCGCAAGCGGCGCGTTTTCGCATAGTTCGAATGCGGGACCGTAGATTCCATAGCTGGCCGCAAGCGTAGCTGCCAGAATGAGCCGCACCATGAATGCTGGCCGTCCGCCTACCTGGAGAAATTCCGGAAGGATGTCCGGTGTGTTTGGCCAAAGATTTGGACGGAGGTACTCTCGTACTTCGGTTTGCGTGAGCTCGCTGAAGTAATCAGTTAGCTCCTGCTTCGTGTTACGCCAAGTAAAATAAGTATAGGATTGGGAAAACCCCACCTTGGCTAGCCGGTTCATTACGTGAGGCCTCGTAAATGCCTCGGCCAGGAAGACCATCTCGGGATGCTGCTCCTTGATCGTGCCAATCACCCATTCCCAAAAGGAGAAAGGCTTTGTATGGGGATTATCAACGCGAAAAATCCGCACACCCTGGTCGATCCAGAAATCGAAAACGCTTCTTAATTCCTCCCACAATGCCCGCCATTCCGCGCCCTCAAAGTCCAGCGGATAAATATCTTGATACTTCTTCGGCGGATTCTCGGCGTACTGTATGGTGCCGTCCGGACGCATCCGGAACCACTCCGGATGTTGACTCACGTACGGATGATCGGGTGCACATTGAAACGCGATATCGAGGGCGACCTCGAGCCCGTGCTTTTCTGCTGCGGAAACAAACCGCTTGAAATCTTCCAGGGTTCCAAGTTCGGGATGAATGGATTTATGGCCGCCCTCTATTGATCCAATGGCCCAGGGGCTGCCAACATTGGTCGGTTGTGGGTCCACAGAATTGTTTTTTCCTTTTCGCAAGACGCGCCCAATTGGATGGATAGGCGAAAGATAGACTACATCAAAGCCCATGGATGCAATGTAGGCAAGCCATTGCTCGCAATCGCGGAATGTTCCGTGATGTCCCGTCTGAGGCGAGCATGATCGGGGAAATATTTCGTACCAAGTGGAGAAACACGCTTTTTCGCGCTCCACCGTCACGGTCAACTGCTTTTCGTACCGGGTGACGAGGTGATGCACAGGATTCCGTTGCATGATCTGCAGCGGCTTTTCTTCCAGAGCAATAGCAGCACCCTCTGGTTTATCCTGGGCGTCCTGCAATCTCCTCGCCCACTCCCGGAGGACGCCAGCGTCATCGCCAGTGGCTTGAGCAGCCGCTTCCTCGATCAGCTTGGTTCCCATAAGCAACTCAATATGAACATCTTGTCCAGCGGTTATTCTTTTCTCTAAATCATCGCGCCAGGTCTGGAAACGATCGATCCAGCCTTGCACGGTGTAGTGATATCGGCCTAACGTCTCCGCCGAAAACTCACCGCGCCAGCGATCATTGCCAAGCGGGGTCATCGGCGATGATTTTAATTCCTCTTTGTCCTGCCAATAGAGGACCTGACAGGCAACTTTGTCATGACCATCCGCGAACACGTCAGCTTCTACACTCACTGTTTCCCCAACGACGCGTTTGATGGCAAATCGGCCACAATCGATCTCCGGAAAAACGCGCTCGATTACGACGCGATGTCGTCCGTCCACTTAATGTTCCACCATTGGTCTGAATTTTGGTCTCAGAGAGTAACTGCTACCCTGTAATGATCTAGCGATCAATCCCTACAGCGCAACTTTCATAGCGTAGGCATGTTACGCGATTGCCGATTTCAAGGCCTCAGGCGCGATCCTCCGTTATTGGCGACATCCGGCCGCCCGCGCTTACAACAGGAACCGATGAATTCTTGACGGCCATCATCCAATTTCGCCGCAACGACGCCCAGCTCTCTGTATATACTGAGCCCTTCGGAGAAATCGAGTCCTATGGGTGATTCTCGAGCAATTACTGCGGCACGCAGGGAACCTCTTGGCGCTCGCATCCTCAGCGAGCAAGTATGCAGCTTTCTCGTCTGGGCTCCCCATGCCAGCCGCATTGAGGTGTGCGTCACCCAACCACAAGAACATAAGATTCTC
>Ga0182024_10025929_pt1 | contig 10318 bp, 5 predicted proteins | sample P32metaG_FD_120480 | JGI IMG/M metagenome (GOLD analysis project Ga0182024, IMG submission 120480) | Permafrost microbial communities from Stordalen Mire, Sweden - P3-2 metaG (Illumina Assembly) | ecosystem: Environmental > Terrestrial > Soil > Wetlands > Permafrost | place: Sweden: Stordalen...
CACATGGTAGCTGTTGAGCTGGGTGAAATATTGCGTGACCTGGCGCTGGCCGAACGCATCGTAAAGCGTGTCGTCGATCAGCTGCGGCTGAATTCCGTAGCGCGCGGCGGTATCGCGGTTGATCGTCAGCGTCAGCGTCGTGCCCTGGCTCTGCTGATCGGTCGCGACGTCGCGCAGCTCGCGCAAGGTCTGCATCTTGGCCAGGATCTTCGGCGCCCATTCGTTGAGCTCGTCCAGATTGGCGTCCTGCAGCGTATATTCGAACTGGGTACGGGTGGCGCGGCCGCCCAGCCGAACGTCCTGCGAAGCCTGCATGAACAGCCGTGCGCCCTCGACCTTTTCCAGCTTGGGCCGCAGCCGGGCGATGATCTGCTGGGCGCTGGCGTCGCGCTCGCTGCGCTCCTTCAGCGTGATGTACAGGCGGCCGGTGTTGAGCGCGCTGCCGCCGCCGCCGATGAACATCGCAATGCTGTCGACGGCAGGATCGCGCTGCACGATGGCGCCGAGTTCCTCCTGGTGGCGCTTCATGTCGGCGAAGGAAATATCCTGCGCCGTTTCCGAGGTCGCGGTGAGAAAGCCGTTGTCCTGTTGCGGGAAAAAGCCCTTGGGAATGATAATGAACAGGTAAACCGACAAGGCCAGCGTCGCAAAGAAAATGCAGAGCGTCGTCAGGCTCCAGCGCAGCGCGAAGTCGAGAATGCGCTGGTAGCCATGCAGCAGCCTGTCGAAGGCGCGCTCGCTCCACTGATAAAACCGGCCATGCCTGGTTTCGTTGTGGGCGCGCAGGAAGCGCGAGGCCATCATCGGCGTCAGCGTCAGCGACACGATCAGCGAGACCAAAATGGCCATCGCCAGCGTCACCGCGAACTCGCGGAACAGCCGTCCGATGATGCCGCCCATCAGCAACAGCGGGATCAGCACCGCGATCAGCGACACGCTGATCGATACGATGGTGAACCCGATTTCGCTGGCGCCCTTGAACGCGGCGGCGAGCGGCTTCTCGCCCTGCTCGATATAGCGCGAGATGTTTTCCAGCATCACGATGGCATCGTCGACCACGAATCCCACGGCGATCGTCAGCGCCATCAGCGACAGATTGTCGAGGGTATATCCGAACGCCCACATCAGCGAACAGGCGCCGAGCAGCGCCAGCGGAACCGTGACGCTCGGAATGATGGTCGCCCATGCGCTGCGCAGGAAGACGAAAATCACCATGACCACCAGCACGATGGTGATCAGCAGCGTGAATTGCACGTCCTCGACCGCGGAACGGATGGTGATGGTGCGATCGCTGATGATCTTGATCTTGACGGCCGGCGGAATCGCAGCAATCAGCCGCGGCAACTGCGCCTTGATCCTGTCGACGGTATCGATGACATTGGCGCCGGGCTGCTTGAAGATCACCAGAAAGACCCCGCGCTTGCCATCCGCCCAGGCCGCCTGCTTCATGTCCTCGGGCCCGGAAACCGCCCTGCCGATGTCGCGGATCCGCAGCGGGCCGCCATTGCGATAGGCAATGATGACGTCATTCCAGGCGTTCGGGTCGAGCAACTGGTCGTTGGCATAGATGGTATAGGCGCGGGTGGCGCCGTCGATGCTGCCCTTCGGGCTGTCGACCGTGGTAACCGCGATCTGATTGCGGACATCTTCCAGCGACAGGCCCTTGGCGACCAGTTTCGCGGGGTCGATCTGGACCCGGATCGCCGGCTTCTGCTGGCCGCCGATGAACACCTGGGCGACGCCGGAAATCTGGCTGATCTGCTGCCCGAGCTGGGCGTCGACGGCATCGCTCACCGTCGTCAACGGCAACGTATCGGAGCTCGCGGACAACAGCAGGATCGGGGAGTCAGCCGGATTGACCTTGCGGTAGGTCGGCGGCGTCGGCAGATTTTTCGGCAGCTGACCGCTGGCGGCATTGATGGCGCCCTGGATGTCGTTGGCGGCGCCGTCGATGCTGCGGTTGAGATCGAACTGGATCGTGACCGCGGTCGAGCCGAGCGAGCTCGTCGAGGTCATCTGGGCAATGCCGGGGATTTGCGCGAGCTGCCGCTCGAGCGGCTGTGCCACCGAGGACGCCATGGTTTCGGGGCTGGCACCGGGAAGCGACGCCGAGACCTGGATGGTGGGAAAATCGACCTGCGGCAACGGCGCCACCGGCAGCAGCGGATATGACACCAGGCCGACAAACAGAATGCCCGCCATCAACAGCGAGGTCGCAATCGGGTACCGGATAAATGGCGCCGAGATGCTCTCGTTCATGCAAGCTGCTCCCTGGGTAGCGACCGCACTCCGTTATTATACGCCGAGATAGCGCTGCAGGACTTCCGGCTGCGCCTTGATTTCATGCGCCGGCCCCTCGTGAACGATATGTCCGTTGTTGACGATATAGATGCGCTGGGACAGCGCCAGCGTCGCAGCCAGATTCTGTTCGACCAGAACGATGGTCTGACCGGCTGCCGCGAGGTCGCTGCAAGCCTTCATGAGATCGCGAACGATGATCGGAGCAAGGCCCTCGAACGGCTCGTCGAGCAGGATGATCTTGGGATCGCGCACCAATGCGCGCGCGATCGCCAGCATCTGCTGTTCGCCGCCCGACAGATCGGTCCCGCGATTGCCGCGCCGCTCCCGCAGTCGCGGAAACATCTCGTAGATGCGTCCGAGCGGCCAGCGCTTCGAGGCGGTCAGCCCGGCGAGAACCAGGTTTTCCTCGACATTAAGGCTGCCGAAAATCCTGCGGTCTTCGTGCACGAGCTGCATGCCCGCCTGCGCGATGGCGTGGCTCTTTCGCCCGGCGACGTCGACGCCGTCGAACACCACCGCACCGGTGCGCGGCGTCACCACGCCCATCAGGCTTTTCAGCGTCGTGCTCTTGCCGGCGCCGTTGCGGCCGAGCAGCGCCACGACCTCATTGCGCTCGACGCGCAACGAGACGTCGAACAGGATATGGGAATCCCCGTAATAGCTGTTCAGGCCCTTGACCTCGAGCAAGCTCATGCGTCGAGCACTCCATGCACGCCGCCCAAATAAGCCTCCTGCACCACGGCGCTGTTCTTGATTTCCTCCGGGGTGCCCTCGACCAGCACGCGGCCTTCCTGCAGGACGGTGACGCGTTCGGCCAGCTCGAACAGCGAATCCATGTCGTGGTCGATGATGATCATGGTACGACCCTGGCTGATCGATTTGAGCAGCTTGACCGTTTCCACGCGTTCGCGCGGACTCATGCCGGCAAGTGGCTCATCGAGCAGCAGCAGGCTCGGCGACGTCGCCAGCGCAAGGCCGATTTCCAGGCGGCGCTTCTCGCCATAGGCGAGCTCGGATACCGGGGTGTCAGGCCGCGACGTCAGATTGACGAGTTCGAGCGTGCGCTGCACCAGCTCCTTCAGCTCCGGGATACTATCCACGCTACGGAACAAGTCGAGCCGGAACCTGCCGCGCAATTGGGCGAGCGCGGCGATGACGATATTCTCGCGGACCGTGAGGCCCGTGAACAGCTGGTTGACCTGGTAGCTCTTGGTCAGGCCGAGCTGGCAGACGTCGGTGACGTTGGTGCCGGTGATGTCGCGCCCCTCGAACACGATCTTGCCGGAAGTCGGCGGAATTTCGCAGGTCAGCATCTTGAAGAAGGTCGACTTGCCGGCCCCGTTGGGGCCGATGATGCCGCGCAGTTCGCCGCGGTCGACCGTGAAATCGATATTGCTGTTGGCGAACAGGCCGCCATAGCGCTTGGTCAGGCCGGTCGCCTGCAGGATCGGGCCGGAAGCGCCGGCGCCATCGCGATGCCGCGCCGGCGCGGGCGAGTTTCCGGCGACCGCGGCTTCGGCGATGTTCGGCTCGTACACAACGGCGGCGGCAGCCGCAGCCGCCGGCTCTTGCCGCGCGGAATGCCGCCTGCCGGATATCCAGCCGTAGAGATCCTCGAGGCCGCCGACGATGCCGCGGCGCAAAAAACAGACCAGCAGCACGAACACAATGCCGAGCACCAGTTTCCACGCGGCGCCGAGATCAAGTGCGGTTTGCAGGAAGTCCTGCAGGAAGAGCCAGACCGCGGCACCGACCAGCGGGCCGAACAGCGTGCCGCGGCCGCCGATCGCGGTCTGCATCACGAGCTGGCCCGAGGTATCGAAGGTGAAAGCATCCGGCGGCATGAACGCCTGCAAGACGCCAAGCAGGCCACCGGCGAAACCGGCGTAGGCGGCGGCGATCACGAAAGCCGTCAGCTTGTAGCCATGGATGTTATGACCAACCGCGGTCGCGCGCAGCGGGTTGTCGCGGATCGCGTTGAAGATCGCGCCGACCGGCGAGCGCACGATCCGCAGCGCAATCACCACGCCGACGAAGTAACACAGCGCTAGAAACTGGTACAGCGACCAGCCGGTGGTGAAATGAAGGGTGGTGAAGCCGAGATTGAAGCTCGGCGTCGGAACGCCGGGCAAGCCGTTTTCGCCGCCGGTCCAGTTCGCCAGCGGATTGAACTCGACGAAAAAGAACACCTCGGCGATCGCCACCGTGATCATGGCGAAATAGATGCCGGTACGCCGCAGCGCGATCAGCCCGACCAGATAGCCGACGGCGGCGGCGGCCACCATGCCGATCACCAGCGCCAGGAAAACGTTCGGAAATCCGGCGCGGGTGAGCAGATAGGCCGCGACAAAACCGCCGGTGCCGTAGAACGCCGACTGGCCGAACGACAGCAGTCCGGTGAAGCCGAACAGGATGTCGAAGCCGAGACCGAACAGGCCCCAGACCAGAATCCGATTTACGGTGTTGGGCGCAAACCCGATATAGGGCAGCACGAACGGCGCGACGATCAGGCCGATCGCGGTCAGCGTTTCGATCAGGAATGGGCGTTGCTTGAGCATCAGATGACCACGCTCATTCGCGGCCCTGCGTGCCAAGCAGGCCGTGCGGCCGTACCACCAGCACAAGCGTCATGGCCGCAAACAGCATGACGTAGGCGTAACCGGGGTTGAACATGGAGGTGACGCTGATGATTTCGCCGGCGATCAGCCCGCCGAGAATGGCGCCCGGAAACGATCCGACCCCGCCGATCACCACCACCACGAAGGTCTCCACCAGGATGTCGTCGCCGACACCCGGCGTAAGCGACACCACCGGCGCATTGACAATACCGGCAAAGCCGGCGGCCATCGCGCCGATGCCGAACACGATCATGAAGACGCGATGGACGTTGATGCCGAGCGAGTCGACCATCACCGCATCCTCGATGCCGGCGCGTACGATCATGCCGAGCCGCGTCCGGTAGAGCACGACGAACAGCGCGCCAAGCGCGACCGCGACGATGCCGACGACCGCCAGCCGGTAGGTCGGATAGTACATGAAGCCGAGCGAGGTGATGCCCTGAAACAGCGGCGGCGGCGGCACCAGTTTGGACTGGCTCGAGAAGAAGAAGCGCACTACCTCGACGAAACAGATGCTGAGCCCGAAGGTGACGAGAAGCTGATCCTCATGCGGACGGTGATAGAAGTGACGGATGATGACGCTCTCCATCACCACGCCCAGCAACATCACGAACAGCGAGCCGGCGATCACCGCGACGACGAACGAGCCGGTATATTCATAGGCCACGAAGCCGGCGTAGCCGCCGATCATGAACATCGCGCCATGCGCGAGGTTGAGCACGCCGAGCGTGCCATAGATAATGGTCAGCCCGGAGCTGATCAGCGCCAGCAAGGCACCGAGCGCCAACCCATTGAATAACTGCGAAACGAAATTCGGCCAACTAATCATGAAATGCAATCACAGGGCGTGGTCACAAGCATATCACGCAATCCAGCGCACGGACGCAAAAAATGGCGCCGCGGAAATCCAGACCCGCGGCGCCATAGTTCAGATGTCGCTTAGGTATAGCCGCCGAGGCTGCAGGCGAACGCGTCCGGCTTCTGCATCAAGCCTTCGCCGGGCACGATTTCGACCACGTCGTAATAGTCTTCCTTGCCCTTCATTTCCTTTTCCATCTTGCCCTTGACGATGATGACGGGGCGAACGCACTGATGGTCCTCCTTGCGGTAGTGCACGTCGCCGACCAGGGACGGGATGGTTTCGCCCTTCTCGTAGGTCTTGATGACATCCGGCGGATAGAAGGTGCCGGCTTCCTCGACCATGCGCGCCCAATGGGCGAAGCTGATATAGGCGTTTGCCGCGCCCCACTCCGGCTTGTAGCCGTACTTCTTGTCAAAGGCATCGTTGAACAGCTTGGCGAGCGGATATTTGTCCTCGATCGTCCACCAGTAGTCGGTGGCGGCGAAGACGCCCTGCATCAGACCGCCGGTTTCGCGGGCGATGAACGGCACCTGATAGGGAACCACGAGCTTCATCTTGTCGAGCACGCCGAACTGCTTGGCCTGCTGCGTCGAGAGCACCGCGTCGTGCCCCCAGTTGACGTTGATCAGGAGATCGGCGCCGGAGTTGGCGACGTTGAGCAGATAGGACGAGTAATCGGGCGCGCCGAGCGGCGCAACCTGGTTGGTCGCCGTGGTCCATCCCGCCGTGGCGAGATAGTCCTGCATCGATTTGGTGACGGTGTGGCCGTAGGTGTAGTCGGGCGTCAGATAGGCCGCCTTCTTGTTCTTGCCGTAGTTCTTGACGACGATCGGGCCGATTGCGGCGGCGGCGGTCTGGCCGTAGAAGCACTGCCGGAAGCCGTAGCGTACGCAGTCCTTGCCGGTGGTGTCGTTGGAGCCGGAAATGCCGGCGACGTAGAGCACCTTTTCGCGCTGGGCGAGCTTGTTCAAGGCGACCGCGACCGCGCTCGAGGTCGAGCCCGTCATCAACATCGCCTTGTTCTCGCTGATGAAGCGCTGCTCCGCCTGAACGGCGTCGTTCGGCTTGGCGGCGGAGTCGGCGACGCCGAGCTTCAATTCCTTGCCGAGCACGCCCTTGGTGGTCTTGGGCGAGATTTTCTTGATCAGCTCGTGGCCGCCATTGATGTGCTCTACCGCGAGCTCCCAGCCCTTGAGCTCGTCTTCGCCCTGCACCGCATAGGTGCCGGTCCGCGGCACCGCAACGCCGATGAACACCGAGGAGCCGGAAGAACCGGCTGGATAGGTGCCGATTGCCGGATGATCCTCGGCGAATGCGGTGGGCATTCCGAAGGGCAGCATGGCTCCGCCTGCCAATCCGGCCGCGGTGTGCAGAAGCGTGCGGCGGGATACAACGAGGCCGGAATCTCGTCCGACAATTAGGTTTTTCACTACCGGTCCTCCCAAACATATTGTGATTATCCGACTATCGTCGGCCATTCAGATTATTCAGAGCGGACGCTGGCGCTCGTTTTCGGCGCAAGTTGCGTGCCCGCATCAGCTCCCATATCGCTTCACCATTGACGCCCCTGTCAATGTCACTTTCGTCGCACGCGCGCGAGTTATTTTGTGCGCTGCGGTAGTGGCAAAACGCCGGAACCGGGCCGAGCAGACCGGGGATGGGCACGCCGACGAGAGGCCGATGGACGCCCACCATCGAAGTTGAGCTGTCCGGGACCCGCTGCGCCAAACTATCCGCTTGAATTAGGCATGCGGTTGGTGAACTTGGCGGCAGCCAAAAACCAGCGCGCCCGGGGCGACTTCCCCCTCCGATCCAGCGCCTGCCGGGAGTTGAACGCGCGTGGACGCCACCATTTTCCTGTTTCTGCTGCAGGACGGTATCATCAACGGCGCGGTCTACGCCCTCGTGGCCATCGCGACGGTGCTGGTATTCGCGGTGACGCGGGTGATCCTGGTACCACAGGGCGAGTTTGTGGCCTTCACCGCGCTGACCATCGCGGCGCTCGAAAACGGCCGTGTGCCGTCGACGCCATGGCTGTTGCTGGCGCTCGGCGGCCTTGCCGCTCTATCCGAAGGGGTGCGGCATTTCCGCGAGCTCAGCGTCCGCCGCGTGGCCAGAATCGCGCTGTTCGATCTGGTGCTGCCGGTCGCCCTGCTGTGGCTGACGCGAACCCTGGCGCCGATGAAGCTCGGCCAGGCCGCGGATATTCTGCTGGCGATCGCGCTGATCACGCCGATGGGCCCGATGATCTATCGCATCGCCTTCGAACCGATCGCCGATTCCAGCGTGCTGGTGCTGCTGATGGCAGCGTTCGGCGTGCATTTTTCGCTGACCGGGTTGGGCCTGCTGTTTTTCGGGCCTGAAGGCACCGGCACCACGCCGTTGTCCGCGGCCTCGTTTTCGCTCGGCAGCCTCGTCATCACCGGACAAAGCGTCGCGGTACTGATGGTCACGGCGGTGCTGCTGGTGCTGTTCGCGCTGTTCTTTGGCCGCACCCTGCTCGGCAAGGCGCTGCGGGCGTGCTCGTCGAACCGCATCGGCGCCCGACTGGTCGGAATTCCGACCTCCGCCGCCGGACAAATCGCGTTCGCACTGGCCGCGCTTCTCGGTGCCGTCTCCGGCGTCCTGGTCGGCCCGCTGATGACGGTATTTTACGACAGCGGATTTCTGATCGGGCTGAAGGCCTTCGTCGCGGCGATACTGGGCGGACTCGCGAGTTATCCGCTGACGGTACTGGCCGCCCTCGGGGTCGGAATTGCCGAAGCACTGTTTTCCTTCTGGGCCAGCAATTTCAAGGAAGTGCTGGTGTTCACATTGATCATTCCGGTGCTGGCATGGCGCTCGGTCTATGCGCCGCATGCCGAGGAGACGGAATGAAGCCGTCGCGCGGACCGTTGATCGCCGGCTGCGGCGCAGCCGCGATCCTGATCCTGCCTTTCACCGGCCTGATGCCGGATTACTGGATCACGCTGTTTAACTACATCGGCATTTCCAGCCTGGTCGCGATCGGTCTCGTGCTGCTGACCGGCGTCGGCGGCATGACCTCGTTCGGACAGGCGGCCTTTGTCGGCTTTGGCGCCTATACCACCGGCGTGCTCACCGTGCATCTTGGCATCTCACCGTGGCTGACCTTGCCGGCTTCGCTCGTCGTGACGATGGTGGCGGCCGGCCTGATCGGCGCGGTCACGGTTCGGCTTTCCGGTCACTATCTGCCGCTTGGCACCATCGCCTGGGGCATCGCTTTCTTCTATTTGTTCGGCAATGTCGGCTGGCTCGGCGCGCATGACGGGCTGGACGGCATCCCGCCGCTGCGGATCGGCAGCCATGCGCTGACCGATCCGCGCGACTATTTCGTGGTGGTCTGGATCGCCGTCGTGCTCACCGTGATCGCCACGCAAAACCTGCTGGGCGGCCGGATCGGGCGTGCGATCCGCGCGCTTCGGCGCAGCACCCGCGCCGCCGAAGCGTTCGGCGTCAATAGCTCGGCCGCCAAGCTGATGGTGTTTGTCTATGCGGCCATGCTGGCCGGGCTGGCGGGCTGGCTCTATGCGCATTTCCAGCGCTCGGTTTCGCCAAGTCCGTTCGGCATCAATGCCGGCACCGAATATCTGTTGATGGCGGTGCTGGGCGGCGCCGGCCGGGTCTACGGCGCGATTCTCGGTGCGGCCGGAATCACCGTGCTTCGCGATCAGCTGCAGAACCTGCTGCCCTGGCTGACCGGCAACACCGGCAATTTCGAGACGGTGGCGTTCGGTGCCATTCTGGTGCTGATCCTGCAAACCGCTTCCAATGGGATATGGCCGATCCTGTTTGGCCCTCCCCCGCCTCCGTCGCCGCCAATGCCGGTCGGCCATCAGCGCCTGCCGGATCGCCAACTGCCGCCTCCGGGAACACCCCTGCTGCAGGCGCAGGCGGCCCGCAAGGCGTTCGGCGGACTGGTCGCCGTCAACGATGTCAGCTTCGAGGTCGACAGCGCGCAGATCATCGGGTTGATCGGCCCCAACGGCGCCGGCAAGAGCACCACCTTCAATCTCATCACCGGCGTGTTTCCGCTCAGCTCCGGCCGGATCGCCTTCGAGGGACATCCGCTGCGGGCGCAGACGCCGCAGCGCGCCGCGACGCTGGGGCTCGGCCGCACCTTCCAGCATGTCGAAATCGTCGCCGACATGAGCGTGATCGAGAATGTCGCGCTCGGCGCCCATCTGCGCGGACACGCCGGCCTGCTACGCTCGATCTTCAGGCTCGACCGCGCCGAAGAGGCGCTGCTGTTGGCCCATGCGCAACGCCAGCTCGATCGCGTCGGCCTCGCCGACGTCGCGTTCAAGCCGGCCGGCACGCTGGCGCTCGGCCAGTTGCGGCTGGTCGAGGTCGCACGCGCGTTGTGCCTCAATCCGGTGCTGCTGCTGCTGGACGAGCCGGCGGCCGGACTGCGCGTCGGCGAGAAGAAGGCGCTGGCACGTCTGCTGCGCGAAGTCCGTAGCGAGGGCATCAGCGTGCTGCTGGTCGAGCACGACATGGATTTCGTCATGAGCCTGGC
>Ga0182024_10025930_pt1 | contig 10318 bp, 16 predicted proteins | sample P32metaG_FD_120480 | JGI IMG/M metagenome (GOLD analysis project Ga0182024, IMG submission 120480) | Permafrost microbial communities from Stordalen Mire, Sweden - P3-2 metaG (Illumina Assembly) | ecosystem: Environmental > Terrestrial > Soil > Wetlands > Permafrost | place: Sweden: Stordalen...
CGCTTACCTGGATTTGCAGACGGCCGCCAGCCAAGTGGAGGTGGCACAGAAAAATGTGGATGTATCGAAGGAAGCGCTCGAACTAACGCGGCAGAAGGTGGAAGTGGGAGTAATTGATAATGTGCAGTACGTGCAGGCGCAAGAGGAAGTGACCACCGCCGAATTCGATTTTATCAGCGGCGTGTTTGCTTACAACATCGCGAAGCTGAGCCTAGCGCGCGCGATGGGCCGGGCGTCCGATGCGCTGTCAGAAACGAGCAAAGCTCCGTAGCTAGTACTACGCATAACGGGCACTACTCATGGATGCGCTCGCCGTGGCTTGCTTTTCTGTGATAGGCCATGATTGGGGGGCACGAACCGCGTACGCGCTCGCCGCAGTTGTTCCAGAGCGGATTGAGACCGTGACGGCATTGTCGCTTGGGTACTTGCCGAGAGGGAGTTTTCCGGTACCGCCTTTCGAACAATCGCGAGCCTGGTGGTATCAGTGGTTTCTATCGGTTGACCGAGGACTTGAGAGTTTTGCCAAGGATCCGAAGGGCTTCGCCCGCATCCAATGGGAAAAGTCCCCGAGGCTGGTTCGACGACTATACATTCGAATCAGTCGCCCGTAGCTTCGAAAATCCAGATTGGATCCCAATTACCGCCAGCAGTTATCTCGGTCGCTGGCGCGATGAGCCGCGCGATCCGCGCTACGACGCCCTTCACGAGAAAGTCGCCGCTACGGAAACTCTCAATGTGCCGACGTTAATGATCCAGGGGAGTGCGGATGCGACGGTTCTGCCTAAGAGTACGGAGGGAAAAGAAAGATTTTTCACTGCCGGCTATCGGCGTGTGTTTCTCGATGGAGTGGGGCATTTCCCGACGCGAGAGGCACCCGAGATGGTGGCAAAGACGTTGCTGGAGCATCTATCGTGATGACCTGACTACCTTGTCGCGACGCCACGGCGGCAAATTCCCGGAAGCATATGTGTCAAAGACGTTGCGCAATGGCGTGAAACTCCCCGCGCACGGACCCGCCGAGATGCCGGTATGGGGAGTGGAATTCGAAGCAAAAGACGGTGATAAGACGCAGGTCGAATCGCGAATCAGAAATCTAACGAATTATATTAAGTCTCGCCAAACGAAATAGCTCCTGATGGATCAAGGCCTCCATCACAACCTGGATGAGAACGGAACGATCTAATAGCTTTTGCTTAGGTGTGACGTGCGTCACGCCAGAGAGTAACCACTCTCACCGTGGCCCTTATTCCTCTTGCCCCAAGCTGTGGTCGTAGGCGGTGCGTTAGTAGCGGAGCGCTCTAAGCTCTGGCCGTCAGGAGGCAATTCGCATGACAGTCCGGACCTCGTCGATAACGAGCGCAGAACTCGGTATTGATCCCAAAGAAACCAAACCCATCTACTGGCACCGCGAGTTGCCGCCTTCTGACGCCGAAGCCATAGGAGAACACTGTGCTGAGGCGGTGAGCAGACGTGTGCCCGGTACCCTCGCTCATCGCGACGAACTGTGGAGTCAATGTTACGAGGACTTGATGGCGCAAGCTCGCATTCGGTTGGGGCAAGAAGTAGACCGTCTGGGTGGCGGATATGCTCATGTTCTCAGCGAATCTGTCGACAGCAGGCGGCACGTCTTGTTCAGCTTTCTTTTTCTCCTGTGTAAAGCCAGCGAAAAGAAAAAATGCGAGGAATGAGACAATCTTGGCTTCCTTCCACATGGCAACCTCCGATTCACAGGGCCGCACGTGAAACTGCCGATCCATCAAGGGGGGTGCATTACCGAACCTATTATATGCCCTGCGGAGCTCCGGTTCAGGCTGGTGCTTCTAGACCACGGTGATCTCGACGAACTAGCGGCTCAGGCGCTAACTGATCAACCAAATGATAAGAAAATTGACTTCATTTTTCTTGATCTTGATGATGCATTGATAGCGACCACAAAAGATACGCGTTACTCTCGCCAAATCTTTTGATCAATTCCTCTTGCTTCAAGAAGCCTTCTTGACTTTGGAAAGGCATATCCCCTCCATAGAGTTCCGACAAAGTGACGCTGGCTCCGATTTTATTTTCTTTTTTCTGTTGGACTTGCATCACATCGTAAATGCGCAAAGGGGGTTGACGAAATCGGTCGCAATTATGCCTCGGGTCTGTAACCGGCGCGGTACACACTGGGTACACAATAATCTTGCCTAACGTGTATTTACAGTGAGTTCGGGACCCGTCCATGCTCTGCATGTTGTCGAAAACAGTTAATACCAGCTAACGGTCGCGGCGGAGGTCACGGTTCTGCGTGTGCGCCCTAATGGGCAAGTTAAGAGCAAAACATCGTCAATAAGTTTAAGTCGAAACCGTCATTCAAGTTGGGCAAGTTAAGGGCAAAGAATGAGCGAACCCAGACCCGTTTCGATGCATCAGCGCGATTGAATCGACGGGACTTAGCATGTGCCCTTAATTCTCATAACGCGTCAAACCCGTACTAGGCTCGCTGATTAGCAATCACTTAGCTTCACTTCCCACCCGCAAAACCCTCAAAAGTGACCTGATTCTGCCCACCTAATGGGCACCTGTCGCTCGCGCCACCACGATCAACACTGGCGTGCCTGGCGTCGCTGCAGCTGGTGCTGAGATTACGCGATACGAACCCGGTGCCGCAAACTGATCGACCGGCACGCTATCGGTAGCGCATTGCTCTTCTTCTCGTGCGCCTCGATCTGCCCTGCGTGAGTTACTGTAGATGGTCCGTTGCCAATTACGATGGCGCAACCTTCAACAGGATCGTTCGCATCCACAACCACCGGCAATCAGGAACTTCCCTCCAGCGTTCCGCGTGATGCATATCTCAACGCGAACAATTGCGATTGCAGAAATCGAAACAACGCCGATCGAAACTTACGGAAACAGCCACTCTGTTATCCACGGCGCGTCCACACTTTCGCGGCGGTAGAGCAGCCGCTCGTGCAGCCGGAACGGCCGGTCGCGCCAGAACTCGATGGCGAGCGGCCTCAGACGAAAGCCCGACCAATGCGGCGGACGCGGAACGCTCGCCAGCGCATATTTTGCGGCATAGCGCGCGACTTCCTTTTCCAATGCGAAACGCCCTTCCAGCGGCCGCGATTGGCGCGAAGCCCAGGCCCCGATCTGGCTATCCTTCGGGCGCGTGGCGAAATAGGCGTCGGCTTCCGCGTCGCCGACCGGCACCACGTCGCCCCGCGCGCGTACTTGGCGGCTCAGCGACTTCCAGTGAAATGAGAGCGCGGCTTTCGCGTTCGCCTTAAGCTCCTCGCCCTTGGCGCTTTCGAGGTTGGTATAGAAGACGAAACCCTGGTGATCGACGCTCTTCAACAGCACCATCCGCACATTGGGAAGCCCCGCCGCATCGACCGTTGCCAGCGCCATGGCATCGGGATCGTTGGGCTCGTGGGCGCTCGCCTCGGCGAACCATTCCTTGAAATGCCGGATGGGTTCGTCAGCGGGCGCGATTTCGCTGTTGTCGTCGGACGCTACGCTCACTTGTAAAGCCGTTCGATGGCGTCTCTTTCTGAATTCGCAGTTCAACGTACCACAAATCTGTGTTGAGCCGCCCCCTATGAGGTCTTAACTCAAACCTTTGTGTTTCAGATCATAAAAAACAACAGGCGATGGCTCGTCCTGAAGGAAGCTCTAGCCTCGGCAGCTATTTGTAAGCCTCCAGAGAGCAAGGTTGCGAAGAAATCACACATCATTAAGAAAGCTGTAAGTGAAAACGTGAAGACCGTCCGCTGCGTACTGAATTTGGTCGTAGAAGTAAGCGTCCTTGAATCCAAAGGGCACGACCGTCCTCGCAGTTTATGGCCAGTGGATATTGTTTCGGACCTCAACCGACAAACAGAATTACGTTGTGACCGAGGCGCACAGGACAACACGTGTATTGCGAGAAAGAGAAAAATCTAGAGTCCAAAAAAATTAACGAAATCACTCAGCCATTCCTTCGCCGGAACTTCTTAGCACATCTTTTTGGTAATGGAGTTGGTACGTTTGAGAAGGTGGTAGGCACGCTGCAAGCCTGCCTACCACAACACTGTCAACTGCGTCTAAAGCATTTTCACCTTCATTACGTGAATCTGACCTTTGTCCTCGTAGACGTGCGCGTTCAACTCCACGTGATGGCCCACATGGTCCTTCAAGGTTTCTGGATTGACTACGTCCCATGATTTTCCGCCGTCGTCAGCAACGAAAGTAATTTTATCGCCGTCTGCTTTAACGGTGCCTTTAATGTTCTTCAGCGGAGGTTTTTTCGCGGTATCACCCTGCTCGTATTGTGGCATTGCGCCCGACAAGGCCGGAACGCCAAGTGCGGTCACCGAGAACGCCAGTGCTAGAACTAAGAAACTTTGCATGGTGTATCCTCCTGATTTTATAGCCTTACTTTTTGTTGCAGTTCTTTTCGTGTTCTCTCAGTTCGCTTTGTGACCCGAAACTCTTACCACATTTTGAACACTTGAATTGATCTGCCATCTTGTTCTCCTCGTGAGTTTTTACCCCACCAAAAAAAGATAAGTCCCAGGACAACATCCAGACATCGGTTAAATCCAGTATTTTAACCGGTGAGATCTAATCCAACTCCATTAGCCTGTTGGATCGTTTCCAACCCGGGAGGCTACGTAGAAGCCAATTTTGCCTCCCCAGGTACGAAAAAGTCAGTGGCAGGCGAGTCTGTTTTTTACATCCGTACGACTTCGACTCGTCGGTTCTTGTCGCGCCCGGAATCGGTTGAATTGCTGCCCACCGGGCGGGCCGGGCCGTATCCTTTCGCCGTCAGGCGGCTGCGTTCAATGCCGTGGTCAGCGAGCCAGTTCAAAACGGCATTCGCGCGATCTTCGGAAAGCTTCCGGTTGGCATCGGCATTGCCCTTGTTGTCTGTGTAGCCTTCCACGCGAATATTCCAACTCGGATTGTCCTTGAGAGTTTTAGCTAAGTCAGCAAGTACAGCCTCAGAATCCGAAGTTATTTCCGACTTGCCGGTTGCAAAGTGGACTGCACCTAGCGTTGCGCGTCCGCGCTGCCTCAAAGATTCGGAAACCGACTCGCCCTTTTCAGTCGGCGCCCCCGGAATATTGATTCAAACCTGCAATAAGAACTCTGGCGACTCTTGGGGTCTTAATCTCGCCCTCAAGGATTTGCTGGTTGGATAGCTCTCGTCCGTAGAGCTCGCGATTCACATCTGAATCAGGCCGCATCGTTGCGCCTTCCAGGCACAACCCGGCAAATAACCCCCGGGACCGGGACCAGGACAAGATTTCGGCACGTAACAGTACGTCCGTGTTGGCACTTGTATTTCTGCCAACCGGACCTGCGGCGGCTGCCGCTTCTCCGCCAATCGTGAATTTATCGGATAGGAGCCTTTTCATGCCGTTTTCATTCATAATCAACATGAACACGTCAGTAGAAGATCCGCCGATCTGGAACCCATAACTGCCGCCTTCAATGCGAACACCGGCGGGCGGTCCCCAACAAAGCTCGTGAGGTCCGCGACGAGCCGCTGTGTTTTTGCCCAACCAATGTTTTTAGCGGCTGTGTTAGTCCGACCATTGTTTTCAATTCCTAGGCCATTTCTGTCTTAACACTATCAAGTGTCGTTGCGCCTAATTCTTTCTTAGCTTTTTTATTCATAACCCATCCATGACGGCATCGACATCAAAAGCATACCGTTCAATTTTGAACGGTAAATAAGCGAGCCATTTGGCTGCTCTAGATACCCTCGTTCAGAGCCAAACTTTTCTTGGCACGAAGCGTCAATCCTGCACTTACCGCGAGAAGAGAGGCGAGTCGTTTCCTCGAGAGATGCAGCGTCAACAGCCATCCGATAATGAGGCCGAAAACTGTTCCGGCAACGAATACAATCCACTCGCTCATAAGCAACTCCTTTATTCTCAAAGCTACTTAACCGTTGAACACCAGTTAATCCGACTCTGCAATTGCCACGGCTGCAGCGAACGTTCTGTCGACTTGAGATCGAATCCTCTCGCTCCGCAGGTCCGCAACTTTCAAATAGCGCAGGGTTGTGTCGAGGCTCGAGTGGCCTAGCCAGGCTTGCAAGGTTCGCGCTGAGATTCCAGAGTCATGATGCCAACTCGCAAAGGTGCGCCTAAATTTGTGGAGTGACCATCGACTGCAAACGGGTTTGCCCTTGCAGGTGTGCCCCCTCTTGTTGACGCAATGCCCGCAGTTGAGCCCGGCACGGAGCGCTAGAGTTTTCAACTTGCTGAGGAAATGTCCCTCGGGTTGTCCGAGCTGATTGGGGAAGAGCAGGGAAGAGTCCCCGTCAATTTGCCGCAACTGCTTCAATGCATCGACAAGCCAGGCTGGAATCGGCACGCAGCGCTCTTCACAATCCTTTGGTCGCCAACCCCAATGGGCTTTGCCGTGATCCGCACAATCTTCTGATCTAGGTCAACATCGCTCCAGGTCATGTGAGCAACCTCTTGCTCGCGACAGCCGGTCCCGAGGAAGAAACCGAAAACGGTACGCGATCGCTTGTCTCCGGCCTGTATCAGCTGAGCGATTTCTACTTCGTTGTATGCGTCAACGAATTTCTCCGTGTAACGCAGCAGATCCCGACGTGAAAGAAGTCCGTCGATCCCGAAGGAGCGCAGAAATGTGGCCAATGCTGAAATGCGATTGAAGATGGTGCGATCCGCGAGCCCGCGTTCCCGCAGTTCCGCCATAGAAGGCGCTGGCGTGCTCAATTGCGTCTTGCATACGAAGGCATTCGAGCTTCCCGTGCTCAAGGCAATACCATTCATAGCCTATAAGCTCGTCAGGAATGGATTCGTCTTCGGATAACAGGTACACAGGATTCCCTCCGAAATCGGCTGGCTCACCGCAAGGGTGGTCACTGTCTCCACGCCAAGCACAGCTTGTTCCGTTAGGCATGGCTAAATATTATCCACCGTACTTCTGTCAGACTCGTCCGATAGCATAGGGGTACTTCCCATTGAGTCTTGTTCGAATCATCACAGTTACCGTGTTCACGACTGCTTCTCCTTCCGAATAATACTCAGCGGAAAGAAAAAGCAACCCGGTCTTTTTGCTGAGAACGGTAACAGAGGCGGTAACAATTCCCGCTTCCGTTATAGATTCCTCAGTTTTGTTTGGAAATTTGCAGCTTTTTGAAATTTGGCTGGGAGGCCTGGACTCGAACCAGGATAGCCAGATTCAGAGTCTGGAGTCCTACCAATTGGACGACCTCCCAGCCGGGAGGAATAAAAAGGAATCGTGGCACATCCGGCTGTGCCGGCAGCCACGATTCATCCTACCTAATTTAATCGGGATTGCTGAGGGCGTCAACCAATCGGCGGCTGCTATCCACAGTTATCTTGATGATTCGTTGATGCAGGCTACAGCAGTATTCTCGATGGTCGAGATACGGCGGCATTGCTAATCATGGCGCGGCTGGTTTCATCCGGCCGCGATCGATCACGTACTCGACGTTGCCCCATACAACGTGATTGGACGCGAAGCTCGCGGCCCACACTACAAAATGTATTGCATCCCACAGCGGCACCAGCCACAAACGGCGGCGCACCACATCATCACCAACCACCGACACGCCCACGAGCCAGGCCATTGTTAATCGCAATACCAAATACGTGAGTAAGTACGAAGCGGCGATCCAGTGCGCGGGCGCGAGCGCAGCGGCGGCGATGACCCAGGGCAGTCCCTGCGTAAATAGCAGGGCGGCATACGAAGCTGGGCGGCACAAACGGACGGTGCGAGCCCAACGCAACTGATGGTGCCAGAAACCTCGCGCTGTTTGTACCGGGTACATGGTTGAAACTGTTTCATGAGAGAGGACAACTCGTCCGCCGGATTGCGTGACGCGGCGACCAATCTCGTAATCGTCCGCCAGGAAGGCGGCGATGGCTTCGAACCCGCCAATTTTTCGCATCCAAGTTTTTGTCGTCGCTACCGAAGCTCCGAGCGTGAATTTGACGCCTTCCGTCCAAGCGGCCATTAGGACGCCCGCGAAAAAATCACTGGAGGCACCGACGGCTTCGAGCTCGGCATAAAGTTCATCCTGCGCGATGCTCCGGTAAAATGACGTTACAGCTCCGACATTTTCATCGCGCAACGGCGCCACCACATTGCGAAGATAGTTCGGGCCCACGCGCACGTCCCCGTCGCTCAGCGCCAAAACTTCATGCTTGGCCTCACGGGTTAACCGCGCCAGGTTGTTGACTTTTTGATTGGCACCGAAATATTCAGCGCCAATCAACAGGCTGATGTGCCGCTGTGGATAGTCAGCAATCAACTGCGTTACAACGGCTATCGCCGGGTCGCTCTCATTGTTAACGGCAAAAAGAATTTCGTACTCGGGATAATCCTGGGTGCAGAAACTTGCGTAATTCTCGTAGGAGGCGAAGTCGACGCCGTGCACAGGCTTCAAGATACTCACCGGGGGCTCGAATGTTGGGGTCGGCGGTGCCTGCGCTTTAGCTCTACGACAAAAGGCCAGCGCGGCAAAAATGGCCAGGATGTAATAAACCAAGGGGAAAGCAGCGACTATCAGAACCGCGACGACCCATCCGTGGTGGAGATGAATCATGGTCGCTTGCTCATCGTGGAATTATCCGGCAGCCACGATAGCCACGCCTACGCAAACCAGAAGGACGCCGGCCCAACGGACGCCGTTCACGTCTTCCTTTAAAATATATTTTGCGCCGAGCGTGCCGACCACATAACTCAACGCTGAGGCAGGAATCACGAGGCTGATCGGCTCCCACGACAACAGCACCATCAACAAATAAAAAGATAAGGCCATCAGCGGGACGCCCACCCAAAACCATCCGTTGCGAAAAGCGCGGCCCAAAAAACTGATGACCGGTTTGATTTGCAAATGGTCCGGAGCGCCAGCTTTTTTCATGCCGTGTGTTACGGCCAGCTCACCTGCGGAGCCGAACAGCACAAAAATCGCGAGCGCAGCTGCGGTGCGAATCACTGCACGGCCTCAGCGACGGCGCTAGTGCTGGGCTTGGTTTGCCCCACCAGAAAAACGCCGACACAAATGAGCGCTACGCCTACCCAACGCCGAGGAGAAACGGTTTCGCCAAGCAGAGTCATGCCGACAAAAGTCACGGCTACGTAGCCAAACGCTGATGCGGGCATCACGTAGCTGTAGTCCGCCCAACTGAGCACGGTCATATTGGAGAGCATAAAGCCGATCAGAAAAAAGATGGCGAGCCAAATCGTTGGGCTGGTCATGGCCGACCGGAAGGCCTGGAAAAGTCCTGCATGGTCCAAGGTGACAGGACCGTTTTCGGTCATGCCGCGCTTCAGCAAGGAATCGCCAGTGGTGGCACACACCATCATGGCGAAGACCATTACCAGCGTCTTCAAACGGAGCTTTCGCTCGTGAGACATTTTTTATTGGTTAGTCGTTGCCGGAGGCCGACGGCGCCTGCGACACTGCGACCAAGGGCTTGCTGCCGTCGCCGCCTTCACGCGCCCACTTCAAACGTTCCGCTCGCAACTTCAGAAATTCCGTGGCTTCGTGATACAAGCGCTTGCGCTCGTGGCCATCCCAGAGAGCTTCTTTGACGATGCGCCATACCACTTTCGGGCGGAAATAATATTCATCGTAAAAGCGGTTTACTCCGGACATCATCTCAGCCTTTGAGAGATGCGGATATTCAAGATGGGGCAACTGGTGTCCACCCATGTCCGCAAGAGCTTCGACCTTCAGGAAGCCTTCCTTGGCCATGGAGTCGTACAATTCCGTGCCGGGCATGGCATGAGCGATGGAAACCTGAATGGTTTCGGGATCGAGTTCCTTGGCGAAATCGATGGTTTTCTGAATGGTCTCGCGAGTTTCGCCGGGCAGCCCGATGATGAAATCGCCGTGAACGCGAATACCGACTTTGCGGCAATTCTTCATGAAGGTGCGGGCCATTTCTACGGTCGCGCCCTTTTTGATGTTTTTCAAAATTTGCGGATCGCCGGATTCGAATCCGACGATGAACAATCGCGCGCCAGAATCCGCCATGGCTTTCAGGGTGTCGTAATCACTGTGGACGCGGGCAGTGGAGGACCACTGAAATTTCAGCGGCTTGAACTTGGTGCAAAGATCGAGGACGCGGTCTTTGCGGATATTAAAGGTGTCGTCGTCGAAGAAAATCTCTTTCATCTGCGGGAAATGTTCGATGGCCTGCTTTACTTCGCGGGCCACGTTTTCCGTGGAACGGGTGCGCCAGGCATGGCCGGAAATTGTTTGCGGCCACATGCAGAAAGTGCACAACGCCGGACAACCGCGGGTGGTGTAAAAAGAGACGTAAGGGCTCAGGAGAAA
>Ga0182024_10025931_pt1 | contig 10318 bp, 8 predicted proteins | sample P32metaG_FD_120480 | JGI IMG/M metagenome (GOLD analysis project Ga0182024, IMG submission 120480) | Permafrost microbial communities from Stordalen Mire, Sweden - P3-2 metaG (Illumina Assembly) | ecosystem: Environmental > Terrestrial > Soil > Wetlands > Permafrost | place: Sweden: Stordalen...
ATTCAAACGCCATCCCTTGCCCCTCGCGCACCCCCATCCCGGCTTAAGAAGCGGAACTTTCTACTTTGCAGAGAAGCGGAACTTTCTACTTTGCCTTGACACGCATGACGGCTCCGGCATGAGATTGTCGAACCCAGAACACTTGATTTATGAAGGGCGTAATCGTGGAGGCGGCGAGATAACTCCCGGTTTGTCCCTATCCGGAAGTGATTTAGAAGCACTCGTGAGGACGGAGACAATAGGTTCCGTAAAGCCCGTCATTCGCGTACGGTCACGCTCTCCCGCGGAACTGGATGATTTTCCGGCGATCGCGTTTTGATGGTCTGCCTGCGGGTAGCACTTCGAACTGCTTCGTCGCCTTACGCTCTGGCTGTTATCCTCAGGCGCAGCTCCCGGCTCACCTTTGTCTCGCGATAGAGCGGTTGTGCAACAGAAGCCGGGCCGCGCGCCTCGCTGAGAAGTGTTCAATTGCGGACATCCATCTTTCGAATGTGAACACTTTTACGTGCTCTTAAATCAAGTTCAGTTTTATTTTCAAAGAGTTGTAGGGGATACTTTTGGCGACAAGGTTGCTTCTGGTGAAGGGTGGAAGGAGGCAGCAAAAAAAGGAAAACTAAATGAAGATCTTGGTGCAGGATTTTCGTTACGCGTTGCGGCAATTGCGCAAGAATCTGGGCTTCGCCTTCACGTCCACTCTGGTCCTGGCTCTGGGCGTCGGCGCCAGTGTGGCCATATTTGCATTCGTGGACGCTGCCTTGATCAAGCCCCTGCCTTACCTGAAACCCACCCGGCTGGTTGAGGTGACAGAAGGTAGCGCATTGATTCCGCGCGCCAACCTTTCTTATCCTGACTATCTCGACTGGAAGAAACTCAATCAGGTCTTCAGCTCGATGGATGTCTACAACGGAACCGGCTACCTGATGCGAACGCCCACAGGTGTTGAGCCGGTGCCTGCCGAACGCGTAAGCGATGGTTTTTTTCGCACGCTGGGCGTTACTCCCATGCTCGGCCGTGATTTTTATGTTGGTGAGGATCTGCCGGGAGCGCCCCGAGCGATCCTATTGACCTTCGCCTCATGGCAGAAGCGATTTGGCGGAAGAAAGGATGTGATCGGGGAGACAGTTGCGCTCAGTGGCATTCCAAACACCATTGTCGGAGTCCTTCCGAAAAGCTTCCAATTTGCTCCCGGTGGCAATGCCGAGTTTTGGGTGCCGCTTCACGCTTTTGGCTCGTGTGATCTCAATCGAAGCTGCCACAACCTGAAGGGTATAGGACGGCTCAAGGATGGCATTTCTGTTCAGACTGCGTTGGCGAACATGCAGGCGATTGCGCGACAACTAGAAATCCAGTATCCCGGCGACAATCGCGGCCAGGGAGCGAGCGTATCGCCGCTTTCTGAAGTGATCGTTGCCGATATCCGCCCAATACTGCTCGTTTTACTCGGCGGGGCCGGCCTTTTACTGGCGATCGCTTGCATAAATGTATCGAGCCTGTTGCTGATTCGCACGGAAAGTCGCAAGCGGGAGATTGCGGTGCGAGGTGCGCTCGGCGCATCGCGCGCACGACTGATTGGTCAGTTCATCACAGAGGGACTGGTGCTGGTAGTGGCGGGCGTCGCGCTTGGCGTGGTGGCTGCTTATGGGGCCATGCAGACCCTCACCAGGCTCATTTCGAAAGACATGATGGACGGTATGCCGTATCTACGTGGCCTCAGCTTGAACTTTCACGTACTGCTCTGTGCAGGCGCCATCTCACTACTTGCGGCGGCACTCTTCTCTTTCACTCCAATCGTGCGGCTACCTATGACAGAGTTACGAGAAGGCCTGAACGAAGGTGGTCGCGGTTCCGCTGGAACACTGTGGCGCCGTTTTGGCGCGAATCTGGTGGCAGTCGAACTTGCGATTGCCGTTGTCCTGTTGGTGGGCGCCGGGTTGCTGGGCAAGAGTTTCTATCGCCTGCTCCATGTGGACGTCGGATTCCAGCCAGGTCATCTGGCTACCGTCCAAGTCGCGTTGTCGAAGGCCACCTATGGAAAGGACGAGCAAGTGATTGCGGTTGGCCGGCAAATCGTCAGTCGCATTGCGAGCTTGCCCGGCGTCAAATCCGTGGGCATCTCGAGCGTACTGCCCGTGAGCTTTAATGGCAACACAGATTGGATCAGATTTGTGGGCCGACCATACAACGGAGAACACAATGAAGTAAACCAACGCGACGTGAGTTCGGCATATTTCACTACCTTGCAGGCAAAGCTGTTGCGAGGTCGGTATTTTGGCGACGCTGAGGATCAGTCGAAGCCACTTGTAGTCGTCATAAACAAGGTGCTGGCAAAGCAATACTTCCCTGGAGAAGATCCTATCGGCAAGAAGATCGGCGATGACGGCCTGTCGCCGAAGTCGATCAAGGAGATCATTGGCGTTGTAGACGATATTAAGGAGGGCTCGCTGGACTCGAAGATCTGGCCGGCCGTCTATTATCCCTTCAATCAAAGTACCGATACCTATTTCTCTCTTGTCGTTCGTACATCGCAGGACGCGCAGTCGGTACTCCCGGCGCTAGACGCCACCGTCCACCAGATTGATCCCAGTATCGGTATGATGGACGAAGCGACGATGAGCCAAAGAATCAATAATTCCCAGACCGCTTATCTGCATCGTTCTTCAGCGTGGCTGGTGGGGGGCTTCGCGGCGTTGGCCTTGCTGCTGGGGGTCGTCGGTCTGTACGGCGTCATCGCCTACTCCGTTAGTCGGAGGACCCGCGAAATCGGAGTACGCATGGCTCTCGGCGCACAGCGCAGCTCGGTATATCAGCTCATCATGAAAGAGGCAGCCTGGTTGACCGGCGCGGGAATTGCCGGAGGCCTTGTCTGCTCCGTCGCCGCTGCAACGCTGATTCGCGGGCTTCTCTTTGGTGTTCGATCATGGGACTTAGCAACGTTTGCAGCAGTTTCCGCAGCACTCGCGATTTCGGCCCTGCTCGCCAGCTACATCCCCGCACGAAGGGCAGCGCAAGTCGACCCCATAGTGGCTTTGCGCTATGAGTAGGAGACTTGCTTATGACTGGATTGTTACAAGACATTCGCTAGGCACTGCGGTAGTTCCAGCAGAGCCCTGGCTCCATGGCTGTCGTGGTACAGCTTTTGGAAGCGAAACTTTTTCGGCGAATCGGGCTGGCGAAATACCGTGATCCGCCCAGAATCCTGTTTGCGCCAATCATGAGCGCCGTGGAATGACTGTTTCCTGCCACTGTGAGCTACTGCAGCTTCGCGTACTCCGCCTTGGCTTGCTTCGGTAAAGGTCGCCCGCCGGAAGAACCGTGGAGGCTAAGAAAAGAGTTCCTTTACTTCAATCCTTCCACGAGATAGAGGTCCGACAGAATACGGTGATAGCCATACAGGCATGACTTGCCGTCCGCCGCGAGAAGGATCGGACCAATGCGGCTTACGCCCGCTGAATCGGAGGGCATGATCTCTTTCCACAGAGTCTTGTGCCCGTCAACAAATCCAGCCGATGGACTTTGGCTGGCTCGGGACAAAAAAGGAAAGGAAGAATTCCGGCAGTGGTGCTGGCCTGCATGCTATTCGCTGGCTTGGCGTTCCTGGTCGCTTGCGGCAGCAGCAAGAGTACTGGTGGCGGCAGCCCCGGCACGCCGGCAGGAACGTACGCGATCACTGTCACTGGTACTGGCAACGGTGTCCCGCAGGTTTCCCAGCTTGCCTTGGCAATCCACTTTCAGCACCCATGCGCCTTGGGGATACTCCCAGAGCGGCGGATGCGGGTCGAGGCGACGCGGGCTGGACGCCACAGCATGCGGTAGTTCGCCCAGAGGAACGGCAACTGCACCAGCAAGGGCAAACATCCGCTGACCGGATTGACGCCCTCGCGCTTGCGCAGGTCGGCGATTTCCTTGTTCATCTCCTGTTTGGCGCTCCGCGCATGCTGTACTTCTGGATTGCCTTAAGAGGACATCCGATGCTCAAGAAAGCCTTCGTAAGCAATTTGAGCAGCACACGTGCAAGAGCGAGGACGCCTAGATTAGGCACCTGGTTAGGTAGCCAAAGGTGTTACCCTTTGCTCAAAGGGGAAAGATCTCAATGTTCAAACTCACATTAGCCGAAGGCGAATGGAGCTACCGCAACCACGTGCGGGAAAGAATAATTTCTTATCAAGTCAATGGAATGCCGGACGGACAGAAAGCCTATATAAACATTAAGTCGGGTCACGGGCTTGAGCCGAGATGGGCATTGCTCCGCGTAAAGAATGGCATTAGCGGTGATTGGTATGGCGACTACAAGACCGCGGATGAAGCACTGGCCGCATTCCAGGAAGAAGTCGATGAGGAAGATGCACCAGAGGCGCGACGCGGCATAGCCTCCGGTTACGTCTGCATCCGGCATCAGTGAGCAAGGCTCATCAGCAATCCTCGCACCCGTAAAACCCGGTTCAAACTGGCGCTGGATGGCCGACCATTATTTTCAAACACCTACGGGATTGCAGATAGAACACCGGTGTCAGAGGTCAGTCCATTGGTTTGGCGGGGCATGTGGTAAGTCCACCAGGTCAGCCCTTTGACGAAGTCAAGATTATCGACGAACACCATCACCAGAACGGTGAGTCCCCGGAATATATCGATGGATGCGATCCGGCCTGTGACGCCTAAGTTTGCGGGCTGGCCTATTGGCGGGTGCCGCTTCGCGAATGTTCATGACGGGCATGATTCTAGAACAAAACTCTACGTGTACAATCCGAAATGAAAATGGACTCGGCGTCATGGTTCCAAGAAACTTGCCCTTCGAGAGGAGATGAAATATGCGCCGGTTTCTGCCTTGCTTCTTGCTGGTGGCTCTCGGCACCTTGGCGTTCTCGCAAGATCGGACCAACGCGCGCTCCATGGTGATCTCGCCGTACGGCATCGTCGCCAGCAGCCAGGTGCAAGCTTCGCAGGCCGGAGCGGAGATCCTGTCTCGTGGCGGTTCGGCAGTTGATGCTGCGATCGCCACCAATGCTGTACTTGGTGTTATGGAACCGGACATGAATGGCATAGGCGGTGACTTGTTCGCTATTTACTGGGATGCCAAAACCGGAAAACTTTACGGCCTGAACGCCAGCGGATGGGCTCCCAAAGCACTCACCATCGACTACTTGAAATCGAAGAGCATCACCCAAATGCCCGAGAACGGAATCGACACGGTAACTGTGCCGGGCGCGGTTGAGGGCTGGAACAAGTTGCATGAACGCTTCGGTCGCATGGCCTGGAAGGATCTTTTTACGCCGGCGATCTTTTACGCGGAAAACGGGTTCTCGGTCCAGGAGTTGATAGGCATGGACTGGCGGGCCGCCGCTCGCGCGAAGCTGAAAAATGACCCGGAGACCCGGCGCGTTTTCCTCGTCCACGGTGAAGCCCCTCAGACGGGCGACGTTTTTAGAAACCCAGGTGTTGCCAAAGCGCTGCGTCTGCTCGCCGAAGGAGGTCCGCACGCGTTCTACACCGGCGAAATTGCGAAAGCCATTCTTGCCACCTCGCGTGAACTTGGCGGCACGATGACATCGGAAGATCTGGAGGATTTCTCGGCGGAGTGGGTCGAGCTAATCTCAATTACATACCGCGGATGGAAAGTTTACGAATTGCCGCCAAACGGGCAGGGCATGGCAGCACTTGAAATGTTGAACATCATCGAGCAGTTCTCACCGGCGAAAGCAGGTCCGCTTAGTGGCGAAGAGTTGCACAAGAGAATCGAAGCGATGAAGTTGGCCTACGCCGATCTGGCGCGGTACAACGCCGACCCTCGATTCGCAAAGGTACCGGTTGCTGGCTTGCTCTCCAAGGAATACGCGAAGCAGCGCGCACAGCTGATTAATCCACGGAAGGCCAATTGCGAAACAGATGCTGGGCGTCCTCCTGTGAGTGACACGACGTACCTCACGGCCGTGGACCGAGAGGGCAATATCGTCTCGCTCATCCAGAGTAACTTCTCAAGTTTTGGCTCAGGCATCACCGTACGAGGGATGGGATTTCCGCTGCAGAATCGCGGAGCATTGTTCATGCTCGACCCCGCCAAACCTGACGCGCTCGCCGGTCACAAGCGCCCATTCCACACCATCATTCCGGCCTTCATGGAGCGAGGCGACGACCACATCGGGTTTGGCATCATGGGCGGCGCCAACCAGCCGCTCGCGCACGCCCAATTCGTGTCCAATGTGGTCGATTATGGCATGAATCTTCAAGCCGCAATGGAGACGGCTCGTTTCACTGTACGCAGCAATTTCAATATCGGCTGCAACATTGCCATCGAGGATCGCGTGCCGGCCGAAGTGCGCCAGCAGCTCACGAACATGGGCCATCAGCTCGATGTCCGCGGGGATTTCTCACTCTACATGGGACGCGGCCAGGCGATCGACCACAACACAAAAACCGGCCTGAACTTCGCGGCCTCCGACGCGCGAACCGACGGCTCGGCAGAACCGGAATTGCCACCGGGACTACATCTCGCCGGCGCTCCAATAACGGAACAAGAGAAGCGCTAGCGGCTCGCACGCGAGACCACAATGAAATCGCGAAGGCCATTCAGCGCGGTTTGTCGGCTACCCTTCCACAACTGCGCACCCAGCTCAGGGGCTCAAGGATTCGGCTCGATGCCAATGCGATCATTGACGGCTGATCGAATCCGCTGCTTGCAGCCGAGGTAGCGTTCGGTGGTTTGAACTGAGACGTGTCCCAAAAGGGATTGGATCTGTTCCAACTCGCCTCCCGAAGCATGGCAGAGGCGAGCACAGGTCCGCCGCAGATCGTGCGGCGCCAACTTCGCCACTCCGATGCTTCTGGCGGATTCCTTCACGATGTGCCAAACCGCCTTCACCATTATCCACTCCGCCGTCATCGTCCGGTACCACGCCGGAATCGGCAACCACGACCCGCGCAGATGCAGTACCCGGTGCGCCATCTCCCGCGAGAGCCGATTCACTCCCAGCGCTCCCGACTCCTACAACCCGCGGCTGTAGGCCTCAAACGCCGCCCAGTCCTCCGGAAGCGCCTCGGCCTTCAGCCCGAAGAACGCCGCCATCGTCCTGCTCTCCGCGTGGTAGCCCTCGCGCTCCTCCCGGCTCAGCGGAGGAATCACGCACTCATAGGCCAGCAGCGCGCTCTGAATCAGCGTCGCAAACACCCACCGCAGCGCATGCACCTCGTTCGCCTCGTAGTGCTCGCCCACAAGCCTCCGGAATCTCGCCAGTGATGTGCGGGTGCAGCTCGTACAATGCGGCAAGGCCGCCAGCGCCTGCCTCAGCTACCCGAAGACCATCGTGTAGGCCACGCACGCGGAAGGTATTGTGAAAGCGCACCAGCGGATCGCTCCGCAGGTTCGGTCCCAGCGCCGCTGCCACCCACGGATACGCCCGTTGCAGCAGGGACGCGCCCCTCACTCAGAAACGCTCGATCTCGTCGCGTGTAACGAACGTTGCGCCAGCACTCATCCCTTGCTTGGATTCAGCGCAGCCGCTCAGGGAAAGCTGGTCACCTTCGGCGTCACGCGAGGATGCATCGAGGTCGCCTCGCCCGTGTCGTCGATCACATGGCTAATCCCGCCGTGATCGCCCAGCGCCACGGTGATCATGTCGTCGAACCGTACCTCCGGCCTCTTCGGCGTCTCGATTGCGCGGGTCAGCACCACATCCGGATGCTGGAAGACGCTGTACACGCCCAGTCCCCACGCCTCATGACTCGTCACTCCATCCGCCACCTTGTACGAGGCCCAGCCGTTCACCCCCGGCGCACTCGTATAGCTCGCCTGGTTCGGAGGATCGTAAGGAATCTCGGACTGATAAAAATACGTCCGTCCGCCATTGCCCTTCCACAGAACCTGGAACTGCTGGTGATGCTCCACGAACAGGCCGTAGATCGTGACCTCGTTTCCATTCACCACCAACCCGTTCTCGCTGGTATTCAGCTCCCAGCCCACTCCGGCGCCGTGGTCCGCTCTCCAGATCCACGTATGGTCCACCAGTGTGTCGTTGCTGTTGATCATCAAATTCACCTTGGCCCGGCCCACTCCCGCGCCGCCCACTCGAAAGAAAACATCGTGCAGCGCGATCGGGTCCTTGGCATGGCGCGCCCGGCTTCCCTCCGGCCCCACCTCCAGCAGCACCGGAGACTCGCTCGGTCCCGCATCGAAGAGCAGCCCCGCAATCTCGATCCCGTCCGCATCCGCTGTGGTCATCGCCGCCGTGCCCTTCATCGGACGCAGCGTCGCAAACCCCAGCCCCAGCACCACCGTATGCGGCCGTGTCACACGAATCGGAGCGGTCAGCTCATAGATCCCCGGCGTCAGAATCAGGTCCTTGCCCCGGGCAAGCTGCGCGTTGATCGTCTCCGCCGTATCCACCTCCGGGCGCGCAATATAAAACCGCGCAATCGGAATCGTCTCTCCCGCGGTTTCTCCGCCGCGCCACGTAATCCCGACGCTGTCGCTGTGCAGCTCCGGAACCCGCACGCTGAACTCGCCCGCAGCATTCACCTGCAGGAACGGTTTTTCGCGCATCACTGGCGTCTGCGCCACCTTCGTGTAAGGCGGCGAAGGCCATGCGCCCTCCGGCGGATGCACCACGCCGACAAACACCATGTTCCAGTTCGCGCCCGTCCAGCTCTTCCAATCGCAGTTGCGCGAGATCCACTGCTGCTGGCTGCCGGAGTCGACATTCCCGTCCACAAGCGAATCCGACATCCAGCCGCCGCTTGCCCAGCCGCGATTCTGGTGCAGCACCAGGTCTCCGCGCACATGCATGCGCCGCAGCGACACCGCCTGCGAGACCGCCCACTGCATCGTGCCGCCCGCCGGCCCTACCGAGAGCCCTTCCGCAGCCCTCCAGAAGGTCGTCGTCGCATTGTTGTGCCCCAGGCTCGCATCCGCATGCACGTTGCCCGCAATCCGCGTCGCATCGGGCGACTCACCCAGCCCCATCACCTCCGTGTAGAAGCCCACCGGCACGTCCACCGAATAGCTTCCGGGCAGGAAAAGCAGCGCATTCCGCTGCGGCCCAAACTCGTTGTGCTGCTGCGTCGCATACACCGCATCGATCTGCTTCTGAATCGCCTGCGATAGCATCGAAGGATCGAAGATCAGCACATTGGGTCCGAACTCCGGCTTCGCACCCTTCGCCGCAAGCGCCGGCAGAGCCGCTGCCAGCAGCCCCGCCGCGAAGCCAAACCGTCCCAGAAGCCAAAGCGCGCGCCTACCAGACATAGGTCCCCGCCGACTCCGAGGGCATTACGGTCTGGAAGACCTTCCCGTGGTACTTCACCGCGAAGGGCTTCGGAAAATTCCCCGTGTTTGAAACCACCAGCACCACCTTGCCCTCCGGAGTCAGGAAGGCGACGCTGGCCAGCTGCTCCATCTCGCTCGAAGCCACTCGCACCGAGCCCGGCGGTACGAACTGCGAGAAATGCTCGACTACATAACAAGCAACATTCTTGGTTACAGAATCTCCATCCAGCGTGATCGCTCCGGAACACCCGGTGCATCCCCCGTTGTTGGTGTGCGGCCCGTCTTGCGGATCGGCCGCCAAGTTCCACAGCAGCACGTTGCGGCTCCAGTTCCGCGTCGCGTCAATCATCACTCGGCTCACCGGCTCGGCAATCCCAAGCGGCCCCTCGCCGCGCCGTGCCGTCACCGACTGCTCCGTCAGGTACAGGTTCTTCTTCGGATACGCATCATGCACCTCGGTTAGCACACTCGCCTGGCCGCCGTACAGGTGAAAGGCCGTCCCATCCACATACTTGCTCGCCGCTGGGTCGCCCAGAATCGACAGCGGATACGAGGGCACATCCGGGTTGTGGTCGTAGAGCAGAATTTTCGTCCGAATCCCCGCCTTCTCGAACGCAGGCCCCAGGTCCTTCGCAATAAACTCGCCCTCTTCCTGCGCAAACATCACCATGCTCGGCGTGTTCTTCGGATTCAGCGGCTCATTCTCGACCGTGATCGCGTCAATCGCGATCCCCTCGGCGCGCATCCCCACGATGTAGTTCACGAAATACTTCGCATACGCGCCGTAATACTCCGGCTTGAGCTCGCCGTCCTTCACATCGTCGTTCGTCTTCATCCACGCCGGAGCAGACCACGGCGATCCCAGGATCTTAATCCCCGGCTGAATCGCCAGAATCTCCTTCAGCACCGGAATCACATCCGCGCGATCCGGCCCCAGGCTGAACTTCGCCATCTCCACATCGGTCTCGCCCGCCGACAGGTCATCGTACGAGTACACGCGCTCATTCATATCGGAGGACCCGATGCTCACCCGCAGGTAGCTCACTCCGATCCCGTCGCCGCCCG
>Ga0182024_10025932_pt1 | contig 10318 bp, 13 predicted proteins | sample P32metaG_FD_120480 | JGI IMG/M metagenome (GOLD analysis project Ga0182024, IMG submission 120480) | Permafrost microbial communities from Stordalen Mire, Sweden - P3-2 metaG (Illumina Assembly) | ecosystem: Environmental > Terrestrial > Soil > Wetlands > Permafrost | place: Sweden: Stordalen...
AATGCGCCGCAGCTGGCACGTCGCTGACGCGCTCGTCGCGCGACGCGACACTCGGGCCCCGCGGTCGATCAGCCCGATCATCCTGAGGCGCAGGCGTCGCGGGTCCGACGAGTGCTTGGTCGCGAAGCGCTTGTGAACTTCGGGACCGCTCAAGAAGCGAAAGCGCTCGTCCGGCGGTGTGATCGCGGACGCCTGCCACTGGGCGACAGCACGAGCGACGAGACTGATCGCCACCCGCAGCCGCGGTAGGGTCGCCGCCAGCGTGGACCAAGAGCGAGCTGAGCAACGGATGGCCGAATGGGCCGCGATGAACGAGAGGCTTCCCGGACTCCTCTCTCGCCTGCTCAAGTCGGAGGTATATGGGCTGGCATCAGACCGGCCCGATCCTCCTGAGGATCAGCACGGTGTTTATCTCTTCACCGAGGGGGAGCGAGAGCTCTACATCGGGCGTACCGGCTTGACAGAAAGGGCTCGGCTCGCTGGCAAATCCGGCTCGAGCAGCTTCATGACGCGACTCACAGGGCACATCGAGCGGGACCCCGGAAGCGCATCCTTTGCTTGGCGGCTCACGATGGAGAGGGCGCTCGCCCAGGTCGAGGCCGGAGAGCGAGGTGCGCTTGCCGCGACCCGGAAGCTGCGCGTCACAGATCCTGGACTGTTAGAGCTGTTTCACGAAGAGCAGCAACGCGTCAGAGCCATGGAATTCCGCATCGTTCAAATCGATGATGAGCGCGTCGGCTACGTTTTCGAGCTGTACGCGGCATGGGTGTTGGAAACGCCATACAACTCGTTCGCGACGAGCTGATCGACCACGATCGAATGACCGCGCGTCTCGCCATCGCTAGGCATCAGCGCTCAGTCGCCGAAGGAGTCGTCCCTCTGGCGCCTCGCCCAGCGAAAGCGATCGCCAGTGCGACGCGCGGATTGAGTCCCTCCGCAGGGCCCAAGATGCGCGTGTGCTAGTGATCGGCTCGCTGACCCTCCGCGTCGGTGCGGCGGCTGCCGTGAGCGCTGAGAGCCTTGATGGGCGCGATGAGGAGCCCGTATATGGGCCGCACCGACCAGGCTGGGAGATGGCGATGGCGCTCCTCCTGCCAGACCCTCGCTCGCGGATGGCGCTTGACCACACGTAACGCCAGCTGGATGACCGGAGATGCGTCGCCGTCTTTCGGCTCGGCGCTGTGGAGCTCGATGCGACAGAGGTGTTTGGTACTGACGTAGCCGTACTGGTTGGGGCTGACCAGTCGGGCCGGCGCGCCATGGTCGCTGTCGAGCGGACGCCCGTTGAGATGTTCTGCGATGAGCACGTCGTCGGCCAGGGCGTCCTCGATTGACACCACCGACCGGTAGCCGTCTAGACCGCCGAAGGCGACATGGGTGACTGGCGTGTCTGGTTGAAGCGACGGCTCGATGATCACGCGATAGAAGGTCTCGAAGGTGACTCCCTCCCAGCGCAGGTTCGTGGCCGACCACCCAGACACGCAGTGAAAGTCCGCGGTGAGTTCCCGCCGTGGAAGCGTCGCGAGCGCCGTCAGCGGCACGGCGAAGGGCCTGCTTACGACGCCGCCGATCTCGATCGCGGGATCGATGGGGACAGCGGGAGCGCGCCGCCCGAAGCGCGTATCGAAACGCGGGAACCCACCGATTAGGTGTTGGCCGGGGGGAAGCGTCACGTCGCCGATACCTCCATCCATACGATGCCGTATCATACGGTAGTGTATAGATGCCGGTCGGTCAACCATCTGCAGCGAACCGCAACCGAGAAACGATGGCCGCCCCAACCCGCACGCCTCGCCCCAGCTGGATTGAAGAGGGCCTACGGGCCCTGGCACTCGGAGGCCCCGACGCGGTCAGGATCGAGGCACTGGCCGAAGAGCTCGGCGTCACCAAAGGCGGCTTCTACTGGCACTTCGACGACCGGCGCGCGCTGCTCGACGAGATGCTCGACACGTGGGAGCGGATGGTGGTCGACGAGCCGATCGAGCGCGTCGAGGCCGAGGGCGGCGACGCCAGGGCAAAGCTGCGGCGGTTGTTCGGACTCGCCTCATCCATCGGCAAGCTGCTGAAGGTCGAACTTGCGATCCGCGACTGGGCCCGACGCGACAAGACGGTTGCAAAGCGCCTAAAGCGCGTTGATAACCGGCGGATGGAATTCATGCGCTCGTTATTCAGTGCCTTCTGCTCGGATGAGGACGACGTCGAGGTTCGCTGCCTGCTCGCTTTCTCGGTGTTCATCGGCAGCAACTTCATCGCCGCAGATCACGGCGAACGCAGCCGTGCGGACGTGCTGGCGCTGGCCCTGCAACGCCTCCTGGCCTAGCTCGACGCTGGCCCCCCCCCGGCGTCCCAGGCGTCCGGCGCGCTTGTCGGCCGTCGCTTGCCGGTGGCAAGCATTCGGATGGTGCTGGCGAGGCCGAGCGCGATCAGCACGCTCGACAGGATCCGCAGTCGTTTCTCGGCCGCGGGCGTTAGCTGCTTGGGTGGTGGATAGCCGATCCGCGCGATGGTGGCCGACGTCCATCCCATCCACCACCCGCTGCACACGAGCCGAAGCGTGTTCTGGGTCTGAGAATCCAACCGGCGCCGGGCGAGGAGGAGGATGGCGCCCCAGACGCCGGCGCAGGCGATGCTGTAGGCCGTGTAGGTGTTGGGCCGTGTCCTCATTGGTGGGGTTGTGACCGCGGGTCTGAGGGTCCGATGCTCGAATGCTGATCGCGTCGTTTCTCGCTCTGGGCGATCGATTCTGACAGCGCGAGCGCCGTCTCGTGCGAGTTTGGTCCGATGGGGCAGCCACGTCGGCGTGATTCGTACAGCGTAATCCGGCAGCGCCCGGAGGCTCGCGGGCGAGTGCTTTCACTATCTGCGTGCTCTCTGATCTCACCCCTCCTTAGGCGACGATCGGGCGGTCCGGGTAGGGCGATTGGCCGGGAGTTCAGGGTCGAGCCGCGAGCCTCGAGATTGGCGACGAGCAGGGAACCAACCGCCCCGCGCTGAGACACTCGGTGTCACCATCCTGCGGGCATTTCGCATCACGGAAGCACCCGGAGTTTGATGCGTCCTCGTTCCGGCGCGCCACGCACAGGACTCCGAGGTGGCGCGGCGCGGCTGTCGGCCAACGCCTCGATACCGTGTCGGCCATGTCCACGGGTCCGAGCAAGGCGCTGGCGGTCTCGACAGAGATCGCGTGCGGGGTCGTTGCGGGGCCTCTGTTCGTGAGTAGCTTTACGGTTATCGGCGCGAGACGCGCCGGATACGACTGGCGGCGTCACGCAGTGAGTTCCCTCGCGGCCGGGAAGGGCGGCTGGTCGCAGGGTGCAAACTTCGCGCTCACGGGCGCGCTCTACTGCATCGCGGCGCACGGCCTGGCGCGGAGCCCCCGGCGGAGCGGAGCGCCGCGCGTGGTCCCAGCGCTGATCTTCGGGGTCGGCGTTGGCCTGGTCGGTTCCGGACTGTTCGTGACCGACCCGGTGGCTGGCTTCCCGCCGCCGGCAAGTGATCAGGATGGTGCCGACCGTGCGCTCCCCGTTGCAGCCACTCGCAGCGGAAAGCTGCACAACGTCTGCGCAATCCCGATCTTCGCCGGGATACCTGTCGCAGCCCTGATTAGCGCCACGTCCGCCGCTCGGAGCGCGGAGTATCGCTGGGCCTCGTATTCAGCGGGCTCAGCGCTTTCGATGATGAGCGCGTTCGTGCTGTTCGGCGCGGCATTCGGTGGTAAGCCGCACCTTGCCGGGCGAGGCGGTGTCTTTCAACGCATATCGGTCACGGCCGGGTTCGGATGGCTGAGCGCATTGTCGCTTCGCGGTCTGAGCGCCGTCCTGCTATCCCGTCGAACGTAGCTCCCGGCCACGACACGCCGGCGACTCGCTTCGCGCGGAAAGCGAGCGAGTCGCCGACGAGTGCTTTCGTGATCTGGACGCTGTCAGACCGAACGATCGCAACGGCGACAAGGCAGTCGCCGCCGCCGCGCTTCCGGAATCCCGAACAGGTGGCCATGGCGTTGGCGGTGATGCTCAGTAACCAAAGGAGTCGTCGGCTTGCAGCCGTGGCAGGGCTGAAAGCGATCACACAGCTAGCTGGCCGGCGTGCCTCCGACCATGACACTCACGGGGCCTCAATCATGCTTTGGGTCACGCCGGATGATTGAGACTGTTGCGCTCGGCTTCCGTACGCTAAACAGGTCCGACTTCACTTAGCTCAACACGTTCGAGAAGGACATCTCATGGCGTTGTCTCCCGCTCAGGCAGACCTTTTGCGGCATATCTCTCAAGCGACCCAGACCTGGGCTCGGGCCGGACGGCCGGTACGAAGCTTCATGCTGCTGCATCTCGGTGGCCTTCGATCAACGATCGACCATCCCGGCTGGGACTCGTCCTGGCCTACACCGACAGAGCACGACATCGACGATCTGGCGAAGCTCGGGCTCCTGCGGGTCGAACCGTCGGCCAACAAGCAGCGGAGCTTCGTGCTGTCCGTGAAAGGTGCGGAGGCGGCCCTGAAGCTCGCCGCTGCCCCAGGCGGCGAAGCCGCCGAACCGGACGCCAGGGATGGGTCGGGCACCTCGCATCCCAGCGCCTTTGTCAGTTGGGCGCACGACGGCCCCGAATGGGAGGCGACTGTTTACGCCTTTGTCCAGGGGCTCTACGCCAACGGCATTGCCGCCGAGATCGATTTGCTCCATCTCAACGACCCACGCGTGAACTGGGCTGATTACGGGCCTCACGCAATCGAATCGACCGACCACGTCCTGATCGCCGTCAGCGGTGCCTACAAGCGGCGATGGGACGGCACCGAGGACCCCACCAAGGGAGCCGGAGCAGCCTCAGAAGCCAACACGCTGAAGTCGATCTTCGGTGACGACCGGGACGAGTTTCTAAGGAAGGTCAAGATCGTTCTCCTTCCGAGCTCGAGCGAGGACGACATTCCCCTGGCCCTCAAAGCCGTCGTCCAACGCTTTGGGATCGACCCGCAATCGCAAGCGAGCTTTGAAGGACTCGTGCGTACGCTCACCGGCCAGCCGGCCTTTGCGCGCCCGATCCTCGCCGCGATCCCCGACCTGCCCCCGAAGGTCGCCGAGGTCACGAGTCCTCTAGCGGCTGATGATGATGACGCAGAACTTGTCGGGTTCATTGACCAGCTGAGTCACTCGCTCGAACAGCTCGGGAACGGCTACCTCAGGACCGAGCACGCACACCTCTACGGCGTCGTCTTGTCGAAAGTCAAGGGCGCGCGACCAGAGAACCTGTTCGTCTCCGGTCTATCTGAGCCCCAGGAGACGGCGATGAGCGGCATATATCGCCCCACAGCTTCCGAGGCGCGGACAGCCCTCACCGCGATGCGCTCAGCTCTGATGGATTCGGCGCCTACGACAGCCCGACCGAATGCCCTCCAAGCGCAACTCGATCCAACGTTGCTTCGCGGTCGGATCTTTCCAAACCAATTCGCCGCGTCGGTCTCCGCGTCTGAGAAGGTCCTCGTGGTCCGAGCCGGGATCGCCCTCCAGCTCCCCGTGGGCGCGGCGCCCACGATCGACTCGAGCGACGAGCAGGCGTTCTCGGACTTGATGGCGGGCTCTTCGTTGGAAGCGTGGGCGGAACAAGCGACGAGCCTATCCGCGCCGGAATGGCGGTCAATCGAGCCGACAAGTAGCTCGGTTGTGACGCTTCGACGCCCGCCCACGCCTTCCGTAATCGACGGCTGGGAAGTTGAGTGCCGCGCGTTCATCACGGTAACGCCGTATCCCTCGCTGCGACCGGTGGGACACGGAATCCTGATCATCGATGTCCTCTTTCGACCGACAGGCGACGAGCAGCGTGCAAAGATTCTCACACTGCGCGATCTCTTCGACTTGTTCTTTGTTCTTCCCGCTGCCCTTGTCGATCAGATCGGCATGCACCTGTTTGAGCGGCTGGGTCGCGGCGCCGGATCCAACGTCCTATCGGCGACCGTGGTTGCCCAGAGCTATGGGCTGCCCTTCGGCGCGTTTGTTGAGCTCCAGAGAGATGGATGGAGCCGGGCAGAAGGCTCGCAAGATCGACATGGTGCCGAGTGGGAGCCAACCGATCACGCGGACCTAGTCTCACCGGAACGACGCGCTGCCGCGATCCGCGGATGGTTGAAGAAGCTACTTCGCGACTCCGGGATTCGCGGCCATGAGGCAGAGATCGAGGCCCTGCCAACCCCTGAGCTGCCGACTCTGTAGCGCACTAGCGACGTGATGCAGAGGTGCTCCCCGGACGTCGTCATTGCGAGGATCGGACGCGTGTCAAGGCCGATTGAAAAGTGGACCACTCGCGCCGGTTGAAAACTAGGCCACTTGAGGGTTGGGGCTGCGGCGGCTTTTCGCGGAGCGAGCCGTAGGCGAGCGGAGCGAAATGCCGCCGGCGCGCCTGGTTGGTTGGGGGCTTAGTCGGCTAGCTCGGTGGCGACGAGTGCGGGGCCGTCGGCGAGGTCCTGCCGCTGGCAGCGGACTCGGCTGGCGGGCGGGAACCGCCACTTCTCGCCGTCCGGTGCGTGGTCTGGAAGCTTGAATGTGCCGTCGGGTTGTTCCTTGCTCTGCACGGGACGCCAGACGTCGATGCCCTCGTCGAGTAGTTCGATGTAGATCGTCTGTTCGGCCATGCCTCCGACCGTAGCGAGCGCGTCGCTTTGACTGTCAAAGCGACGGTCTCGGGCGGTCAGGAAGCGAGCTTCCGCCTCCTCATCGAGGCGCAGCCGACGGGCACGCGGCGATGAGCCGTCCGCCGCGAGGTCGAGCCGGGACCCGCTCCGATGTTCGCGCGGTACTCGGTAGGCGACCGCCTGTTTCCCCCGCTTCGCGCGGAAAGCGAGAGATTCCGCAGCGCGGGCGATTGCCCGCAGAGCAGACGATGGCCATCGTGTAGCGGCCCGGCTGCGTCTAGGCGTCCACGGTTCCGCTGTTCGGGGTTGAGAATGCAAGCGGCCGCAACGCGGATACGCTCAGCACTTCCCGGCTCTCCACGTCTACCGCAGCGATTGCCACCATCGAGCGTCCCTCCCGGCTAGGGTAGAAGTCAACGTCGAAGACGACGGGCTCGCCAGCTGGAACGTCAATGACCGAGCGGTCCACCTCGGCTCCCAGCTGGGCGCTGTCCTCCAGGTAGCTCCCGTATTCCTCCCGGAACATTTCCAAGAGCTCCTCGGCCGCTACACCGTGCTCCTCAGCGACCTGCGGCACATACGCCCCAACATATGCGTTTATGTTGTCGTCGCCCTCCGCTGAGGGCGTCATAACACGCAGTTCGATCCTCGGGTCTCTGGGCGCGTATGCTTCGTACGTCATCGTTGTGCGTCCGGAGTTGGCGTTGATCTGAAGCGGCGTCGGGACCGGTGCGCCCGCCAGCGCGGCGGCGACGGCGCCAGGATCGATCGTCAGCCCGCCGCTCGCTCCCTCTCGGTTGACCGCCACACTCGTCTGGACATGCAGCAGCGCGCAGGGCGAGAAGTCCTCGAGACGCGGAAGATAGCGGGTGGCAGCCGCCTTCAAGCCGAGCTCCCCGGCCGGCCACCTCTCGGATAAGACGCCTGCCCCGGCGCTCGGCGCCACGCTCAGGTCCGGATAGAGAGTCGTCTGATACGTCGCCCAGCGCCCTGTCATCCGGTAGACGAGGCGTGCGAGTGCCCGTTCGGGTAGCGACACGACCTCCACGCCCGCCGCCGCGGGGAAGGGTCCGGGAACCTGGACCCGGACGAGCTCTCCAGGCGGCACGACGGTAGCGGCGGTACCGTCCTTCTCGCGACGCCACGTCAGCGGTCCCGGCATTCGCTCAGACGTCCACGTCGATTCGCCTCGGATGGGTCTGGAGAGCCTCCGTGAATGTCCGCTGCCCGAGAAGCGCCTGGTTCAGCTCGTGATCAACGTTGGGATCCGGCAATGCGAGGCTACGCTACTACTGACGCCGGAGTAAAGGGGATTTGGACCCTGCACTCTCGGAAGGATGGATTGCGGAAGTCAGCCGATCTGGCGACGCACGCCCCGTGCCAGCGGGTCTGGACGGCTGGTCCTGCATTGCTCGCGCGACGAGCACCTCGACCACCGAGGCGAGCGACCTGCTCCGCGCGGAAAGCGCGCCTCTCGCGGACGATCGCTTCCAGGCTTGAGAAGCCGCAAAACGTCGCGATCGCGTTGGCGACCTTGGAGTCGCCGCTACAGGTGTGGTCTGCGACCCAATGCGGGGCCCAGTGGTCCGCCGGCGCGATGACGAATCCCTCCCTTCGGGCGCGCCCGTTATTCGCGACGTCTGGGCTCGGACTCTCTCCCACCTGAAAACAGAGCGATGCGAGTTGCCGCCACATCGCCTCACGTGGCGCGATCCGTTTGGTCTGTTTGCGACGATTCGTCGGGCCGTGAGAGCGAATCGGCAAGCTAGGCGATCGGCCGCCCGTGCGACTGCAGCGATGAGTCTGGGCGAGTTGACGCGCGCGGTTCTCGGCGTGGAGCTAACGATGGGCGAGCTGCTCGAAGAGCTGCGCCACAGCGAGCCGACCGTCGTAACCCCATCGCAGCCCCCCATCCGGGCGGCGGCTGCTGGCAACGAGCCCGCCGAGAACAGCTTTTGGATTGGCTCGATCGGCTACGAGAACTTCGCCGATGTCGCGCGCTTCGCCGCGCATTTGCGCAGGCACGGCATTGAGATGATGGTCGACGTGCGTGAGTTGGCGATCTCGCGCCGCCGCGGCTTTGCGAAAACGGCGCTTGCGGCCGCCCTCGCCGAGGAGGGGATCGAATACGTGCACATGCGTGCGCTCGGCAACCCGAAGCCATACCGTGATCTGTACAAGGCAGGGCGCGTGGAGGAAGGTCGTCGCCTATACGAGCGTCATTTGGCTGCCGAGGGTGGCGGTGCGCTCAGGGATCTGATGGCGCAGTCGCGTGAGCGCTGTTGCGCGGTGATGTGCGTAGAGCACGATCGTGGCGGCTGCCATCGCGACGTCGTGTTGCGCGAGCTGAAGCGGATGGCAGGCGGCTCGTTAACCGTCGCTGAGCTCGCCAAGTAGGCGCAGCTGCTCGGGCTGCTTTGGCGGCCACCAGACCGAGAGCACGAGGAACGAGTCGGGGTGCTGGTGCTGATTGCCGACAACTAGCGCGGTGTCGCGCTCCGGCGCGCAGAGGTCACCGATGAACCGCGCCCGCATCCGGTCTTCCCAGTCCGGCTTGCCGCGCACGCGCTGATAGAAGCGGAACACTTCCCAGTCGGTCAGCGACTGTTCGTGCCCGCGGCAGCGCGGGTCGGTGCAGCGATACCGATATTTGAACGCGTAGGGCATCAGCTCAAGCGCGCGCAGCTGACGTCGCTGGTCGGACTCAGGATCGAGCAACGACGCCTGCCTCACGAGCGTCTTCGCCATCTCGCGCCTTGCGATGCGCACGTCAACCGGCTCGATGACAAGCCCAGTGATGTCGGCCGGGCGGAATATCCCGAGTGAAGTGCCGTCCTTCCTTTGTCGGCGACGCAGCTCACACATCGAATCAACCATCAGCGGCTCGATCCAAGCCCGCCGCGCGCGCCAGGCGTTTGACGAGGGGAGGAGGTGTCCACTTGGCACGATCGAGTCGACGTCCGGCCGTCGCGTCTCCGGTCGCCGGTCCGAGCGTGGGCGAGCAACGCGAACCGTCATGGGCTCGTACTTGCGGAACCGTCGGGCATCCTCGAGGGCTCGGAACGGCACCGGATACAGGCGAATCCAACCCGCCGGGCCTCCGTCGCCCATTTGGACGCCAGCGACACAGCTGACCTCGCCGTACGTCCGGCTCAAGGCCGGGTACGCCTTCACGACCGGCAGTAGGCGGATCACCTCAAACGCGTATCTGGCCATCACTCCAGAATGGTCCCGCAACCAGCGGCGGTGAGGTCCGTACGCCGGCGCTCAAGCAGGCACCTGAAGGACCGGCTGCGCTCGACTCGCGGGCAGCCATCCGCGACGGCACGCAGCACGTTGAACCGTTGGCTTCTGAGCCCTTGGGTGGATGCCGAAGCCAAGGGTCGCAGCGACCGGTCTTGTCGCGCCACAGTCCAGCCCAGTCGACGGGGCCCTGCTCACCCCGAGTGCGTGGAGGCCGCGGGTGTCGCGACGATCGCATTCGCCCTCCCGCCGGCCCCGTCGAGAGCGACCGCTTCGGCGACGTTCCAGCCGTCCCAATCCAGCCGATCTTGGCGCAGGCCCAGGAGCTGCATCGGCTAGTCCCGAGTTTGACGAGGACGGGTCGTCGGGGGTTCCCACGATGAGACCAGCATCGTTGGGACTGGGTACTTAGCTCAGATGGCTGCGCGTTGGGGCCGCAAACCCACAGCCGCAG
>Ga0182024_10025933_pt1 | contig 10317 bp, 3 predicted proteins | sample P32metaG_FD_120480 | JGI IMG/M metagenome (GOLD analysis project Ga0182024, IMG submission 120480) | Permafrost microbial communities from Stordalen Mire, Sweden - P3-2 metaG (Illumina Assembly) | ecosystem: Environmental > Terrestrial > Soil > Wetlands > Permafrost | place: Sweden: Stordalen...
AGCGTCAACGACCTGCAAAGCGCAACCCAGCAACTTCCCAACGGCACCGGCGGATGGAACGACGTGGCGGTGGATTATTACCGCTACTGGCTGGCCGGGGCGTCCACGGGGTTTGCACATGGGTTGAAGATGCACTTCGGGCCGGAGGCCTGTCGGCTGATGTTCAATGCCGGGATCGATCTGGAGACGGCCACCGACGCGACGGTGCTGCCGTATGTGGATCATTATTTCGAGTACGACCCGTACTCATGGCAGGTGACCAAGGAGATCTCGGCGGTCTGCGAGAGCTGCCCCGGCGGCGGCACGACCTCCGACACCTTCAGCTATACCGCCAACCCCGCCAGCCCGACGCCGGGGTACAATGTGTGGGCGGTGAAGACGGTGCAGACGCTGCCGGACGGATCGCAGATCATCGTCTACACCAACTATGTCGGCCTGCCGATGCTGTACGTGCAGATCGATCCGACCGGCACGCTCAAGTGGATCACGTTTTATCTGTATGATGCCAACGCCCACCTGATCTGGACCGCGCTTCCCTCGGCAGTCAACGGGTACGATGATTCTTACAATGACCTGCTGAACTACGACAGCGGCACGGGGCTGTATGAGTATCTCAACGACAGCACGGGCCTGATCCAGGTGACGGATTACTACGCCACCACGGACATTTCGCTGGGGCAGGTGGCGGGATACGTTTCGGACGAGAAGGTGCAGGAGGGCCAAAGCGGCACGCCGGTGCTGCTCAAGTCATTGACCTACACCTCCAACACGGATTCATCCGGCAACGTGATTTATCCGGTGGCGACGCAAGTGGTGTATCCGAACGCCAGCGATCCCACCGTGACGATTACCACGAGCTTCGCCTACACCTATTACAGCGGCACGAATCAGGTGGAGCAGGTGACGGTGACGCTGCCGGCGGTGAGCACGGGCCAGAATGGCGACGGGACGACTCCCACGAGAGTCTCGCAATTCGATGCGACGGGGAATCTGACGCAGACCACCGACGAGCGGGGGATCGTCAACAATTACACCTATGGCGTCCTGGGCCTGATGAGCGAGCAAGTGCTGAATTACCAGAGCGGTGTGACCAACCCCGGTGTGAACGTCACGACCGACTTCACCTATGACGTGCAGGGACGATTGATCCAGACATTGGGCCCGTCGCATACGGTGGTGCTCAGCGGCACCGCCACGACCGTTCGTCCTGCGACGTGGTTCGTCTACGTGCAATCGGTTGAGCCGGGATCAGGCACGTGGGGAGTGGACCAGTCATGGACCGGCATGGGGTATGCCACCGGCACGGGTCCAAGCTACACCTATACCTTGATCGACCCGGTGACGATCAACAATACGGATAAGGACGGGCGCAGCACGGACACGATCGCGAGCCATCGCTCGACCGGTTCGGGGGCATTGTCCCCGACCGACACGTTTGTCCAGTCGGACTGGCAAACGTGGTCCAGCACGCAATATGACGATCAACATCGGAAGATATCCGGCCGGGTCTACCTCCTGATCCCGTCCAGCGGCACTGGGACCGTCGGCACGAACTATGGCGAAGCCGACTTCGGGTATGACGCCCTGGAGCGCCGCAACCGCGTAGTCGCTCCTGGAGGCACCATCACCCGCACGGTCTGGCAGACGCCTCAGCAAATCGCATCCGTCTGGATGGGGACCAACGACACCGGGGCGACCGACTCCAACCCCGCCGGTTCCGGCTCCCCCAACAACATGGTGATCGTGACCGCCAACCAATGGGACGGCGGCAGCGCCGGCGGCGACCATAATCTCACCCAGCAAACGCAATACGCCTCCGCGACCGACACCCGCGTGACGGCTTTCGGCTACGACTGGCAGGACCGCCAGACGAGCATGACCGACGCCCTAAGCGGCTACGCGGTCTACACTCTCGACAACCTGGCCCGCCTGACAGAAACCCAACGCTACACCGCCTCCGGCGGGACGCTCATCGCGCAGAGTGGCGCGAACTACGACGACCGCGATCGCGCCTACCAGCAATTGGTTTATGCGGTCGATCCCAGCACCGGCACGGTCGGCAACTCGCTTGTCGGCAACTCCTGGTACGACTACAGCGGCAACCTGCTGCAGTGGATCAAGCCTGGCGACGGGCAAATCTTCAGCAAGAGCGCGTACAATGGCGTGAATTGGGTCACCGCGACCTACACCGGCTACAACACCTCCGGCACGCGCTACAGCCAAGCCAACACCCCCGCTGGCGACGTCATCCTCGAGCAGACCCAGAATACTTTTGACGAAGTTGGGAACCTGGTCAGCGCCGCCAGCTTCCAGCGTCTGAATGATGCTCCATCATCCGGCACCGGCAGCACCGGCGCGCTCTCCTACGGCACGCAGCCGGAAGCACGGGTCTCGTACGCCGCCGGTTGGTTCGACGGGATCGACCGGCAGATCGCAGCCGCGAATTACGGCGCGATCGCCAGCTTCACGAGGCCGAGCACACCGCCGAGTTCCAGCAGCACTGTGCTCGTCATCACCACCGCCTACAACGAAGCTGGCCAGGCGAATCAGGTGACCGACCCAATGGGATATGTCACTCAGACGACTTATGACGACGCGGGCCGCACGACACAGACGGTCGAGGATTACGGCACCGGCCTGCTCAACCGCACCACAAACTTGACCTATACGCTGGACGACCTCGTGGCCACGCTGACGGCGATCAATGCAACCACGGGGAATCAGACTACGACTTATACGTACGGGGCTACCTTGAGCACCTCCGGCGTTGCCCGCAACGATCTGCTGGCGTCCGTCACTTATCCCGACTCGGTCAGCGGCTCGGACGTGATCAGCTACACCTACAACACGCTCGGCCAACCGGTAACAGTCACCGATCAACGCGGCACGGTTCGCACGTTCCTTTATGACAAGCTGGGAAGGCAAACCGATGACTGCGTGACCAGCGTCGGCAGCGGCACCGACAATGCCATGCTGCGGATCAGCACCGGCTACGAAGTGCGCGGAATGGTGGCCACGGTCACCAGCTATAACAACGCCACGCCCGGCAGCGGCACGGCGTTGAACCAGTGCGCGCTGACCTATAACACATTCTCGCAACTGGCTGAGGAACAGCAGGACCACGGCGGCACGGTCGGCGGCTCGTCGCCCGACGTGCAATATGGGTACGACTCCGGAGTATCGGGTTCCAACGAGATCCGTCTTGCATCGCTCACGTATCCCAATGGCCGAGTAGTTACCCGTAATTATGCGTCGGGCATGGACGCAACATTGAACCGGGTCACGTCCCTGTCGGACACAAGCGCCACGCTTGCCAGCTACACGTACCTGGGATTGGGCACGGTGGTCCGCATCGAGTATCCCGAGCCCAGCGTCTGGCTGGACTTGTGGGGCGGTACGTCCGGCACCTTCGCCGGCCTCGACTTGTTCAATCGCATCACCGACCAGCGGTGGCAGAACAACATCACCGGCACGCCGGCCGACATCGACCGCTACCAGTACGGATACGATCAGAACTCCAACCGCTTGTACAAGGCGAATGTCGTCGGCACTCCCATCGTGACCGGCGGGTTGGACGAGTATTATGCATATGACCATCTTAACCGCCTGGTTGAGATGCAGCGCGGCACCCTCAACGGCACCAAAACTGGCATCACCGGCACGCCAGTGCGGGAGATGGACTGGACGCTGGACCCCACCGGCAACTGGCCAACATACCTAACTAAAACCAGCGGGACCACGGACCTGAACCAGAGCCGCACCAGCAACAAGGTCAATGAGATTACCGCAGTTAGCGAGAGCACCGGCCCAACATGGGTGACCCCGGCCTACGATGAGGCGGGGAACACGACGACGATGCCGCAAGTTGCCGATCCGACCCAGAGCTTTACCGCCGTCTACGACGCTTGGAACCGGATGGCCAAGATCAGCAACTCATCCGGCACGGTTGCGACCTACGCTTATGACGGGCGGAGCCGGAGGATCGTCAAGACCACGAGCGCCGAGGGGCGGCACTTCTACTTCACCAGCGCATGGCAGGATGCGGAGGAACGCACCGGCACATCTACGAGCATGGACAAGCAGTACGTGTGGGGCGTCCGGTACATCGACGAACTGGTCTGCCGCGACGACGCCACGCCACAGCGGCTGTACGCCTGCCAGGACGCAAACTACAACGTTGCGGCGATTACGGACACGAGCGGCAACGTGGAGGAACGATACCTTTTTGATCCGTACGGCAATCGCACGATCATGAATGCCTCCTGGAGCGTCATCACCTCCAGCGGCTACGACTTGGCCCTCGGCCATCAGGGACTTATGCACGATGATGAAAGTGGGCTGATTTATACTCGCATGCGGATGTTGCTACCATTGCTCGGTACATTTGATAGGAGAGACTCGCTTCAGTACGATGATGGGCCGAATCTCTATGAGTTCGTTCTCGGTTCCCCTGTTAATTACATAGACCCATTGGGTAGGGGCCTCGGTTGGACGATAATTGGGTGGGGTGGCGTTGTCGTAATCGAAATTGCTGGAGGGGGGCCAGAAGATCCTGCGGCGGACGTCGGCGCGGCTGGATGGCTCTACTACACTGGGGCGGCTGGGGCCGGCGCAATCACCGGAGTAGTCGCAGCGTGTACCGCTAACCATAACGACAACAAAAAAGCGGCCGAAGAGGCTTGTCGTGCCGCTTGCTATGCGGCCTACGAGGTGGCATCAGTTGGCTGCCGCAAAATACGCTCGCCCGCTGGTCGAGCGCGCTGTTGGAGTAAGATTGCGGATGACCAAGCGACGTGTTTGGCGGCTTGCTAATAACCTTTATGCAAGGCAATAACTTCAAAATCACGCGCACGCTTCACTTTGTGCGTAACGGGACCGCGCGGAGCATAGAGGTAGTAATAGGCGGAATTGAGAAGGTTGACGACGCTACCTATTTGTGCCGATTTTCGCTGCCGTGTATAGGTCCGGAGCATGGGCATGTTTATGGAAGTGATCCGATGCAAGCTTTGGAGATTTGCCTCCGAACTATTCGCAAAGTAGTCGCGGGCGTGGTGCGTAACGGCTCGGCTGAGATTTGGTGGAATGAGCGAGGCGATCATGGGGGGTTCGAACAGGAATGAGGACGACTAGGAGAAAAAACCCGACGGAAGAAAAGGGGACATTCCTGAATGCCATTCGGATAGCCCACAACTCCGCGCCGCGACTGTACTTCGGAAAAGGTGCCACTTCGGAAAAGGTGCCAACTTCGGAAAAGGTGCCAGCCACAGTTCTCATTAGACTTTGTCGCAAAATGGGATAGGAGATGCCCGTCAATTACTTTGAATATGACGGCAGCCAGCAGGTCACGGTCACCGACCAGCGCGGCACGGTCCGGATCCGAAAAGGGGATAAGTACATAAATGTGCCGTAGGTTGTTCGTGCGGCTCGCAGGTTACGATATTCCGGTCAATGGCATGTGTTACCCGGTTCATTTTCTGATCCCCACTTCCGGCACCGGCACCGCCGGGACCAACTACGGCCAGACCAGCTACGGCTACGACGCCTTGGAACGCCGCAACCGGGTGGTGGCGCCCGGCGGGACGATCACTCGCACGATCTGGACCTGCCCGCAGCGGGTGGCATCGGTCTGGGTGGGGACCGACGACACCGGCGCGACCGACTCGAATCCCGCCCCTCGGGCGACGTACATCCAGGGTGGCGCCAACAGTACTTCAGTCGCGCCGGCCGTGGGGGTGACCCTCACCGGCGTGACTGCGGGCAACACGCTTTTGGCCTATGCCGCGGCCCAGAGCACTTCCGCTCCGTCTTCTTCTGCCGTCAGCGACAATCAGGGCAACACCTGGACGCTGGTCCAATCCCAGGCGGGGGCCAGCACCTCGGCCGGCGCCGCCGGGCTGTGGGTGGCCTACAACGTGGCCGGGGGCGACACGACCATCGGATTTGACGCCGGCTTTTTGGGCGGCTGCGGGCTGGCGGTGGCGGAATACTTCAACTTCTCCGGCTTGGGATCGATCGACACCTCCTCAAGCAACAGCACAGCCACGGCCTCCACCACGCCGGCCCCCGGCAGCTTAAGCACGACCCACCCCATCGACCTGATCTTCGCCGGGGCCAACGAGGCCCACACGAACGTCACCTGGACCGCCGGTGCCGGATATGCCCTCCGAAACTTCGTCGGTTCGGGCGGGCACATGGCCATCGCCATCGAAGACCAACTGGTCTTCTCTGCCGGCACCTACAGCCCCTCGTTCACCACGTCGGCCTCGACGGTCTGGACATCGATCGCGGCGGCAGTGGTCTCGGCCAACAACATGGTGCAAGTGACCGCCAACCAGTACGACGGCGGCGCGGACGGCGGGGACGCGAACCTGACCCAGCAGACGCAGTACGCCTCGGCGACCGACACGCGCATCAGCAGCTACGGCTACGACTTCCGCGACCGAAACACCAGCGTGACCGATGCGCTGGGCGGCTATACCACCTTCACCCTCGACAATCTGGACCGCCTGACCCAAACGCAACGGTATACCGCCTCCGGCGGAACGCTCATCGCCCAAGGCGGGACCAACTTCGATGATCGGGGCCGCGTCTATCAACAGCTCGTCTATGCCGTGGACCCGAGCACCGGCACGGTGGGCAATGCCCTGACCGGCAACTCCTGGTACGACTACAGCGGCAACCTGCTGCAGCGAATCAATCCCGGCGACGGGCAGGTCTTCACCAAGAGCGCGTTCAATGCCGTTGGCTGGGTCACCGCGGCTTATACCGGCTACAACACTTCTGGCACCAGCTACAGCCAGGCCGGCACGGTGACCAACGACACAATCATCGAGCAGACGCTGAACACCTATGACGAGGTGGGGAACCTGGTCAGCCAAGCCAGCTTCCATCGCCTCAACGACACTCCCTCCACCGGCACTGGCAGCACCGGAGCGCTTTCCTACGGAACGCAGCCCGAGGCAAGAGTCTCGTACGTCGCCAACTGGTTCGACGGGATCGACCGGCGGATTGCAGCCGCCAACTACGGCGCGATCGCCAGCTTCACGAGGCCGAGCACGCCGGCGAGTTCGAGCAGCACAGTCCTGGTCGCCAGTACCACTTATGACGAAGCGGGAAGGATCTCGGGCATGACAGACCCGATGGGGTACGTCACCCAGATGGCTTACGACGCCGCGGGACGCAAGACCCAAACGGTCGAGGACTATGGGACAGGATTGCTCAACCGCACGACCAACTGGACCTACACGCTGGATAACCTGATCGCCACGCTGACGGCGGTGAACGCCGCCACCGGCAATCAAACCACCTCGTACACCTACGGCACCGACCTCTATACCTCCACCGTGGTTCGCAACGACCTCCTGGCTTCTGTCACCTATCCCGATTCGGTCTTCGGGTCCGACGTGGTGAGCTACACCTACAACACCCAGGGCCAGCAGGCGACGATCACCGACCAGCGCGGCACGACTCGCGCGTTGCTTTACGACCCGTTGGGGAGGCTCACCGATGATTGCGTGACCTACGTGGGCGGCAGCACCGACAATGCCGTGCTGCGGATCAGCAGGACCTACGAGGTGCGGGGGATGGTGGCGACCGTGACCAGCTACGACAACGCCACGCCCGGCAGCGGCACGGCCCTGAACCAGTGCGCCCTGACCTACAACAGCTTCGCGCAGCTCACCGAAGAGCAGCAGGACCACAACGGCACCGTCAGCGGCTCCTCGCCCAGCGTGCAATACAACTACGACTCGGGGGGTTCCAGTTCCAACGAAATTCGCTTGAACGGCCTGATTTATCCTAATGGCCGTATCATCACCTACAGCTACAGCACCTCGGGCGGGATCAACGACCGGCTGAACCGGGTAGACACTCTTCGGGACACCACCAGCGGCACCACCGACCTAGCCAGCTACACCTATCTCGGACTCGACACCGTCGTCCGCATCACCTATCCGCAGCCGGAGGCGTGGCTGGACTTGTGGGGCGGGACCAGCGGCCTGTTCGCCGGATTGGATCAGTTCAACCGCGTCATCGACCAGCGCTGGCAGAACGGCATCACCGGCACGCCGGTTGACATCGACCGCTACCAGTACGGTTACGACCAAGATTCGAATCGCCTGTACAAGGCGAATATCGTCGGCACGCCAATCGTCACGGGTGGGCTGGATGAGTTCTACACCTATGACCACCTGAACCGCCTGACCGACATGCAGCGCGGCACGCTCAACTCCACCAAGACCGGCATCACCGGCACCCCGACCATCGAACAAACCTGGTCGCTTGATCCGATTGGCAATTGGTCAGGCTTTGTGACCCAAGCTAGCGGGACGATCGATCTGAACCAAAGCCGGACCAGCAACGCCGTCAACGAGATCGCGGCCATTACGGAGAGCACCGGCCCGACCTGGGTCACGCCGACCTACGACGCGGCTGGCAACACAACCACGATGCCGCAGGTAGCGACTCCTGCCAGTTCCTTTACTGCGGTGTACGATGCGTGGAACCGCATGGTCAGCATCAGCAGCAGCGGTACGACGATTGCCCAGTACCAGTACGATGGAAGGAATCGCCGCGCGGTGAAGCTGACCTACTCTGGCGGCGTGCTGTCGGAGACACGGCACTTCTATTTCATCAATGATTGGCAGGATGTTGAGGAGCGGGTCGGCACCTCCACGAGCATGGACAAACAGTACGTCTGGGGCATCCGCTACATTGACGAATTGGTCTGCCGCGACGACGCTACGCCGGAGCGGCTGTACGCCTGTCAGGATGCCAACTTCAACTTGACCGCCGTTAGCGATACCTCCGGCGATGTACAAGAACGGTACTTGTTCGATCCATACGGCAGCGTCGCGTACATGAGTGCCTCGTGGTCGGTCATCTCCGCCAGCGCCTATGCTTGGGACATCGGACATCAGGGCTTGATGCACGATGTCGAGAGCGCGTTAATCTACAATCGGAATAGGATGGTCCATCCGATGATTGGAGTTTTCGACGTGCGCGACATGGCAGGATATACCGATGGTGCGAACCTTTATCAATACATGGCGTCATCGCCGGTCGTGAATTTGGACCCGTCCGGCCTCAAATGTATCAGCCTCGACGCTTGTCTAGAATTATGTCGAAAGGTATACGCCAAGTTTATACACGATAATCCCGGCTTGACCCCAGCCGAAAGGAACGTGGCGGATAACATTAATGCGAATTGCATAGAATGCTGCAGCGCTAAGGCCGACAATAGCGGTTGCGCCGCAAATCTTGACTTCAGACCGCAAAAGCCAATTGGAAAGGGTCCGCCACGCCAAAAGAATGTTGTTTCAACCGGAGCTCAACGATGACGAAAATATGGACACTTGGATGGGTGTTACTTGTAGGTCAATTTGGATGTGTCAGTCAGCCGGATCTCGACAGTTCCGCCGGGCGATCTATCGCCGATCAATCGGGCTCGCCCAGCATGTCCACAATGTCCCATGCAGCCTTCGACGGAAACGTGGACGAGGTGAAACGGCTTGCGGCGTTGGGCAAGAGCGTAAACGGTGAGTCCTATGACGTTTTTACCCCGCTCATGTGGGCGGCGTCTGGGGGCCACGAGATTGTTGCATTGACTCTCATGGAGCTTGGAGCAGATCCGAACGTACGCAGTAGCGTAGGCCATAGTGCTCTGTCAGAAGCAGCGCGAGGATGTCACTTGGATGTTGTAAAGCTTCTGATTAAGCACGGGGCTGATGTGAACGCTGCGGATGTTAATAGAGTCGGCGGATATACCCCTCTGATGTATGCGGCCGCGCATGGCTGCGAAGGCATGTGCGAATACTTGCTTTCGCACGGCGCAAATGTCAGGGCTACAGATCGCGCGGGAAACACGGCGGCCCAGATAGCCGCTTCTCACGGGAACCTCCCGCTGTCGAGGTGGCTTGCCGATCAACAGACCCTGAAAGCAACGTAGACCAAGAAAACGTACGGGTTCGAACCCGTCCCTAATGGCATCAACTTAAGCGCAACTCCGAAAAACGCAAAGGGGTCACTACAAAACGCAACGGGGTCACTACTGATTTGGAATCGATGAGCGTAAGCGAGCCCATAAACTCGTCCTTCCCATGGGCCAAGGTCGCCCCCGGCAACCAGACCACGACCTACGCCTACGGCAGCAACACCACCTTTTCCGGCGTTGCCCGCAAGGACCTGCTGGAATCGATTACCTATCCCGATTCGGTGAGCGGATCTGACGTGGTGAGTTATACCTACAACCGCCAGGGCCAGCCGGTCAACATCACCGACCAGCGCGGGACCAACCGCACGCTGCTGTACGATCCGCTG
>Ga0182024_10025934_pt1 | contig 10317 bp, 13 predicted proteins | sample P32metaG_FD_120480 | JGI IMG/M metagenome (GOLD analysis project Ga0182024, IMG submission 120480) | Permafrost microbial communities from Stordalen Mire, Sweden - P3-2 metaG (Illumina Assembly) | ecosystem: Environmental > Terrestrial > Soil > Wetlands > Permafrost | place: Sweden: Stordalen...
GAGCCACTCCCCAATCCGACGATGACGCCGACTATCAAAAGGAAGGTAACCATGGCAATGGCGGCCACGCGTCTGCGTCGCCTCCGACGACGAGCCTCCTCAAAGAGGGCCTGCGGATCCAGCCCGTCGAGGTGGGAGGGGCGGTCCCGGACCACGGTCACTTGGTGCCCACCGTCGCGCCCACCTAGCCGAGGCTCTCGATCATCTGGATGACCTCGTCCGGGCGGTAGCCCTGCCGGCGAGCGAACGCGATCAGATCGCGCACTCGAGACACCACGGCGCCGCGTTCTGGTGTGCCGGTCACCGTGATGCCACGGCCCCGCCGGAACTCCACCAACCCCTCATCGCGGAGAATGTGCATCGCTCGAAGCACGGTGTTCTTGTTCACACCCAGGATGGCCCCAAGGTCCTTGGCCAGGGGCAGCCGCTCCCCCGGGCCGGCCTCTCCCTCTGCGATGGCTCGGCGAATCTCGGAGGCCACCTGGTCGTGGAGGGGTATCGGCTCTGAGCGGTCGATGTTGACATCGAACATGGTCCTATCTAGGGTAGTTCTATAGCGCCCTCACAGCAAGGAGCGCCGTGACGATCACAGCGCCCCACGACAACTCGATCGACGATGCCCAGGCCCTGTTCAGGGAGGCTCGCCGTCGCCGTCGGCGCCGGCGTCGCTGGCTCGTGGCTGTGTGTCTAGCCGTCATCGCGGCCACCCTTCTGGCAGTACTGCTCGTCGACAGTCACGGCAACAAGAGGTCCGGTAGTTATCCGTCGGAAGTCCAGGCGTTGAAGGGCGGGGCGTTCCCCGATCGGACGGGAACGGTCCTCGTGTTCCACGACGGCTACGACGGCGTCTTGAGCCTGGACCTCGACCATCGCGTTGCCGCTCGCCGCGTCGTCGAAGGTCAGCGGGCCGGGGACCAGCCCTGGGACATCGTCAAGGTCGGCGCCTCGCTGGTCGTCGGGTGGGGGCAGGTATGGGCAGCGCCCATCGCGGGCGGAACTTCCCGGCTCCTCGGGCAAGGCGCCACGACCACGTTCTTCCCCGCCGCGGAACCCGGCCAGGTCTGGCTCGACTACCCGAGTGGCCCCACCGACAACGGCCCACCGACATTGCGAGAGGTGGACGTAAAGACTGGCGCAACGACCCGTCAGGGCCAGGGACCCGACCCATCCCAGGGAACACCCGTCGTGGGTGTTCCCGGCGGTGTCGCTTTCGCAACCCCGCGGGGCGTCGCTCTCTGGGATGCCCGGACTGGCACCTTCACCCGGAGACTGGGAACTCAACAGTCCTATATCGCAGACGCTGCTGCAGGGCACTTGGCTTGGTGCGAGGGCTACGGGGGGATGTGCTCCACTATGCACATCACAGCCTTGGCAGGAGGAGACCGCGTCATCTCGATACCGCACGGCCGAGTGTTCAACCTGTCAGCCCGCTTCAGCCCGAACGGGAAGCACCTCGCCGTGGTTACCACTCACTCTGGAATCGAGTCTTCAGACCAGCAAGGCTCTCTCCTTGTCATCGACTCCCGCACCGGGTCGACCGTCGCCGCCGACCGCACGATCTCAGCATGGTCATCGCTTTCGTGGAACGACGCCAGCAGCCGACTCTTCTTCGCTTCGGGTACCCACAGGGGCATGGTGCTCGGCCAATACTTCCCGGCGACCGGACACACCGAAACCGCGGCGGTCCCGATCATGGGAGCCGATCCGTTCGTCATCCTGAGCCGGCCCCGCGCAACCTCCTTTCTGACAAGCACGCTCGGGCCACCGACCGCATGTCCCGCCCCCGAGGTCGGACGTCCCCTTGGCCCTCACACGCGTCTACCCGGTGGGTCGCCTCGAGTGCGGACAGGTATCTGCGGCTTTACCTTCTGACTGCCGCTCCATCGGCCCTTGGCCTCGGCAAACGGCCTGATCTTCCTGAGAGCCTGGAGTTGGTTCCGCATCGCCAATACCGCCGAGGGCCGAAGGCCCGGGAGGGCAAAGCGGCTCTTCGCATCTCAGCGGGGTCGCGGGATACGGACGGCGTTGGCTGCCGACTGTGCCGACGGCGTTCTGTGCGGCTCCGGCTGGTGGCGTAATGCGCTCCGAGCGGGCATTCTGGGCGCGTGTACGCCGAGACTGAACGGGCAGGCCTGTGCGAATTTCTCGACATGCAGCGTGAAGCACTGATCGAGAAGCTGCAAGGAGTCTCTGAGGAAGACGCCAGGCGAGCGCCGACCGTGAGTTCGCTGTCGCTACTGAGCTTGGTCAAACACTCGGCAATCTGGGAGCGCCGCTGGTTCCAGGTCGTCGTCGCTGGGCGGAGCTTCGCGGGAGAGTGGCCCGAGGTGCAGCCACAGGACGAGAACGCGTTTCGGCTCACCGACGACGGCACCATCGAAACCGTTGTCGCGTACTACCGAGAACAAATCGCTGCTTCGCAGGAGATCGTCAGAACGGTTGATCTCGACGCACCGTGCGCATGGCCAGAGATAGCTGGGAACCTGCGGTGGGTTGCGGTACACATGATTGAGGAGACGGCTCGACACGCTGGCCACGCTGACATCATCCGCGAGACCATCGACGGCAGCCGCCCCACGTAACAACGACGGGTGCGTCGGAGTACCGACGATGAGAGCCGTTCCCGCCAGTCTGCTTCCGGACCCGGCGCTTGGAGCCAGTTTGGATCGGCCGGGCAGATCCCGCGTAGGCCCGCGCGACGGTCGACGGCCAGCCCGTAGAATGGCGCAGTCCCAAAGGACCCACTTGGGCCCGAAGGAACAAACGGCAGCGGACCCCGGGCTTCGGCTCGGGGTCCGTTGTATAACGGTGTCCCTCAGGCACCCGCCCCTGGAACCCAAAGGAACAAACGGGAAACGGAACGCCTGCGGCGCCTTCTAACTTGGGGGGTGCCCCCCCAAACCCCCAGCCGGGGGCCCCACACTCGCTTCGCTCGCTGCCCCGGCGGGCTGACGGATCCTCGTATCGGGCGGGATCGTTGGGGCAGTTCCTGGCCACTGACCCAGGAATCACCGTTACCCCAGGTGCCGGTAGACGGTCTTCCTGCTGACTCCGAGCGTCTCGGCGATGGCCTCGACCGTGTACTCCCCCGCCTCGTACATCTCGCGGGCCTTCTTGATCTTGAGGGGGGTCATCACGCGCGGCCGACCACCCGTGCGCCCACGGGATCGAGCGGCGGCCAGGCCGGCCAATGTTCGCTCCTGGATCAGGGCCCGCTCGAACTCCGCCAGAGCCCCGAAGATCGAGAAGATCAGCTTGCCGCCTGGGGTCGTGGTGTCGATCTGCTCGGTGAGGCTCCGGAGCCCCACCCCCTTGGCCTTGAGATCCTCCACCAGGCTGATGAGGTGGCGCAGGGAGCGGCCGAGCCGGTCCAGCCTCCACACCACGACCGTGTCTCCCGAGCGGACCTGATCGAGGAGCCGATCGAGTTGGGGACGACTGTCGAGGGCTCCGGAGGCGTGGTCGGTGAAGACCTTCACGCATCCCGCCTCCTTCAGGGCATCGAGTTGGAGGGAGGGGTCCTGGTCCGTCGTGCTGACCCGGGCGTAGCCGAGGAGGTCTGACCTGGGTCTCTGTGTCATAACTCGCGCAACGCCTGGGGTTATGAGGAATTCCAGCGCGCACGGGTTTTGACCCACGCGGCCAGGCATGGCTGGGACTAGGGCCGGAGCCGGGTCAGAAACGAACGATTTTGGCCACCTGGATCAAGGGGCGGAGCGTCCCCGAACACCGGGAGTGGGGCGCATCATGTCAGCTAGGCCGGAATTCCGGTCTGTGGACAGCGGAGGAACTGCCCACGAACGGCCCCTCGACGGCGAGCCCACCGTAGACTGACGCTGATGTCAGGTTTCGTAGCCGCGTCGAAGGACGGGAGCGAACGTCAGGCGGCCCCCTCAACCGGGTTCATCGCCGGGGCTGCCCGGGCGATCCGTGACCCTCGCATCGCCGGCGTCCTACGTGCCGGCCCGCGGGTGGTGGACTTCCTCGTCCGTAGCCACCGGCGCACGGCCGGGATCGCCGCCGACGACAGCATCGTCGCCGTCCGGCCGACGCCCGCACTGGCAGCCCAGGCGTACCTCGACGAGGTTCTGATCGCCGCCCTCCGGCATCCAGACCTATTGCCCAGTGAGGACGACTACGCGCCCGCGGCCGCCGATCTGCAGGCCGCCCGCGGGCTCTTCAAGGCGAGGGGATGGATCGACCACCCTGCCGGCTACCACCGGGATCCCCCGCCGCCCGACGACGTGCGGGCGTGGCACGAGCACGTCCCCGGATTCGGTTACGAACACATCAACTTCTCGAGTGAGTGGGAGCCCGATCCCGAAGAGCCCGGTCGGACTCGGTGGCTCGAGCATCAGGCCAACCGGACGGCACATGCCTGGGTCTCTCGGGCACCGGGCCGGGATCGTGGGTCGTGGTTGGTCTGCTTGCACGGGTTCGGCATGGGTCAGAAGGCATCGATCGATTTGCGGGCCTTCCGGACGGCTCAGCTGCATCATCAGGGCATCAACGTGGCCATTCCCGTCCTGCCGCTCCACGGACCGCGGGCCTCAGGTCGGGTGCGTGGCGAGGATCTCATGACCATCGACATGGTTGACAGCATGCACGGCATGGCTCAAGCGACCTGGGACGTCCGCCGCCTCATCCGATGGCTGCGCGACACCGAAGGCGCCGAACGCGTCGGGGTCATGGGCCAGTCGCTCGGCGGACTCGTGGCCGCACTCGTCGCCTCACTCGATCGTGACCTCACATGCGTGATCGCCGGAATACCGGTCGTCGATCTGCCTGATCTGTTCCGTCGGCACAGTCCCCCGGCAATCGCGCGGAGAGCACAGGAGTTTGGCGTACTCGGTAGCTTGGCGAACGAGGTGCACCGTGTGGTATCACCACTCGCCATGTCCTGCGCGGTGAGTCCCGAGCGCCGGTTCATCTTTGCTGGACTCGCCGATCGGATGTCGACGTTCGGTCAGGCACATCGCCTCTGGCTGCACTGGGACCGTCCTGCATTGGCCACCTACCCGGGGGGCCACATCGGCTTCTATTGGGCCACGTCAGTCAAAACCTTCGTGACCGAAGCCGTCGACGCTTCATACGCCCACGACGATTGATACTCGCTCAAACGTTGCCAACGTTGCCGGCGCCTACGCTAATTCGGTGAAGCGCCTCCGGAATGGCCTCGGCGATCTTCCACACATCGGGGACAAGATCTGAGCACGCGACGATGCCGAAACCCACTCGATCTTCTTGGGACAGGATAGTCACGTTCAACCCGGCGCCATCCATCACGGGCCCGAGTGGGTAGATGCCCACGAGCCGAGCGCCTGCAAAGAAGAGCGGGATCGGGGGACCAGGGACGTTCGACAAGATCAGGTTATGGATGACTGGATGGTGCTCCGCTCCGTGTAGGCGCGAGTAAAGGCGCGCGCCCAATGTGAATCCGTTGAGCCAAAAATGCTCAGCCCATTGCAACAGCGTGTCGGCACCAACCATGGAGTTAAGCTCCTTCGCTCTCTGGTTGGAGGCAGCGATGATGCGGAGTCGGTCGACGGGGTTGTCAACGTCGGTGGCGAGAGTCGTGAACATTACCGACACCTTGGTGACTCCTTGCACGTCCTGAGCTCGATCATGCACGGAGACGGGCTCTGCGGCAATGAGTGGCCGATCGGGCAGCTCACCTCGGTCCGCCAGGTAACTTTGAAGCGCTCCCCCGACCACCGCGGTCAGGACATCGTTGATCGTGACCCCGAGAGCCTGCTTGACGGCCTTGACATCGAGAAGCGGCACATCGACGAACGCCACCGCCCGCTTGCCCGTGACCGTGGCGTTGAAGGACGTGCGCGGTGCCGTAAACGGCATCGTCGTCCCGGCCGCCCCCTCGCCGCTCACGGCCAACCGCCAGACTGCGGCACCAATATTCCATATGGTCGTCGGGACCAGTTTCACGATCTCGACGGGCGCTGCCAGCCGCTCGAGGAGTACATGTCCCAGCAACTCGAATGGGTTCGGTGTGCGAGTGACCGGAAGCGCGTCCACGGTGGACGCCGGTGGGGGAACGGGAGTGAGGTCGAAAAGCTCCCCGATGAGGTTGGCACCCGTAATCCCGTCGACCGTGGAATGGTGCATCTTCACAAGCAAGGCCACCCGACCATCCGGCAAGCCTTCGACCACCACCATCTCCCATAACGGTCGGTCGCGGCGGAGCTGGGTACTGGCAAAGTCGCCCACGACTTCTGCGAGTGATCGATCGTCGGCGGGAGACGCCAGCCGGACGCGCCGCAGATGACGGTCGATGTGGAGTTCGGCGTCGTCGACCCAATATGGCCGGCCCATGTTGAGCGGAACGAGAGCCAGCCGTTGGCGCATGGCGGCAATGTGGGGCAGCCGCTCCTCGAGCATCGCCCGGATGCGCTGGTAGGAGTCACCCTCGCCTTCGGTGGGACGATCCAAAATGAGCAGTCCACAGACGTGCATATGCATAGTTGGCGTCTCGCAGGAGAGAAACGCTGCGTCCAACCCACCCAACTGCTCCATGTTCCGAGTACTCGCTTCTCCGGTCCCGCTAGTTGTCTCCCGAAAAATCGTCGAACCGGGTGACAGCTTTGTTGCCTCGCGACTTTGGTCCTGGTGAAGGGACCCGCTGTTGGCTTTGGGGGGGGTCGACCCGTCTCTTACGAGGTTCTCCGCCATCATCTTCTCCTTGTTCTCCCCCTACCACGCGAAGGGCGCGGATCTCGTTGTGGCTGACTTGAGCGATCTGCTCGATCCGTGACGCCGGGTTCGCGACGGTCGAGTGGTGAGAGCGTCCTGAAGAGCACCGAGCACCGTATTGGCCGAGAACGGCGCGCGCAGGCGTCGGCATCCGTCGGGTAGCGGCCCCAGCCGGGTGGTCTCGGTCGCGGAGGCGCTCAGTATCGAGGCGATCGGGACCGGGGCACCAGGTCACGACGTACCCTTCCCGGCCCAAGAGGAGCCACAGTGCCCAGGCCTTGGCCCCGTCGGGGATCTCGACCAGCACCCGTGAACGCACCGCCTCCCGGTCGGCGTCGGGGACGGGTCGACAGGGCGCCCACGCGGCCGCAAGGTCCCGGCCGAGTTCGGTGTGCGTTCTGCGCATGGCTGACGCTCCCTTCTCGACGCAAGGCGCTTTACGGGACAGCCCCCGCCGGAGCCACCGTTTCGGCGCCGCGCTCGCTCTGGCCGCCGCCGGCGATCCCCACCGTGTGTGGGACAGATCGGTGGGCATCGTTCGGCACCGGGTAGGTCCCTGCCTCGAGCGCGCTATCGCGCTCGACGAGCTCGGCCAGGCTGCTCGATGCCAACACCTCGCGCAATGCGGCAGTCGCCTGCCCCCATGTTGCGTGCAGCGGGCACACCTCCTCCCAGCGACACGGCCCCTCGCCCAGGGCGCAGCGGTCAGCCACAAGCGGCCCCTCGCCGGCCTCGACCACTTCGAGCAGGCTGATGGTCTCGGCCGGCCGAGCCAAGCGATAGCCGCCGTGCTTACCCGCCTTGGAGATGGCGAGGCCGGTCCGGACCAGGTCGGCCAGACACTGTGACGCGAAGGTGGCCGGCACCTCCATCTCGGCCACCACCTCGCGGATCTTGCGAAACTGGCCATCGGCCCGCGCCAAACAGATGGCTGAGCGGACCACGTAGTCACCTCGTTTGGACAAGGTCAGGTTCACACAAAAAGTATAGTTAGTTCCTTGACGTCAAGTCAATCAAGTTATAAACTTGACGTTAAGTGAAGCAATCGAGGTAAGTCCCTTCGAGGGCCGGGTACGGACATCTCCGATCGGTTGGTGGAGGACGTCAGATGCGACGCAAGACCTTTGATGCAATCTTGACGACCGTTGGAGCGGTGCTCACGATCTTCCTGATCGTGGCGGGAGGACTTGGCCTTTGGGCTTACAGCTTCGCCAACTCGAACGTTCACAACCAGCTCGCCGAACAGCAGATCACCTTCCCGCCCAGGGCGGCGTTTTCGACAGCCAAGCCCGGCACCGAGATCACCCCTGGAATGATCCCGTATCTGGAGCAGTACTCAGGCCAGCAACTGGTCACCGGTCAGCAGGCCGAGGCCTATGCGGATCACTTCATCGCCGTGCACCTCCAGGAGATCGGCGGTGGCCTGACCTACGCACAGCTCTCTGCCAAGGCCCTGGCATTGCCCAAGGGCTCCGCTGCCTATACCGCGCAGGAGGCCAAGGTCCAGACGGTGTTCCAAGGCACGACCCTTCGAGGGCTGCTGCTTGAGGCGTACGCCTTTTGGCAGATGGGGCAGATCGCACTGTGGGCAGCAATCGCGTGTTTCATCGCCGCCTTTGTAATGCTGATCCTGACCATCCTGGGCTACCTGCACCTGCGCAAGGTGTCGGACACGGAGAAGCTTTGAGAGTCACCTGCACCCGGCGGCTGGAGGACGACACCTGGTTCATGATTATGTGAGCGGAGCACACGATGCTGGTTCTCCCTTGGACAGATCGATAGCCTGCGAGGACCCGCATGACGCCCCCTCACCGGGCATGTCACCGGGCAGGTCATACGGGATACGCTTTCGACAGTCCTGGTCATGGATTCCTCGTCGCGCCCGCTGGCCGTTCCTCTAGCTAGACCCGGCTGGGCTACTCGGCGAACCCACGAAGGTACTGACGCGACCGTCGGCGAGATCTCTGCGGCTGTCGAGGAGTACTTCGGGGAGCCAGGCGCCTTCCTTTGTTCGGTCCTCCCTCAACTTGAAGTCGGCCCTGAAACGGTGCAAGCCTGAAACCGTGCAGGACGGGGGAGGCAGCGCCGAATGTCAACATCAGCGAAGACCGTCCAGGAGTTCATTGCAGCCTTCATAACGGCCTGGCCCGAAGGAGACGCCGCCAAGCTGGCGTCCTTCTTCAGCGAGGACGCTGTGTATCACAACATACCGATGGATCCGATCAAGGGGCGCGACGCCATCCAAGCGACCCTCGCCGAGTTCATGGGCATGGGCGGCCAGGTCGGCGTCGACATCGCCCACATTGTGTCCGATGGCGCGATCGTGATGACTGAGCGAGTCGACCACTTCACCGGGATCGAAAAGACTATCTCGTTGCCGGTGATGGGGATCTTCGAAGTCCATAATGGATCTATCACCGCTTGGCGTGACTACTTCGATCTCAACCAGTTCACTTCTCAGATGCCGGACGGAGCCTGAGGGTCAGGGACGAGCGATCCGGTTTGTCATCGGCTTACGAGGCACGCTCGTAGGGGTAGCTGAGCGAACGTCGGATCTGACCTTGGCCGGCGGCAGCGGGCAGAATCGACAACGTGACGACGGAGCAATGCCAACAATGCGGGTTCAATGGTGACGATTGGAGCGATGCCGGAGCGCTCGAAGCGCTGGTGGAACTGCCATCTCGTTGGGCCATCGCTGTATCCGGCCTCACATCCCGGGACGCTCTCCGACGCCCGGTGCCTGAGATGTGGTCCATTGCTGAGTACGCCGACCATGTGCGCGAGGTGCTCTTCGGCATGCGGTTCCTTCTTGAGACAGCGAAGAGCCAGCCGGGGACTGACCTTGGAGCGTCTCCGGAATCACGTTTCGATGCCGAGCCCCGTCCCATAGAAGTCGAGAGCGCTTTGGCTGGGATCGGTAGAGAGTCAACAACACTGCGAGAGAGCATCTCCAAACTACCGGCGACCGCCTGGAAATCAACCGTGATCCTGGATGATACGGCGGTCGATCCGCACTGGATCGTCCGGCATGCGGTCCACGATGCGACCCACCACCTTCTCGACGTCGAACGGCTGCGCGAAGCTCTTTGAACCCCTAGCTGGTAGCGACCCGACGGCGTATGCCGCGTTCCATGGTCGGGCGGCAGTGCTCACTCAGCCAAGATTGCCGCGAATGCGGTCTCGGCCTGATCCGATGGACGATCCCCGAATGAAACGCTTCACCGGGGTCCGATCAACATCCGGAGGTCGTCCGGCTTACGAGTTGCCCCGTCGACCCTTTCTTGCTGCGCAGCCGTTTCTCGCCGTCCGGATCACTGCTGGCCTTGTCGCAGCCGAGTGGAATGATGGCTCTATGCCAGACCCCCAATTGATTGCATGGTTCAGGAGTGGTGCCGAGGGTTGGATGGCCTCCCTTGCCGAAGCAGAGAAGCAGTTGGCTCACGCCACCGCCGAAGCGGTCTCGTCTCCGACCCTTGAACATGCGTCACTCATCCGTGACGCGGCGGAGGCAGTTGCTCTTGCGGGCGGAGGTGCTCTCGCTTGGCTCGCAGAGAATCCGGGGCCCAACGCGGCTGTCAATGTGGCCATGAAGCAGGGATGGACAGCCTA
>Ga0182024_10025935_pt1 | contig 10317 bp, 14 predicted proteins | sample P32metaG_FD_120480 | JGI IMG/M metagenome (GOLD analysis project Ga0182024, IMG submission 120480) | Permafrost microbial communities from Stordalen Mire, Sweden - P3-2 metaG (Illumina Assembly) | ecosystem: Environmental > Terrestrial > Soil > Wetlands > Permafrost | place: Sweden: Stordalen...
AAAGCCCTCACCGCGGTGGATCACATCCGCGACAAGTTCGGCGAGGACAGCGTTTCCCTCGCCACCGGATTGAAAGGCCGCTTCCGCGAACGAGTGCACGAAAATCCCGCTGGACTGCCCGGCAAGACACCTCGGGAGGACCAGTAGGGCAAGTCTCCGACTTGCCTCTTGTCCCACAAGGTAAACTACTAACAGGCAGCTGGACATGAAGGAACTTATCGAAGACATCGCGAAAGCGCTAGTGGATTTGCCCGACCAGGTTGTTGTCAAAGAAGTACAAGGCGAGCAGGTCACGGTGCTTGAGTTACGAGTCGCCCCTACCGACTTGGGAAAGGTCATCGGCAAGCAAGGCAGAACCGCGCGATCCATTCGCACGCTTCTGGGCGCCGCCGGAATGAAGCTGAACCGGCGATTCACGCTGGAAATCCTGGAATAATTCTGAAGCTCGTTACCATCGCCCGCCTTCTCAGAGCCCGTGGAAACAAGGGAGAGCTGGCTGCGATCCCGCTCAGCAATCAGCCGGAACGCGTGAAGAATGTCCTGGTGAACCAGGCTCCCATGGAAGTGGAGCGCACCTGGATGCACGGCGACCACATCATCTTCAAGTTCAAAGGCGTGGATACCATCTCAGACGCCGAGCGTCTGGCGGGCGCCGATGTCTCCATCCCCATCGAGCAACGCGCCCCAGTCCCCGAGGGCGAGTATTATCAATCGGACCTGCTAGGCTGCGAAGTATTCGACCCCACCGGCCGCCTCCTAGGAACCGTAGAAGCCTGGCAGGAAACCGCCGGCACGCCGCTGCTAGAAGTGAGAACGCCAGATCAGAAAGAAATGCTGATCCCCTTCGCCCAATCGATCTGCACAAAAATCGACCCGGAGCACCGCAGAATAGAAGTCACCCTCCCAGAAGGCTTGGAAGACTTAAACTAAACATCCGTGTTCATCCGTGGCCAAGAAGACTTAAACTAAACATTCGCGTTCATCCGCGTTCATTCGCGGCCCAAAATGATCTTCCGCATCCTCACCATCTTCCCGGACTTCTTTGAAGGCCCCTTCCGACACGGCGTCGTGGCCAACGCCGCTCAATCCGCCCTGATCCAGATCCACATCCACGATCTCCGCAACTGGACGCACGACCGTCACCGCACCGTTGATGACCGTCCCTTCGGCGGTGGCGAAGGCATGGTGCTAAAACCAGCGCCGATTTTTGAAGCCGTGGAAAGCATCTGGCCCGAACGATCCGCCCAGCAACGCCTGGTGCTGCTCTCAGCCCAAGGTAAGCGCTTCGATCAAGAATCCGCGCGCCGGCTCGCGACCCAATATGACGAGCTGTTCTTGATCTGCGGCCGCTACGAAGGCGTGGATGAGCGCGTGGCCGAGCATCTGGCCGACGAAGAGCTGTCCATCGGCGATTTCGTCCTGAGCGGCGGCGAGCTGGCGGCCGCGCTTGTGATAGATTGCGTGGCCCGGCTCCTGCCCGGCGTTCTCGGCAATCAGGATTCGGCAATCCAGGAATCCTTCAGCGATGCCGGACTCCTGGATTGTCCCCAGTTCACGCGACCCGCGGATTTCCGGGGTTGGAAGGCGCCCGAAGTGCTTCTGAGCGGCAACCATGAAGAGATTCGGCGCTGGCGCCTGCAGTCGGCGCGAGAGAAGACTGCACGGAACCGCCCGGATCTACTACAATAGAGAATTCAAGGAATTGTAACCATGCCTAACCCTCTCCTCACCAAAATAGTCGCCAAACACAAGCGGCCCGCGGGGCCAGAGTTTCGCCCCGGCGACACCATCCGCGTGCACGTCAAGATCAAAGAAGGTGACAAAGAACGCCTGCAGGCTTTCGAAGGAACCGTGATTGCCCGGAAGAACTCCGGCTTGGGCGAAACCATCACCGTTCGCAAGGTCAGCTTTGGCCAAGGTGTAGAGCGCATTTTCCCGCTTCACGCGCCCGTCATCGATCATATCGACGTGGTGCGTACCGGCCGGGTGCGCCGCGCTAAACTCTACTATCTTCGCGAGTTGAAGGGCAAAGCCGCCCGCCTTCGCGAGCGCGAATAGGTGCCGAGCGCTCTCACCGAAGTAAGAGCGCATCATTGATGAGATGCCAGGCCAAATACGAGCGCGAGGCCCAGGCCCAGGGTTTTGAGCGAATCGCCGGCGTGGACGAAGTCGGCCGTGGCGCCCTGTTCGGCCCGGTCTTCGCGGCTGCCGTCATCCTTTCGCCGGATCGCCCCATCCGTGGTCTGCGCGATAGCAAGCAGCTTCCGGCGGAACGCCGCCAGATTCTCGCCGGACGCATCCGCGAACGCGCCGTGGCCTGGGCCATTGCCGCTGCCGATGCTTTTGAGATCGATCACATCAACATCTACCAGGCCTCGCGACTAGCCATGCGTCGAGCCGTTGAACGCCTCCGCCCCGCGCCGGATTATCTTCTGATAGACGCCATCACAGTCGATCTTCCCATCGCCCAGCGCGCACTCATTCATGGCGACGCCCTATCCCAATGCATCGCAGCCGCGTCTATTCTAGCGAAGGTGGAAAGGGACGCGTGTATGTGCCAGTGGGACCAGGTCTTCCCGCAATATGGCCTGAAGAGCAATAAAGGCTACACCACGGACCGGCATTGGAAAGCGCTGGAGACTCACGGACCCACCTCCTTGCACCGATTCAGCTTCTGGCCAGTGCGTGACCATTCGCCGCACGTGCTTTGGACCGGTTATCCCCGACAGGGCGAACTGTTCCCGCCCGAACAGCCTCCGCCCGAATGGTCGAACGATCAAGAGGCGCCCCTTCTGGAAAAGGCGGCATGCAGCCAGTAGAACGCCAGCCCTTCGTCGAAGAGCCCGCGGAAGCTCCCAAGACCTCGTGGTTCCACAAGCTGGCCAGCTTGCTGTTCATCATTGTCTGCTTCGAAGTGGGTGTGTTCCTGTTGATTTTTCCCTGGATGGATTATTGGAACAACAATTCCATCGCCGGCCTCGCGCCCTGGGTGCGCACGATGTGGGAGAACGCCTATTTTCGAGGCGCCTTGAGCGGCCTCGGCCTGGTAAACATCTACATCTCACTCGGCGAGGTCTTTAGGCTGCGGCGGCCTCGTGCTGATAGACTGAAAGTACCGGTTTTATGAAAGCCTCATCGGATCGTAGCAAGACAGCGGTGGTAGATCCGGCCCCTGCCATCGACGTGGCCCTGAAGCCTGACCCACCGCGGGGAACCATAGCCGAATGGGCCATCACCATCCTGCTCCTGTTGTTCGGAACCACCACGCTGGTGCAGGCCTTCGTCATTCCCACTGGATCTATGGAAGACACGCTGCTGATCGGCGATCACCTTCTGGTAGATAAACTCGCCTATGCGCCGTCTGGAAAAGTGAGCAAGTACATCCTTCCGTACGAGGAACCGAAGCATGGCGACATCATCGTCTTCCGCTATCCGGTGGACATCAGCCAGACCTTCGTCAAACGCGTCATCGGAGTCCCAGGCGATCACCTCAAAATAATCAATCAGCAAATCTATCGCAACGGTGTCAAGCTGACCGAGCCCTACGTCTACCACAAGAATCCTTATCCGGACTCCTATCGCGATAACTTTCCGTCGAGCGAGCCCAACCTGATGCTGATGGATCGCGCCAAAGAAATGTTGGCGAACAATGTCGTGAACGGCGAAGTGATCGTACCCCCGGCATCTTTCTTCGCCATGGGCGACAATCGCGACAACTCGCTCGATAGCCGCTACTGGGGCTTTGTGCCCCGCGAGAATATCATCGGGAAGCCGCTCATCATTTATTGGTCCTACGACGCCAGCACGGAAAGTCTCGCCAGTTCTTCGGTGAATGCTCTGGGGCGCCACTTTGTCGATCTGGCCGAACATTTTTTCACCAAAACACGCTGGACTCGAACGTTCAGGTTGATCCATGGCTACCATAGCGACAACTAAACCCGCTCAGGACACTGCGCCCGTTCAGCGCAGCTCTACCGCCGAATGGGCCATCACCATTCTGATCCTGCTGTTCGGTACTTCCACTATCGCGCAGCCATTCGTGATTCCCACTTCGTCGATGCACAACACCCTCTACACCGGCGACCATCTCATCGTCGACAAGTTGGCCTACGCACCTCCCGGCGCCTTGAGCAAGTACATCATGCCCTACGAGGACGTGAAGCGCGGCGACATCATCGTATTCCGCCATCCGACGTTGACCGGCGCGGATTACGTGAAACGCGTGATCGGCCTTCCCGGCGACCATATCAAATTGGTCTCGAAGCGCGTCTTCATTAACGGCCAGCCCGTGGACGAGCCTTACGTTATCCACCTCGACAACTCCATGCTCTACCGCGACAACTTTCCGGTGGGCGAGCCCGACTACGCAGCCGATCCCAAGATGAGCGCCCGCGCCTCCCAGATGTTGCACGACAATGTCGTGAATGGCGAGCTGGTGGTCCCTCCCGGGAACTATTTCGCCATGGGCGACAACCGCGACAATTCACTCGACAGCCGCTATTGGGGTCTGGTGCCGCGCGAGAACATCATGGGCAAACCGCTACTCGTTTTCTGGTCCTACGATGCGCCCACCGAAGACCTGAAGGATTATAACCTGCACCATTTGGTCGATCTGTCACTCCATTTCTTCACCAAAACCCGCTGGAACCGTACGCTCAAGCTGATTCACGGATACCCGCTGGGCGGATGAGCCGCGCCTCCAGCCACTACGGCCTCATTCTGGCCGGAGGCCGAGGCACGCGTTTCTGGCCGCGTAGCCGCCGCAGCCATGCCAAACAAGTATTGCGCTTCGGTGGCGACCGGTCGTTGATCCAGCAAACTGTAGACCGCCTACGCCCGGTTCTCCCGCCCGAACGCATCTGGATTCTCACCAACGATCATTTGCGCGCCGAGATCGTCAGGCAACTGCCCGAAGTGCCCAAGGCCCAGATTCTAGCCGAGCCGGCCCAACGCAACACAGCGCCCGCCATTGGACTCGCCGCGCATATCCTGCAATCCATCGATGCGAACGCGGTAATGGGAGTCTTCCCCGCCGATCACATGATCTCGAAGCCGGCCAAATATCTGCAATTTGTCCGTCCTGCATTCAAGGCCGCGTCCGCCGGAAAAATCGTCGTCCTGGGAATTCAGCCGCGCTGGCCCGAAACCGGCTATGGATACATCGAGTTTCCCAAAGGCCTCAAGCCCGGCTCCCGCCAGCCACTTCCAGTGCGCCAGTTTCGCGAGAAACCCGATCTGAAAACCGCCACGCGCTATGTGCGCTCCGGAAACTTCTACTGGAACGCCGGCATGTTCTTCTGGAAAACTTCCGTCCTGTTGGACGCCCTGCGCGAGTTCCAGCCCAAAACCGCGACCCTGCTAGCCAGCCTTCCGGCGTTCACCGACCGCCAATTTTCTTCGAAGCTGAAGCATGCCTTTCCCAACTGCGAAAACGTCTCCATCGACTACGCCGTTCTCGAAAAAGCCCCCAATGTCGTAGGATTCGCCACCACCGATTTTGGCTGGAGCGACGTCGGCAGTTGGAACGCGGTCTACGAGCTGCTCCCGCGCGATGCAAACGCCAACGTCTTCCGCGGTGAAGCCCTAGCGCATTCGAGCTCCGGCAACTACGTAGACGCCGAGCGCAAGCTCGTGGCGTTGCTAGGCGTGAAGGACCTGGTAATAATAGACACCCCCGACGCCCTCCTAATCGCCGACCGTTCCCGCGCCCAAGAAGTCGGCGACCTGGTAAAAAAACTAGAACAACAGAACCGCGACGACCTGCTTTGATTTCTTAGCCGCTGATGAACGCAGATAAACGCCGATAAAGGGTTATGTTTTATTTGCGTTCATCCGCGTTCATCCGCGGCCAAAAAAACACCGGTCGGTCTAGACTGGAAAATCCCTATGCTTCCGCACCTGCCACGCCTGCCAAAGATGCCTCCGATCGTGCGCAGCCAGCAACGCGAACCGCTGCCCCAAACTCAATTTGAACGGCCCCACCGGACTCGGAACCTTAATCCGCACCAGATCCAATCCGTTCGCTTTCTTCACCAGCTCCAGCATCCGATCATGAATGGACAGAAACTCCGGGACCACCTTGTCCTTGAGACGTCCCGCTGGAGGTAAGTAGAGCTCCGGCGAACTAATCCTAAACTTCGGCGGCGCATCCATGAACCCAACAAACCAGCGGCCGATGAAACCATACCGGAACGGTCCTGAACCCGTCAGACCAGCCGCTCGCCCCCGCTCGATCTCTTCAGCCAGCAGCGGCAAATCCAGCCTGTCCACGACATTCAGATGCGCCAGACACTCGGAAATCGACCAATGTTTCGCCGACGGCCGCCAGTTGAACTGAGTGTCATCGAGCGGTGCGGTAAGCTCCTGCGCGTCTTCCTGGATGTTTTCAATCTGCTCGTAGTAGTCGCGCAACTCTTCTACCAGAACAAGCTTTGGCGACGTTCCAGATTCCGGCATCGTCACACCTTAAATGTGCCGATTATTTTACCTCCGACGCAGGCATATTGTCTTGGAACCACTTAACAACGCGCTGGAAGAGATCGCGGCGATGCTCCGGATCTCGAAAGCTATGCCCTTCGCCCGGATAAATGATGAACTCCGTCTTCACTCCCAGCGTGTTCAACGCGTGCCAGAACTCGTAGGATTGCGGCACCGGGCACTCCCCGTCGCGCTCGCCCACCGCGATCAGCGTCGGCGTCTTCACATTCTTGATGTAATTGATCGGCGAACTTCGCGCGTACACCGCCGGATCGTCATAGACCGACGAGCCGAAGTACGGCAGCATCCACTGGTCGATGGAGTTTTCGCCGTAGTAGCTTTGCAAATTGGCGATGCCCGCGCCCGCGAATGCCGCCCGGAATCGATTGGTCTGCGTGACGGCCCACATGGTCATGTAACCGCCGTAGCTCCAGCCCGCGATTCCCACCCGGTGGTCGTCCACTGGATAATTCTTCACCACGTTGTCCACGCCCGTCAAAATGTCGCGCAAATCGCCGTAGCCGAAATCCCGCACATTGCCCCGCGTGAACTCCTCGCCTTGCCCGTAACTGCCTCGCGGATTCGGGAAGAACAGAAAGTAACCTTGCGTTGAGAGCAGTTGTACAGGCAGCCCCGGCCGAGGCCAGGACGGACGCGTGTCAGCCGCCGGCCCTCCATGCACCACAACAATCATCGGGTAGTGCTTCCGCGGATCATACGATTGGGGAAACATCAGCCAACCCTGCACGGAAAGCCCGTCGCTATTCCATTCCACGCTCTTTACCGCGCCCCACGCCGCGTGCCGGCCATCGTTCGAGTGCGTAATCTGTTGCCACGAACCCGTATGGCCCGCCCATACCTCGGGCGGATGGTCCCACGAAGATCGGATCATCGCGCTAGTACTGGCATCCCCAGAAAAGGTGACGCTGTTCTCGCCCTTCCAAACCGTCTCGATGCTTCCCGAGGCCAAATCCAGCGTGGATACCGCCATGTTCCCGGAAACATCTTCGGTCATCAGAATCTGCTTCGAAGACGGAGTCCACCGGAACCAGTTCGGCGACGATTTGCGTCCCGGAGTCAGATCTTGCAACGCTCCGCCGGCGGCCGGAAGCGCATAAATGTCGCCGCCCGTCGAACCCTCGTCGCTCATCAATCCGCCGATGAACGCAATGGTTTTTCCATCCGGCGACCATCGAACGTTCGCCACCTGCATGGATGGCTTCAAAATGTGCCGCACCGCGCCGGACTGCGCATCCACGGCGTAAAGCTCCGCGATATACCAATTGTCGTCGCCCGGACCCGGCGCCGCGAGGTACGCCAGTTCTTTCCCGTCAGGCGACCAGTCGTATTCATAAACGTGCATTCCATCCGGCGAGATCACGCGCGGAACTCCAGTCGCCGGATTCACCAGCGCCAGCCGTTGCAGATGTATCTGTGACGCCACCACTCCAGAATCCGGAAGAGTAGCTTCAGTCGGACCGGGAATATGCGTTACCCCCGCCATCCACAGGATCGCTATGCTGCGCCCGTCCGGCGACCAGTGCGGATCCGCCAGATATCCTTCCACATCCGTCACCTTGCGAGGCTTTCCCCGGCCCGGCTTTTCCACCACGTATAACTGAAGTTGTTTTTCCGAATCCGTATTCGCAGGGAACGCCAATTTGCCATCGCGCGACCACGCCAGACCCTGCGCGGATTCGCTGCCGTCCATAATGGTTCGCGCAGCGCCGCCCGAATCCCGCAAATCCCTCACCAAGACTGCCGCCCGGCTGGAATCCGTGCCATTCTTAGCCGGAATAGTTTCGATCCACGCCACCATGCTCCCGTCCGCGGACATCGCCACTTCGCGAAACAGATGAACCGCGGAAAGCGCGTTCAGAGCTTGATCGACCTGCGCCTCCGCGGTCAAGCAAAATAGCAAAATTATGAAGATAACCAACGTCCGCACATCGTAATGATAGTACAGGCTTGAATGTGGGGCAGGTTGTCAACCTGCGCGCCGATTGCCAATCGGCGCACTCGCACCAAGCGAAACTATTATGGTTGTGGATATGGCGATTCACGAGCCCAGTAGCCGCCTGAGCGAGCGTGAGCGGCTACGGCTGCTTCGCACCTTCGACGAAGTCGTCCCCCGCATTCCACTGCGCAGTTTGCGCAGTATGGAGAATGAGTTGAGCACTCTCCGCCGTGCTCGCAGGGCTAGCGGCCGAAGATCCTTGGCCGAGCGGGGAATCGCCTGATTGTTTGTTCTTGTTGATAGTCTCACCGGAGCCCGGCGAAGCAAATTGAGCGCGGACGCTGTTTCCCTCGTTGGTGCTTTACGAGTGGCTGCGGAGCCCACGCTTGCCACAGGAGTTGGGCGCGCAAGAAGCTTTATGGCCCAGTGATTCCGCCATTCCATTTGGATTCGCGGAAGCCGCTCTCAGCGCCAACAAATCCACTCGCCGTCCGCGTGGACGCGAGATCGATCTCGCAATCGCCGCCTGCGCAATCAGCCGTCAGGCCGAATTGTGGACGCTCAACACATCCGATTTTGTGGACCTTCCGGGTTTACGGCTGGCCTTGCTCAAGTAACCAGTTAGTAACCCGCAGCCTTGCGCTCGATCCCCGGTCCCTCGATGGATTCCACAATCAATCTCGCCTCGGAAGACTCGGGAATAAACGTAGCGCCCAACTGCCTCCAACGCCCCAGCAATCGACGCCCGGCATCGTCCACCGACGTCAAACCCTCAACATCCACCACGAAAGCCCGCGTCCCCAACGTCGATGAGCCCGTTCGCCAAACACGCTCCACTTCCGCCGCGTTTCCCGCCAAAAGCGCGCCAGCCAATTCCAGACGGAACGTGGAGGGATCATCATGGAGATAATAAACCAGTCGGGCCATGCCGCTCATATTGCTGATGCATCTCGACCCGCATTGGTTTCTCAGATTCAGCTAGGATCAAAGGCGTGCAACTGAAACCTTATCTAACCTTCAACGGCCAATGTGAGGAAGCCTTCCGCTTCTACGAGAACTGCCTAGACGCCAAAATCTCCTTCATGATGACCTACGGGGATTCACCCGAGCAAACACCGCCCAGTTGGCGAAAGAAAATCATCCATGCGACGCTCGCCGTGGGTGACCAGGTGTTACAGGGTGTGGATGTTCTTCCCGAGCATTATCAAAAGCCCCAGGGCTTCTCGTTGTCACTCAACCTTGATGATCCCGAAGAAGCGGATCGTATGTTTAACGCTCTGGCCGAAGGCGGGACTGTGCAAATGGCGCTTCAGCAAACCTTCTGGGCCCGGCGCTTCGGTATTCTGGTAGATCAATTCGGCACGCCCTGGATGATCAACTGCGGAAAACCAGCTTGAAACGAGAATGCTTCTCCAGCTAAAATCCGTCCAGAAACACTTCGGCGGCGTTGTGGCCCTGCGTGCCGGCAATCTCGACGTCTCTACCGGCGAAGTCCATTTGCTGATGGGCGAAAATGGAGCCGGCAAATCCACTCTGATGAAGATCGTGGCCGGCATGCTGGAGCGCGATAGCGGGGAAATGCTCTGGCAGGGACGAAGCGTCAAGTTTCGCAGTCCCGCGGAGGCCGCCTCCCAAGGCATTGCGATGGTTCATCAGGAATCCATGCTGGCCCCTCACCTCTCCGTTGCCGAAAACATCTTTCTGGGACGCGAGCCGCGCCTTCCGCTCGGTTGGGTGAACCGGCGCGCCATGATGCAGCGAGCCCAAAGCATCATCGAAGAACACCACTTCCCGCTACAGGCCGCCTGGCGCGTGGATAAACTCAGCCCCGCCGGCAAGCAGATGGTCGAAATCTGCCGCGCCATTCAACAAGGCTCCAGCCT
>Ga0182024_10025936_pt1 | contig 10317 bp, 9 predicted proteins | sample P32metaG_FD_120480 | JGI IMG/M metagenome (GOLD analysis project Ga0182024, IMG submission 120480) | Permafrost microbial communities from Stordalen Mire, Sweden - P3-2 metaG (Illumina Assembly) | ecosystem: Environmental > Terrestrial > Soil > Wetlands > Permafrost | place: Sweden: Stordalen...
GTCGTCAGCGAGATCGATGATTTCGGCTGCGGCAGCCATGAGATGTCCAAGCGCGTCGGAAATCGCCCCGTGCGTTGGTGCGTCGCCGGCTATCCGCTCGGCTGCCTCCAAGGCCGCAGCGGCAAGAACGGCCGCTGGCGCTCGAACGTGTGGACCTACCCCGGGGCATCGTCATTGGGCTCGGAGGCCCGCCGCGGCCTGCAGGACCATCCGACCGTCAAGCCTACCGCCATGCTCGTGGAAGCCCTTGTCGACCTCACCAACCGCGGCGACATCGTGCTCGATCCCTTTCTCGGCTCGGGTTCTACCCTGATTGCCGCCGACAAGGCCGGCCGCGTCTGCCGCGGCGTCGAACTCGATGCGCTCTATGTCGACGTGATCATTCGGCGCTATGAGGCCGTGACGGGTGCGGCCGCCGTCCTCGCGGAGACGGGCGAGAGGTTCGCCGACGTCGCCGCGCGAAGGGCGGGGGAGGCGCTGCGGCCTTCACTGTGAGGATCGATGTCGACGCGGGGAAGGGGGCGCGCGATGATCGTCGCGTTTCAATAATAGCAGGGATCGGGCCGTTGTGCGGCGAACAGAAGACGATCAAATCGGCCGAAAGTCGATGTCATAGCCAAAGTAGCGCGGGCCGACGAATTCGAGTCCTTGCGGCGTCCGCCATTGCGCATTGCAGGGATAAGCGATCGCGACGACGCGAATGCCATAGCGGAGCGCATCCGCCGTGACGGGGACGCCGGTTTCCGCTTCGAGCAGCGTGATCATGACGATCGTCTCGCCGTCCCGCTCGGCGATGAGGAATTCGTTTGGGCCTGGGCCGCGGTGGCGCGGGCGCCGACGAGACCGGCTAGAGCAAGGCGATGCAATGGCGCGAGCATGCTGCTCCTTCGTTTAGCGTCTGTGTCGCACAAACCGATCGGCTGGGAAATCATCACCCGCGCCACCCTCCGACTGTGTCCAGATTTGATGCGCCGTCTCGAAGCTGCGAAACTCAGCGAGTCAGAACTTTCCAAGGGAAACGCGCCGCGATACTCTTGAGACGGGCGCCCACATTCGCCACGGCCCGCCGAGGCAGGTAAAATCGAGGCGGCCTGTGAATCCACCGAGACGCAATCACAAGACTTCCGGCGCGCGATCTGCTCCGAAATCATAAAAAGGTCCGGCGAATTAGGATACTCAAGGGAATGCCATTGCGTCGGCGCACAACTAGGAAACAGGCGATCTTGCGATACGCATGAAGCCGCAGCTCGAATCATCGACCCAAGAAGTGCTCGCCGGTCTCGTCGAGCGGGTCACCTTCCACAACGCGGAGAACGGCTTTTGCGTTCTCCGCGCGAAGGCTCGCGGACATCGCGAACTGGTGACCATCGTCGGCCATGCAGCGACGATCTCCGCCGGCGAGTGGATCACTGCTTCGGGCGAATGGTTCAACGACCGGGCGCACGGCCAGCAATTCAAAGCGCGGTTTCTGAAGACTTCAGCGCCGACATCGATGGAGGGCATCGAGAAGTATCTCGGCTCCGGCATGATTCGTGGGATCGGCCCGGTCTACGCCCAGAAGCTGGTTCGCGCCTTTGGGGAGAAAGTGTTCGACACAATCGAAGCGGAGCCCGATCGTTTGCGCGAGGTGACGGGCATCGGCCCGGTGCGCGCCAAGCGTATCACGGACGCCTGGGCCGAGCAGAAGGTTGTGCGCGAGATCATGGTGTTCCTGCATGAGAATGGCGTCGGCACGGCGCGGGCCGTGCGTATCTACAAGACCTATGGCGCCGATGCCGTGCAGGTCATGACGGAGAATCCATACCGGCTGGCGCGCGATATCCGTGGCATCGGCTTCAAAACTGCCGACGCGATTGCCATGAAACTCGGCATCGAAAAGACCGCCATGATCCGGGTGCGCGCCGGTATCTCCTTTGCGCTGACGGAGGCCATGGACGAGGGCCATTGCGGGTTGCCCAGCGATGAGTTGATCCCGCTCGCCGAGAAATTGCTCGAAGTGCCACAGGAACTGATCCGCACCGCCCTCGATCTGGAACGATCCGAGGGGACCGTCATCGCCGACAATGTCGGCGAAACGCCGTGCGTGTTTCTGGCGGGTCTGTACCGGGCCGAGCGTGGCATCGGCGAGCGGCTCACTCGGCTCGTAAATGGTAAAGTGCCATGGCCATGGATCGATCCGGACAAGGCCCTGCCGTGGGTCGAGCAGCGCAGCGGTCTGCAACTTGCCGACAGCCAGAAGACCGCGATCCGCCTGGCGCTGATTTCGAAAGTGCTCGTTATTACCGGCGGCCCGGGCGTTGGCAAGACCACGATCGTTAACTCGATCCTGCTGGTTCTCTCGGTAAAGGGCGCGAAGCTGCTTCTTTGCGCCCCCACCGGCCGTGCCGCCAAGCGCATGACCGAAGCGACAGGGTTCGAGGCTAAGACGATCCACCGGCTCCTCGAGGTCGATCCAAAGGGCGGTGGGTTCAAACGCAACAGCGACAATCAACTCGACTGCGACATGCTGGTCGTCGACGAGGCCTCCATGGTCGATGTCATGCTGATGCAAGCGCTGATGAAGGCGACGCCGGACAGCGCCGCGCTACTGATCGTGGGCGATATCGACCAGCTGCCATCGGTCGGGCCGGGACAGGTGTTGGCTGACGTCATCGCCTCTGGAGCGGCGCCCGTGGTGCGCCTCACGGAGGTCTTCCGGCAGGCCGCCGCGAGCCGAATCATCGTCAGCGCCCATCGCATCAACCAGGGCTACATTCCGGATCTCAAGCCGCCCGGCGTCGACAGCGACTTCTACTTCGTGCAGGCCGAAGATCCCGAAACCGCCGTGCGCCGCATCGTAGAATTGGTAAAGAGCCGCATCCCCAAGCGTTTCGGCCTCGATCCAATCCGTGACATTCAGGTGCTCTGCCCGATGAATCGGGGCGGCGTCGGCGCCCGCTCGCTCAACATCGAACTCCAGGCAGCGTTGAACCCTGCCGGAGAGCGTAAGGTGGAGCGCTTCGGCTGGACCTTCGCGCCCGGCGACAAGGTCATGCAAATCGAGAACGACTATGACAAGGAGGTCTACAATGGCGACATCGGTTATATTGACGACGTTGATCCGGACGCCGGCGAACTCAATGCCAGCTTTGACGGTCGTTCGGTAAACTACGGCTTCGGCGAACTCGACACGCTGGTGCCGGCCTATGCTGCGACCATTCACAAAAGCCAAGGCTCCGAATACCCTGCCGTGGTTATCCCGATCATGACCCAGCATTACGCCATGCTGCAGCGGAATCTCCTCTACACCGGCATCACTCGCGGCAAGCGCCTCGCGGTTCTGGTTGGGCAGAAGAAGGCAATCGCCATCGCGGTTCGCAACGTCTCGGGCCGACGGCGCTGGTCGAAGCTCGACGAGTGGCTTCGGCTGGGCATGCCCGGCGGACCACGACAAGGCTAACCGCGCGGCCGCGCGGGCGCGACTACCCTCGGGGCGCGCGTATGATGTGGGGCGAGTCTCGACGCGGGTCGCCCGACGAATATCGGGGAAGTCGTTCCGATTGGCGGCAGGGGGTAAGCTGGAGTTTGCGGCGCGGGAGTGTCGGCGGGTAGTGGGCCAGTTTGAATAAGGCAGCTCGCGCCCGCACTGGAAAACTTTCGCCGATCGCGGCCTAATCTCATAATGGCCGAAGAGCATCACTTCACGATAAGGGTCGACGCAGACCTTTTGCGCGAGGATCATTTTCGCTGGACGCTTTGCGAATCGGGGCAAGTGCGGGAGCGCTCTGAAGGCTCCTACGCGACGAAAGGCGAGGCATACGCCGCCGCTGCGAATGTGTTATGGGAATACCTTACGGAGTGGCAGCCTCCTAAGTGGCAGGTTTTATGACCAAATTCCCCAAACGCCCGCGCGATTTTAGCCAAGCCGCCAAGCTCGTTGTCGATATAGCGAGCGGTCAAGTCGAAGATCGCGAGCCGACGCCAGAGGAACAGGGCAAAGACCCGGGCACCGTCGCCCTTGGCCGCAAAGGTGGGTTGAAGGGGGGCAAGAAACGCGCGGAGAATATGACGTCATAACAGCGAAGCGCCGCTGCAAAGAAAGCGGCTACTTCGCGTTGGCGCCGTCCGTAAATTCGAGGGGCAGCTCCAAAGTTGTTCCGCGTCTCGGGAGCACTTGATCGACCATATTTAGGAAGCGGTTCCAGCCGTATCCGTTGGCGATCGCCAGCCGTTGAAACATCATAAGAGAATGTAGATGCTGGGCGAGCATCGGATCGCCGACGTCCTCCGTTAGCCATTGGTGCATTCTATCGCGGCGATGTCCCTTTTCATCCCTTGGTGTTTTGGACTGCAATTCCCTTACTAAGCCTGGCGCTATCCGCTCAAACACAAGATCATTCGTGTAGTGCCCTACAACGCTATATCGGTTCTTAGACATTCCAGGCCATATCCAGCCCTTCAATTTATAGATGTTCTCGTAAAACTCGTCTGGGAATTTCTTTGTCCAAGCTGCAAGCTCCTTGCGGACTATCAGTTCCAAATATTTTTGAAGAGCATTCTGCGGCCGAACTTTTTCATACCCAGTGGCTTCGTCAACCAAGGCGACGATGCCCGTTTCGGCGAGTGCGCGCGTGAGGATTTCCGCCCTTTGCGCCTTTCCAAGCTGTTGCGCTTGGAGCTTCCCTTGCTCTCTTGCACGCAGCCACACATTGCACACGGCCACGAGAACCGACGCGTCATAGCCCCTCACTAGTCTGTCTCCGTCGATATAATCAACGGGAACGAGGGGCCCTTCTAATAACTCCTTGTCAATAAACGGGTTTAGCTGTCTAGGCGCGATAAAAAGCGGCAAAAGAGCCCCTTCGTCCGACGCCGATTTCTTGAGTCTTTTAGATGCCCCGCTCCTCGATCCGAGGATCGCATTCGTGATGCCAGTTTCCGAAAGCACCCGTTGAATACCGGTAGGGCTCTGGATCACCGCGCATGGCAACTTCATCCCGGCAAGGTCAAGAATGTTCTTGTATCCCTCAAGGACACGAGGCGCCGCCGGATCGACAGGGCGCGCTTCCCAACGCTTTTTCGCGGCGTCGCTCGCGATAGCTGATCGCTCTTCCTTCGTCAGTTTTGCGGCGCGCGCAAATCCGCCAAGCGCCTTTCCAGTCGGTTCATTGTCCATAATGCAGGCACTCCTATTAAAGTGCTTGCAATTTAGCCCATTCTAGAAAATTATGCAAGCATAATCCAGAACGTGCTTGCAATTCAAATCGCTTATGCATAATGGCCAGTATGAACAAGCTGGACAAAACCGATCGCGCCCGCATCCTGCATCTTCTCTGTGAGAGGATGAGCATACGCGCCATCACCCGCACGACTGGCGTTAGCAAGACGACTGTCAGCAAGTTAGTTGTCGACGCCGGGATTGCCGCCGCTTGGTACCAGGACCGCGTTTTTCGCAATCTGACTTGCAAGCGAATTCAGGTCGACGAAATTTGGAATTTTGTTTACGCGAAGCAAAAGAACGTTCCGACCGCGAAGGCCGCGCCCGACGGCGCCGGCGACGTATGGACCTGGACGGCGATCGACGCCGACACGAACGCAAGCGCCTAACCATATTCTTTTCGGACATTAAAGATTTTACTGCGACAACCGAGCGACTGCAGCCAGAACTAATTACGCAATTGCTCAACGACTATCTCACGGCGATGTCCGATATTGCGCAGTCGCATAGTGGAACGATCGACAAGTTCATCGGCGACGCCATCTTGATCTTTTTTGGCGACCCGGAGACCAAAGGCGAAAGGGAAGACGCCAGGGCCTGCCTAACAATGGCGTTCGAGATGCAAAAGCGTCTCGCCGAGCTCAACGCGAAATGGCGTAATGAAGGCATCGAAAACCCGTTCCGCGTCCGCATGGGAATCATCAGCCGCCCGCAATCCAGCAGAACCGCTGTTAGCGCGGCTACGTGGTCAAATCGCCTGTTGAATTATCTCAGGCGGGAACCGGTATCCGACATAGCTGATTTTCGTCATCCCCTTGGCTACCGGGCCGCCAGTGGGACCGCAACCCCGAGGCGCCGTGACAACGCCCGGCCGCCCGAAGCGGGGCGCCGTCAGAGACTTCGGCGGATGTTCTGGTTCATGCAGAAGACGTTCATCGGGTCGTATTTCTCCTTGAGCGCGATCAGGCGCGGCAGGTTGTCGCCGTAAGCCGCACGGACGCGCTCATCCCCTTCCTCGCCCAGATTGTTGACGTATACGCCGCCCGTCGAGAAGGGCCGCAGCGCCGTCCACAGCTCCTGTGCCTAAGCGACGTTGGCAGGATCGTCAGCGGGCGAGTCCCAGATCGAGATCGGGAAGCAGTCGAAGGCGGCATCGCGGTTCCCATAGGCCGTCGCGTCCGGCGACACGCGCGCAATAGCGCCCCCAACCTGCTGAAAGACGACGAGCGCGCGCGGCGAGGGCGACGCGGGAAAACGATCGAGGAGCACGTCGATGAACTCGTCGCTGATCTCACGCAGGAATTGCGCCTTCCGGCTGACCATGGCGAGGAATCCGTCTCGGTAACCGTGCGGCGACTAGGAGTCGCGCTACATGCGGCCAGCGCGCCGCGGCGATGGACAGCTGCATCGTCACCGCCAAGATGAATGGCGTCGATCCGCAGGCGTGGCTGACGGACGATCGACGGCGAAGCGCGTTTTAAGGCCACGGTAATCTCTATTGTTTGGTCAGACTGCCCAAAGCGTCGCTCGTTGCGCTGTGATACTGCGCAAACGCCGTGGCCTTGCCGGTTTTCGTGATGACAACCGTAAAAGAGCTCGGTCCGAACAGCACCGTCGTACTCGTCACTCTGTTGGTGCCGATCGGCTGCAGCTCGCCCTTGTATACGTAGCGAACGACTTTGTTCCCGGCAATCGTGACCGACGTATCGCCCGGGCCGAGCGATATGGCGTAGCCTCATGGCGTAAAAAGCGTCTTTGCAGAAAACGACGATCCGGTCCAAGTCTGTGAGAATGCTGTTTTCGACTTCGACCGGGTCACGGTCATCGTCATGCCTGATATATAGCACGCCGGAAACTTGCGAGCGTGTTTGTACCCATCGACCCGAATACTTGTGCGTCTCCTGGTAGAGGAGTAAATATTAGGGGCAAAAAGGTAAAAACATTTGAGGAGGACTCCATGACAACCGCTCGCAGGGCGTTGTTGGTGGCCATTCCTTTCGCGCTTCTTGTCTTTGCAGATGCGTCCCAAGCCGATCCTAAAGCTCCGTGGGACGGGACATGGACCGGTTCGTGGGGCGACGCGTCGAACGTCCAAAAACTACATGATCCCATGCTCTCGAAAAGCATCTCCGACCAACATTCCTTTTTCAAGCTTTGCGCGAACGAGATTCTCGCCGTCGATCTTTTCCTCTGCACGAACGATGACTTCCATGCTGCTTTGCGCGGGCACTACGACCACCCCATCGCAATCGCCGACGATGAGGTCATGATGAGCGACGGTCACTCCGCCTGAAGCGATGGTCTGACCGAAATCGCGGACGTCGACTCGCCCCAAAGCGTCTGCTGCATGAATGCCGGCTGCGAACGTCGGGAAGCCGAGTGCTTTGATACCCGCAACATCACGCGTATAGCCGTCGATGACGATGCCCCGCGCGCCGCGCCGAGACGCTGCTACCGATAGTAGTTCGCCCCAAAAGCAATTCTCGATCGTTGAAACGACCATCACCTCGCCTGGCATCAGGCTATCAATCGCGGCAAATTGTAACTTATACTGTTCTTCGCGCGACAACGGCAGATAGAGCGTCGGCGCGGCCGTAACCGTTCTGGCAAAACCGGCGACCCGCATCAATGGATCCAGGGGCCGGACGCGCGGCGCCATTACCTGATGGCGAAGGCCGAGACCGTCAAGAATATCCGAAATGACGGCGGTCGGCAGGCGTTCGAGCCGATGCAACAGTTCCTCGGCATCGGCGGCCACGTTCATTCGATTCATGATTGGCTCCGCTTATCGGATGAATCCAGCAGCCTCGCTCTTCGGGATTCCGGCTGCACCGGGCGCCTCCCAAGTTTCTCGCCGAGCTTGCAAGCTGCCTGTGCCACGGCAGCGCCGACAATGCGTATGTCGTCCTCGGGCAACTGGTTCGCTATGGCCGACACACTGATCCCCGCAATAACGCCGCTGACGTCATAGACCGCGGCGGCGACGCAGTGGGCGCTTTCCTGGCATTCGCCAAGATCGACGGCGTATCCGCGGGCTCGCGTCGCATCCATCTCGACATCGAACTGAGCACGCGACGTAATCGTGCGACGCGTGACGGCGTGCAACGGGCGATCGCGCAGAATAGCGGCGAGTCGCTCGGGGCTGCAAGCTGCCGCCATTGCCTTGCCGATCGCGGTCGCATGGACCGGTTCGCGCGAGCCAACCTCGCAGACCATGCGAAGACGATGACGACTCTCGCAAACGTCGAGAAACAACACCTCGCTTCCGGACAAAACGCCCAAATTCACGGTATGGCCGAAGGACTCAAACAACTCTTGGAGAATGACGCGCGCCGTCTGAACGAGTCCTCCGGACAGCGCTCTCCGCGCCAGAGACACAAGCCTAGAGCCAAGACGGTAATCGCCCTGCACGCTTCGCTCGAGGAGACCCTCTCCCTCGAGAGCGGCGGTCAGGCGAAAGAGAGTCGGCTTGGGAAGCTCGAGGCGCTTGCCGAGCTCAAGCAGGCTGAGAGCTTCCTCGTCGCCGAACGCGTCGAGAATGGCCACTGCACGAGTTAGGGAGCGAACTTCGTAAGGTCGATCTAATCCCGACGACTCAGACGCGGGAATGACGCGTCCGATTTTCTCGTCGGCCGAAATTTCAAAATCAAGTTTCATAGCTGGGAATCTATCCACCCCGGTTGAGCCCGTCAAGGTCAATGTCTGCCGGAACTCCTTCCCCTTGACAGGCATAAAAGGGGCGTCCAGAATTCATCTGGTGAGATCATATTTCATAATAGGTTTCAGGAGGCGGTCATGGCAATCGGTCTTCGGGACGTTGTGCGGCATACTATGTTGACGAGGCGTCGCCTGCTGGAGCTTGGAGCAGGCAGTGCCGCCGGCTCACTGGTCGGGCTCGGCTTCGGGGACGCGCGCGCGGCTGGAACTGCGAGCGAAGTCAGCGTCTATTGTTCGGCGGGCCAACGATGGGAATTGCCACAACGCGGCGTGCTGTCGTCGTTTGAAAAGGCATTCCCGAATATCAAGATCAATTTGCGGGCGATGCCGCATAGCGAAGCGGCGACCAAGGTGCAAGTGACGATGGCCTCGAAAACCGATGCGTACGATGTCGTCTTCACCGACTTCGGCCAGTGGCCTGCGCTCCATGCCATTGGTGCGATGACCGACCTCGCTCCATATATCGATCGGGATCCAACTTGGCGAGACGACTACTTTGGCGATGTCCCGCAGGCGATCAGCAAGCTTTTCCGGGTTCCCGCGCAGCCAAGCGGAACCCTCTACGGTCTTGTGCCGGATGGTAACGCCCAAGTCGCATTCTACCGCACCGATCTCTTCGAGAAGAAAGGGATAAAGCTGCCTGAAACTTGGCCCGAGGTCATCGACGCAGCCAAGGAGTTGACCGACAAGAACAGTGGTCAGTATGGCTTCATCACCACGATGCGGCGGGGCATGTTCGCCGGATGGCAATTCTGGGCCATCATGGCTTCATACGGCGGCACATGGTTCGACAAGGAAGAACCGGGCGGCTGGCAACCGCAGTTTTCCAGCGACGCTGGCCAGCGCGCGCTACAGGTGTTGATCAAACTGATGCCGTACGCGCATCCTGTGACGCTCAATGCCACCGACGATGAAGCAAACTCCGCGTTGGCCAATGGGACCGCGGTATATGCGCCCATCGAGTGGGGGACCTCCGTCGTCAACGATAGCAAGTTCACCAAGTTTGCCGACGTTATTCGGGCCGACGTCACGCCCAAAGGTGAAACTGCGACAGGGCGGCACAGCCCCCTGATGGGCGGCCTCGGCATGTTCATTCCCACATGGTCGAAAAACAAGGAGTCGGCGTGGGAGTGGATCAAGTGGTGCAATTCCGGCAACAAGACCGATCCTGCCATCGGCAAGGCCTGGGTGGAAAATTCCGGGCAGCCGGCGCGACTCTCGTTGCTTCACGAATACACGTCCATTCGCCCTTACTTCGCCGGTCTGGTCAAGGGCTATCCGCAGGCGGTGCCTTTTGTCTCGACCATTCCCGAGGCTTTCACAATCTCCGACTTGATCGGCAACGAGGTGACGTCGGTGGTCGCCGGTGAGAAGTCGATCGAGCCCGCGCTCAAGGCGATGGA
>Ga0182024_10025937_pt1 | contig 10316 bp, 10 predicted proteins | sample P32metaG_FD_120480 | JGI IMG/M metagenome (GOLD analysis project Ga0182024, IMG submission 120480) | Permafrost microbial communities from Stordalen Mire, Sweden - P3-2 metaG (Illumina Assembly) | ecosystem: Environmental > Terrestrial > Soil > Wetlands > Permafrost | place: Sweden: Stordalen...
AACTTCTCTGCTTCATGCACGCGGATGTTCAATCTCCAGCATGCCTAATCCTTCAGGCTCATCTTGTGTTGGAATCAACTTCTGCCTTCAGGCTCATCTTGTGTTGGAAGAGAGTCGGGATGGATTCAAAAGCTCTTCTGGGTTATACTCAAGACTTGCCGTCCCGGCATAGACTTCGACACAGAGATTCAGGAGCATTTCCATGCCCAAGCGCACATTTCAGCCCAATCGCCGCAAGCGCGTCAAGACTCACGGCTTTCGGGCCCGCATGAAGACCAAAAGCGGAGCCGCCGTGCTCAGCCGCCGCCGCGCCCAGGGCCGCAAGCGCGTTGCTGTCAGCGCCGGATTCCGCGACTAGTTCACTCGCTCGGCAAAACCTGCCGTCGCCATTTTTTTCAGGACTCAGGCGACGGCAATTCCAGTCCGGTTGTGTAGCAACTTGCGGCACCCGCCACATTGCTTCTGTCGGCAGATGGTGCCAGTGATGACCTCAAGTTTTCGCTCTCAATCCTCGTTCTTCCCAGGTGCTTCTACGGGCTCAGCCGCGCCAGTTGAGCCGCGGTTTGGCGTGCGCGAAGCGCGGTTGCGCAAGCATGCCGACTATCAGCGCGTATACCAGGCGACGAAGAAGCAGTTTTCTGCTTCGATGACGTGGTTTGTGGCTCCTCGCCCTGCCTCTCCGATAGATGAAGCATTGACGGCCGCAGCGAGCATGGTCCCGCGTGTCGGACTCACTGTCGGCAAGGTGATCGGCAAGGCGCACGAGCGCAATCGGATCAAGCGTCGCATGCGCGAGGTGGTTCGGCACCATCTCCACGAACTGCCGGCCGACGTCGACCTCATCCTTCATCCGCGCCGCTCTGTGATTTCGATGGATTTCGGGAAACTTGAAGCCGAGGTTTTGCGTATCTTTCGACAGGCTGCTGCACAGGCGAGGCGCGCTCAGATGGCGGAGGTATCGGGACCCGTGGCCATGACCGACACTCAAATGCGGCCCAATGCATCATGAAGCGACTTCTGCTACAACTTCTTGCTTTCTACCGGTACTGGCTTTCGCCGGCGATCCACTCGCTCTTCCCTTCAGGATGCCGCTACCAGCCGACATGTTCGCAGTACGCCTCCGAAGCCATTGCGATGCACGGCGTGACGCGCGGCTGCTTCATGGCGCTTAGACGTCTGCTGCGATGCCACCCATTCGCAAGAGGCGGCTTTGATCCCGTGCCATTGCCTCGTGAAAGCGGCACCGTAACCGCCGGCGCTGCCTCAACGATATCCGGCAACCGCCTCTGACCCTTTACCATAGAAGGGTGTCGCCAAAATCAGGCGAAACCCTTTACCGAACGACTGCTTCAAACGACAGGATTGATCAATTGGCTGAACTTCGTAATCCGAACTCTCCCTCGCAGGGCGCTGGCGGCGGCGACAATATGCGCTCCATGCTGGCCTTCAGCGTGCTGGCCCTCGTTGCACTTCTTGCCTTCCAGTATTTCAAGCCCTCAACGCCACCCCCTCCGCCGCAGCAACAGCAGCAGACGCAGGCTGCTAGCCAGCCGATGCCGGTGGCGTCAGGCGCACAGACGGTGGCGGCACAGGCAGTGCCCGGCGTGGCTTCCTCAACCGCCGCGGCGCCAGCAGTTGTTGCCGCAACTGAGTCGCTGACCGTTGTGGAGAATGAGCTCTACCGCATTACGTTCAGCAATCGCGGCGCTCAGGTCAAGAGCTGGATACTCAAGAAATACAAAGACTCGCAGGGGCGTCCGCTGGACCTGGTGAACCAGAAGGCTGCTGCCGACTTCGGTTACCCCCTCTCTCTTTACACGTATGAGCCGGCGCTTACGACTGAGTTGAATCAGGCTCTCTTTCAGCCGTCGGCCACCGGCACGGTTATGGCTCCCGCAGGCATCATCTTCAAGTACGCGAAGGGGCCTCTGACCGCTACGAAGACTTTCACGTTCAATGACAGCTACGTCGTGGATACGCAGGTTTCGGTGACTCGCTCCGGATCGCCTGTTCGCGCGCTTGTGGCGTGGCCCAGCGGCCTCGGCGATCAGGAAGAGATCTCTCAGTATTCGGCGGGCAAGTTCGCCTGGTCGATCGACGGCAAGCACGATTCCGTGGGGCCCAACAAGGTCAGCGGCAATGCCACAATCGAACAGCCTTACGAGTATGCTGCGACGATCGACCTCTATTTCGCGGCCGCCTTCCTGCCGGCGAATCCTTCACGCGCAACGATTGTCACACTGCACAACTCGATCGACGCGCCAAAGGATGCAACGAGCCCCAACGCTGAGAAATTCAAGTCTTCTGTCCTGGGCCTGGCAGTCGGCGACACGAGCGGCGAGACGCATACGCGGCTGTTCGCGGGTCCGCTGCAGTTTGATGTGCTGGCGTCGCTTCACTCGACCGGGCCGGACGGCAAGGCGACCGGGGAGGACCTCAAGCCACTCATTCAGTTTGGCTATCTGAAGGTAATCGCAGAACCGCTCTTTCTGCTGCTGCGATTTGTCTACGGATATGTCCACAATTGGGGCTGGGCGATTGTTCTGGTGACGTTGTTCTTCAACTTCCTGATGCTGCCGACGCGGCTGATGATGATGAAGTCGTCGCTGAAGATGCAACGCGTGCAGCCCAAGCTCGAAGCCATCAAGAAGCGGTACGCACAGTACAAGGCCACCGACCCGAAGCGCGCCGAGATGAACGCCGAGACGATGAAGCTCTACAAGGAAGAGGGCATCAACATGTACGGCGGTTGCCTGCCGCTTCTTGTGCAGATGCCGCTCTTTTTTGCGTACTACCGTGTGTTGGCCAACGTTATCGAGCTGCGGCAGGCGCAGTGGGGATGGTTGCACAATCTGGCTATTGCCGACCCTCTGCACATTTTGCCGATTGTCATCATTCTCAGCATGTTCCTGGTGCAGTTCATCACGCCTTCTCCGGGAATGGATCCTGCGCAGAGGCGCATGATGGCCTTCATGATGCCGGCGATCTTCGGATTCTCGATGTGGAACTTTGCTTCGGGACTGGCTCTCTACTGGGCCACGGGCAACCTGCTCAACCTCGGGCTGCAGTTGGGAATCAACAACTCCAGGATGGGCCGTGAGCTGAAGGCGCTGGCAGCCAAACGCGCTGCCAAGACTGGGAACAAAACAATTCAGGGACGCCGCTGACGGCGTCCCTGCACTCGCATGACCTACTCCCGCGCCTTTTTGGGCCGGTGAGGATTGGGTGGTGCGGTTGACTCGCGAATGACCAGTTCAGGCAGCACGGGCACGGTATCCGGGTCGCTGCCCTGAGCTCGAATCCTGCGCAGCAATATCCTCGCCGCAGTGGCGCCCATATCGCGCAGTGGCTGGCGAATTGTGGTGAGGCTCGGGTTCTGGAAGGCCGCTGCCTGAATGTCGTCAAAGCCCACAATCGACACATCCTCAGGCACGCGCAGGCGGTGCTCGCGCATGGCGCGCGTCGCTCCGATGGCAGCGATGTCGTTGTAGCAGACGAGTGCGGTGAACTGGTCTTCCGGACCCTTTCTTCTGTTCAGCAGCTCCATTGCAGGCACATATCCCAGCTCCGGCGTTGAGACGCGGAGTTCGAGTTGCACCAGCCACTCGGGGCGGATCGGCAGCTTGAGCTCCCGCGCAGCGGTCATCAGACACTCCCAGCGTTCGTCGGCGTCGGAGCTGTGACTGCCGCCCCGCATGAATGCGATTTTGCGGTGCCCCAGTTGATACAGGTGGCGCAGGATCAGGTCAGCGGCACGGGACTGATCCAGCACAACGTTGGTCACGCCTGGAATCTTGCGATGCCCGGCTACGGCCACGACGGGGACTGGCAGTCCATGTTCGAGCAGAGTATCGACGCCGATGAATCCTTCGACGGATCGGGAAAGCAAGAGTCGGGGATACTCTTCGAGAAGGTCTTTTCGCCGGCGATGACTGGCGATGAAGTAGAAGTAGCCCTCCTCGATCAAGACGTCTTCCATGCCCTCCAGAACCTGCGCCGCGTAACCATCGGTCAGGTCAGGCACCAGAACACCTACCGAGAATGTCTGGCCCTTGCGCAGAGAACGCGCGAAGAAGCTTGGCCGGTAATCGAATTTTTTGGCTGCCTCCCGCACCCGCTCGCGCGTTTCCTGCGGAATCGAGCGCACTCCGGCAGCGTTATTCAGCACGAGAGATATAGTGGCCGGGGACAGATTCAGATATTCGCCGAGGGTTCTGAGGCTGATGGTTTGGCCGGGTTGTGGATCCTTAGAGTTACGCTTTGCCATTAAGACTTTGTAGCACTTCCTGCGCGGTTCTGGCCGCATTTCATGCGTGCGTATGCACAAGCCCTGTGAAGTGGATATGTCCAACCTCGTCTACCGGTACGATCCAGACCAATGCATCCTATGCGGGTGTTGCTGATTGCCAACATGCGCCAATCGGCCGGAACCTACAGAGGCGGCCTGCATGTGATTGCGGGAATCATGGCACCTTCAATTCTGCTCCCGATCGCTGTGTCCCCTCCAAAATCGCGGGTGTGAGGCTGTCTTCTGATCAATGGATTTCCCGTCTCTGCTATCACGCCAAGCCCGCAATTGGCGCTGCATTCTGCAGCGATCTCCGGGGTACAATAAATTAGGTCGCAACCAGCCAGCGGAGGGATGGGTGAGCGGTTTATACCGGCGGTCTTGAAAACCGTTGTGCCTGAGAAGGTACCGGGGGTTCGAATCCCTCTCCCTCCGCCATTAAGTCTTCTATTATCAATAAGTTAGAGGATAGATTCGAACTTCGCGTTTGTTCCCGCCAATTTCACACTAATTGATGGTGGAAAGGGACCAGAGAGCTTTCTCCGGCTCAAAACGTGACCGGAGATATGGCTGATTTCTCTGATTCAAAATTGGGCAGTCCCTTTCCGAGCGAAATCTTGATCATAATCAACCGCCGCTATTCTCTTAGCTTCAGTTAGTGCATCGGCGATTTTGCATCAATGGAGATGCGTCACTACCGACAACTGCGTTTATCATTACCTATGTTCAAAAACCCGAATCGATCCCATTTTGGCGCTCAATTCGTCGATCGAAATGTGTCAGGCGATTCGAGCGACTGGCTAGCGCTCGACGCTATGGATTTCACCACTACAACGACTGATCTTGTAGAGCTGCTCAAAGCTCCTACAACGTCTTATCAAGGGTAATGGGCAGGTCTCGCACGCGTTTCCCTGTGGCGTTGTAAACAGCATTTGCAACCGCCGCTCCGACGCCGGTAATTCCTATCTCTCCCACCCCGTGTGCCCCCATCGGAGCGTGCGGGTCTGCGATATCGGTCCAGATCACATCGATCTCGGGAACATCCATGTGCACCGGCACGTGATACTCGGCGAGACTTGGGTTCATCACGCGCCCCTTGCGTTCATCGAACTGTGTTTCCTCCATCAGCGCGAGACCGAGTCCCATGATGATGCCGCCGCGAAATTGACTCGCTGCCGTCTTCGGGTTGAGAATACGGCCGCAGTCGAATGAGCCGAGGAAGCGACTCACCCGGGTTTCGCCGGTGACCGTGTTCACGCGTACCTCGCAGAACATGGCCCCATGCGAGTGCATCGACCAATGCGTGAATTCGAGCGGCGGCGGAGCGGTCCCCACAGCCGTTATATGATCGCGTCCTGCCCGCGCCATAAGGGACACGTAGCTTTCGCGACGCTCCGGCTCATCCGACTTGCACAGGCATCCCTCGCGCCCGGTTACCTCATCTGCATCAAGGCCAGCGAGCGGTGAATTCTTGCCTGCAACCTTGAGTAGTTCCGTGATCAGCTCTCGATGCGCAGCGGTTACCGAAGCTCCGATCGATGCTGTTTGCTGTGAACCGCCCGCAAGAACCAGGCCGGGAAAACGCGAGTCTCCGAGGTTTACGGTCACACATTGCATGGCCAGGCCGAGACGGTCGGCAGTGACCATGGTCTGCGTCGTTGAAGTGCCCATTCCCATCTCGTGTGCGGCGACCTCGACGGTAGCGCGTCCATCCTTCGTCAAGGTGATGCGAGCTGAGCCACCAGGCATACGGTAGTAGGGATAAGTAGCCTTCGCACATCCCATGCCGACAAGCCATTCCCCCTCGCGGCGAGTGCCCGGCTTTCTGTTACGCGCGGCCCAGCCAAACCTCTCCGCTCCGGCCCTGTACGCTTCCACGATGTGGCGCGAGGAGAACGGTGCTCCGGAAGTCGGATCCTTCTCCGGTTCGTTGCGAATTCTGAGCTCGATCGGATCCATGCCGAGGCTCTCTGCTAATTCATCGACGGCGCTTTCCAGCGCGAAGGTGCCCACCGACTCACCCGGGGCGCGCATGAATGTGTTCGCCAGCATGTCCATTCTGGCTGCATCCACGCCAAGCTTGAAGCTTCCCGACTTGTAGGCCGAGCGCGCCGGAAGGATAAATGGCTCCGGCATATTGTTGTGCCTGCCCATGGCCACCACGCCGGTCTGGATGATTGCGTCGAAGCGGCCGTCGGCCTGCGCTCCGATCGCAACGCGCTGTTCGGTCAGCGTGCGACCGCCAACGATGCGGTAAACGCCCTCGCGGGAAAGCATAAGCCGAACGGGTCTTCCGGCCAACTTCGACGCCGCAGCCGCCAGGATCTGGTGCTGCCAAAGCGTCTTGCTTCCGAAACCGCCGCCTACGAAAGGAGACGTGACATGCACCTGCTCTTCCTTGATACCAAAAACCTCCGCGATCGACCACGCAGTGTGGACCACGCACTGCGTGGCATCGTGCACGATGAGATTGTCGCCGTCCCATCCCACGGTCGCCGCATGCAATTCGATGGCGTTGTGATTGTGGCGCGGAGTTCGGTACACGGCGTCGATCTTATGGGGCGCTGCTGCGAATGATGCCTCGGCATTCCCAATCTCCAGCAGCAACGGTTCTCCTTGGAAGACTCCTGGTTCGGAGTCGGCCTTGGCGTCTTCGAATACGGTCACCGCTGCCTCAGTTTCGCAAGTAACGTGTATCAGCGATTTGGCGTAGTCTGCCTGCTCCTGCGTTTCTGCGAGCACGACGGCAATGGGCTGGCCATTCCAGTGAATCTCTTCGTTTTGCATGATGGGGATATCGTCGCCGCCGGCAGCTTTCGCGCTCGACATAAATGCGGGGACCTGCTTCATCCGAGGCGCGTTATGATGAGTCATCACCAGCGCAACTCCGGGGGCCGCTTCAGCCGCGGCCGTATCAAGCTCGCGGACGCGCCCTCTTGCGACCGTGCTGTATTTCAGTGCCGCATACACCATGTTTTCCATGGGAAACTCGGCCGCAAATCGCGCTGTCCCGCTAACTTTATGCGGCCCATCCAGTCGCGACACCGGCGTGCCAATCAGCCCGTGCTTCTGGCGGATCAGCGGGTCAGGAGATGCCCCGGGCATCCATGCATCCGGGGCGATTTGAACAGTCTTTTTCATGGCCGCTTGCGCGGCGTCCTTGAAGCTCATGAGAGATCTCCCGCCAGCTCTGCCAGCACGGCTAAGATGGTGCGCTTGGCGAGCTCTACCTTAAATTTGTTATGGGCCAGCGGCTTTGCATCCGCGAGTTCCTCATCCGCTGCTGCGAGGAAGTTCTTTTCGGTAGCAGGCTGTCCCTTCAGCGAGGCTTCGAGCTTTAGGGCTCTCCAAGGCTTGTGAGCCACCCCGCCCAACGCGAGCCTGACATTGGTTACGGTTCCGTTGTCCAGTTCCATCGCTGCTGCAACGGAGATGAGTGCGAAGGCGTAGCTCGCTCTGTCGCGCACCTTGCGGTAGATCGAATGTTGGGCGAAGGGCAGAAAACGCAGTTCGACTGCCGTTACCAATTCGCCGGGCCTGAGCGTTGTCTCGATCTCAGGATGATCTCCGGGAAGACGGTGCAGGTCAGCGAAGGCGATGATTCGCTGCCCCTGCGAGCAAGTAACGTGCACCAATGCGTCAAGTGCTGCGAGAGCTACACACATATCCGAGGGGTGAGTTGCAACACACGAGGGCGACGCGCCCAGAATTGCGTGGATCCGATTGAACCCTTCGATGGCGTCGCAGCCCTGCCCGGGATCTCGCTTGTTGCAGCGCGATCCATCGTCATCGTAGAAGTAGGTGCACCTGGTCCTCTGCAACAGGTTTCCCCCTACCGTCGCCATGTTTCGTATCTGTCCTGACGCACCGGCCAGAATGGCGCGGGCCAGTAGCGGATAGCGCGTCCGTATCACTCGGTGTTCCGCCACCGCGGTGTTTTTGGCAGCAGCCCCTATCAATATTCCGCCGTCCTCACGCTCAGTGATGGCGCTCGAAAGACCGGTAACATCCACCAACGCGGACGGACGCTCAAGAGTCTCCCGCATCAGATCGACGAGATTGGTACCGCCGCCGAGGTATTTCGCATTTACTTCGCCGCCCTGGCGGACTGCGTCTGCGACGTCAGTCGCGCGGGCATAAGTAAAAGTGTTCATTGTGCGGCCTCCGCAAATTCTGCAATAGCATCGACAATCCCGTTGTAGGCGCCGCAGCGGCATAGGTTGCCGCTCATTCGCTCACAAAGTTCATCTCGCGTAAGCATGATCGACCCGTCTGCCAGGTCACCGGTCACGTGGCTTGGCAGGCCGCGTTTTGCTTCCCCCAGCATGCCTACGGCTGAGCAAATTTGCCCAGGAGTGCAGTAGCCGCATTGAAAACCATCATGCTCGATGAACGCCCGCTGGAGCGGGTGCAGCATACCCTCGGCGGATAACCCTTCGATCGTGGTCACCGAGCGGCCTTCATACTGGACTGCCAGTGCGAGGCAGGAAAGGACGCGTTCTCCGTCCACCAGCACCGTACACGCTCCACACGCTCCCTGGTTACAGCCCTTCTTGGTACCAGCCAGATCCAGATGGTCACGAAGAAGGTCGAGCAGGGACACACGGGTGTCGCTCGGCAGTTCGATGGATATTCCGTTGATATTTATCGGCATGCGATGACCCTCAGCATCTTCGAAAATCAGTTGCCAGGATAATACTCAAAAAATGAGACTGGGGATGTCGCTAATTGCTCGAATCCCGCGCCTGCCGGCGGAGATCGGCGCCGGCCAGGAGGCGCAAAGGATGAGATCGGCACCACCCCGTCTCACGCGTTCATAATTATTTATCCGCCTGAACCGAACTTTCAGCGCTCCCAACACCTCTCTCAAGCATGGACAGCCGAACTGCAGCGCAGGAGCCTCCGACGCCCGACCAAACCCTGCTGGTCCTTCTCGCGCAAACGGGCGACTGGGCCGCACTGGAGCAGCTTCTCCGTGACGCGTATGGGCCGTTGCGCCGCTACATCACCCGCCTAGCTGGCGCCGATCTCGCGGACGACATCCTGCAAGAGACTTCGCTCCAGATCTTCCGTAAACTCCCGTTCCTGCGCGAACCCGCCGTCTTCCGCCCCTGGACCTTCCGGATCGCTTCGCGAATTGCCTTCTCGCATCTCAAACGTGCCCACCGCTGGCAGCCCCTCGACGACGCTCCAGTTGAACACCTCACCACCCTCAACCCCGGTCTCGGCGAGCTACCCGATGACGCATTCTTGACTCTCCTTGACCGCGTCTCGCCCGCCAGCCGAGCCGTGCTCCTGCTCCACTATCAGCACGATCTCTCCCTCGAAGAAAGTGCTGCCATCTTAGAGATTCCGCTCGGCACCGCCAAATCGCGCCTCCATTACGGAATCACCAACCTTCGCAAACACCTCACCGCCGAAAGGAAACCAGCATGAGTCCCGAACACCAGCAGCCCAACTCCGAAAACACCAACGCGGAACTCGCCTTCGTCCAGCAAGCCCTTGCAGCAGCTGACAGGTCCGAACGCTCGTCCCGCATTATTGTTGGCGTGCTCGCCGTACTTGCCGTCGTCGTCTTTATCTGGATGCACATGCATATGTTTCCGCCAGAAACCCTGGGCGGACTCCTGCACTCAATCCTTCGCGTCGACCTCTTCTTTCTGGTCCTCCTGTTCGCGATCACTATGTACCTTCGTCAGGTCATGAACAAGAACACCCGCACAGTGCTTCGGGCCCTCGCTAACATCCGCCAGCGCTGACTTGACCGCAGAGGAGACGCGGACCGCCGAGGCCCGCCTTCTCTCGATGTTTCGATCTCATACACGGCGGTCATCGGATAGCGTGGATCGATTCTCCGCGATTGACAAATAGCCTAGGCTTTTCGACATCGGATCAGGAATGATAAGTCGGCAAGTGTTTACGAACGTGTTCACTTCACTTGGATGAAATACCAGCACCTCGGACAAATGCCCCAAGACCTGTGGCGGGCTTGCCATCCCAAGTAGTGAATGATAAAGGACGCTATCGC
>Ga0182024_10025940_pt1 | contig 10316 bp, 7 predicted proteins | sample P32metaG_FD_120480 | JGI IMG/M metagenome (GOLD analysis project Ga0182024, IMG submission 120480) | Permafrost microbial communities from Stordalen Mire, Sweden - P3-2 metaG (Illumina Assembly) | ecosystem: Environmental > Terrestrial > Soil > Wetlands > Permafrost | place: Sweden: Stordalen...
GCATCAAGTGAAGGCGCGGCCTCGGTGGTCGCGTCGCTTCGGTTGGTCTGGCCCCGCCCTGGTGGCCACCGTCGCTGCGCTGAGCCTCGCCGCGTGTGGCTCGTCCAGCAGCTCGTCCTCATCGTCGTCGTCCGCGGCGGCGACCTCGTCCAGCGCCGGCACCAGCTCTTCTTCGTCGGCGGCCGCCGCTGGCGGCAGCCTGAAGAAGGGGCTGAAGGTGTTCGTGATCCCGAAGAACCTCGGCAACAACTACTTCACCGTTGCCGACAGTGTGAAGACCGGCGGCGCACTGGCCGCGCTCGGAACGCTCGGCGAGACCGGCCAGGAGACCAGCGGGTCGGCGGCAACCTCGGCGTCGCAGCTGCCCGCCATCCAGGCGGCGATCGCCAAGGGTGCCAACGCGCTGATCGTGTCCGCGACCGACCCGACGGCACTGTGCCCCACGCTCAAGCAGGCGATGGCACGCGGAATCACGGTCGTCACCTACGACTCCGACGCCCCGACGTGCCGCACGCTGTTCGTCAACCAGGCGTCGACCGCGGCGATCGGCACCAGCGAGGTCGACCTGCTGGCCAAGGACATTCACGACACGGGCGAGATCGGGATCGTCTCAGCCGCCGCGTCCGCGCCCAACCAGAACACCTGGATCGGCTACATGAAGCAGGAGCTGAAGAAGTATCCGAAGATGAAGCTCGTCTCGACCGTGTACGGCAACGACGATCCGACGACCGCGACCCAGGTCACCAGTGGCCTGCTCCAGCACTATCCGCACCTCGCCGGGATCATCTCCCCGACGACGGTCGGGATCGTCGCCGCCGCGGGCGTGCTCGACACCGGCCAGTACCGCGGCAAGGTGGCCCTCACCGGGCTCGGAACGCCGCTGTCGATGAAGAAGTTCGTCGATGACGGGACGGTCCAATCGTTCGAGCTGTGGAATCCCGCCAAGCTCGGCTACCTCGCCGCCTACGCGGCGGTCAACCTGGCGTCCAAGAAGATCACCGCTGCCTCGGGTCAGACGTTCACGGCCGGCAAGCTTGGCAGCTTCACGGTCGGCGCCGGCAATTCGGTCCTGCTCGGACCGCCGCAGGTGTTTGACAAGGCCAACATCAACCAGTTCGACTTCTGATTGCCGGAAGTCATGTGGGCTCCCGGGCGGCCGCGGGTGCGGCCGCCCGGCCGGCCCCGCCGGCGACCGCCACGATGCCGTGATGACCTCCACCTCCAGTTCGACCGCGCCGCCGTCGCCGCCGTCTACCGCGCCGGTGCTGTCGCTGCAGCACGCGAGCAAGGCGTTCGCCGGAGTCCACGCCCTCGCCGACGTGTCACTCGAGCTGTACCCGGGCGAGGTCCATGCGCTCGTCGGCGAGAACGGGGCCGGCAAGTCGACGCTGGTGAAGATCCTCGGCGGCGTCCACCAGCCCGACAGCGGGAGCCTGACGATCGACGGCTCGGGCGTGTTCCTGACCGGCCCGGCCGACGCTGCCGACCGCGGGATCGCGGTCATCTACCAGGAGCCAACGCTGTTCCCCGACCTGTCGGTCGCCGAGAACGTCTTCATCGGCCGCCAGCCGTTGCGAAGCGGACGCCGGATCGACTCCCGCGCGATGGATCGCCGGGTCAACGAGATCTTCGAGCGCCTCGGCGTGCCAATCGATCCCGAACGGATCGCCCGGGGCCTGTCGATCGCCGAGCAGCAGCTCGTCGAGATCGCCAAGGCACTGACGCGCAACGCTCGCGTGCTCATCATGGACGAGCCCACCGCCGCGCTGTCCCCGGTCGAGGCGAAGCGGCTGTTCACCGTGGTCGAGACGCTGCGCGCGGACGGCGCGGCAATCGTGTTCATCTCCCACAGGCTGGAAGAGGTCTTCACGATCTGCCAGCGCGTGACGGTGCTGCGTGACGGCAAGCAGATCCTCTCCCAACCGCTCAGCGGACTCACCCCGGAAGACCTCATCCGGGCGATGGTCGGTCGCGATCTCGTCTTCGGTGAACACGAGCCCCACGAGCCCGGGCAGAAGGTGCTCGGCGTGGAGCGACTCACCCGCGAGGGCGTGTTCATCGACATCTCGTTTGATGTCCACGCCGGTGAGGTCGTCGCCCTGGCCGGGCTGGTGGGCTCGGGACGGAGCGAGGTGGTCAACGCGATCTTCGGCATCGACCGCTACGACGCCGGCGCCGTGGAGATCTCGGGGCGCAAGCTGCCCGGGGGCTCGCCGACGGCCGCGATGCGCGCCGGCATCGGACTCGTCCCCGAGGACCGGCGTCAGCACGGCCTCGTCATGGAGCTGTCGACGGCGCGGAACATCGCTCTCGCGTCGCTGGCGCGGCTGCGCCACCATGGGCTGATCTCGGCGGGGGCCGAGCGGGACTTCGGCCTGAGATGGGCGGAACAGTTGCAGGTCAAGTACGGCCGGATCACCAATCCGGTCTCCCTCCTGTCCGGCGGCAACCAACAGAAGGTTGTTTTGGCGAAGTGGCTTGCGCGCAAGCCGTCGCTGCTCATCGTCGACGAGCCCACCCGGGGGATCGACGTCGGGACGAAGGCCGAGGTGCACCGTCTCATCTCTTCGCTCGCCGGCGAGGGCGTCGCGGTGCTCGTGGTCTCATCCGAGCTGCCCGAGGTGCTGACGCTCGCCGATCGCGTCCTCGTCATGCGTGAGGGGCGGCTCGTCGCGGCGATGCCGCGCGCGGAGGCAAGCGAGGAGGCGATCGTCGCCGCCGGGACGGGCCAGCCGGCCCGCGCCCAGCCCTCACCCGAGGTCGGGGTCTGAACATGAGCACCGCCGCCCAGACGCCGCCCCGCCCGGCCGCCGAACCCACCGCCGACGGCACGCTCGCCAACCCCCGCAGCCTCGTCGACTTCGTCCTGCGCGCGCGGACGTTCGGCATCGTCGGCATCCTCGCGCTGCTCGTCATCGTGACGACGCTGATCCAGTCGAACTTTCTCAACGGCTCCAACATCCGCTTCATCCTCGGCGACGCGACGCTCTACGCCCTGGTGGCGATCGGCGAGACCTTCGTCGTCCTGACCCGGAACGTCGACCTGTCGGTCGGCTCCGTCGTCGGGCTGTCGGCGTATGTGTCGGCCAATATGTTCCAGGCTCATCACGGGATCGCGATCCCCGTGGTGTTCCTGGTCGGCATCGCGATCGGGCTGGCCTGCGGTGTGGTCACCGGGCTGATCACCGCGATCGGGCGCGTGCCGAGCCTCGTGGTGACGCTGGCGATGCTCTACATCATCCGCGGCGTCGACACGATCGTCGTCGGCAGCGGCCAGGTCGTCGCAAACTCCCTGCCCAACTCGTTCATCAACATCTTCCACGACACCGTCCTCGGGATCCCGGATCTGGCGCTGGTCACGGCCGCGTTGGTCGCGATCGCCGCCTACTACCTGCGCTCCTACCGCTCCGGCCGCGAGCTGTACGCGATCGGATCGGATCCCGACGCCGCCCGGCTGGCCGGCATCCCGATCGCGCGGCGGGTGTTCTTCGCCTTCGTCCTGTCGGGCGCCATCGCGGGCCTGGGCGGCGTGTTCTGGGCCACCCAGTACAACACGATCGACGCGACCGCGGCCAACGGGCTGGAGCTGCAGATCATCGCCGCGGTGGTGGTCGGTGGCGTCGCCATCTTCGGCGGCAGCGGCAGCGTCGTCGGCGCCGCGCTCGGCGCCCTGCTGCTGCAGACGATCAACGTGGCCCTCAACGTGCTCGGGGTCCCGTCACTGTGGACCGAGGCGATCGGCGGCTTCCTGCTGATCGTCGCGATCACGCTCGATCGTGGCATCCAACTGCGGCTCGCGGCCGCGCTGCGAAAGAGGAGACAGCACCTTGGCGCCTGAGACACCGTCGCCGTCGCCCGCGCTCTCGCCTTCGCCGCCGTCGGGGTGGCGCGCCGCGCTCGCCGGAACCCGGCTCCAGGGACTGTTGCGGTGGGAGTCCGCGCTGGTGGTTGCCCTGGTCGCCGTGTTCATCCTCGGCACCTCGATCTCGTCGGAGTTCACCAGCAGCTACAACCTGTTCACCACCTGCACCAACATCGGTGACCTGGCGATCATGGCGCTGCCGATGACGCTGATCATCATCACCGGCGAGATCGATCTGTCGGTGGCGTCGACGTTGGCGCTGTCGGCGGAGCTGATGGGAGCCCTGTGGATCCACCACTGGTCGATGCCGCTGATCATCCTGGTCTGCCTGGCGATGGGCACCGCCGCGGGTGCCATCAACGGGATCCTCGTGACCCGCGTCGGGCTGCCCTCGCTGGCGGTGACGATCGGCACCCTGACGCTGTACCGCGGCCTGGCGAACGTCGTGCTCGGTCCGGTCTCGGTGTCGAGCTTCCCCTCGAGTTACACGTCGGTCGGCATCAACGGCTTCCTCGGGATCTCGTCCATCTCGTGGTCGGTGGCGGTGTTCGCCATCCTGGCGATCGCCACAGGCGTGATGCTACGGATGACGTCACTCGGACGCTCGCTCTACGCCATTGGCCTCAACCAGGAGGCAGCGTTCCACGCGGGAATCCGGGTCAAGCGGATCAAGCTGTCGCTGTTCGTGCTGTCGGGGTTCGTCTGCGCCGCCGTCGGCATCCTCTACGCGTTCGAGCTCTCCTCGGCCGCCGAGAACATCGGCATCGGCTTCGAGCTGCAGGTGGTGACGATCGTTCTGCTCGGCGGGGTGTCGATCTTCGGCGGCCGGGGCTCGATCCTGGGCGTGGCACTCGCAGCGATCGTCTACGCGCTGTTACGCAGTGCCCTGCTGTTGACCAGCTCGTTCAACGAGAACGACTTCCAGGTCGTGTCCGGCGGGTTGCTGATCCTCAGCGTGCTGGTCCCCAACCTCGCCGCGTTCACCCGGCGCGGCCGCGATCTACTCGGCCGCCGGCGCGGTCGTGGACTCGCCGCCGACGCGGGCGGGCAAGGTGCAATCGGCGGGTCGGTGCAGGATGGCTGAGGCGCTCCGGCTGGCGGCGATCGACCTCGGCGCCGAGAGCGGCCGGGTCGTCACGGGCCGCTTCGACGGTGACCGGATCGAGCTCGAGGTGGCCCACCGGTTCCCCAACCGGCCGGTGCGACTTCCCGACGGGCTGCACTGGAATGCGCCCGGCCTGCTGACCGAGATCCTCCACGGGCTCGGCGAGGCCGCCGCCGCGGGGCCCCTGCACGGCATCGGGATCGACGGCTGGGGCTGTGACTACGCCCTGCTCGACGGCGCCGGCCACATGCTGGGGCTCCCGTTCCATTACCGCGACGAGCGGATAACCGCCGCGGTGGTGTCCAGCGCCCACGCGCGCGTCGGGCGTAGCGAGCTGTATCGCCGCACCGGTATCCAGACGATGCCGATCAACACCGTCTTCCAGCTGCGCGCCGAGGCCACCGGCGCCGCGGCGTCCGTGGCCGAGCGGATCGCCCTGATCCCCGATCTGATCGGCCTGTGGCTGACCGGGACGCTGGTCAACGAGGAGACGATCGCCTCCACCACCGGACTGCTGCAGGCCCACGGGCGCCACTGGGCCGTCGACCTCGTCGGGCGCCTCGGGCTGCCGCGCCGCCCCTTCAGCGGCGAGGTTGCGCCACCCGGGGTGACGCTCGGCCCGGTGCTGCCGCAGCACGCCGACGCCGCCGGGGCAGCGACCGGTACGCCGGTCCGCACGGTCGCCGCCCACGACACCGCGTCGGCGTTCGCGGCCGCCCCGCTGTCGGGTTCGCACGGCGCCGTCCTGTCCTCGGGGACATGGTCGCTGCTGGGGGCGGAGATCGGCGAGCCCGAGCTCGGCCCCGACGCCGCCGCGCTCAATCTGACCAATGAGCGCGGGATCGGGGGCACGACCCGGCTGCTGCGCAACGTGATGGGCCTGTGGCTGGTGCAGGAGTGCCGCCGGGCCTGGCACGCGCGGGGCCTGGAGCGCGGCTACGACGAGCTGCAGGCCCTGGCCCGCGACGCCACGCCGGAGGTGCCGGTGTTCGATCCCGACCACCCCGAGCTGCTGCACGGCGGCGACATGCCGGGCCGGATCTCTGACATCCTCGCCGCCACCGGACAGCAAGCCCCGGCCGACCCCGGCGAGCTGCTGCGATCGATCCTCGTGTCACTGGCCTGCAAGTACCGGCTGGTGATCGGGCAGCTCGAGCACGTCGCCGAGCGCCGGATCGACATCATCCACGTTGTCGGCGGTGGCGCCCGCAACGAGCTCCTGTGCCAGCTCACCGCCGACATCGTCGGCCGGCCGGTGCTTGCCGGTCCGGTCGAGGCCACCGCCCTGGGCAACGTGCTCGTGCAGGCACTGGCGCTCGGCGAGCTGGCCGATCTCGACGAGCTGCGCCAGGTGACGGCGCGCTCGGTGTCGTCCCGCCGCTTCGAGCCCGACGCCTCGCAGCCCGCACAGGACACCTATCAACGCTTTCTCACGGTGACCGGACTGGCCGTCAACCGCGCCGTTCGTGCGCCCGCCTGACCCTCAGAAGGAGCCCTCGTTGACCGACACCCAATCCGAATATCAGTCGATGGCCCAGCGGCTGAATGACCGGGGCCGCGATGTGGCCGCGATCGAGCGGGCGCTCGCCGGCTTCACGGTGGAGACGCCATCGTGGGGCTACGGAGACTCCGGCACCCGCTTCGGCGTCTTTCCCCAGCCGGGCCGTCCCCGCGACGTCTACGAGCGGATCGACGACGCCGCGGAGGTGCACCGCCTGACCGGCACCGCCCCCGCCGTCGCGCTGCACTTCCCCTGGGACGCGGTGGAGGACCTCGGCGAGCTGTCCGCGCATCTGCGCGACCAGGGACTGCGCGTCGGCGCCGTGAACCCGAACCTGTTCCAGGACCCGGATTACAAGCTGGGGTCGGTCACCAACCCCGACCCAGGGATCCGCCGAAAGGCGCTGGACCACCTGCTCGATTGCGTGGACACCGCGACCCGGCTCGGGGCGACCGCCCAGTCGCTGTGGCTGGCCGACGGCACCAACTACGCCGGCCAGGACGACCTGCGAACCCGCCGCGAGCGCCTCGAGGCGGCGCTGGCCGAGGTCTATGCCGCCCTCCCGGAGGCGCAGGAGCTGCTGGTCGAATACAAGTTCTTCGAGCCGGCGTTCTACGCCACCGACATCGCCGACTGGGGCTCGGCGCTCCTGCTGTGCCAGCGGACCGGAGAGCGGGCGCGGGTGCTCGTCGATCTCGGCCACCACGCCCAGGGGGTCAACGTCGAGCAGATCGTGGCCTTCCTCGCCCGCGAGGAGCGGCTCGGCGGGTTTCACTTCAACAACCGCAAGTATGCGGACGACGACCTCGTCGTCGGCTCGGTCAACCCGCTCGAGCTGTTTCTGATCTTCGCCGAACTGACCCGGCCCACCGCCGGCGACGCGTCGGCGTCGGGTGGGGTCCGTCTCACCATCGACCAGTCCCACAACATCGAGGCCAAGGTCGAGGCGATGGTGCTGAGCGTGCTCAACCTCCAGGAGTCCTACGCCAAGTCGCTGCTGATCGACCGGGCCGCGCTGGTGCAGGCGCAGGCCGGCGGCGACGTGCTGCGTGGCCACGAGCTCCTGATGGACGCCTACAGCACCGACGTGCGCCCGCTGTGCGCCCATGTCCGTGAGCAGCTCGGGGGGGGCGCCGACCCGATCACCGAGTTGCGGAGCAGCGGCTACGCGGACCGGATCGCGCGCGAGCGAGCCACCGACACGACGTCGGCGGGGGTGCAGCGATGAGCGTCGCCGCCCCGATCGTCGCCCCGGTGCCCGATCAGTGGGATGAGGCGCGGGCCACCCGCGCCACGACGACGCTCGACGAGGTGCTCCTGGCCTCTCATCTGCTCGGCGCCAACCGCGCGCTGGCGAACGTCGGGGGCGGCAACACGTCGGCCAAGAGCGTCGTCACCGACCACGTCGGCCGCGAGGTGTCGGCGATCTGGGTCAAGGGCTCGGGCAGTGACCTGGCGACGATGTCGGCAACGGACTTCACGCCGCTGCGCCTTGACGAGATCCTGCCGCTGCTGCGCCGCGCCGAGTGCAGCGACGAGGAGATGGTGGCTCACCTCGCCCGCTGCCAGCTGGACCCGGCCGCCCCGCGCTCGTCGATCGAGACGCTGCTGCACGCGTTCATTCCGGCCGCGCACGTCCACCACACGCACCCGGACGCGATCAACGCGCTGGCATGCGCCCGCGACGGGCGCGAGCTGATCGCCGAGTGCTTCGGCAACGGCGCCGCCTGGATCGAGTACATCCGGCCCGGCTTCACGCTGGCCAAGCAGGTCGGCGAGGCGGTACGCGCCGACCCCGAGCTGCGGCTCGTCGTGCTGGCCAAGCACGGCCTCGTCGTCTGGGGCGACACCGCGCACGAGGCCTACGAGCAGACGATCGCCGTCTGCAATCAGGCCGCCGAGTTCGCCAACCGCCGCGGCCAGGACGCCGTGCGCTTCGGCGGGCGGGCCGCGCAGTCCCCCGCGTTGGACGCCGATGCGCGCGCCGCGACGCTGGCTCAGGTCCTCCCCGCCCTGCGCGGCGCGGTCTCCAGCGCCCGGGCCAAGGTGCTGCTCACCGACACTTCCCCGGCAGCATGCGAGCTGGTCGACTCGCGCGACGGCGCCGAGATCGCCACCGTCGGTGCGGCCTGCCCGGACCACCTCGTGCACACCAAGCGGGTCCCGCTGTGGGTGGCGTACGACCCAGCTGAGGACTCCGTGCAGGAGCTGCGCGACCGCCTCGGCACCGGCGCCGCCGCCTACCGCGACTCCTACGAGAGGTACTTCGAGCGCCACGCCGGGGAGGGCGATGTGATGGGCGACCCGGACCCGCGAGTGGTGCTGATCGAGAACCTCGGGATGGTGGCGGCGGGGCCGACGCCGAAGGCGGCCCGGATCTCGCGTGACCTGTATCACCGGGCGATCGAGGTGATGGCCGGGGCCGGCGCGGTCTCGGAGTTCGTGTCGCTGACGCCGGCGGAGAGCTTCGCCGTCGAGTACTGGCCGCTCGAGCTGTACAAGCTGTCGCTGGCCCCCCCGCCCGGTGAGCTGCAGGGAAAGGTCGCGCTGGTCACCGGCGCCGCCGGCGGTATCGGCCGCGCCGTGCTCGAGACCCTCACCGGGGCCGGCGCCAGCGTGGTGGCGTTCGACATCGACGCCGAGGGTGCCGCCGGCGCCGTGGCGGCGATGGGCGACGCCGGGCTCTCGGTGGGTGGCGACGTCACCTCCGAGGCCGCCGTCGCCGGCGCATTCGCTGCGGCCGTCGCGACGTTCGGCGGCGTGGACATCGTCATCTCCAACGCCGGCATCGCCTCGAGCGCCCCGATCGCCGAGACGACCTTGGCCGAGTGGGACCGCAATCAGGCGGTGCTCGGGACCGGCTACTTCCTGGTCGCGCGGGAGGCATTCCGCGTGATGCAGGCACAGGGCCGCGGCGGCTCGATCGTGTTCGTCGCGTCCAAGAACGCGCTCGTTGCCGGACCCAACGCCTCGGCCTACTCGAGCGCCAAGGCGGCCGAGCTGCACCTCGCTCGGTGCCTGGCCGAGGAGGGCGGTCCGGCGGGCATCCGCGTCAACACCGTCAATCCGGACGCGGTGCTGCAGGGATCGCGGATCTGGGACTCCAGTTGGCGGTCCGAGCGCGCCGGCGCCTACGGCATCGATCCCGACCAGCTCGAGGAGCACTACCGCCGACGGACGAGCCTCGGCGTCAACGTGCTGCCCGAGGACGTCGCGCGCGCGGTGCTGCATTTCGCCTCCACGTCGCGCTCGGGCAAGACCACCGGCAACCTGCTCAACGTCGACGGCGGCGTCGCCGCGGCCTTCCCACGCTGATGCCAACTGCGCCGGTGCGGATGACCGACAGGCCTCAGCGGCGATCCCCCGGGACGCGCCGGTCATGTGAGATTCTGTCCACGTGAGCGGCGTATCTGATCAGAAGCAACCAGTCGTGCCCGCCGAGCGCCGACGCATGATCCTCGAGCTCCTGCGCGAGCAGGGTAGCGTCAGCGTCGCCGCCGTCGAGGAGCGGTTCGGCGTGTCCCCGATGACCGCCCGCCGGGATCTGGCGCTGCTGGCCGAGAGCGGCTACGCGCGCCGCACCCACGGCGGCGCGATGCTGCCGGAGCTGGCCGCCCACGAGGACTCCTTCCAGAGCCGCGTGGAGCAGGACATCGACGCCAAGACACGGCTGGGCAAGGCGGTGGCGGCGACCCTGAAGCCCAACGAGACGGTGTTCATCGACTCCTCGAGCTCGGCCTACTACGTCGTCCGCGAGATCCTCGAGGCGGGCACGCCCGTCACGCTGTTGACCAACTCACTGCCGGTGATGACGATGGTCGGCGCCGACGACGCGCCGCAGGTTGACC
>Ga0182024_10025941_pt1 | contig 10315 bp, 12 predicted proteins | sample P32metaG_FD_120480 | JGI IMG/M metagenome (GOLD analysis project Ga0182024, IMG submission 120480) | Permafrost microbial communities from Stordalen Mire, Sweden - P3-2 metaG (Illumina Assembly) | ecosystem: Environmental > Terrestrial > Soil > Wetlands > Permafrost | place: Sweden: Stordalen...
ATCCCGTTCGATCAGTTGCCGACAGCACTCGCCGCGCAAGGCGTGGACTACAAGCTATATCGCGAATCGATGCGCAAAGAGCTGACCTTGAGCACCTTGCGGTCACGCGACGTCATTGCCCACATCAATGTCTCCCCGCATGAGCTCGAACAGTATCTCGCGCGCCAGCAAAGCGCCGCGGCGAACGATGAATTCAGCGTCTCGCACATCTTGCTGTCGCTGCCGGCCGCCGCCACCCCGCAACAGCTCGAGGAAATCTCGCACAAGGCGCAGGATGTCGCTGTCCGCGCCGGCAAGGGCGAGGACTTCGGTCAGCTGGCCATCGCTAATTCGAATAGCCAAACAGCCTTGGACGGCGGTCAGCTGGGCTGGCGCAAGGGCACGCAGTTGCCGCAGTTCATCTTGGATCTGGTCGTCAAAATGAAACCCGGCGAAGTGAGCGAACCAGTTCGCACGCCGAGCGGCTACCATATCGTGAAACTGAATGAGCGCCGCAGCGGCGAAGCAGCGGTGATCATCAATCAGATCCACGTACGGCACATCCTGATGAAGCCGAATGAACTGGACGACGACGAGACTGTGCACCAGAAGTTGGCCAAGCTTCGCGATCGGATCGAGAAAGGCGAAAGTTTCGCCGGCATCGCATCGACCGCGTCAGAGGACCCGGGCTCGGCGCCGGATGGCGGCGACTTGGGATGGAGCGGCCCCGGCACTTTCGTGCCTGAGTTCGACAAGGCGATTGCCGATTTGAAGGAAAACGAGATCAGCGAGCCTTTTAAAACCCGCTACGGTTGGCACATCGTGCAGATGCTGGGCACGCGCACTTACGACAGCACCGACGATGTGCGGCGCCAGAAGGCCTTTGCCGCCATCCGCGAGAGTAAAGCGGACGAAGAAACCGAGCTGTGGCTGCGTCGGTTGCGCGACGACGCTTTCGTCGAAACCAAAATGTAGTGTACATACCTCGCATCGTCATCACCTCGGGGGAACCCGCCGGTGTGGGACCGGATGCCTGCGTCACGCTGGCGCAGACGGCTTGGGAGGCCGACCTGGTGGTGGCCGCGGACGCCGAGCTACTGGCCGCTGCGGCGGCCGCGCTTGGGCTGCCTTTGAGCGTTGAGCGCTACGAGCCCAGCCGGGCGGCGAGTCCGCACCGCCCCGGAATTCTTCAGGTCCTGCACATCCCGACGCGCTGCGAGGTTCTGGCCGGCAAGCCGGACGTGCGCAACGCCGCTTATGTGATTGAAATGCTGGATCGTGCCTGCGATGGCTGTACGAATGGCGAGTTTGCCGCCATGGTGACCGCACCGGTGCAAAAGAGCACGCTCATGGATGCCGGCTACGCCTTCCGCGGCCATACCGAATATCTTGCGGAAAGAACACGCGCGGCGTTGCCCGTGATGCTGTTGCTCAACGATCAATTGCGAGTGGCCTTGGTGACCACCCACTTGCCGCTCGCGGATGTGCCGCGCGCCATCACCAAGGACCGGCTGCGTTCCACCTTACGCATCGTGAACATGGACTTGGAGCGGCATTTTTCCTTGGCGGCCCCGAGAATTGCCGTGCTGGGCTTGAACCCGCACGCCGGCGAGGCCGGACATTTGGGCCGGGAGGAATTGGACATAATCGAGCCCGTGATTCGGGAACTCAAGGATGAGGGGTTGAACTTGCAGGGGCCCATTCCGGCCGACACCGCGTTCACAAAAAGCTTTCTCAAGACCATCGATGTGATTGTGGCCATGTATCACGATCAAGGTCTTCCCGTTATCAAACATGTTGGATTCGGCAATGCGGTGAACATGACTCTGGGCCTGCCGATTTTGCGCACCAGTGTCGATCACGGCACCGCCTTGAGTCTTGCGCGCTCCGGAAAAGCCGACACCGGCAGCTTGAGCGCCGCTCTGGCCCTTGCCATAGAACTGGCAAGTGCCAGGGAGCCTGTCTGAGACAGGCTCCTAACGATCATGCCGGTTCGTAAACGCTTTGGTCAGCACTTCTTGCATGATCCCAAGGTCATCCGACGCATCATCGACGGCGTGTCGCCGGCCGTCGGCGAGCGCATCGTAGAAATCGGCCCGGGTCGCGGCGCCCTGACCTGGGATCTGTTGCGTCGCGCGCAAGCGCTGGACGTCATCGAGATCGATCGCGACCTGGCTCGATCGCTGCAAGAAGATCCGCGCGCCACCAACGCTCTGCACGTGCACGTTGAGAATGCGCTCGATACCGACTTCGTGCGCTTGCGTGCGCAGGGTGCGCCGCTGCGCATCGTCGGCAATCTGCCCTACAACATCTCGACGCCACTGCTGTTTCGGCTGTTGTCCCAGCGGTCCGCCATCGCGGACATGCACTTCATGCTCCAAAAGGAAGTCGTCGATCGCATGACCGCGCTGCCATCGAACAAGACTTATGGCCGATTGACCGTCATGCTCGCGGCGGTCGCTGAGGTCGAACGGCTGTTCGACGTCGGGCCGGGCGCATTTCAACCGCGGCCGAAAGTCTGGTCGGCCATCGTACGGTTGCGCCCAACGCTTAAGCCGCGCTTCGAGACGGGCGATGATGGCGTACTGCGAACCCTGGTGACAGCCGCGTTTTCACATCGGCGCAAAATCTTGAGCAATGGCCTCAAGGGACTGCTCACGCCGGAGGAGATTGAATCCTGCGGCATCGACCATCAGCTGCGACCGGAGGCGCTCACGCCGCCACAATTCGGCCTGCTCGCTGCCCTCCGCTCTCAGCTATACTCAAAGGCGAATGGCCGGTTATAAGAAAATTTTGGTATTGTTGGATCTGTCGGACGCCAGCGATCAAATCGCCGTCGCCGGACGCGATATGGCCGCGCACTCGAATGCTGCGATGGTCATCCTGCATGTCGTCGAATTCGTGCCGACCGAGCCCATGGGTGAGACGCTGATGCCGACAATGCAAATTGAACAAGATCTGGTGCAGCGCTCGCGCACCAAGCTCAACGAGTTGTGCGCGCGCTTAGGCCTGACGCGGGTCACGACAAGAGTGGAAGCCGGCAACAAAAAGACCGAGATTCTTCGTGTAGCCAAGGACGAGGCTGTCGATTTGATCGTGCTCGGCAGCCGCGTGCGTCACGGTCTCGGCATCTTGGTAAACTTTACCGAGGACACCGTCCTGCACGCAGCGCACTGCGATGTGCTCGCGATACGGTTGTCGTAGCGCATGGAAGGCATGACCCCCGATCGTGTCAATCCCAGAATCCGGGTTGAGGTCGAGACTTCGTATATCGAGGAACAATCCGATCCGCGCGACAAGCGCTTTGTATTCTCCTGCACCATTACGATTCGCAATGAGGGCCAGGTACCGGCGCGCCTGCTCACTCGCCATTGGATCATCACGGATGCCAACGGCAACGTGAAAGAGACGCGCGGCGATGGCGTGGTCGGTGAGCAGCCGTATTTGAAGCCGGGCCAGGGTTTTCGCTACTCCACCGGTGCGGTCATTGAAACTCCCGTCGGCACGATGCAGGGCAGCTATCAAATGGTGGCCGATGATGGCCAGCAGTTCGATGCGCCCATCGCGCCGTTCAGGCTGGCGATGCCCGGGGTGCTGCATTAGGAGCGGGCAGGCTCCTAAATTCATGGGTGCCTGATGGCGCTCTATGCGATCGGTGACGTGCAGGGCTGCGACGCGGAACTCGGCGCACTGCTCGGCGCCTTGAAATTCTCTGCAGATCGCGATTCTCTCTGGTTCGTCGGCGACTTGGTCAACCGGGGACCGGATTCGCTCAATGTACTGCGCAGAATTCGCGCTTTAGGCGATGCCGCCACGGTCATTCTCGGGAATCACGATCTGCACCTCTTGGCCGTCGCGTATGGCGGCGTGCGTCTGCGCGACGACGATACGCTGGACACCGTGCTGGCAGCCCCCGATCGCGCCGTACTGCTCGACTGGCTCAGCAGCCGGCCGATGCTGCACGAGGATGCGAGTTTGAACGTCTGCATGGTGCATGCGGGGCTGGCGCCGCAATGGGATCTTGCACTGGCGAGAGAGTGTGCGCACGAACTGGAAAGGGCCTTGCGGCGCGATCCTGCAAAGCTGTTCGATCGACTGTACGGTGATCAGCCGGATCGTTGGGACGATGCCCTGGAGGGTGAAGAGCGGCTGCGCTTCATTGCGAACTGTCTCACTCGACTGCGCTATCTGGATACGGAAGGCCGCTTGGCGCTGCGTGCCAAGGGATCGCCGAAGAAAGCGCAGAGCAAGTCGCTGATTCCTTGGTTCGAGGCGCAGGGCGCCCGCTGGCGCGGATCGCGCATCGTCTTCGGCCACTGGTCAACCCTGGGGTTCTTCAGCAACGCCGACGTCACAGGATTGGACACGGGATGTGTCTGGGGAGATTGTCTGACCGCACTGCGGCTTGACGTGCCGGATGCCAAACCCGTGCAGGTGTCGTGCGCCAAGCCTTAAGGACTCGTAGCGGCCCTAAGGACTCGTAGCGATCTTCGGGTTCGCAGCCGCCCTCAAGATCTCACCGCGCACAAAGAAGCGGCTGCCGCTCGCCTGATACGGCACGCAGGTGATGTCCTGCTTCACATCTTTCGTGGCAAATTTGGGCAGGATCTGGCGCGCGAACTCCTCGACCAACTCGCAGTCGCCCACGCCATAATTTCGGAAGGCGTCGCTGGTGAGCGTAAAGGATTCAAAGCGCGCCTCCACGGCTGACAAGTCGCCGGCGTGCAGCGGCTGGGCCGCCGAGTCCGGCAACACGGGCGATGAGAAAACGATGTTGAGGCGGGGACCCAAGTAGCCGCGGCGCAAGGGCTCGGATTCGTTGCAGCCCAAAAGCGACACCTTCAGATCGCGGCGCGCCCCCAAGTCCAACAGCAGCGAGCGCATTTTGTCGCGCAGACCTTCACAGGAATAACGCGCCGTGCGGCCCATATAAGAGAAATCCAGGCGCTGCTCCTTCCATACCGCGAGCACGGGGTTTCCCGCTCCCTCGCCGGCCGCCCGCAGCGGCAAGGAGAACATCAATCCGACACTGGCAAGCACCCAGAAAGCACGCATAAACCCTCCGGCTTGGTTTGACCGCGCCAGGCCCAACGAAGTTTCAACGCCGCATCATGGATGACGCCACCCAGCGGCGGCGGTTGCGCAACGTGAGTGAGGCAGAGCCGAAAATGATGCTAGCTCATGCCGTCTCGTTCCGCGTTTCTTGATGTTTGGACCAGATTTGAGGCTTGCTCGGCCTGCATACACGCGAGTAATTTGGGTGATTGAATCATGGCGATCAAGATTCAGCACTCCATTCGCACCCTGCGCCTGAAAGTGAAGGCAGAGAGTTATGCCTGGCTCAACGCTGCTGCGATTGAGATAAATCAGGTCTGGAATTACGCGAATGCGACGAGCTACAAGGCTGCGCGACCCTTTGTGGGTCCTCCGAAGTGGCTCACCGCCTTTGATCTGGACAAACTCACCGCAGGGGCCACCAAGTGCTTTGAACGCATCGGCTCGGACACCATTCAACGGGTCAATGCCGAGTTTGTGACCCGTCGAAAGCAATTCAATCGAGCGAAGCTCAGGTGGCGGGTTAGCCGCGGTTCGAGGCGCTCCCGGGGTTGGATTCCTTTCAAAGCAGTGCAGTTGAAGCGCAAGGGAAAATCCTTACGTTTCTCAGGCAAAGCCTTTCGAGTCTTCTAGCGAGAGCTTCTCGAGGAAGTCAGGTGGAAATCCGGCTGCTTTGCTCAAGACGCAGTCGGAGACTGGTGGCTCTGCTTGGCCGTCGCACGAGAAGTGTCTCAGGCGGTTGCTCCGAAAGAGGAAGTCGGGCTCGATTTGGGCTTGGAGCACATCGCAACCACAAGCGATGGTGAGAAGCTTCGGTCGGGTCATTTCTATCGAAATATCGAGCAGAAAATCGCCACTGCGCAGCGCCGGGGTCATAAACGACAAGCCAAGCGCCTGCATCGAACTGCAGCGAGGCGACGAAAAGAGGCCTTGCATAGGTTCTCAAGGAAAATTATTAACGAGTACCAGAGCATCGTCATCGGCGATGTGAGCAGCCCGAAGCTGGCGAAAACCCGGATGGCAAAATCCGTGCTCGATGCCGGTTGGGGCATGCTCAAGACGCAGCTACAGTATAAGGGCCAGCAGGCCGGCAGGTGCGTCTCCATCGTCAGTGAGAGAAACACAACGCGAACATGCAGCAGCTGTAAGGCCCTCACCGGTCCTGCAGGTCTGGACATGCTAGTTGTAAGGACTTGGGTGTGCAGTGCGTGTGGTGACACGCATGATCGGGACGTCAATGCGGCCCGAAACATCCTGTCCGCGGGGAGGTCGCCCCCGTCCGTGAGCGGGAACGAGCCATCGGTTTCACATGCGCCGCCGAGCCAGACATCCAGTCGATGCGAGGCAAGGAAGAGCGCGCTGAAAACGGCGGCATGAGCACCGGGCCGCTATAATGTCGCCATGTCAGCCGCCCCGCCTTTCAATCTGCGCCGATGGATCGATCGGAACCGCGACTTGCTCAAACCGCCCGTGGGCAACAAGTTGCTCTTTGAGGACAGCGCTTTCATCATTATGGCGGTCGGCGGACCGAATTCGCGCAAGGATTTTCATCATGATCCCAGTGAAGAGTTTTTCTTCCAGATCGAGGGGGACATGGTGCTGAAGACGGTGCAGGACGGCCGCGTGACGGATGTGCCCATCCGCGAGGGTGAGATGTATCTTTTGCCGGCGGATGTGCCGCACTCGCCGCGCCGACCCGCGGGCAGCGTCGGCATCGTGGTCGAACGACGGCGCGCTGCGGACGAACTGGATGGATTTTCCTGGTATTGCGAAAACTGCGGTCACCGCCTTTTTTTAGAACGGGTTGCGGTGAGTAATATCGAAACTCAACTGCCGGGGATCTTCTCGCGCTTCTATTCCAGCCTCCAGCATCGCACCTGCAGCGTTTGCGGGACTGTCATGCAGGCCCCCGCCTGAGCGGGCGAGATCTTAAGCTCGCGGCCGCATCGGCTTACGACGCGGCGGATCCCCTCGCCGGCTTCGCCGCGGAGTTTCATCACCCCTACGATGCCGCAGGCCGAAAGGTTCTGTACTTTGGCGGCCACTCGTTGGGGCTTCAGCCGAAGTCCGCGGCGAAAATGCTCGAGCAGGAACTGGCGGATTGGCGGCGATTGGGGGTGTTGGGACACCACGGCGCGATGCGGCCCTGGATTCCGTATCACGAGCGTGCGGCACCGGCACTCGCCGAGCTCGTCGGCGCCCTGGAAAGCGAAGTCGTGGCCATGAATTCCTTGACCGTCAATCTGCACTTGATGATGGTCAGTTTTTTTCGCCCCGAGGCGCCGCGCAATAAAGTTTTGATCGAGAGTTCGGCATTCCCCTCGGATCGGTACGCGGTCGTATCCCAGCTCGAGTTTCACGGCCTCGATGCCGCGCAGAATTTGATCGAGATGCAGCCGCGTGCCGGCGAACGAACTTTGAGGACCGAGAATGTGATTGAGCGCATCGAGCGAGAAGGATCGCATCTCGCGTTGGTGCTGCTGCCCGGCGTTCAATATCTCACCGGGCAGTCGTTGGACTTGGAGCCTCTGATCGCCGCGGCGCACCGCGTTGGTGCCGCCGTGGGGCTCGATCTCGCGCACGCCATCGGCAATACCGGCTTAAGTTTGCATGATTGGAATCCCGACTTCGCCGTGTGGTGCAGCTACAAGTATCTGAATGCCGGACCGGGCGCCGTCGGCGGCTGCTTCGTGCACGAGCGGCATGGACGGGATTTCAAGCGTCCGCGGTTTGCCGGCTGGTGGGGACACAACAAGGCCGACCGATTTCTTTACGATCCGAACTTCGATCCCATCGAGGGCGCTCAGGGCTGGCAAATCAGCAATCCTCCCATCCTGTCCACGGCGCCGCTGCTCGCCTCGCTGGAGATTTTTCGGCGCGCCGGCATGCCCGCGTTGCGCAAAAAATCCATCGCATTGACCGGATACCTGCAGCAGCTGATCGAGCAGCGGCTGCCGGGACTGGTGGAGATCATTACGCCCGGTGCCCCGGAACAGCGCGGCTGTCAACTGAGTTTGCGCATTGCACGCCCCGCCGCAGCGGCCAAGCGCTGCCAGGAACAGCTGACCGCAGCGGGCGTCATCGGCGATTGGCGCGAGCCCGACGTGCTGCGGCTTGCGCCGATTCCGCTGTACAACTCGTTTGCGGATGTGTTTGCGGCGGTGGATATTTTGGCGTCGGCTTTGCGCGCGTGAGATTCTCATGATACGCATTGTCGGCGCGGGTCCAACGGGCTCGCTGCTCGCGATACTCCTGCAGCGCCGCGGATTCGAGATAGCACTGTACGAAACGCGCGCCGATCCCCGGGACGCGCGCGCTGAGTCGGGCCGATCCATCAATTTGGCTCTGGCCGATCGAGGAATTCACGCACTCAAGGTGGCGGGTGTCTTTGACGATCTAGCGCCCGCGCTGCTGCCCATGCGCGGTCGGCTCATTCACTATCCAAATAGAGACACTGCATTTCAGCCCTACGGACAGCGGCCCAATGAGGTGATCTATTCGGTGTCTCGGCATCGGCTGAATCAGGCATTGATCGAGGTGGCGGCGAAACGTCCCGGGATAGAGCTGCATTTCCAGCATCGATTCGAGTCGGCGGAATTCTTAGGCGAGACCGCGCAGATTCGCGACCTTCGGCGTGATCGAATCATCACGGTGCCCATGCAACCCTTGCTGGCAACCGACGGTGCAGGTTCCCTGATGCGCCGTGAGTTGAGCGCGCACCAATTGATTCAGGCTGCTGAGACGGATCTGGAACACGGCTACAAGGAATTGTCGATTCCCCCAGGAGCCGCCGGCCGCTTTCGGATGACGAACGACGCGCTGCACATTTGGCCGCGCGGGAATTTCATGCTGATTGCGCTGCCCAACGATGATGGCAGCTTCACCGCTACACTGTTTCTGCCGAAGCGCGGACCGATCAGCTTTGAGTCATTGAAGGATGCTAAGACCATCGATCAATTTCTTTCGCGCCATTTTTCGGATGCGCATGAACTGATGCCGCATGCGATCGCGGAATTCAGCGCTCATCCCGTCGGGTTCTTAGGAACGGTCTCCGCGAGTCCCTGGCACTCCGGCGCGCAAGCCGCCTTGATCGGCGACGCGGCGCACGCCATGGTGCCGTTTCACGGCCAGGGCATGAATTGCTGCTTCGAGGACTGCATCGAATTCGACGCCTGCGTCGAGCGGCGCTTGCCATGGGAAAAAGCGTTCGCCCAGTTTGGCGCGGCGCGCAAGCCCAATACGGATGCCATCGCCGTCATGGCGCTCGAAAATTATCTGGAAATGCGCGAAAGCGTCGCCGACCTGAAGTTTCAGCTGCGCCAAGCACTTTCTTTGGAACTGGAACGGCGCTTCCCGCAGCGCTTCATTCCGCGCTATTCCATGGTGATGTTTCATCACGAAATTCCCTATCTGACGGCGCAGCGGCGCGGAGCTACGCAGGCTGATATTTTGTCCGACCTGACGCAAGGCGCGGCGGCGCTATCGGACATCGACTACGGGCGCGCGGAACTGGAGATCAACGCGAAGCTGCCGCCGGTTTAGACCGCTGCGGGTGCGCCGGGTGCCGCGCCGCGGGCGCCGCGCGCGGGAGCTGCGGGCGCCTTAGGTCCGATCCAGCGTCACAAAACTGTAGGCGTAGGCATTCTTGGCGTCGGCCTCGTGATGTTCGCGGCTCGACTCGACCCATTCAGGTAGGCGCCAGTCCGAAAAGAATGTGTCGCCGTCTTTGATTTGCGTGTGCACCAGCGTTAGGTGAATGCGCCGCGCGAACGGCAGACACAGTCGATAAACTTCCGCGCCGCCGATCACCATCAAGGGCAATTCACCGCCGGCAGACGACCGGGCCTCTTGAAGAGTTCGAACCCGCTTGGCATCAGCGGGCGCGACAGCGGAAAGCCCTACACCGGCTGAGCGGCTCAGCACCCAGTTGGTCCGGCCCGGCAATGCCTTGCCGATCGACTCGTAGGTCTTGCGGCCCATGAGGATGTGATGCCCCATGGTGAGCGCCTTAAAATGCCGCAAGTCCGCGGGCAAGTGCCACGGCAGCTGGTTGGCGCGGCCGATGACATCGTTCTCCGCAACTGCAACCACCAACTCCACAGCGGCGTCCGACATCCGTTGTTCTCAAAAATTGAAAACGGATTTATACGCTGGCCGCGGCTAACTCACCAGCGGCTAAGTCACCAGCGGCTAACTCACCAGCGGCCAACTCACCAGCGGCCAACTCACCAGCGGCCAACTCACCAGCGGCCAACTCACCAGCGGCCAACTCACCAGCGGC